>JACXTT010001958.1_pt1 | contig 33539 bp, 31 predicted proteins | sample 9270951 | NCBI WGS metagenome assembly JACXTT01 (sample SAMN15532306, study PRJNA645909) | rock metagenome | isolation source: weathered quartz diorite | place: Puerto Rico | collected 2017-06-21
AGCGGATGCAGTCGGCGATGTAGTCGAGCTCGTTAAGGGTATGGATGATCGCGGTGACGGCGACGCGCATCGCGCGAGAGTTTAAACTCGATCTATGCGCAGAGCCCTCCTCCCCCTCCTTCTCGTCGCGGCCCCTTCGGCTCTGCTCAGGGCAGGCTTCGCGGCCGCGGCCACGCACAACTACACCGTGATCATGGCCGGCCACCCCGCCGGAACCGAGAGCGTCACCGTCGACGGCGCGCAGCGGACCATCGATTTCGAGTTCAACGACCGCGGGCGCGGGCCGAAGACGCACACCGTGATGGCGCCCGGATCGATCACCGTCACCGGTCTCGACTACCTCAAAGTGCCGGTCAACGAGACCTTCGCCGAGGGGAAGTGGTCGAACGGCGCGGAGAGCGGCGAGTGTAAGCCCTGTGTGGGCGCGCCCGCCTCGGGCGCGCTGCCGAGGGCGGCGGCGCCCACACCCCTCTACGCGAGCATGTACGGCCCGCCGGAGGAGACCGCGGTGATCGCGCGCGCCCTGCTGGCCGCGCCGGAGCACAAGCTGCCGCTGCTTCCGGCCGGCGAGGCGTCCATTCGCAAGCTCGGCGACCTGCAAGTCAGCGGCAAACACGTCACCGCCTACGACATCTACGGCTTCGGATTTACGCCCGCCGCCGTCTGGCTCGACGATCAGAACGAGATGTTCGCCACCGCGTCATCGTGGCTCTCGGTGATCGCCGAGGGGTTCGACTCGGCCCTCCCGCAACTGATCAAGGCGCAGGACGACTGGCACGCCGCGGCCTTGCGCGCCGACGCGGCGCGGCTCATTCACAAGCCGGCCGGCGGCATCGTCATCACCAACGCGCGGCTGTTCGATCCGGCGTCGCGCAAGCTGCGGCGCAAGAGCACCATCGTCGTGCGCGGCAACCGCATCGAGTCGGTGGGAGGACGCGATGTCGCAGCGTTCGAGCACATCGACGCCGCCGGCCGCGTGGTCCTGCCCGGCCTATGGGACATGCACACGCACAACGGCGACGACGACGGCATGCTCGACATCGCCAACGGCGTGACCACCGTGCGCGACCTCGGCAACGACATCGACACCGTCCTCGATCTGAAGAAGAAGTGGGAGAGCGGTGAGGCGGTCGGCCCGCGCATCGTGCTGGCCGGCATCATCGACGGCTCCGGCCCGTTCGCCGGCCCCACCAAGATGCTGGTGGACAACGAGGAGCAGGCGCGCGCGGCCATCGACAAGTACGCCTCGCTCGGCTTCGAGCAGATCAAGGTCTACAGCTCCATCAAGCCGGAGCTGGTGCCGTTCATCACGCGCTATTCGCACGGGAAGGGGCTGCGCGTCAGCGGGCACGTGCCGGCCTTCATGCGCGCCGAGGACGCCGTGAAAGAGGGCTACGACGAGCTGCAGCACGTGAATTTCCTGCTGCTCAACTTCATGCCGGACGTGAAGGAGACGCAGACGCGGCTGCGCCTGACCGTGCCCGCGGAGCGCGGCGCGACTATTGATCTCTCCTCGCCGGAAGTAACGTCGTTCATCGAGCTGCTGCGCGCGCGGCACACGGTCATCGATCCGACGCTCGGCGTGTTCGAGGGCAGCTACGTGGCGCGCCGCGGCATGATCAGCCCCGGTTACGCCGCCATCGCCGACCGCCTCCCGCCGCAAGTGCGGCGCGGTCTCCTCACCGGCGGGCTGCCTGTGGCGGAGGGGAAGGATCAGACCTATCGCGATTCGTTCGCCAACATGCTGCGCCTGGTCCGCAAGCTGTACGACGCCGGCGTGCCGATCGTGGCCGGCACCGACGGCTTCTCCGGATTCGCGCTGCACCGCGAGCTCGAGCTGTACGTCGAGGCCGGCATACCCCCACCGGAAGTGCTGCGCATCGCCACGCTCGGCGCGGCGACGGTCATGCATCGCGGCGACCGCCTCGGATCGATCGCGCCCGGCAAGCTGGCGGACCTCATCATCGTCGACGGCGACCCGACGGTTCACATCAGCGACATCCGGCGCGTCCGGACGGTGATCAAGGATGGGAACGTGTTCGATGCCGCTTCAGTAGCGGCTGCGATCGGGGTTCATTGACGTAGGCGCGCGGCGGCGCGCCCGGCACCCCTGGGAGCTGCGGGCGCGCTGCCGCGCGCCCCTACAGCGTGTAATTCTTCTCCAGCAGCACCCTCGCCCGCCGGTCGCGCAAATTCCGGATCTGCGACTCGATGTCGCGCTCGAACGGCACTTTGCGGTGGCTGGCGTAGACCGGCGCGTCGACGGAGATCTTCTTCAGCTCATCGCCAAAAGTCTGCGGCGTGAGGTGCGCGGTGTCGTCAGCGAGCTGCTGCTGGTCGTTGGGGAACGAGGCCTCGGTGACCACGGCCACCACATTCGCCGTCTTGTTGGTGTGCTTCCAGATGTTCTGCGTGGGGCCGGTGTCGCCGGTGAAGGCGATGGCCTGGCCCCCCATCTCCACGATCACGCCGGAGGCGGGGATCTGGTGATCGACCGGCACCGCGGTGAGCGACACGCCGTTGTAGACGATCTTCTTTCCCGCCGCGAGGGGGCGGTATTGCACGACCGGTTTGCCCGTCGCCGGCGCGATGACGCTGGAGAAATCGGGCCAGACCACGCCGTTGAAGACGTTCTTCATCAAGAGGTCCATCACGTCGCGCGAGGCGAAGACGGTCAGCGCCGGCGTGTTCTGCGCGAAGCGGTTGTGGATCAGGTGCGGCAGGTCGCGGATGTGATCGGCGTGTGGATGGGTGATGAAGACCGCTTGCACGCGCGATTGCTGGGCAAAGGAGAGTTTCGACGTGAGCGTGCCGGCGTCGACCGCGAGCCAGTCGTCGAGCAGGTACCCCGTCAGATTGTGTTCTGCATCCGACGCGCCGTACGCGCCGAGCACCTTGAGCCGCATTCCCGTCCTTCGCCCTGTCTCGCGTGAAGAGGAGACACTATTCTTGCAGCGGCAGAAGTTAATGTCCAGTTTCCATCCGGCTGTATCCGAGTGGTTTAACGGCGCGTTCCCCGCGCCGACCCGCGCGCAGGAGATGGGATGGCCCCCCATTGCGCGCGGCGAATGGACCCTGATCTTCGCCCCCACCGGAAGCGGCAAAACGCTCACCGCTTTCCTCTGGGCGCTGGACCGGTTGATGTTCGTCCCCGCTCCGCCCAAGGAGCGCCGCTGCCGCGTGGTGTACGTCTCGCCGCTCAAGGCGCTGGCCGTGGACGTCGAGCGCAACCTGCGCGCGCCGCTGGCCGGCATCACCAACGTGGCGCGCGAGCGCGGCCACGACTTCGTCATGCCTTCCATCGCCATCCGCACCGGCGACACCCCGCCGCAGGAGCGCGTCCGCTTCGCGCGCCACCCCGCCGACATCCTCATCACCACGCCGGAATCGCTCTATCTGATGCTCACCTCCAACGCGCGCGAGACCCTGCGCGGCGTGCACACCCTCATCGTGGACGAGGTGCATGCCCTGGTGCCGAACAAGCGCGGCGCGCACCTGGCCATCTCGCTCGAGCGCCTAGCGCGCCTCTGCGACGCGCCGCCGCAGCGCATCGGGCTGTCCGCCACGCAGAATCCGTTGGAGGAGGTGGCGAGGTATTTGGGAGGTGTAGCGACAGCCGTTTCGGCGGTCGGCCCGGCGGCCGAAGCGGCCGCCGCTACACGAAACGTCACCATCGTCAACACTGAGGAGAAGAAGCAGCTCTCCCTCCGCGTCGAAGTTCCCGTCGAGGAGATGGCCAAGCTCGGCGATCCGTCGATTGACATCCCCACCGGGCCGGCGGCCAGCGCGCCGTCGCGCGCCTCGATCTGGCCAGCCATTCACCCGCGGCTGCTGGAGCACATCCGCGCGCACCGCTCCACGCTCATCTTCGTCAACTCGCGCCGTCTGGCCGAGCGCCTGGCCGCCGCGCTGAACGAGCTGGCGGGCGAGACGCTGGTGCAGGCGCATCACGGCTCCATTGCGCGGCCGCAGCGCATGGAGATCGAGGACGCGCTGAAGTCGGGGCGGCTGCCGGCGCTGGTGGCCACCTCCTCGCTGGAGCTGGGCATCGACATGGGGGCGATCGATCTGGTCATCCAGATCGAGGCGCCGCCGTCCATCGCCAGCGGCATGCAACGCATCGGCCGCGCTTCGCATCAGGTCGGCGCGGTCAGCAGCGGCATCATCTTTCCGAAGTATCGCGGCGATCTGATCGCCGCCGCCGCGGCGGCCGAGGCCATGCATCGCGGCGCCATCGAGCCGATCCGGTATCCGCGCAATCCGCTGGACGTGGTGGCACAGCAGGTGGTGGCCATGGTGGCGGTCGAGCCGTGGCACGCGGACGAGCTGTTCGCGGCCATCCGCGCCGCGGCGCCGTACGCCGAGCTGTCGCGCACCTCATTCGACGGCGTGCTCGACATGCTCTCCGGCCTCTACCCCTCCGACGAGTTCGCCGAGCTGCGCCCGCGCATCACCTGGGACCGCGTGACCAACATGATCAACGCGCGCCCCGGCGCGAAGCAGGTGGCCATCACCAGCGGCGGCACCATCCCCGACCGTGGCCTGTACGGCGTCTTTCTGGCCGGCGCGGAGAAGGGGAGCGCGCGCGTCGGCGAGCTGGACGAGGAGATGGTCTTCGAGTCGCGCGTCGGCGAGACGTTCCTCCTCGGCGCCTCGACCTGGCGCATCGAGGAGATCACGCACGACCGCGTGCTGGTCACTCCCGCGCCGGGCCAGCCGGGGAAGATGCCGTTCTGGAGAGCCGACGCCGCCGAGCGAACCGTTCCTTTTGGTGAGCGCATCGGCGCGCTGGTTCGCGAGATCGGCGCCATGAAACCGTCCGAGGCCGTCAAGCGATTGGTGAGAGAGCATGACCTCGACACGCTGGCGGCGAAGAACTTCCTGCAGTATCTCGCCGATCAGCGCGAGGCGACCGGCGCCGTCCCCGACGACCGCACCGTCGTCGTCGAGCGCGTCCTCGACGATCTCGGCGACTGGCGCGTCTGCGTCCTCACGCCGTTCGGCGGCCGCATTCACGCGCCGTGGGCCATGGCCGTGACGGGGAAAGTGCGCGCGGAGCTGGGCATCGACGTGGAGACGATGTGGAGCGACGACGGCTTCATCGTCCGCTTCCCCGACACCGAGGCGCCGCCGAGCGCGGAGCTGGCGGTGCCCGATCCGGAGGAAGTCGAGCAGCTCGTGGTGCGGCAGCTCGGCGCGTCGTCGATGTTCGCGGCAAAGTTCCGCGAGGCCGCGGCGCGCGCTCTCCTGCTGCCTCGCCACCGCCCCGACCGCCGCATGCCGCTCTGGATGCAACGCAAACGCGCCTACGACCTGCTGCAGGTGGCCTCGCGCTTCGGATCGTTCCCCATGATCCTGGAGGCGTACCGCGAGTGCCTGCGCGACGTCTTCGACGTCGGTGCGCTGGTGGCCACCATGCGCAAGATCCGCGAGCGCACCATCCGCGTGGTGGTGGCGGATACGGAGAAGCCGTCGCCGTTCGCTGGGTCGCTGCTCTTCCGCTACGTGGCCAACTTCATCTACGACGGCGATGCGCCGCTGGCCGAGCGCCGCGCGCAAGCGTTGGCCATCGATCAGGCGCAGCTCCGCGAGCTCCTCGGCGAGCCCGAGCTGCGCGAGCTGCTCGACTCCGACGCGTTGCAGCAGATCGAGATCGAGCTGCAGCACCTCGATGAGCGGCACAAAGCGAAGTCGGTGGACGGGGTGCACGATCTGCTATTGCGGATCGGGGATTTGACGATGGAGGAAGTCGCTGCGAGATACCGACCCTCACCCGGCCTTCGGCCACCCTCTCCCGCTGAGGCGGGAGAGGGGCCAGAGAACTCCCTCTCCCGCGAAAGCGGGAGAGGGTGCCGCGAAGCGGCGGGTGAGGGCCTGCGCGAACTGCTCAAATCCCGCCGCATCCTCGAAGTCACCATCGCCAAAGAGAAACGCTTCATCGCCATCGAGGACGCCTCGCGCTACCGCGACGCCCTCGGCACGCCGCTGCCGCGCGGCGTCCCCGAGCGCTACCTGCAGCCGGTGGCCGACCCGACCGGCGACCTCGTGCTGCGCTACGCGCGCACGCACGGCCCGTTCGCGCCGGCCGAGGCGGCGCGGCGGTACGGGATGGGGGTGGCTGTGGTGACCGCGGCGCTGGAGCGCTTCGTCGGGCGGGGGAAACTGGTGGAGGGGGAGTTCCGCCCGGCGGGAACGCAGCGCGAGTGGTGCGACGCCGACGTGCTGCGCATGATCCGCCGCCGCTCGCTGGCCAAACTGCGCAAGGAAGTGGAGCCGGTCGATCCTCCCGTGTTCGTGCGGCTGACGGCGTCGTGGCAGGGGGTGACGCGAAAGGCCAAGGGGCTGGAGGCGCTGCTGGAGTCGATCGAGACGCTGCAGGGCGCCGCGATGCAGGCCGCCATCTTCGAGAGCGAGATCCTCGCCGCCCGCATCGACGACTATCGGTCGTCGGATCTCGACACGCTGAGCGGCGCGGGCGAAATCGTTTGGGTGGGTGTGGGGGAGGGGAGGATTGCGCTCTACCTGACCGATCACCTGCCGTTGCTGCACGCCCCCGCTGAAGTGGTTGATTCGCCGATCGTCGACTACCTCCGCGCGCACGGTGCCTCCTTCTTCGCGCAGATCCAGGTGGCCATCGGCGGCTTCACCAACGATCTCGTCGACGCCATGTGGGACCTGGTCTGGAAGGGGATGCTGACCAACGACACCTTCCACGCCCTGCGCGCGTACACGCGGCCGAAGTCGTCGCCGCGCCGGACGGGCTTCCGCTCACGGCGCGTGGCGCCGCCGTCGACGCAAGGGCGCTGGTCGCTGATCCCCGCGGCGGCGGGAACGCCCACCGAGCGCGCCAATGCGCTCGCGCAGCAGCTCCTGGCGCGCTACGGCGTGGCGGTGCGGGAAGTGGCGAACGTGGAGTCGATCGCCGGCGGCTTCAGCGCGATCTATCCGGTGCTCAAGGGGATGGAGGAAGCGGGGCGCGTCCGCCGCGGCTACTTCATCGCCGGCTTCCGCGCGACGCAGTTCGCCACGGCCGGTGCGCCCGACCGCCTCCGCTCTCGCCGCGACGAGCCGGAAGAGCCGGAGACGCTGCTGCTCGCGACGACCGACCCCGCCAATCCGTACGGCGCGCTGCTCAAGTGGCCCGCCGCGGGGCTGATGCGCGTGGGCGGCGCGAGCGTGGTGCTGGTCAACGGCGCGCTTGCCGCATACGTCAGCCGCGGCGAGAAAAATCTCGCCGTGTTCCTGCCGGAGGACGAACCGTCGCGCGGCATGGTCGGGCGGGAGGTGGCGAAGGCGCTCGCGTCGCTCGTCACCACCGGCGCGCGACGCGCGCTGCTCATCAAGGAAGTGAACGACGAGGCGATGGGGGCGTTTCTGGCGGAAGCGGGCTTCGTGAAGACGGCGGCTGGGTACCAGCGGCGTTCACGGACTCTATCCTGAGCGTAGCGCAGGATCTTTGGTTACACCGGCAGCGCACAAAACCACAGGCGCCGCCGGTGTAGCCAAAGATCCTTCGCTTCGCTCAGGATTGAGCCAACTGCCATGCCTGAAGGCGACACCATCCTCCGCACCGCCCGCACGCTGCAGCGCGCGTTAGCTGGCAAGGTCGTCACGCGATTCGAGACCGTCCTCCCGAAGCTCGAGCGCGTGCCGCTGGTGGGGCGCGTCATCGAGTCGTCGCCGTGGGGAAGCATCTGAACATCGAATTCGAAGGCGGCGTGCGTCTTCACACGCACATGCGGATGAGCGGTTCGTGGCACATCTACCGAGTGGGGGAGCGGTGGTGGCGGCCGCGAAGCGAGATGCGGCTGGTGATCGAGACGGCGGACTACGTGGCGGTGGGCTTCAACGTGCCGGTGGCCGAATTCGCCGACGGGCCCGAGGTCGGGCCCGATCTGCTTGAGGACAATTTCGATGCCGCCGAGGCGCTGCGGCGAGTGAGAGAGCACGGCGGCGAGGAGATCGGCAACGTCCTGCTCAACCAGCGCGTGATGGCCGGCATCGGCAACATCTGGAAATCCGAAGCGCTCTTCCGCAGCGGCGTCGATCCCTTCACGCGCGTCGCGGACCTCGACGACGCCACGCTGGGGCGCATCATCGCCAACGCGCGCAAGCTGCTGCGCGCCAGCGCGAACGGCCGCGTGGAACGGATGGTCTACTCGCGCGGCGGCGAGCCGTGCCGCAAGTGCGGTACGCGCATCGAACGCCGCGCGCAAGGCGACGACGCGCGGCTCACTTACTGGTGTCCGAGGTGTCAGCCGACTCGGTCATGACCATCCACGGCGTGCCAAAGCGATCGACCAGCATGCCGAAACCCTCAGAGAAAAACGTCTTCTGGAACGGCATGCTCACCTGCCCGCCGTCGACGAGCGCGTCGAACAGGCGCTTCGCTTCTTTGGCGTCGGGGACATAAAGCGCGACCGAGAATCCGCTCATCCCGGGATAAGGATCCGGCGCCAGCCAGTCGGACGCCATGAGGACCGCGCCGGGCGCGTCGAGACGCGAGTGCATGATCAGGTCGCCCCCGCCCGCGTACATGGCGCCGCCATCCGGCGCCTCCTTCGACTGCAGCATCTTGAGCGTCCCGCCGAGGGTACGCTCGTAGAAGCGCATGGCCTCGGCGCAGTTGCCGTTGAAGAAGAGGTACGTTTCGATCGTGTTCATCGTTGTAGGCTAACACCGCCAAAGGACGAAGGCGGAAGGATGAAGGATGAATGAGGCGGTTGCTACATTCATCCTGCATCCTTCATCCTAAATTATCCTAAATGGACGATGCGCAGATCGTCTTCTTCACCCTACGGATGGCGGCGATCAGCACCATCGCCATCGCCCCCTTCGCGCTTGCGCTGGCGGCGTGGTCGTGGCGCGCGGGGGCGAAAGGGATCGTCCTCGACGCCATCGGAGCGCTGCCTCTGGTCATTCCCCCCACCGCCGTCGGCTTCGTGCTGCTCGAGCTGCTCTCGCGCCGCGCGCCGTTCGGCGCGCTGCTCGACCGCATCGGCATCGACGTCCTCTTCACGCCGAAGGCCGTGGTCATCGCCTGCGGCGTGATGGCCTTTCCGCTGATGTTCACCGCGTTCCGCGTGGCCATCGAGACGTCTGAGCGCCGCTACTTCGACATCGCGCGCACGCTCGGCGCCACGCCCCTCCGCGCGTTCGTCCGCGTCACGCTCCCCCTCGCCTGGCGCGGCCTGCTGAGCGGCGTCCTCCTCGCCTTCTGTCGCGCCCTCGGCGAGTTCGGCGCGACCATCCTCATCGCCGGCAACATCCCAGGGCGGACGCAGACGCTGGCGCTGGCGATCTATGACCGCGTGCAAAACGGCCACGACGCCGCGGCGGCGGTGATGGCGTTCTACGTCGTCGCCATCGCCTGGGTTCTGGTCGGCGCGAGTGGGCTGCTGATCGCGCAACAGCGGAAGCGGTACGCGGCGTGATCGAGCTCGACCTCCACCTGCCGCTCGCGCACTTCACCCTCGCCGTCCGCTTCGCGCTGGAGGCGAAGGTCACCGCGCTCGTCGGGGCCTCGGGATCGGGGAAGACGTCGCTCATCGAATCGATAGCCGGGCTGCGCCCGAGGGCGAGCGGCAGCGCGGTGATCGACGGCGTCGAGGTGATGGCTCTGCCGCCCGAGCGCCGCCGCATCGGCTACGTGCCGCAGGACATCGCGCTCTTTCCGCACCTCAGCGTGGGAGGAAACCTCACCTTCGGCGAGGTGCGCGCCCGAGAGCGGGCGCGCCCACACTTTGACGACGTCGTCTCCATCCTCGAGCTGGCGCCGCTGCTCGGCCGCGCGCCCGCGTCGCTCTCCGGCGGCGAACGGCAGCGCGTCGCGCTCGGCCGCGCGCTCATGACCGAGCCACGCCTGCTGCTCCTGGACGAGCCGCTGGCGGCGGTCGACCAGCCGCTGCGCGAGCGCGTCCTGCTTTTTCTGCGGCGCATCCGCGACCTCGGCGTGCCGATGATCTACGTGACGCACCAGCCGTTCGAGGCGATGGCGCTCGCCACTTGGTGCGTCGTGCTGGCGCGAGGCGAGGTCGTCGCGCAGGGGCGCCCGCGCCAGGTGCTCGCGGAGCGCGGCGGCGAAGCGGACAACGTCTTCGACGTGGCCAATCCGCGCGCCGAGCCGCAACGCGGCATCACGCGCGTCACCACCTCGGAAGGCCTCGAGCTCGTCCTCCCGTACGACGCGACAGCCGTATTTCCCCTCGTTGTGCGGATCAGCGCCGACGACATCGTAGTCTTCGGCGAGAAGCCATCATCGATCTCGTCGCGCAATCTCATCGAGGCGACGATCACCTCGATTGCGGCGAAGGAGGGAGTGGTTGATCTGACCGCGGGCGGCATCCGCGCGCGTGTCACGAGCGCCGCAGCAGAGGACCTCGGGTTGCACGCCAGCGTGCGCGTGTGGCTGGCGCTGCGCAGCCGCGCGTTTCGGATCGTCGGTTAGAATGCGCGCCGCATGTTGATCAAGGACATGACCGCGGCGGAGATCCGCGTCCTGCAGGAGTTCCGCCGCGTCACCGCCGAGACGATGTCCATCGCGACGATCAAGGCCATCAAACATCCCACCGACGGCGGCGAAGCCCCGGCGCTGTCGTTGGTCGAGAAGGGTTACCTGACAATCGACGCCGCGCGCGAGAACTTCACCCTTACTCCGAAAGCCAAGGAGTTCCTTGCTTATGATCCGAAGCCGGAGCTCGAGGAGGGTGGAGGCGGCGAAGCGGAAGAGTCGGACGAGTAATTGCACAATTCCCGGTGCAGTCGCTAAGCTGCGCAGTTTCAGCAGTTTAGCCGCCCGCCCCGCGCGTCCGGACGCGCTCGCCGGGCGTAAACGTCATTGACTCAGCGACTTAGCAGCATTACCATGTCCGGTTGAGGATTGGAAATGAAGCATGGCGACAAAGCAAAAGCGAAAACAGCCAAAGCCAAAGCCTCAGGGAAAAAAGAAAGCAGCAAAAAAGTCAGCGCCAAAAGCAGCAAAGGCGCAGAAAAAAGCAGCAAAGCCGCAAAAGCCGGCAGCAAAAAAGCGAGCGGCGCCAAAGCCGCCCCAGCCGCAAAAAAAAGCGCTCCCTCCACCAAAGGTGACAACGGCAAAGGCAAGACCGTCCGGCCAAACGGCCCCCCCTCTGTCAACTTCACCAACCCCATCGTCGCCGAGGCCTTTCGGCGCGCCGTCAAGAAATACCCTACCGCCTTTCGGCGCCTCACCGACTGACGGCGGCGTTCGCTATCTCACGGTCCAGGATCTGGTCGAGCTGCATCGCGCGGTCAGCGCGGAGTTCGGCGGCACGGCCGCGCATCCGGGCGTGGTCGAATCGCAATTCGGGCTGGTCAACGCCGTGCAGCGCCCGCAAGTGACGACGCTCGGCCGCGAAGCCTATCCGACCTTCCCCGAAAAAGTGGCGGCCTTTCTCTTCGCCCTGCTGACCTACAGCCCCTTCCGCGGCGGCAACCGGCGCGTGGCGTTGGCCTCGCTGTTCGCCTTCTGCGAATTGAACAACCGCACCGTCGACTCCCGCGTGCTCGACGAGAAGAGTGCCGAGACGTTGTTCAAGCGGGCCGCGGCGCATCGCGAGATGGGCATCCCGGCAGAGAACGTCTACCGCGAGATCCGCGAGACGATGAATCGCGCCATCGTGTCGCAGTGAGCGGCGCGGACGCGCCGCCCTCCGAAATTACGCCGCCCGCGACGTCGACCGGTCCCGCTGGTTCAGGGCCGCGTTGATGCGCCCCAAAAGAATGCGCGCCACGCGGAGGTCGTGTCCGGCGTCGATGAGCAGGATGGTGATGTCGCCGCCCGCCCACATCAGCCCGGCCAGCACCAGGAAGCGCGTCGCCTCGCCGAGCAGCGTCATCAGTGCCGCCACGCCGCTGGTGGCCAGGCCGGTGATGACCTCGCCGATGAGCATGACGATCATCAGCGCGGCGAGCACCTTGAACAGGCGCGCGATGTAGCGCAGCGTCACGTACGGCTCGAGGTCGTCGTCGCGCACCTCATCGACGCGTGCGCGCTTCTCATCCGCGCGCACCGGCGGCGCGCCGCACTGCGGACAGACGCGGGATGGCTCGGCGCGATTCGCTCCGCATTCGGGACACTTGATCGATTGGTCTGCCACGGTGCCTCCTGGGGTCAACCGTTGCCGAAACCGCGCCAACGCGCGCGGAATCCGCGCACGTCGATGTGCGTGAACGGCCCATGGTCACAGCATGCGGAATAGACGCCAACTCCTCCCACCAGCGAGGGGTTTTGCCGCTCCACGCGCTCCACCGCCTGCTGGATTACCTCGGCGTCGCGGATGTCGACGCGCCCGTCGTGATTGAGGTCGTCCATGACGCCGTTGCCGTCGTTGTCGACGAAGACATCCGCCGCGTCGCCGTACATGTGCCGGCTGAGGTTCGCCCGCCCTTCGGTGTTGCCGCCGGTGTGGTTGTACTGCGGCGTGCGGAAGCCGCTCATCACCGTCATGCGTCGCACCGGATGCCCCATCGCCTCCAGCTCCTGGATGGTCAGCTCCAGTTTGTCCAGCAGCTTCGGATTGAGCAGGAGGTACTTTGGCCAGACGTTCAACTGGTCTTTGGTCAGGAAGTCGCGCAGGCGGAAATGCTCGGAGACGAAGGTGTCGGCGTTCTCGGGCGTCACCTCGATGAAGCCGCTGGGGTTCGCGTAAGCGGGCGTGCGTGGGGTGCCGCCGCTCTCGTACGGCCAACTGCCGAGGAAGTAGGGACCGATCTTCCCGCCGCGCTTTTTGGAGAAGGGGACGAGCGTGACCACGCTGAGATTGTCGATCTGCCGCATGGCCTGATCGAGCTGCACGGCGAGCTTGTAGATGCCCGGCTTGTCGGGCGCGGTGAAGTCGGGCGAGATCGCCTGCGCGCCGCCGGTGCTCAAGACCGCTTCGGTTCCGCTCGGCGCGCCTTTGGCGATTGGCGCGCCGGGCGTGATGGTCGTGAAGCGTACCTTCCCGCTGGCGCCGCGCAGCGGGTTGAGGAAGCCGAGCATGGCGTCGGTGATGTACGCGGCGGTGGGAGCGCTCGGCTCCAGGAGCTCCGTGGCGATCTGTCGGGTGGGAGTGGGCGAGGGGAGCGGGGCGGGCGGGGGCGGGAGGCCGGCCTCTTTGGCCTGGCGGGCGACTTCGCGCTGCTGGTCAATGGCCTCGCGGATCGCGCCGTCCCAACCGGCAACGTACAGCAGCACCACCACCACGGCGATCCAAGTGAAGATGTGCTCCTGCCGCTCGTTCAAGCCGCCGAAGACGCGATGGCGGCGCCGCAGCTCGGGGAGCAGAGCGTGGTCGGTCACGGCCGCGGGCGGTTCACGAGACGTGCCGTGTCGGAGTGCGGTGCCGCAGGCACCGCTTTCAAAAGCGGCGCTTGCGCGCCGCACTCCGAAACTACGGAAAGTATCCCTTCGGGATGCGCAACTGCTGCCCGCCGCTCGAGGCGATGGCCAGCGCGTGCCATTCGTCCGCCGTGGCGGGGTCGGAGTAGAAGACGAGCTGGTATTGCTGGCGCAGCTCCTGCTCGATCTTGGAGTAGACGTCGGGCAGCTCACTCTCGCGGTGGATGATGAAGTACGTCGCGCCGGTGTCGTGCGCGATCGTCGCGAGCCGCCGCGCCTCGAGCTGTCCGATCCCGAAATGCATCAGGCGCGTCAGGATCTTGTTCTTGATGACCGGGTACACAGGCACGCCGGCATAACGCGCGTAGTGAACGAGGTGCTCGAGCTTGAACTTGCTCCCCTGATCCACGCCGTCTGTGAGGACGATCAGCGCGTGGCGACCGGGCTGTTTCTGCAGCTCGTACAGCATCTCGATGGCCGTGTCGTAGAGATGCGTCTCCCCCTGCGGCTTGACGCGGTCGACCGAGGCGGCCGCGGCGTTGAAATCGTTGGTGAATCCCGTCAGCCAGAAAACGTCCTGGTTGAAACCGACCACCGCGATGCGGTCCCTCGGCGTGAGCAGCCGCTGCGCGAACTGTTTGGCCGCCGCCTTCACCACCGGCAGCTCTTCGAGCATGCTCTCGGAGTAGTCGATGAGGAGGATGACGTAGAGCGGCTGGTCGGCGGCGGGGACCAGCGCCTCGATCTTGCGCGGCGCGCCGTTGTCTTTCAGCTCGAGCTCCGAGGCGGCCGGCGCGCGATCGCCGCCGGCAACCGAGAGCGGGACGTGCTGCAGCGTGACGTCGATCCGGCTGCTCGGCTGCGAGCCGAAGAAGAGGACGTCGTTCGCCTCCGCACCGTCGCTGGCATGCGCGACCACGCGCGCATAGATCGCTGTCGTCTTCGGATCGAACGTCGTGGTGTACGGCGGCTTGGTCGGCGCGGCGATCCTCTCCTCGCCAAGGTACAGCTCCACCGACGTCACCTCCACCTGCGGCGGTTTGATCACGCTGGCCTCGAGCGTGGCGCCGCTGGCGCGCAGGCGCACGCGGAATGGCGGCTTCGGATCGTTGACCACCATCTCGTCTTCGCCGGCCACGTTGTTCTGCGCGTCGTAGCCCACGGCGCGGATGCGCAGGCGGCGGAGGTATTCGCCGATCTTGAGCGGGATGACCATCGAGCGCCCGCGTCCTTCGCTCCACTTCACGCCGTTGACGAGCAGCTCCACGCGCGCCACGTTGTCAGCGGTGGAGATCGGGACGTAGAGGTCGCCGTGGACGAGGGATTCGGGTTTGGAGGTGATGCGCACGGATTGCGCGTTCATCGTAACCGCGAGACAGAACAGAACGAGGAACGAGGAACGAGGAACGAGGAACGGTTTCACCTCAGATTGAACAGCCGTTCCTTGTTCCTCGTTCCTCGTTCCTCGTTGGCTCAAGACGACGACCGCAACACCTTCTTCAAATCGAACCGCTTCTTCCCAGCGATCACCGGCTTCCAGAGATCGCCGAGCTTCTTCAGCCGCGGCACGACATTGTCGATGCGGAAGTCCTCGATGCGAATGCCGTGCTCCACCTCCTCCCACGTCACCGGCACCGACACGCTGGCCACGGGCGTCGGCCGCACGGAGTAGATCGAGGCCAGCGTGCGCCCCCAGGCGTTCTGGTTGTAGTCGACCAGCACGCGCCCATGCGGCCGCTTCACCTTGCGGTACTCGGCGGTGATGATGTCGGGATGCTGCCTTTCCAGCTCGACGGCGATGGCCTTGGCGAAAGTCCACACTTCCTTCTGCAGCGGGCCGCGCACGATGGGGACGTAGACGTGGATGCCCCTCGAGCCGGTGGTCTTGGCGTGGGTGGCGATGCCGAACTGATCGAGGATGTCGCGTACGCGCAGCGCCACGGTGCGCACGCGCTTGAAGTCGGCGCCCGGCCCGGGATCGAGGTCGAAGTGCAGGAAGTCGGGGCGGTCCCAGTCGTCGCAGCGCGCATACCAGGGGTTGAGATCGATGCATCCGAGGTTGATGAGCCAGAGGAGCGACGGAAGGTCCTGCACCATCGGGAAGCTCACGATGCCCTCGCTGTGCGGGATGCCGCAGATCTCGATCCATTCCGGCCGCGGCTCCGGCGCGCGCTTCATATAGAAAAAGTCGCCCTCGGCGCCGTTGGGGTAGCGCTTCATGACCATGGCGCGGTCGATCACGTGCGGCAGCAGCCACTGCGAGACGTCGGCGTAGTACTGCAAGAGATCGCGCTTGGTGATCTTCAGCTTCTTCCAGAAGATCTTCTGCAGGTTGGTGAGGCGCACCTCGCGCGCGCCGAAGCGGAGGATGAGGTCCTCGGCGTCCTTGGGGAGGACCAGCGCCTTCATTCCATCCTCACCATGACCTTCATCGCACCCGGCCGCTCGGCGTGCTCGAACGCGGCGATGGCTTGGTCGAGTGTGTACGTCGCGTGCAGCAGCGGCCGGACGTCAACCGTGCGCTCGGCGAGAAGTCTCAGCGCCTTGGCGAAGGGACCGCAGCGCGAGCCGACGAGCGTGATCTCGTCGACGACCAGCGACGACGCGTTGACCGTCAGCTCGCCGGCGTAGGTGCTCTTCATCACCAGCGTGCCGCGCGGGCGCAATGCCGCGCGCGCTGTGGCGAAACCGGCGGGATTGCCGCTGCACTCGATGGCGATGTCGAACGATTTCGGCGGCGGCGCCGCGTCGCCACGGCCAACCACTGACAACGAACAGCCGACCAGCGACAACGTCTTCGCGATCAGTTGCCCCAGCTTTCCGTTGCCGACGATGAGCACGCGGTCGCCGGGCGTGATCCGTACCTGCTCCTGGATCTCGAGCGCGGCGGCGAGCGGCTCCGTGAACAGCGCTTCGTCCGTCGACACCTCGTCCGGCACGACGTGAAGGTTCTCCTCGGGGAGCGTCAGATATTCGGCGAACGCGCCGTGGCGATTGATGATGCCCAGGACCGTGCGGTTCTCGCAGTGCGTGGTGTGCCCGCGGCGGCAGGCCTCGCATCGGTGGCACGCCGCGTTGATCTCGCCGACCACGCGATTGCCGTCGACGACGCCGACGAACTCGTGCCCCGTCACCCCGGTGAAGGGATAGTAGCCGCGCACCAGCTCGATGTCGGTGTTGCAGATGCCGGCGGCGAGCACGCGCACCAGCACCTCGCCGGGCGGCGGGGTGGGGAGGGGAATGGTGCGCAACGAGAGCTTGCGGTCCTCGAGCCAGAGCGCGCGCATCACCACGATGTGGGCATTTTGCCCGTTCCGCCGCCCGTGCGGTGGCGCGGCGCGTCGAGGGTGGTGTAGGCCAGCTCGCGGTCGGCGTGGACGGCGCGAAGCATCAGCCCGCCGCGCGCCATGTCGCCCAGCCCGGCGAAGGCGGAGGGGAACCGCAGCCGCCGGCCGAAGATCGGCCAGAGGATGTCGACGTATTTTCCCGATGCCACGCTGCCGAGGAGGACGATCTGCGCGTCGTCGCCGGCGCGATCGGCGAGCGCGAGCGCGTCGCGCTCCAGCGGCTTGCGATAGTTCCGCTTGCGCGCGTCGACCGGCGTCCGGCTGAGCACCCTCATCCGCTCTTCCGTGATGCGCCAGTCGGGCGGCACCAGGCCGAAGCCCTGCGCAATGATGTAGATGTTCTCGAGCGCGGTGAAGTGCAGCGCGTACGCGATCTTGCCGCGGAAGTAGAGCGCGCTCATGAAGGCGAAGGCCAGTGCGATCGGCACTCCCTCTTCGGTGCGATAGAGCCGCGCCGCTTCGAAATTCGCGTTCGGCGCGGTGAGCTGTTTGGCGCGAAGCCCGGACAGATTGGCCGGCGAGAGGAGGAAGACCTTGGAGGGCACGCCCCCTCAACGCAGACGGCGCAGCGTCTCTTTCAACAGTTTGTTACCGCGCTCCTGCTCCTCCTCCTTCTTGCTGTGAATGAGATCATCCGCGCGGCGAAGGTCGGTGACGATCTCGATGAGCGGCAGCGGATCGCTGTCGGGGAAGGCGCGGCGCTCCATCACCGCGATCTCGTCATCGATCGCTCGCGGATCGCTCGAGCCGCGGATCCGCTGCAGCGCGCGCACGCTGTCGTAGGCCGGGTTGCCGGGATCGTCCTCGGTGACCGCCTGCTTGAAGTGAACCTCGACCAGCGCCTCCCCCGGATTGTCCGTGCCCGAGCCGAGCCTGACGTCGACGCTGTCGGCGATGACCGGGAGGTCGATTGTGCGCGATGTGTCCGGCTGCATCAGCGCATCGATCGGTTGTTTCATCGTGCGCGTCTTCCCCTCCGCCGTGTAGCGGATCTCGACGTTGCCGACAAAAACGGGGTTGTTGCTGCTGAAGAGCGTCCGCTTGGCGGGAACCGCGACCCGCACTGCGTAAACGTGCTCGCCGCTGGCCTCGAAGCTGTCCAGCGCGTTCGTTGGTGCCTTGGTGCGATGCAGCTTCTTGTCGAACGGCCCTTCCCCTGTGGGCCGCACCCACCGCACCCACCCCTCGCGCAGAACGGCGAGGCGCCTGTCGATGAACCGGTCGACGTCGTACGACGACGCGTAGCGCTTGAGCATCATGGCGCGAACGCCGTACAGCTCGCGCAGCGCGGTGCAATCGTCGGCGAGAGCCGGTGCGGCAACGAAAAGTAGAACGAGCATGATTCGCTTCATGCCCCGATTCTACGGGACGTAGCCGGAGTGCGGGCGTCCCGCCCGCACCCGCCGGCCGTCCCCGGCCGGCGGTAGGGCCCCGAGGTACCCTCGGCGCGTGACTTTCGCCGTCCACAAACGCAACCGCCTCCCACACTGGGACGTATCGCACGGAATCCAATTCGTAACCTGGCACCTCGCCGATGCGCTCCCAGTGGGGGCGATTGAACGACTCCGCCGCGAACGTGAATACGAACGGCAACGCCTTCGAGAGACAAAGGGATCGATCACAAAAGCGGATGTAGCGACCATACAAGTCCTCTTCCGTCGCCGTTGCGAAGGACTACTCGACCAAGCGCATGGTTCGTGCGTCCTCGGAGACAACCGCGCTGCGAAGATCGTCGCACATGCGCTCACGCACTTCGACCAGGAGCGATATGAGCTCTTCGCCTGGTGCGTGATGCCTAATCATGTGCACGTGATCTTTTCCACGGCGTTAGCTCTCGCGGACGTCCTGCACGGTTGGAAGAGCTACACACGGACGATGATCAACCGAACACTCAAGCGCACAGGCAAGTTGTGGCAGGACGATTACTATGACCGGCTGGTAAGGAACGAGAGGCAGCTTCGGCGGGCGGTCGACTACGTTCTGAACAATCCAGTGAAGGCGGGACTTGTCGATTGGCCTTTCGTGCGTTCGTACGCCGAGCGCTTCTTATGACCGCCGGGCGGGACGCCCGGTGGGTGCGGGCGGAGCCTGCCCTGAGGGAACCGAAGGGACGCCCGCACTCCGGTGGCGGCCGAGCATCTTGCGCAGGAACGCGGCGGTCGGGCCGCTGTCGGAGGCGGCCACCGCTTCCGGCGTGCCGGTGGCGATCACGCGGCCGCCGGCGTCGCCTCCCTCGGGGCCGAGGTCGATGATGTGGTCGGCGGTCTTCACCACGTCGAGGTTGTGCTCGATCACCACCACCGTGTTGCCGCGGTCGACCAGGCCGTGCATCAGGTGGAGCAGCTTGGCCACGTCGTCGAAGTGCAGCCCGGTGGTCGGCTCGTCGAGGATGTACAGCGTGCGGCCGGTGGCGCGCTTGGCCAGCTCCTTGGCCAGCTTCACGCGCTGCGCCTCGCCGCCGGAGAGCGTGGTCGACGACTGACCGAGCTTGATGTAGCCGAGGCCCACCTCATCGAGCGTGCGGAGGATGTTGGCGATCCGCGGCACATTGCGGAACGTCTCCAGCCCTTGCTCGACGGTCATGTCCAGGATCTCGGCGATCGACGCCCCCTTGTACGTCACCTGCAGCGTCTCGCGGTTGTAGCGCTTGCCGCCGCAGACGTCGCACGTCACGTAGATGTCGGGCAGAAAGTGCATCTCGATCTTGATCTGCCCGTCACCTTTGCACGCCTCGCAGCGGCCACCCTTCACGTTGAACGAGAAGCGTCCCGGGCCGTATCCGCGCATGCGCGCCTCGGGCGTCGCCGCCATCAGATTGCGGATTTCCGTGAAGAGCTGCGTGTACGTGGCCGGATTGGAGCGCGGCGTGCGGCCGATCGGCGACTGATCGATGTCGATGACCTTGTCGATCAGATCGAGGCCGTCGATGCGGTCGTGCTCGCCGGGCGTGTCGACCGCGTCGTAGAAATGCCGCGACAGCGCCTTGAAGAGGATGTCGTTGACCAGCGTCGATTTTCCGGAGCCGCTCACGCCGGTGACGGCGACAAAGACCCCGAGCGGGATCATCACGTCGAGGTTCTTCAGGTTGTTGTGCCGCGCGCCGCGGATGACGAGCGAGTTCTCTCGTGTAGCGGCGGCCGCTCCGGCCGCCCGGCGCCCGAGAGCGGGCGCCCCTACACTCCGCCGCTGCGCGGGCACGTCGATCCGCAGATCGCCGCGCAGGTACTTCGCCGTGAGCGACGACGGGAAGGTGCGCACCTGCTCCAGCGTTCCCTCGGCGACCACTTCACCGCCATGGATGCCGGCGCGCGGGCCGAGGTCGATGATGTGGTCGGCGGTCTCGATGGTCTCCTCGTCGTGCTCGACCACGATCACCGTGTTGCCGAGGTCGCGCAGCTCCAGCAGCGAGTCGATCAGCCGCCGGTTGTCGCGCTGGTGGAGACCGATGGACGGCTCGTCGAGCACGTAGAGCACACCCATCAGCTTCGAGCCGATCTGTGTGGCCAGGCGGATGCGCTGCCCTTCGCCGCCGGAGAGCGACGCGGCGTTGCGGTCCAGCGCCAGGTAGCCCACGCCGACCGCGTTCAGGAATCCGAGCCGGTCGCGGACCTCTTTGAGGATCTTGCCGGCGATCTGTTCCTCGCGCGGGTTGAGCTCGATGGTCTTGAAGAACTCCTGCGCGTCCTTGAGCTGCAGCTTCACCACGCCGTCGATCGGCTGATTGGCCACCGTCACCGCCAGCGCTTCCGGCTTGAGGCGGCGCCCGCCGCACTCAGGGCACTTGGTCGGCGTCATCCAACGCTCGATCTCTTCGCGGATGTCGTCGTTGTCGGACTCGTGGTAGCGCCGCTTGAGCATCGGTACGAGCCCTTCGTAGGTGCCTTGATAGTGATACGAGCTGTCGCTCCCCTGGAACTCGAAGCGGATCTTCTCCTCGGAGCCGTAGAGGATGCAGTTGCGCGCCTTCTCCGGCAGCTTGTGCCACGGCGTGTCGAGCTTGAACTTGTAGTGCTTGGCCAGGGTATGGATCTGCTTGATGCGCCAGTTGTCGGCGCCCTCTTTCCAGATGGCGATCGCTCCCTCCTCGATCGATTTGGTCACGTCGGGAACGATCTTCTTCTCGTCGATCTCCAGGAGAACGCCGAGGCCTGAGCAGCGCGGGCAGGCGCCGTAAGGAGAGTTGAATGAAAAGAGGCGTGGCGTGATCTCGCCGAGGGAGATGCCGCACTCGGGGCAGGCGTAGTTCTGGGAGAGGAGCTCCTCGCGCGCGGAAGCGGAACGCCGGCCTCCGGCCGGCTGGTCCGCCAACGTCCCGGCGGCCGGCGTCGAGGACGAAGCCGAACCACCCGGCGAGGACGCCGGCGCTCCGCTCGCGTACAGAATTTTCACCAACCCTTTGGCCACGCGCGTCGCGGTCTCCAGCGAGTCCGCCAGCCGCTGCTCGATGCCCGGCTTGACCACCAGCCGGTCGATGCGCACGTCGATGCTGTGCTTCTTCTGCTTGTCGAGCGTGGGCGGATCCGACAGCTCAATCTCCTCGCCGTCGACGATGCCGTGAGTGAAGCCCTCCTTCACCATCTGCAGCATCTGCTTGCGGTATTCGCCTTTCTTGCCGCGGATGTACGGCGCGAGGACTGTGAACTTCGTCCCCGCCGGAAGCTGCATCAGGCGATCGACCATTTGCTGGATGGTCTGCGGGCGAATCTCCTGCCCGCAATTCGTGCAGTGCGGCACGCCCACCGACGCGTAGAGCAGGCGCAGGTAGTCGTAGATCTCGGTCACCGTGCCGACGGTCGAGCGCGGGTTGCGCGAGGTCGTGCGTTGCTCGATGGAGATCGCGGGCGAGAGACCTTCGATGGAGTCGACGTCCGGCTTCTCCATCTGCTCCAGGAATTGCCGGGCATACGCGGAGAGCGACTCGACGTACCGCCGCTGCCCCTCGGCGAAGATGGTGTCGAACGCCAGCGACGACTTCCCCGACCCGGAGACGCCGGTGATCACTACGAACTTGTTGCGGGGAACGACGACGTCGATGTTCTTGAGGTTGTGCTCGCGAGCGCCGCGGATGACGATCGATTCCATGTGGAACGATCGTAACGCCGCGGGCCTCGGAGGGTGTTCCCGGCTACCGGCCGTGGAAGGCGCCCTCTCTTGGGGTCTGACCCCATCGATGGTTTTCTACAGGTCGTGGATTCTGTGTGTGCGCTCAGTGCGTAGACGCGTCGACCCGGCGGGCCGTCCTTCGACCTCTCGGTCGAGCCACGCCGGCTAATCCTTGACCATCTCCAGCCGCTCGAGCTCCGGGCGAGATCAATGCACCGTCCGCGTTTTCGTCGGCACGAACTTGTTCTCCGGCCCGAAATTCTTCGCCAGGTAAGCGATCATCGCCGCTTTGTCCTTCTCGTCCACCGCGGCGCCCCAGCGGATCATCTTCTCCACCGTCGCTGTCCACTGCTTTTCGGTCAGGCGCTGCTGGACGAGGATGTCGGCGGAGTGGCAAGGGTAGCAGCTCGCCTCGACTTGCGGGCGGGCGGGGCCGGGCGGGAGCGACTTGAACTTCGTGCCGAGGGGTGGGAGCGCGGCGGCGGTGGCAGCGAGAAGAAAAACGATCAGTTTCACGCAGTCACCTCCACCTCGACCGAATGCCACCCGTTGTAGACGTAGCCGCTCGGGTTCCAGACGGCGTCGCGCGGCTGCACGGCGCCGCGGCTGTCGGTGGCGCGGGCGAACAAGCGCGCAGCGCCGGGTGTGTGGGGAGTCCAGCGAAACGACCAGAGTCGCCATGCATGCGGGGCGTGGCGCGGGTCGAGCGTCGCGGCGGTCCACGTCGCACCGTCGTCGTCGCTGACTTCGACCTTGTCGACGTCGGGAGCGCCGGAGAAGGCGAAACCGCGGATGGTCAGCGGCTTTCCGATGCGTGCGCGCTGCGGCGCGGTGGTGATGTTCGACTTCACGAGGATCTCTGTGAGCGGCTTCCCCTCGTAGCGGTAGGCCGTCTCCATGTAGAAGCCGGTCTGCGGCGCGGGCTGCGGGCTGACGCGTACGAGCAATTTCATCCAGTGATCGCCGGCCCATCCCGGGACGATCAGGCGCAGCGGCGCGCCGTGCAACGGCGCGAGTGCCTCGCCGTTCATCTCCCAGGCCAGGAGGCAGTCGTCGAGTGTTTTTTCCAGCTCGATGCTGCGATGGAAGGGAGGGACTTTTCCAGGCGGCTCGTCGCTGCCGAAAAGGTGAAGGTGTTTGGCCTCGCTTTTCATGCCGGCGCGGTCGAGGACGTCCTTCACCCGCACGCCGCGCCACCGCGCGTTGCCCACCGCGCCGTAGCGCCACTGCATGCCGGGAACGGCCGGCGAGTGCAGCGAGCGCCCGTTGCCGGCGCACTGCAATACGCACGTGGCCTCTGCCTGCGGCAAGCGTTTCAGCTCCGCGAGGGTGAAAGTCATCGGCCGCTCGACCTCGCCGTCGACGGTGAGCTTCCAAGACTTCAGATCGGGCGTGTGCGGGATCCAGTGGCTGCGGACGAAAAAGAGGCTCGTTGGGGTGATGTAGTCGGTGAGCAGCTCGAGCGGCGTCTCCGCATTCACGGGATAGCCGTTCAGTTGCAGCATGTGCGGGTGGGCGGTGGCGGCCAACAGCGCGCGTGGCGCGAGCGCCCCGGCTGCCACCAACTGGAGGAATGCCCGTCGATTCAGCGACATGCGCCCGATTCTACGCGCAGTAGAGGGGTCTGACCCTCAGTCTTCTGAAGGGGGAAGAACAGGAGCAATTCATAGCACGCGCAACCGATCGCGCGTTGATTTCAACGACATGCACCGATCTACGATGTGTAGAGGGGTCTGACCCCATCCCCTTTACAATCCCGGCGCGTGTCCGCGCTCCTGTTGTACACGATCGTCGCCGCGGCGATTCTCGGCGCCTGGAATCGCTGGGTGCAGCCCATCACGCGCGGCGCGGCGCTGGCGCTCTTCCTCCTCCCCTTCTGTTTCACCGGGCGCGCGCTGCTGACCGGGCGCATCTACGCGCCGATCGATCTGCCGTACATGTCGCAGCCGCTCTTCGGCTACCGCGCCGACTTCGGCCTCGGCAACGCGCACAACGGCACGCTCACCGATCTCTACGAGCAGACCATCCCCTGGCGCGCGGCGGTGCGGTGGGCCTGGGCGCACGGCGAGTGGCCGCTGCTCAACCCGTTCATGCTCTGCGGAGACATCCTGGCGCAGGCGGCGCAGCCGGCGCCGTACGATCCATTCAATCTCCTCGCGCTGCTCATCCCGCTGGCGTCGAGCCTCACCTTCGCGGGAGCTATGACGTTCTTCCTGGCCGGCTTCTCAGCGTTCGTCTTCGCGCGCGCACTCGGCTGCCGCGAGGTCGCCGCGCTGGTCGCCGCGGCCGGATGGATGTACTGCGCCGTGATGGCCTTCTTCGTCGAGTGGCCGATCGCCCGCGCCTGGGCGCTGCTGCCGCTCATCCTCTTCGCCGTGCGCGTGGTCGTTCACGAGAGCTCGTTGCGCAACGGCGTGGTGATGACCATCGCCTTCGTGCTGGAGATCCTCGCCGGCCATCCGGAGACGCTGCTGCACGTGGTGGCGCTCGGCGGCGTGTACGGCATTTTCGAGCTGGCCACGACCAGAAACCTGCGCGCGATTCCAATCGCGCTCCTCTCCGGGGCGACCGCGTTCGGACTGACCGCCATCTTCCTCCTGCCGTTCCTGCAGGCGGCGCCGCAGACGGCGGAGCACGAGACGCGCGTGGGCGTTTACGCGCACACGCGCTACCCGGCCATGCCGGAGGTGACCAAGCGGCGCGTCGGGAACATGTTCCTGCCCTTCTACGGCGGCCAACCGTGGCACGACGCGAACACCCCAGAGTGGGACCCCGACACCGCGCGGGTGGGGAGCGTGATCATCGCTCTTGCGCTGGCGGCGCTCATCCGCGCGCCGCGGCGGAAGGAGACGTGGTTCTTCTTCGCCTTGGCGGTGATCTGCGCGTGGGCGGGGGCGGAGGCGCTCCCGGTATCGCGCATCCTGCACGCGCTGCCGCTGTTCAACATCGCGCTCAACCACCGCTTCGTCTACGCTGCGGCGTTCTTTCTCTCGCTGCTCGCCGCCATCGCCGTCGACGCCTGGCCGGCCCTCACCCGGCGCTCCGCGCCACCCTCTCCCGCTCACGCGGGAGAGGGACAAGTGTGGGCTGCCGCCGCGCTCATCCTGGCGCTCGCCGCAATCCTCGGCGTGGCCAGCGCGGTCGTCTCCCCCGAGCAGCTCCGCATCGGGGTGCCGGCGAACCTCATCCGCATCAACGTTCTCGCCGAGCTCGTCCCGCTCCTGGCCCTCTTCGCCCTGCTTGCCGGCCGCGCGGCGCCTCGCGCCGCCGCCGCGACCATCCTCGCGCTCCTCCTCGGCCAGCGCATCATCGAAGACGGATCGATTTATCCGACGCTGCCGCAGAGCGTCTTCTATCCGGAGATTCCCACCATCCGTGCCGTTCGCGGGCAGCAGCAGCGCAGCGCGGAGCCATTCCGCATCGCCGGCGGACACTTTTCGCTGATCCCCGACACCGCGGCGCTGTACGAGCTCGAGGACGTGCGCGGCTACGAGGCCATGACCAACGCGCGGCTGGTGGCCACCTATCCGCTTTGGTGCGCGCCGCAGCCGGTCTCATTCAACGCCATCGGCGAGTTCCACCGCCCGTTTCTCTCCTTCCTAAACATCCGCTATCTCTTCGCCCCCTCTACCACGCTGCCTCCGTCGCAGTGGAAGATGATCACGCAGGACAAGGGAGGGAAGCTCTTCGAGAACACCGCCGCCTTGCCGCGCGCATTCGTGCCGCCGCGCATACGCTATGAGCCGGACAGCACGCGCATCCTCTCCGCCATGTACAAGGCCACCGACTTCGCCGACATGGCCTGGATCGAGGCTCGCGAGTATCCGTCGCACCAGATCTCGAACGGCCCCGGACGCGTCACCACGCGCCGCGCGAAGCTCGGCTTCGACATCGACGCGGCGATGGACGGCGACGGCTGGATCGTCATCTCACAGACGGCGTGGAAGGGATGGCGCGCCTATCTCGACGGCCGCCGCGTGGAGATGAAGTACGCCAACCACGCCTTCCTCGGCCTGTTCGTTCCCGCCGGCCGGCATCGCGTGCGGCTGATCTATCTTCCCGACTCGTTCACCCGCGGCCGCGCCGTCAGCTTCGCCACGCTCGGGCTGCTGGCGGTCATTACACTGAGTCGATCAGCCATTCGCGCCAGGGGCCGCGCACGTGGTCCATCCGGATGACCACGAACTCCGGCACTTCGTACGGGTGGCGGGCGAAGAGCGCGCACTGCAGCGCGTCGATGCGCTCGTCGACGGTCTTGATGAGCAGCAGTTGCTCGGCGTCGTTCTCGATGCGCCCCTGCCAGCGGTAGACGGACTGAATCTGCGGAACGATGTTGACGCAGGCGGCAAGGCGCTGCTCGACCAGCTCGCGCGCCAGCGCGGCGACGTCGAACGCGCCGCCTACGGTGGTCAGCACGATGACCGGCGTCAATGCCGCAGCGCCTCGTCGATCTGCAATGCGGCGTCGCGCGCCACGGCGCGCGCGGCGGCGCGATACTGCGACCACTCCACGATCGGCAGCGCGATGACCGCCCAGAACGGCCGCCCGCCGAAGGCGAGCGCGGTCGGCGCGACCGCGGTGTTGCGCTTGTGCAGATCGATCGTGCGGATCGGCTCGAGCGTCCGCCCGTCGTAGACCGTCACGCTCGCCGCCACGTGACTGATCACGACCGCCGCTTCCACCACCGCACCGCCGACCGGGAATCCGACTCCGGCGACGGGATAGCCGCCGCCGTCGGCGCCGGCGATGTCGAGGTAGTAATCGGCGGCCGGACGATCGTCGCGTCCGAGGTCCGCGAGGCGGTCGCCGGTGAGGAAGGCGTCGTAGCCGAGCTCGCGAAGCTCATTCCTCACGTGGTTGCGCACCAGATCGGAAGTCTGTGCGTCATGGCGGTCGGCCCAGCGGTTGGCGGCGAGTAGGCCGATGCGGATGGGCCGCGTTCCTGTGTTGATGGCGTATACCGCCGACGCGGCGAGCAGGACGGCGGCGAAAACGATGCGTCTCATGCACACATCTTAGAATCGCCGCCGTGATTCGCAAGCTCCTCCTGGCCGTCGCAGCCGTGATCGTGACCGTCGTCGCCTGGGAGTGGCTCACCTTCCCGAAGGTGGCGGAGCTGGCGACGCGGGCGCCGACGACCACCGCCTTCATGGAACAGCGCAAGGCCGAGCTGCGCGCGGAGGGGAAGAGCGATGCGCTCGACTATCGCTGGACACCGTACGGCAACATCTCGCCGTACTTGCGCCGCGCGGTGCTGGTGGCCGAGGACAACGACTTCTACGAGCACGCCGGCGTCGACGTGCAGGCGATGCGCGACGCGCTGGAGCGCGATTGGAAGCGGAAAAAGATCACGCAGGGCGGGTCGACCATCACGCAGCAGTTGGCGAAAAACCTCTACCTCTCGCCGTCGCGCAATCCGCTGCGCAAGGTCAAGGAGTACTTCATCGCGCGCTCGCTGGAGAACCGCCTCTCGAAGAAGCGCATCCTGGAGCTCTACCTCAACGTGGTGGAGATGGGGGAGCGGGTGTACGGCGCGGAGGCGGCGGCGCGGCACTACTTCGGGAAGTCGGCAGGAGCGCTCACGCCGCAGGAGGCCGCGCTGCTCGCCGGCTGCCTCCCCAATCCGCGGATGATGAGTCCCGCCGCGCCGAACAAACGCCTTCGCGCGCGGCAGCGGATGATCCTTGCGCGCATGCGGCGGTGGGGATACCTCGCCGAGGAGGAAGTGCTGACGGCTAAGAAGCCGGAGACGACGCCACCGCCCACCACCACCACTCAGCCACCGACCGCAACGACGGACACCGCGCTGGAGCAGACGCCGCCCACCGACACAGCCACCCCAGCCACGCCGCAGCCCGCCGAAACGACAACCGAAACGCCGCCTTCGAAGACGTCGACGGAGCCAACAGCGAGCACAACCACGACATGAATCTCACTGCGCTCGATGTTTGCATACAGTTCACCCGCCGTGTACTACAAAGTCGATCGGACGTACCTCACGAGCGCCGGAGGCGAGAGCGAGCAACAGCATGACAAAGCGCCGTACTTTGTCGCTGCCGCCAGCGCCCCCGCCGCCGCGTCGGCATTCGTGATGAACGAAGGAGGGCGTCTTCTCGGCAACGTGAGCGCCTTCAGCGGCGACAAGGCCACGGCAACAGCGTGGGTAGCGGGGCGGCTGTACATCATCTTCGTCCAGCGCGGCGCGGAGGCAATCAAAGCGCCCGAAGCCGCCAGCGAGCTCAAGCTACCCTGACGATCCGCCGCGCGGCCAAATCTTCGAAATCATCCCTTTCGCACCTGCATGAGAACCACATCGCAGTGCAGAAGATCATTGCCCCTTCACCAAGAGCGGGCCGGTCTTTGCCGAGTTCGGTGGTCCGCGGTTCGACTACGTCATTACGCTGTCGAATGCCGGGCCTGACGCGAAAGCCTGTGCGTGAGCAGCGCACTTCCCGCTAGGTGACATGAGGCGGGACTGCGCATGCCGCCTCATCCCGGCTGATCCCATCTTTTGGGTAGGTTGGCCGAATTTTTTGACGCCGCTCCCTCCTAAGTGATTGATCTCCCGTCGGTCGTCATCGGCCCGCCGATTGATACTGCTCCCCGCCCGTGGAATGCGATTTCATCGTGGAAAGCGATGACGAAAGCGAGCGGCCGGTGCTCACCGGGTGGGAGGCGGTGGTGTTCGAGCTCGAGGACGACCCGCTTTGCCTGGACCTCAGAAGATCGGATTCTGCGCGTGGTGGTTGAGGTGCCACTGGTAGGTGAAGCCGGGGAAGTCCACGGGCATGACGTAGTCGACGTCGACGGTGATCTCGCTGTTCGCGCGCGTGATGTGGATGTTGTCGGCGGTCACCGGGAGCTTGTCCTCGCGGGCCTTGTTGAGGATGACGTCGCGAATGCGGCCATCGTCATGGGTGCCGGCGGCCTTGGCCTCGTCGATGACGGTCTGGCGCAGTTCGGCGGCTCTCACCTTGATGGGAATCATCTTCCAGGCCACGAAGATGGCGATGGCCAGGAGGATCAATCCGACGATACATCCGAGCTGCCCCTCGCCGCGCTCACGCCTGCGTAACCGCATACGGGACCTCCGTTGGGGATGAGTATAGCGAAGCTAACGGACGGGCTTGAACAGCCGCTGCGTGGAGGCGACCGACGACCAGAGCACCATGCGGGCGCGGCCGACGATCAGCCCCTGCGGCAGCACGCCCCAGTTGCGGCTGTCGAAGGAATCCTGCCGGTTGTCGCCGAGGACGAAGTAGCAGCCGGCGGGAACAATGATCACGCGGCCGGCGCCCGCTTCCATCGCGTCGCCGGGGAGGCCGGCGATGCGCTTGACCATCAGCTCATCCGACGAGGCCGGCGCGTGGAAGACGATGATGTCGCCGCGCTGCGGCGTGCCGTGGTAGGGCGTGACTACGATGTGATCGCCGGCGAGCAGCGTCGGGGCCATCGATGCCGAGGGGATGGCGTAGATGTGCACGGCCGCGCGGGCGGCGAACGCCAGCGCCAGGGCGATGGCCAGCGGCTGGATGATGAGGCGGGTGGTGGTCACGGTGGGGGAAAACCTTGCGAGCCGTGCGTCAATTTCGCGGTTAATGTTCATAGTTCGTAGTTCGTAGAAGCTATGAACTACGAACCACGAACCATGAACCATGAACTCGAACCACGAACCATGAACCTACCTCGTCGTCGTCGCCTGGAACGCCTGCGGCGTCGACGACGCCGGTAGGCCTGCGGCGGTGCTGGAGACGGCGAACACCGGCAGCTTCTGCTGCAGGCCCTTGAGGGCGAACTCGCCGAGGGGCTCGGTCTCGAAGCTTCCCATCACGCGGTCGAGCGTATTCTGCGAGATCACCACCTGTCCCGGCTTGGCCACGCCGCTCTCCAGGCGCGAGGCGATGTTGACCGCGCTGCCGAGCACCGTGTAGTCGACGCGCTTTTCGGTGCCCACGTTGCCGACCACCGCCGGGCCGCTGTTGATGCCCACGCGCACTTTCACCGGCGCCAGTCCGAGCTTGTCGCGCTCCTCGTTCCATTCGCCGACCAGGCGCTGCAGCATCAGGCCGGTGAGCACTGCGCGGTCGGCGTGATCTTCCTGCGGCAGCGGCGCACCGAAGAAGGCCATCACCGCGTCGCCGATGAATTTATCGAGCGTGCCGCCGTAGGCGAAGATCGACTCCACGGCGCAGGAGAAGAAGTGCGAGAGGAACTCCGCCACCTGCTCCGGCTTCTGCGTCTCCGAGAAGGGGGTGAAGCCGGAGATGTCGGCGAAGAGGATGGACAACTCCGCGCTGCGGATCTCGCGCTCGTCGGTGGTCGCGCCGCGGATGGAGCCCTTGACGATCTCGTCCACCACGGCGGGGGAGTGATAGCGCTCCATGCGCGCGCGGATCTTCCGCTCCTCTTCGATCTTCTCGGCCATCTGCGCGCGCTCGATAGCCACGGCGGAGAAATTCGCCAGCGCCGTCAGCAGGTCGAGATCGTCCTCGGAGTAGCTGCCGATGTGGATCGGCGAGTCGACCTGCACCGCGCCGATGACGCGCTGTCTGTTCCACAGCGGCACGCACATCGCGGAGCGGATGCCGTGGATGGCGATCGACTTTCCGCCCAGCAGCCGCGCGTCTTCCAGCGCGTTGGAGGTCATCAGCGCCACCTGCTGCTGCGCGACCATGTTCAGGATGGTGCGCGAGATGGGGATGTCCTGCGCGTCCGCTCCCTCGCGGAACTTGGTCATCTTCGGCACGGGATTCCCCTCGTCATCGAAGAGGATGATCAGCCCGCGCTCCACCGGGAGGTACTTGAAGATGATCTCCATCACGGTGGTGAGGACGTCGTTGAGCTCCTCCGATTGCAGGAGCGTCTTCGCCACTTGCACCAGGACCTGGAAGATTTTCTCGCGCGCGACCTTGGGCTCGACCTTGCGCGTTCCTGGCTCCGAGGGGGGCCGCTCCGCGAGCGCTTTGTGATCGAGCGCCTCGGCCACGTCGAGGCCGAACTCGGAATTGAAGTCGGAGATGCGGCGGATGACGGTGCCCGAGGGGTTGTCGAACATCGACTCGGCGCTGAAGTTGACCGACGGAAGCGCCTTCAGCTCGAGCAGCACCGAGCCGACAGAGATCTTGTCGCCGGCCACCACCTGCGCCTCGGTGATCAGATTGCCGTTCACCTTCACGCCGTTGGTGGACTTGAGGTCGATGATCCACCACTTGTCGTTGCGCACCTCGAATTTGGCGTGCTTGCGCGAGACCGAAGGATGGTTGAGGACGATGTCGTTGCCTTCGGTGCGGCCGACCGAGAGGTCGCCTTTGAGGTCATTGACTCGGGGGACGCCGAGATCGACGTAGTGGACCTGAAGCTGCTCCATGAGGAGCGTTGATTATAGCGAAGCGCCTCAGGCAGCCGCGCCGGTCGGCCCGTGGATAACCTGTATAATCGCGGGCCGTCCCATTCGACTCCGATGAGCGATTCATCCACGGCAGAACCAGCCGTTTCGACCCCGCGCCTCGCAGCGCTGGTGGTTCTGCGCACCGATGTGGGGCTGGTCCGCGCGGAGAATCAGGACTTCGCCGCGTATACCACGTCGCGCGAGGAGCGTGAGAGCCATCCGGGGGGGCGGCTGCTGATCGTGGCCGACGGGATGGGGGGGCACCGCGGCGGCGCGACGGCGTCGCGCCTGGCCACCGAGGTGGTCAAGCGGCAGTATCTGGAAAGCGAGACCACCGATCCGGCGGCGGCGCTGCGCTCGGCGCTCACGCGCGCCAACGCGCGCATCCATGCCGAGGCGCAGTCGAACGCCGATCTGCGCGGCATGGGGACGACCACCTCGGCGTTGGTGCTGCGGAACGACCGCGCCTGGTTCGCGCACGTCGGCGACTCGCGCATTTACAGGGTTCGCGGCGGCGCGATCGAGCAGTTAACCGAAGACCACTCGCTGGTTGCTTCCATGGTGCGCGAGGGGCTACTGACTACCAAGGAGGCGGAGAACCATCCGCGCCGCAACGTCCTGCAGCGGTCGATGGGGGTGGCCGAAGAGGTGGAGATCGACATCCGCGGGCCGTTCGAGCTGCAGGTGCGCGACCTCTTCATCCTCTGCAGCGACGGGCTGCACGGCGTGGTCAAAGAGAGCGAGATGCAGGAGTACGCCGACCTCCCGCTCGACGAGGCGGCCGACCGCTACGTGAAGCTGGCGCTGGAGCGCGGCGCGCCCGACAACGTGACGGTGCTGCTGGCGCGGATCGTCCGAGCGGACGAGCTCGGCGACGAGACGCTGGTCGACTCGCCGTACGACGAGACCGTGCGCGACGAGATCGTTGACCAGTCGAAGCGCGACACGGCGAAGATCCCGGCGATGAAAGAGCCGCTGCCCGACCCGCCGCAGCAAGCCAGCAGCGCCGAGCCGCCCAAGTCCGGTTTCCTCAGACGCCTCTTCTTCTTTTAGTCCATGCTCCCCCGTCCCCGCGTTTTGATTCCCGTCGTCCTCGCCGCGGCGCTCGGATGCCGCCGGAGCGTGGCGCCGCTCGACGACGTGCAGCGGATGGCGTACGCGGTAAAGCCGGCGGTGGTGCGCGTGAACGCGTACGCCACGGCGCGGTTCTCCTACGCTCCCCAGGCCATCGCCAGTGTCATTGCCGAGCTGCGGCGCAACGGGATCGCCGTCACCGCCACGCCGCCGGCCGGACCGGAGGTCGTCGATACCGGCGCGGGTGGGTCGGGGAGCGGTTTCATCGTCCATCCCGACGGGCTCGTTCTAACCAGCGGTCACGTGGTGGCGCCGACGCGCGACGCGGCGGCGCTGCGGCGCGAGCTGCTGCGCAACGGCGCCATCGCCGCGCTGGCCAAGCACTTCCCGGTCGAGCAACTGCGCGCGCTCTACCGCAACGACTCGCTCGACCGCTACATCGAGATCGTGGCGCGCGGCGGGGACATCGGCAACGTGCATGTGCTCAACGACGCCGAGCTGTCGAACGGCGAGAAGCTGGCGTTCCGCATCGAGCGCTACTCGCCGGCGCTCAATGAGCGCGGCACCGACCTCGCCCTGCTGCGCATCAACCGCAAGAACCTCCCGGGACTCACCATCGGCGACTCGGAGCAAGTGCGCGTCGGCGAGTCGATCTGGGCGTTCGGCTACCCCACGCTGGCCAGCAGCACCGACCAGGTCATCGGCGGCTGGCTCTCGCCCGACAGCGATCTGGAGCCGACCATGTCGCCCGGCTCGATCACGGCCATCAAGCGCAACGTAGTCAACGTGCCCGTTTTTCAATCGAACGTGGCCATCCTTCACGGCAACTCCGGTGGTCCCGCGGTGAACCTGGCGGGCGAAGTGATCGGCATCTCGACGTGGGGGCACAGCGGCGCCGAGTCGATCAAGTTCCTCGTGCCGGGCAACGTGGCGAAGAGCTTTCTCGCCGAGGCGGGCATGCCGGCGGGCGTGGAGAGCGAGTTCACCCGGCACTACCGCGCCGCCCTGGACGCGGCTGGTAGCGCGAAATGGACCGCCGCGTCGGACGAGCTGGCGCGCGCGAGCAAGCTTTTTCCCAATTCGCCCCCCATCCTGCAGTTCACCAACGACGTCGACCGCGCGCTGAAGGGGATGCCGCTCTGGCGCAAGTATCCGGTAGCCGCGGCGGCGCTGATCATCGCCACGATCGTGATCCTGCTGGCCATCGCGCTGCCGCGCACGCGTCGCAATCGCATCCCCAAAGAGCTGCTGAAGGCGACCACCGAAACGATGATCTCGCCGGCGAGCG
>JACXTT010001959.1_pt1 | contig 33538 bp, 29 predicted proteins | sample 9270951 | NCBI WGS metagenome assembly JACXTT01 (sample SAMN15532306, study PRJNA645909) | rock metagenome | isolation source: weathered quartz diorite | place: Puerto Rico | collected 2017-06-21
CCGGCGCTTCGCCGTCCACCGCTGTACGTCCTCGGGCATGTCCCCCATCGCGATCCACCCCTCCGTGGCCACCTGGCCACGGTCGTTTGGGTGGCGTCAACCTGGAGGGGAGCGGTGTAGGACGGCGAAGCGCCGGGTTGCATTGGTGCTGAGCATCGTTCGGGGTGAGACGTCGGTGGCGGAGGCAGCGCGGAAGCACGGGCTCACCGTCGCCGAGATCGAGGACTGGCAGGAGCGCCTCCTAGCTGCAGCGGAGAACGCACTGCGCTCTCGACCGAAGGACGAAGAAGCGGTCAAAGACGAGCAGCTCAAGAAGCTCAAGCAGAAGGTCGGCGAGCTGGTCCTCGACCTCGACATCCTGCGGGAGGCCGCGAAAGGCCGCCCTACGGACCCGACGACGTCCGACGAGTGAGGCACACGGTGGCGGACGTCTCCGAGCGTCGGGTCTGTCGAGTGATGGGCGTACCGCGCTCGGCGGCGCGCCAGCGGATGCTGAAGCCGCGGGCTGCGGTCGTGAACGAAGTGTTGGCGGCACGCCTGGAGCGGCTGATCGTGCAACATCCGACCTTCGGCTACCGCCGTCTCTGGGCGATGCTGCGCTTCCATGAGGGTCTGCCGATCAATCGAAAAGCCGTGTACCGCGTGCTCGTTCTCAAGGGCTGGTTCGTCCATCAGCGGCAGACGACGCCGCGCCCTCGGGTGCAGGGCCGGCGGAGTCGCGCGGGTCGTAGCAACGAGCGGTGGGCGATGGATGTGACGCACATCGATTGCGGCACAGACGGTTGGGCCCATCTCGCCGCGGTGATCGACTGCCACGATCGCGAGCTCGTCGGGTACGAGTTCGCCCGCCGAGGCCGGGCGAAAGAGGCCGAGCGCGCGCTCGAGGCGGCGTGTATCGAGCGGTTCGGGACGCTCCGACCCGATGGGAACACGCCCGTCCTGCGGAGCGACAACGGGCTGATCTTCCAGAGCCGGCGGTTCCGCGCCGCGTGTAAGGACTACCGGCTGCGCCAGGAGTTCATCACGCCTTACACGCCGGAGCAGAACGGGATCGTCGAGCGCTTCTTCCGCAGCCTGAAGGAAGAGTGCGTGTGGCAACATACTTTCCCGAGCTTCATCGAGGCGCGTCGGGCGGTACGGCGGTGGATCGGGTGGTACAACGAGCGGCGACCGCATCAGGCCCTCGGCTATCTCAGCCCGCGCGAGTACCGGGCGAGACAAGCGCGGGCTGCATAACGTTACGCCTCGATGGTCCGTACGCGAATAGCATTGACTCTCGCGTTGCTTGCGCAGTCACGCATGGCAACCGCCGCGTGCCTCCAGGGGCACCCCTCCGTCGAACAGGAGTACGCCCACAGCTATGGGGTCGTCGTGGGCCACGTGGTCGCCGAGCAAGGCGTGCCGGAGTCCGACGGCTACTACGACGGCGTCGAGTACCGTGTGAAGATCGACGAAGTCTTCCACGGTGATGTTCCCCAGACGATCCGCTTGTTCAGTGAGAACAGCAGCGGCCGCTTCCCGATGAGGATCGGGAAGAAGTACCTTCTCTTCATCTACCGCGAACGTGATCGCACCATGGTGGACAACTGCGGCAATTCTCGCCTCCTGGAGGGCGCGGAAGCCCTCAGAGAGGTTCAACGCCTCAGCCAGCGCCGGGAGTCGCACTGACCGACTGCACGATGCTCTTGGGTCGAAGAAATACGATGGACGCGTGGCTTGACCCGCGGGGGAGCACTACACGCTGACCATGCGGCGCGGTAGAAGAGCCGAGCGTGACGGGCGCCGGCCGCCCGAGCCGGACGCCGTGCTCGCGACCCTCGGCGCGCGCCGCTAGTGCGTCGGCGCGGGCTCGATCATCCCTGCCGCTTCTAGATCGCGGAGGATCGCCACGACGAGCCCGAGCGGCACGCCGAGCGCGGCGGCCACGTCATCGGCGGTCGCGGCTCTTCCGATCGGCTTACCTTCACCGTTCTGATCGGGCGTAACTCGGAGAGCCTTCCAGGTCTACCTTCCAGAGCGGCTCAGTCATTGTTATGGATTCGTCTCACTTGATAACGAAAAGGCGCCAGACATGTGCGGACAGGCAAAGGCGCCACTCACAGTTACGGGCGGACGGCTCGTGTCGAATACAACACCCGGTGCCGTCAAGGAACAGCAGCGCGCACGCCGCAGGTCGAGCATGTTGTCTCGGAACAGCGGCTGTCGGCGACAAATGATACCCTCAGCCGGCGCGACCCCCGACGCTACGAGGCTAAAGAGTTGGCGATGGCGGAAACGTCGTACAGTACAGCGGCCGATGATCCACGCCCCCGGTTGATCAACGACATCAATGACAGACGCACAGAGGGTACAGGTAATCGGGCGACCTGCAATCAAGCCACTCCAAGTCGACAACGTTCCTACGGATGGATTCGCGCCGTCACTCAAAGGGCAGGGGAGCTGCGCGTGCGCCACCGACGCCATCATGATCCCGAGCACGATGGCGAATACTCGCACCATGTTTCACTGGACGCGCTCGCCTGCGGGCGGATCGTCATCGGGGTAGGCGATCACGGGTATCCCCGGCGCCGCTGTTACGTTGTCGGACAAGACTGATAGCGTGACAGGCGGTACGTCCTCTGTGGGTAACGTTGTTGGCGTGACGGTCACGCTCTCCTGTGCGTACATCGTGCTAGCAACGGTTAGAGTGATAGCCACCATCAGGCGATTTATCATACGCCCCCCTTCCCTATGGGTGCAATCCTGACGTTTCGACGAAACGGTTGCTTAGATCGGAATTACACCGCTCCCCTCCAGGTTGACGCCACCCAAACGACCGTGGCCAGGTGGCCACGGAGGGGTGGATCGCGATGGGGGACATGCCCGAGGACGTACAGCGGTGAGGCGCTTGGCGGCGATGACACCGCAGAGACCTACGGCGCCGTCTCCGACGACAACGACGCGGTGCCCCGGTGCGACGCGCGCGACGACCGCCGCGTGGTGCCCCGTCCCCATCACGTCGGATAGCGTGAGGACGCCTGGCATCCGCGCATCGTTCTCCGTGATATCGATCGGGTACAGCGTCCCATCAGCGAACGGGATGCGCAGGGCCTCGGCCTGCGCTCCGTTCATCCCAGAGTTGCCGACGAAGGCGAGGTGCACGCAGGCGGTCGGAAGCCCCACCCGGCAGAACTCACACGTCCCGTCCGAAATCGCGAACGGCATAATGACGACCTGGCCGCCTTTGACGGTTCGAACGTCACGACCGACGGTCTCGACAACGCCGATCGCCTCGTGCCCCATGCTCTGCCCCGTCTCGCTCTTCGGCATGTCGTGGTACGGCCACAGGTCGCTGCCGCAGATGCAAGCACGGAGGACTCGAATAACCGCGTCGGTCGGCTCAATGATCATAGGGTCGGAAACGTTTTCGACTCGGACGTCGCCGGCACCGTACATCATGGTCGCGCGCATGAGCTCTCTCCTTCCTCGATGGACGACGTCTGACTGTTGATCGTCCGTGACCGAAGCAACTATGCGCCCCGGCACGGGCGCCGTGAAGACAAGGGCTGGAGATGAGCTGTTAAGTCTTGCTTGACAATCGTCGATTGCCGGCGCGATGGAAGCCCGGAGGCCCATGAACCCGAACCCGTTTCCTCAGCTGCAGGCGTTCCTCGCCGTCGCGCGATCGAGAAGCTTCACCGCCGCCGCGCGCGACCTAGGTGTTTCGCGCTCGGCGGTAAGTCAGAGCGTGCGCCAGCTCGAAGAGGATCTCCGTGTGACACTCGTCACCCGAACTACGCGCAGCGTGTCTCTCACCGATACGGGAAAGCGCCTTGTAGAGTCCGCAGGTCCCGCCGTCGCACAGCTGCGCGCGGCACTCACGGATGTCACCGCGAAACCGGGTGAGGTCGTCGGGCGTCTGCGGCTCACCGTTCCGCGAGCCGGGTTTGAGTTGGTCATCAAGCCATTCCTGCCTACGTTCCGTGAGCAGCATCCTCGCATCGAGCTCGATCTCGCCTTTGAGGATCGACGCGTCGACATCGTCAGAGAGGGCTTCGAGGCGGGCATTCGCCTGAGGGAATTCGTCGAGCGGGACATGGTCAGCCTCCGGCTGACCAGCCCGCTGCGCTTCATCGTCGTCGGTGCTCCCAACTACCTGAAGAAGAACGGCACTCCCGAGCGGCCCGAGGACCTTCTCCATCACGAATGCCTGACGTTTCACTCGGAGACGACGGGCTCGCTGTACGCGTGGGAGCTCGAACGAGGTCGGAAGAACTGGCGCGTGCCGGTCCGCGGGAGCGTCGTGACCAACAACGGCCACCTCTGCCTCGAGTTGGCGTTGCAAGGTCTGGGGCTCGCCTACGCGTTCGAGCCCCTGGCGCGAGAGCATGTTCGATCAGGGCGCCTCGTGAGCGTGCTCGAGTCCTACGCCGCCACCGTGCCCGGTTTCCACTTGTACTACCCGAGTCGCTCCCAGCGCTCCCCCGCGCTCCGGCTGTTTGTCGAGGCGATCCGCGAGTTCGCCGCGAAACAGTCGTCGACGACGAGCTCTGCCAAGGAGAAGCATCCGCGTTGACGGGCGGGACGGTGCGCCCATTCGGACGGCGGGCCCACTGTCAACCACCGCTTAACAGCCCATCCTTCAACGGCCGCCTAGTCCTCTGTCGGGGGCGCGCGCAATGTAGTCCTGCAAGCGGACCGACAGTTCACGAGCAGGAACAACGACGCATCAGGGGACGACGCCATGACGAACGCACTATCGACGACGAACACGACTGGGCGGCCTCTAACAGCGACCAGTCGATGGCACCTGCTCGGAGTGCTGCTTTCCTTCTCTGCCTCGATCTGTTTTGCGCCGCCTTCGGCGGTCTCCGCCGCGACGCCGAACCGCGAGTCCGGCGACACGTCGAACGGTGCCAACAACTTCTACGTGAGCGACCGCGTCACTGTTCAGAGAGTGACCTTTCGGAACCAGTACCGGATGAATGTCGTGGGCGACCTGTTCGCTCGCAAGGACCTGAACCGCAGCGCGAGGACACCCGCGCTCGTTGTTGGACATCCGATGGGCGCCGTCAAAGAGCAGAGCGCGAACCTGTACGCGACGAAGATGGCGGAGCAGGGATTCGTGACGCTGTCGCTGGATTTGTCCTTCTGGGGCGACAGCGATGGTCAGCCTCGCAACGCCGTTGCCCCGGACGTCTACACGGAAGACTTCAGCGCCGCGGTAGATTTTCTGCGCGGCCAGCCATTCGTCGACGGTGACCGGATCGGTGCGATCGGGATCTGCGGCAGCGGCAGCTTCGTCATCGGTGCCGCCAAGATCGACCCGCGCATCAAGGCCATCGCCACGGTCAGCATGTACGACATGGGTGCGGCCAGCCGAAACGGGCTCCGCCATTCCGTGACCCTCGAGCAGCGCCAGGAGATCCTTGAGAAGGCGGCGCGACAGCGCGACGTCGAGTTCGCGGGAGGCGAGATCACTTATACCAGCGGAACGCCTGAGGAGCTGAACGCCAATTCGACCGCGATCGATCGCGAGTTCTACGACTTCTACCGTACTGCACGAGGCCATCGCTCGAACACCACGACGCATCCAACGCTCAGCAGCAACGTCAAGTTCATGAACTTCTATCCGTTCACCGACATCGAGACCATCTCTCCACGTCCGATGCTGTTCATCACGGGCGAGAATGCTCACTCGAGAGAGTTCAGCGAAGAGGCCTACCGGCTTGCTGGTGAGCCCAAGGAGCTGGTCATCGTGCCTGGCGCAGGCCATGTAGACCTTTACGACCGCGTGAACCTCATTCCCTTCGACAAGCTGACCGCCTTCTTCCGCGACAACCTGCGGTGAGTGCCATGAAGCCCTATGTCATCGTTCACATGTCGACGAGCATCGACGGTCGCACCGTGCCCAGCCGCTGGCGGCCTAAGAGCGCGACTGCGACGTCTCACTATGACCGTCTGCACGACCAGCTCGGCGGTGACGCCTGGCTCGTCGGGCGCATCACCGGTGAAGAGTTCGCGAAGCGGGACGCCTACTCCCACCAGACGAGCCAACCCGTCCCGCGTGAGCCGTGGTTTGCGCGACGCGATGCGACCACGTACGGCGTCGTGCTCGATGGGCACGGCAAGATCGCGTGGGGTCGCTCGGATATCGGTGGCGATCCGGTCGTCGTCGTCCTCAGCGAGCAGGTCTCCGACGCACATCTCGCGGGCTTGCGCGCCGACGGCGTGTCCTACGTCTTTGCCGGCGAGCGTGAGCTCGAACTGCCTCTCGCGCTCGAGGCGTTGAACCGAGAGCTCGGGGTGGAGCGGCTGCTCCTCGAAGGCGGCGGGGTCACGAACGGCGCCTTCCTCCGCGCCGGCCTCGTCGACGAGGTCAGCCTGCTCGTCTGTCCGTCTGTGGATGGCGCGCCTGGTGCGCCGAGCCTGTTCGATGCGGCGCGGGAGGCGGAGGGGCAGCATGCATCCGTCGAGGGCATCGAGCTGATGAGCACCGAGGTCTTGGACGGTGGCGTCGTGTGGCTGCGGTATCAGATCCGGCACCTAGCACGGCGATGAGACACGGTCGGCAGCGAAGCGAACAGCTAAGGAGGAGGTCATGGAGATCGAGAGGCACGGACGATACGCGGGCAAGGTCGCGTTCGTGACGGGAGCAGCGAGCGGCATCGGCCGCGCCGCGGCGCTGGCGTTCGCCAGCGAGGGTGCCAGCGTGGTGGCCGCCGACGTTTCAGAACAGGGCATCCAAGAAACAGTCCGGCTGATCGAAGCGCAAGGCGGGCGGGCGGTCGCAGTGCCGTGCGACGTGACGCAGGCCGCAGACGTAAAGGCGGCCCTGGACAAGACCGTCGAGGCCTTCGGGAGGCTGGACTTCGCCTTTAACAATGCGGGAGTCGAGCCGAGAAAGGCGGTCCCGACTGCCGACTACGAGGAGGAGGAGTGGGACCGGATCGTTGATACTAACCTCCGCGGCGTCTTCCTGTGCATGAAGAACGAGATCCCGCTGATCCTCAAACAGGGCGGCGGGGCCATCGTGAACACGTCCTCGGGGGCCGGGGTCATCGGCATCAAAGGCAGCCCGGCGTACACCGCCGCCAAGCACGGCGTAATCGGCCTCACCCGGGCGGCGGCCCTCGACTATGCCGCGCAGAACCTCCGCGTCAACGCTGTCTGCCCCGGGTATATCGACACTCCGATGATGGGTCGCTTCACTGGCGGTACGACGGAAGGGCGCGCGAAGGTGATCGCGGAGGAGCCGGTCGGACGGATGGGCAAGCCCGAGGAGATCGCCGCGGCGGTCCTCTGGCTGTGCTCGGACGCTGCGGCCTTCGTGATTGGACACGCGATGGTGATCGACGGTGGCCAAACGGTGCAGTGATGTGCGCGGCCAACGGTGATGCCATTGCGGTGAAAGCGATCGGCGTGGTGATCAAATGAACAACCGAGAACCGGAATACGCTATCGAAGAGGATGGCCCGCCCAATCTGGGTCGGCGAGAGTTTTTGACCGCGGGGGCAGTTGCAGCGGCTTTGCTGGCAACAGGCTCAAACAATCTGTGGGCGAAAAGCAGTGACGGCGGAATGATCTACCGTACCTTCGGCGGCACAGGCGAACGTGTCTCCATCATCGGCCTGGGTGGTTGGCACATCGGCCAGCCTTCGATTCCCGACCAAGAGTCGATTCAGCTCATCCGCCAGGCCATCGACCGCGGCATCACGTTCATGGACAACTGCTGGGATTACAACGAAGGCGCGAGCGAAGTTCGCATGGGCAAAGCTCTTAAGGACGGCTACCGTCAGAAGGCCTTCCTCATGGACAAAATCGATGGCCGCACGAAAGCGGAAGCCGCGCGGCAGATCGAAGCATGTCTTCAGACGGGGTGCCGGCGTGGAGCGACCTATCCAGAGGCGGCGTACCGCAAGATGCTCGAGCGGTCGCCGGCGACTCGAACGGCCCGGCAGTAGTAGCAACCGGGCCTCGCGTCTGTCCGGACGCGAACCGTCCCAGAAGAGCCGTAGTAGGTGAGAAGCGGCCAAGGCGTACGGATACCGGTGACGCCGACCATGAACTCGGTGACGGCGAGCGAGGCGATGATGCCGTTGAGGGAGACGACAGACGGTGTGGCGCCGGCCTCGGTGAGAGGCACGCCGTAGATGACCGCCCGGTCTCGCCTCACGTTCGCATCGCGGGTCTCTTCCGGGTCGAGTTCGTCGAGGCACGACAGACATGCTGTGCCAGACCAAGCGACACACACTCGGCCGCCGAACTCCGGCGGATTCCCTGGCAGAATCTCGGACGCGCAGTCGACGTAGGGCAGACGGTAGGCTGCCGAGACTTCCGTCAGAACGAGCCGTAAGGAGTCGTGGTCGAGGCAGCCGAAGACGTGCGTGGCAGTCGCGAGTATCTCGAGCGCTTCACGGCTTGTAAGGGAGCACGGTACCTTGGTGACGGTCGTTCGTGGGTCGATGCTCGAGACGATGCGCTCGGTGATGTCGACCTTCAGCGTGCCGGGAACGGCGTCATCGAATCGCGCGCCGACATAGCGGTTGCGATTGGTGTCGTCGAGCTGCTCGGGGTCGATGACGACGAGTGCACCGACGCCGAGGAGGGCAAGCTGCTGAACGACGTGCGTCCCGAGGCCTCCGACTCCGACGATGGCTACTCGTGAAGTCTTTAGCTGATCCTGGCCCGCGCGACCGAAGAAGCGAATGCTCCGGTCAAACCGTGTGTCGTCCATCGGAGATGGCCTCCCAGTTCGTTAGGGTGGCGCCGGTAGGGCGCATCTGAACCCGGCCCACGAAGATGCTGTCGAGCACCGTCGGGCGAGCACTGTTCTCTGAGAAGACGAGCCCATCGAAGCTTCCGGGCGCGACGACGAGAGCGCCATAGGGCCGCTGGGCAAGACGCCAGCGGACGTGTGACACCCATTCGAGAAGCCCGGCCACGTCCGTTTCGGAAAAGCAGGCCGGTGCGGGAAACGGGTGAGAGTGCGCTTCGACGAGGCAGCACTGACGTCCGTGCGCTTCCTTGATGATGTCACGCTGCACATCGTCCCGCAGCTCGAAGTGGTAGGCCGAGCGGCGCACGAAGCCCGACGCCGGAACGAGGTACTCGCCCTCCACGGAGAGAACGAGCGTGCCGTTCACCGTGGAAGGTCGTGCGAAGAAAAAGCCGGCGTGCTCGGTGTCGAGCGCGGAGAAGAGATGACCGAGAACCCTCTCGTAGGTCGAGGGACGAATGTGTAGCTGGGTTCGCATCACGCGCCCTCAAGGAAGCGGCGCGTGAAGCTCTGCGCCCATGTGAAGAGGTTCGAGCCAGCACCGATGTCGGCCTGCGGCTGCCAGTCCTCCGGCGACCACGAGAACATGGCCCACGACCCGCCGAACGGCGGCTGAGTGGGCGCCGGGTCCTGATAGTTGGTCGGGACACGGCCGTCGTGGAGCAATCCGCTCGGCGTGAAGAAACCGTACGGTGCCGCGCCGGGGTGGTTGACCTGGACTTGGAACACGAGGTCGGTCGACGCGCGGTTCCACCCGCGCTGCAACGAGTAGCTTGGAAGGAAGACCCAGCGCCCGCCGTGGTCGTAGCGGAGTCCAGGCCAGCGGCTCCGCAGAAGACGAAGCTCCTGCTCGACTCGGTCTTCCATGATGAGGGCTACCCGCGACGGAAGCGCCGCTTCTTCGCGAAGCCCATGCCCGGCTTGAGCTCGACGGTCTCGCCAGGGTGAAGCTGCCGCTCCTCGTTCGTCGTCAGGTCGATTTCCAACACGCCGAGCGCGGGGTCGAACCCGCCGAGCGCGGCAACCTGCTCTGTCGTGATGGTGGGCGAGGGCCAGTCGTGGATGACGCCCTCGATGTTCACTTCGAACTTCGGGCCCTTGCCGGGCTTCTCCGACACGGCCAACTCCTGATGCTCCATTGGCTACCTCCATGCCGCTCGTTGTGGCGGCTGTTGCTGTCTCACCCACTTCTGTCCGCGACCGGCACGCGCTTGCCGTTCACCCCTGCCGGCGTCGGTAATGAGTGCGCCGCGGGGCGGCCCCCGAGGTGATGTCCAGCACGAGGCGCGGTTCGCCATCGGCGGCGGTGGCAAAATCAGCCCGCTCGGGGACAGTACAACTCCGGACGGACTCACCTCACCCGAGCGCAGGGGTCCGAGCTCGTTCGGGGTGCCTCGAGGGGCCACGCTTGGTAGTGTCCGGGGGCACGTCGGGCTTGCCATTCGGGGCGGCGGAAAATTCGGCCGGGTCGTGGACAGAACCTGGTGAAGGCCCTCGCTGGATGGGCGAGCGATGCCGACGACCGCGGTGAGGGCAGGGTCGATGGCAAATCATGGTCGGTGACGGACAGTACATTGCGAGAGGGGTGAGGCGGATTGGCTAAGGAGGAACCAACACCACCGCGGCCAGAGATCGTCGCCGCCATCCAGGCTGCGCTGGCCGAGCCGGGAATGCTCCGGAAGGTGGTCGGGTTCGCGCGGAAGCGGGTCTTCGTCCTGCGCCGGTTCGGCGTGGGCGTTCACCTCGATGCGGACGACCTCGTGCATCAGGTTGTCGTCGACACGTTGAGCGGGGTTCTGACCTGGGACCCCGACAAGGTCGCGTTGTTGACGCACCTGTGCGGGGCGATAAGCGGGCGTACGGCAAAACTCATCGACCGGCAGAAGCCGGCGGCGCCGGAGTCCCTCATCGACCGCGCGGTAGCGGCGACGCTCATTGAACCCCGAGACCGACTTGCGCCGAAGGACCGCATCGACCCGGTCGCAGTGCGGGGCAGCATGGTGGAGCTCGACCCCGTCGGCACGACAGTCTGGCGTCGCGACGCCGTTCGGAAGGTGAAGGACTACCTCTTCCGAGTGGCTGGCGAGAAGGGAGACGAGGAGGTCCAGTTCATCCTAATGGCGTACGAGCAAGGCGCAGAGGGACGGAGCGCCATCGCCGAGGCCACTGGACTGACTCCCGCTCAAGTGACGAATGCGCGGAAGCGGCTCGACCGGTACATCCGAGACATGCCACAGGAGCTTGCCGAGGACGCTTGAAACACGATGAACTAGAGGAGCTATGAACGGAGGAGATGAAGAGGACCGTCGCTTCTTGGATGCGTTGTCGAACGACCTCGCTTCGGAAGTGCTCGAGGACGAGACAGCGTGCGCGGAAGCGCTGAGCTTGGGTCCGGATGCGAATGCGGTCATCGCGCGGATTCAGCAGGCTGCCGGCCGCGCCGTCGCCGAACAGCGGCGAGCACGCATCGCCAGGCTAGGGCAGCACCGAAGCGAGCCCATGCCATCCGGACGATACGGCAAGCTGTCGCGCGCAGAAGTGTTGAAGCTCCTCGAGGAGCGACAATACGCCGTCGAGCACCGTGAGCTGACGGACGTCACCGATGATGACCTCCGGACGCTGCTCGAGGACCTCGATGCCGTTCGGGACCAGAACGGCAATGAGGAGTAGGAGCCTTGCCGAAGCGCGAGTTCTCGTTCGCTGAGAGACACGCACGGGCGGCAGCCAAGGATCTCTTGGAACGCTACGCCATTGACGAACCAAAGCACCTCGTGCTGGACGGCCTTGCGGCTGACCTCGGTGTGACCGTCGTTCATGGCGAGCTCAAGGGGGCGGTTGCGCGACTCGCGAGAGTAGGGGACCGGGGACGCATCCGCGTGGCTGACCGCGTGAAGAACGTCGGGCGGCGGCGGTTTAGTGTCGCTCATGAGCTTGGTCATTTCGTGCTGAAGCACGACGGTTCGGTCCTCGCCGGGTGCCAAGAGCGTTCGATGTTGGACTACAGGGGTCAATCGAAAGAGTCCGAGGCGAACGTCTTTGCGGTCGAACTGCTGCTCCCCGAGAAGCTGGTTCGCAAGAAATGCGAAGTCTCCCCGGTCGACCTTCGCCCCGTGAAGAAGCTGGCCGAAGCATTTGAGACGTCCGTCACAGCGACGGCCATCCGCTTCATCGACTTCTCTCCGGAGGAGTGTGCGTTAGTCTACTCGGAGAAGGGCCACGTGAAGTGGTCTCGGAAGAGCGAAACCTGTTGGTGGCGCCTCCTGAAGTGGGGAGCGGAGCTCGAACCGGCGTCCATCGCGAGCGACTTCTTCAGAAAGGGCGCAATGAGTGAGGACCCGGAGGAGGTCCGTGGAGACGCGTGGATAGAATCGGACAGCGGTCGTTGCCCGGATGTTGTCGAGCACTCGATGGCGATATCGACACTTGACGCGGTGCTAACGATGCTCTGGAGGCCGACCTAAAGCGCGCGTGGCGCTACCAGCCGCCGGAGCGGATCCAGTCTTCCATCATGGGCACGCGGTCGGCGCCCCAGAACGGCTCACCGTCCACGATGAAGAAGGGGGAGCCGAAGACGCCGCGCGCCACCGCCTGGTCGCCCAGGTTGCGCGCCCTGGCCTTGACCTCCGGCAGGACGGCGCCCGCCGCTACGGCCTGGGGGTCGAGGCCGAACCCGCCGGCGAAGGCCGCGACCTGGTCCAGTTCCGCCGTGTCCAGCCGGCCCGCGTAATAGGCGGCGAAGACCCCTTGTGCGAAACGCACGGCCAGCGCCGCATCCTGCCCCTCGATCCAGTAGAAGACGCGCGTCGCGGGCAAAGCGATGCGCGGATGATCGGCCGGCGGCGCGAAGGTCAGGCCCGCGCGGCGCGCCAGGCGCTGCCAGTCGGTGCGGGCATAATCCTGCTTCAGCGGGGTCGAGGACAGCCCGCGCGCACCCGTCACCTTGAACGCGGTGCCTAACATGTAGGGCCGCCACAGGATCGGCCGGCCGACCCTCGTCCCCAGCGCCTCGATCTCCTGCGCCGCGAAGAATGCGTAGCCGGAGGAGAAGTCGAACCAGAACTCGATCGGCCCCGTCATCTACGCCGCCTTGGTCTTCGACCCCGCTGGACGCGCAGGACCGCGCCGCCACCTGCGACGGCGGCGCACCGTCTTCGCCCTCGAACCCGAGGTCGCAGCCGTTCCCTTCTTTTGCGCCGTCTTCTGCGCGACCGCCTTCGGTGGACGACCGGGACCACTAGGGCGCCACGCACCACGAGTCCCGGCGACGGTCCCAACTCGTCCCAGGTCCCGCCTGAATACCGGCGCCCAAGAAACGTCGAGATAGTTGAACGAGAGCCGGGCGCAGCTTCGGTGCTGTCCAAAGCCATTTCAACGACATCTCCTCGATGGATCCCACCGGCGCGGGCGCCTGCTCATGTCGGCTCACAGGCTACGTTCCCCGATCGAACCCGCGCCCCGATGTGTCTGTCATAGCCTTGCGGTACACCTCACGAGCGTGCTGCACGTTGTTCCAGTCGTTCTCGAGTTCGGTGAGCGGTGGGCGCGATGCGAGTGTCTCTCCAGGCTGGGAGTGGGAGCCGATGTACCGGCAGGCCTTCTGGTAGATGGGGTCGACAACCGCGATCGCCGGCGCGAGGGCGTCCGTCTTGATCTTCCCGAGCGCTGTCATTCGTAGGTGCGGCTGAAGCCGCTCCGTGAGGCCGCAGAGGAGGTCATGCTCAACGAGAAGCTCGCACGCGTTTCGAAGAAGCTCGTAGCCCCTCTCTATGAATGCGGCGCGCTCCTCTCCCGTGGCCTTCTTGGAGTTCTGGATCGCCGTGTTGAGCTTCCCCCGAACGCTACCGAAAGTATCGAGTCGAGGAAGCCCGGGAGTAACGACGCCCCAGGAGCCGTTCCCTTCCTCGACGAGGAAGAAGGAGCACTCCGCCTTGGCGTCCTCTACCCGAGCCGCGAGCTCCTTGAGGAACACAATGTTGTGCGTGAGGACGACGATCTGCCTCGTGGCGCTGAGCTGGAGGACACGTTCCGCGACGTAGCTTACGCGCCGATGATCGAGGCTCGTGACCGGGTCATCGAAGATGATCGGGGCCGGGGACTTCTTGAGGGAGGCCTCGGCGAGGAAGTCGGCAAGGGCGACGACCTTCTGCTCGCCCTCGGAGAGGACTTCGCTCAGCTTGTGCTCGGCGGCGACGCGCTTGCGCCGCGCGCCCTCCCCCCTTCGCCCGGGGAACTCGAGCCGCACCTGGGGAGCTCTGAGCGCCTCGCACTCCTTTCCAAACAGCCGCTCGAAGTCCTGGTTGAGTAACCTCTCGCTCGCTACCTTCGACACCTCGGTGAGTGACTTGGAGAGCCCCTTCAGGCGTCCCCCGATCACGTTCCCGGTTGCCACCCACTTGGCTGCTTCGACGTAGGCGACGACCTGCGGGAGAAGACTGTTCAGCGTCAGCCGTGCCTCGAGGTCCTTCAGTTGCCCCGATGCCTCCGTAAACAGCCGGTGTCGCTCGGCGGCCTGGCCTCGCAGCTCCCTGACCAACGTCTCGGCCTTCTCGAATTCGGCAGCGATCAACGGCCTCAACTCGGCGGCCACCCGGGGTGCCGTCTCTTCCTCGAGTGGCCGGTTTTCGGTTAGTCCCGCTTTGAGCTCCGTCGCCTGCGTCACGACGGCCGACAAGCGAGTGAGGAGTTCGGGCAGCTTCCCCTCGGGCGACACCTTTCGCTGGAGCGCGGCTTCGAGCGAAGTCACGTCGAGGGCCGGGAGCTGGCCGCAGGCGGCGGTCAAGATGGCTCGGGCCGCCAACACGCGCTGCTGAAGCTCGTTGTTGCAATACTCGCGGTACTTGATTGCCAGCGCGCGGGCAGCGTGCGTCAACTCTTGACGGCAGTAGATGCACCGGTCCGCGGGTTCCGGATAGTCCGTCCGGTCGATTTCGGCGAGATAAGCCTCCCCGGCCTCGACGAACCTGCGCCACGGCTCGCTGAGCACGCCGGGGATTCCCTCGTCCAGGAGCGAGGAGCGCGTGGCCTGAGTGTGCACATCCTCCGCACTGCGCAGGTCCGCGAGGGCAGTGGTGTAGGCGACCGGGTCAAAGCTCGCGAGAACATCCAGCATCTTGAGTGCGGACCGGAACAGGTCGACGTCGCCCTGGGCCACCTGAAGTCGGGCGTCCACACCCTGTGGCTTCAGAGCCTCGACACGGTCGCGGAGCCGCTCCAAACCCTTCTCTTCCTCCTCTGAAACGGTCGCGAGCCCGCGAATCTCGCGCAAATCTGTCGCGGCGCCGAGCGACTCCACCTTGCCGTAGAAGCGGATATCCTTCGCGAACCTCGAGAGGAAGGGATTGCCCATAGGGGTCTTCTGCCGGCGCTCCTTTTCGAGCCGATCCTTCACAGCCTCGATCGAGCGGTTCACGAGTGGAAAAAGGGACAGCTCGCGAGGGGTGTAGACGTACGTCAGCTCGCCCTCGAGGTGGAGTGGCGCAGCTGTGGAATCGAAGATGTCGAGGCGAGTGAGCGGCGGCACGCCCGTCTCGTCGTTCCACTGGAGCGTGGTCTCATCGGCTCCGAGTCGGTAGATCAGGGAGGCGTGGGGCGGTGTCGAGGGGGCCGGGCCATCGACGTTGGGCAGGATGCGGCCTGCAGAACGGACCGATGCGACGCGCTTGAGTATCCGCACGTACCCCGTCTTCCCCGCAGCGTTCTCCCCGTAGAGCGCCGTTAAGACAGGGTGGAAGTCGATCTTCTGCTTCGCGGCCAGGCGGTTGACGTTCTCGACGTCGGAAAGGCGCACGAGCTGTAGGGGGGCCTCACTATCCGGAGCCACCGCCCCGGGGCCAAGCGCGAACACCTGCACCGGGTCCCCCGGCGTGAGCCCCTTCTCAACGAGGAACTGCTCGTAGAGCTGGTCAAGCTTCGCCTCAGGGATGTCCCGTCGCGTGGCAATGACTTCGCCTACGGCCGCCCGCACCCAGGCGTCCTGCTGGTTGGCCCAGTCGATAAGAATGTTAAGACCAGAGCCTGCCTCATCGGTCATCGGGGTCTCTCCCGCCTCGGTGCCCGTTGTATTCGGTGAAGCGCGACCTGTTGGGCGCTGGCTCAGCTAGGCCTTTCCAACGGCTCTTCTCAGTTCCTTCAGCAATTTCTGCGCTTCGTCGATCTTGCTCAGAAGCACACTGTCGCCGCGCAGCGACGCGAGTGTCGTCCACGGGTAGCGCCTGATCGACTCGACAAGCCCTTCAACTTCACCAGCGAGCCCGCCGTCTCGCTTCCGCTTCCCCTCGGCGGGACCAAGTTTCTGGAGCGCCGACTGAATGGTGCCGCCGTCGGACAGGAATTCCTCCTTCGCCACCGGATCGCGGAGGATCGCGCGGAGCTTGCGGACGTCCTTGGAATTGGTGATCTCGTTCTCGTTGATCTTGCGGATGATCGTGTCGAGGACCGTGGGTGTGAGGAGCTTCCGGTTGAGGTTCTTAATCTCGCGCGCCCAGGTGATCGAAGCGCCGGGTTCGCGGACGTTCTTCAGCTTCTCCGAGAGCTCGTAGACGTCGACGAGCTTGTCGAGTTCGCGGACGGTAATGCCGAGAATGTTGGCCGCGCTCGCTCGACCGACGAGATCGACCAAGCGATAGGCCACCATCTCTTTTTCCTTGGCATCCCATTCCTTCCGCTGCCGGTGGATGTAGATCCAGACCCGCAGGCGCTCCTCGTCGGTCAGTGTGCGGTCGGTGATCTCGGCGGGTAACCGGCGGTATTGGTCCTTCTTCTGAACCGTCACCAGGGTGTTCGAGTTCGTCCACCGCCGGTCGCCATCGATGATGCGATACTTCTCGGGATGGTTCGGATGCGGCTCGAGGAGCAGCGGCTCGAAGAGGCCTTCGTTGGCTTCGATCTGCCGCTGGAGTTCTTCGTCCTCCTTCGGACCGAGGCGCGGCTGTTTGGGGTTCGGCTCGACGTCGTCGAGATCGACGGTCGTCCGATAGGTCTTGAGGATCGTGCGACCCAGGCGCCGCTCTTGCCAGTTCGGAACCTCTGCCATTACCTAGGCAGCCTCCTCCGGCCCGTCGCCGGTGCCTTCGACGATCGCGGCGATTTCGGCGTCGAGCTCCCGCAAAACGCCCTTGAGGCGCGTCGCCATGCGGCCGCGCTTCGCCCAGACGTTCTGGTGGTCTTTGGTCTCCTGCACGTCGAGAGCCAGGAGATCGTCCGTGAGCTTGGACGCCTCGCGGAAACGCTGGGCGCAGGCTTCCGAGGTGATGTACGTGTAGAGGCGCCCCATCTTCGCGCTCCGCTCCTTCATGCTCAGGCCCTGGATGTGCATCCGCACCATCGACGAGCGGAGCAGCTGCAGGATGAAGACGGTCCGTGCGGGAGTCACGACGATCACGCCGTCGCAGACGCACAGCTCCTTCTCGCCCGACGGGAAGACGGTGGTGGCGAGGATCGCGTGGTGCGCCTCCGCGCCGACCTGATCCTGCCGCAGTTTGGTGACGAAGGTGTTCTGCCAGGCCTTGCGATTCTTCGAGTCGATCACGATCACGCCACAGGACTGGCCCTTGTGGAAGACCTCGTGGTGGATGTCGGCCCCCGTCTCCCCCTTCTGGACGCGGGTAATGTGATCGCCGGGGAACGAGTCGCGGAGCTCATCGAAGAGGTCGATCTCGGCCCCGTCGCCGAGCTCGTGTGCGGTCTTCTTCTGGAGCTGGCGCTCCAGGTCCGTGACCTTCTTCTGGGTCGCCTCCTTGTCGCGCGTGAAGTCGGCCCGCAGCTTCAGCACCGCGCGGTCGTGCTCGCGCTGGAGGAGCTGTCGCTGCTTGCCGAGTTCGGCCTGCTGCTTTCGCTCCGCCTCTGCCAGGACCTGCTGGCGCAGTTTCACCTCCTGCGCCTTGAGCTTGGTCGCCTGCTGCACGGCGGCCTCCTTCTCGGCCACAACCTTCGCCAGCTCCTTGGCGGCCGCCTCGCGGGCCGCAGCCCGCAAACTGCGACCTCAACCACGGCGACGGAAGCCGCGACTCGGCATCCCGCCAAGCGGTGAAGCCACGCTAGACACACCGGCCGCGGCTGAGGCACAGATGCGGCGTAGGAGGTCACGCACGAGCGCAACCCGCCACGCAGGTGGAGTCGCCGCGGCCAAGGGAGCCGAAAGGCATGCTGGTCAGAAAACGACTGTGATCTCAGCATGGTGGCTAACCCGATGTCCAGTCGTCGTCTCTCGCGCCGCGGGGTAGCGCAGACCGCGTCCGATGCTGTGGGTGGAAGCGGATGACGCTCTCCGAATGGCAGTCCCGCTTCCATAGGCATTTCGCGGAAGTTCGGAGCCTGCGTTCAGCGAGCGTCGGAGACAAGCCAATCTTCGCCTTGGAGCACGGTCTCGAGGCGGCTGATCTGGAGGCGCTCGCGGTCGACATCAAGGCCCATATCGCGAAGGCCGCGCCGTCCAAAGACTACACGCTCCCATGGATCGTCTACGCCGCCGAGATCGGATACCGCTACTCGGGCGACGAGTACTGGCAGACCTTTGAGGAGGAGACCCCGGGGTGGACTGTCCACGGTGATCGCCACTGGATCCGCGAGTGCTACCGGTCGTTCCAGATGAAGTACGGAGGCGCGAAGCCGTCTGGGGCGTGGGCTGAGCACTTCTCCATCATCTGCTGGCCGATCACGCACGCCATCCTCCCCCGGGATCTTCAACGCCAACTCGCGCGCATCCTCTACGAGTTGCGGCACTCGTTCTCCGCAGAACTGTTCGAGTCGCCCTCGAAGCTCGGTGAATTCGTCGCAGTCCGAAGCTGGAACGCCACGTCACGCTTCCAGAACCTCGCGCAGGAAACGGACCTCGTGGGTCAAATCGCCGCCGCCCTGCTTCTCGAGGGGGGGTTCGGCACGGGCAACCTGATACATCCGGCGGCGCTCCAACGGATCGGCAAGGACCTGGACCGCGAGCGGCGGGCGCGTGAGTGGCTCCGAGGTGCGCGCCGGTTCGCTCACGAACGTGCTCGAATCCGCGGCCTCGCGCTGGGTGCCGGCTCGGCACCATCTCCCGTGTGTCGCCCCGAGGAGGCGCGGGCCGAGGTGGCCGCGCTCGGCATTGAGCCGCGTCTAGTCTTGCGACCGAAGGACCCGGCGGGCGCCTTCTGGGAAGTCTCGCTTGAGATCCCGGACCTCTCCCACCTAATCGTTAGGTTCCCGAAAACTCGCGACATCCTGACGGGCTCCCGGTGCGTCGTTGCGGGTGCGTCGGGCCGGCCCCTCGCGCGGGGGAGGTGTTTGCACGGTGCACAGCGCGTCACGTTGTCCCGATGGCCTTGCGCGGACGAGATGTTGCTCCAGTTTGAGCAGACGGATCCCCAACTTGACTACCTCCTGAGCGCCGAGTGCCTCCTCCGTCCCGGGCCCACCTGGCTCTTCAGGATCGCCTCCGATGGCCTCGCCTACGAGTCCCGGAGCCTACGTGTCCGACCAGGCGAACGGTACATCATAGTCAGCACTAGCGGGCCGGTCAGGTCGAGCGATCACGCCAGCCCGATTGACCTTGAATGCGAAGGAGTCCACGGCGCCATCCTGGAGCTACCCCCGGCACTCACCGGGGACTGGGAGGAGACGCTCCGACGCCTCGGGCTCGGACAAGCGAAGACGATCGAGGTTTGGCCCGCTGGGCTTGCCGCGGTCGTCTGGGATGGAGAAGGGCACGGGGAATGGCTCGCGTCCGAGCAGCCCTGTCTCGCCATTCGTAGCGATCACCCGATCGCTGCCCTCCTCATCGCGATGGGTACTGGCGTGGACCTCTCCCTGGAACTCACGTCGGTTACGCCGGGTGAGCCGGTCTTTGTCGAGCTTCCGCAGCTCCCGGTCGGCCTTCACACTGTCCGTGTCTCCACGCGGAGCAGCCTGGGAGAAGAGGCAGAGCCGCTCGGCGATCTTGACGTGGTGATGCGAATCCGTGAGGCCAGGCCGTGGTCGCCGGGCGTGAGCCCCCAGGGCCCTCTGATCGTGGAGATGGACCCTGCCGCCCCAACGCTCGAGCAGCTTTGGGAGGGCCACGTCGAGGTCACGCTGCGGGGCCCAACGGCGCGCCAGGTTAGGTGCGCCGTTTCGTTGCACGACATGGACACCGGCCCACCTACTGTCATCAAGCAGCTCCCGCCGATCGCGCTCCCGGTCACGCCAGCCGGCTGGAGACGCCACTTCGAGAAGTACTTCCAGCAGACCCGGGAGGCACCGCTTGCCTATGATACCTCCCGATTCTGCGAGGTCGAGTTCAAGGCGGAGGAACTGGGGGCGTTCACCGTCCGCTGCGAACGAGAGTTCACGCCGCTCCGATGGGCAGTGCGACGCGCTGGGCAAGAACACATCGCTCGCCTTCTCGACGACAGCGGGGACTCGATCCCGTCGGTGGTCGCGCGACGGGCCTTCCAAACGCCGTGCGTCGAGGAGCCGCTCGACCCGGCGCTCTCCTATGAAGTACCGCCGAGCGGCGGGCTCTACGTCGCGCGCCGAGAAGAGTTCACGACGGCAGTCATCATTCCGCCATCGGTTCGGGGGTTCGGCGATCTCCGCTGCGTCCCACGTATCGATGGGCGAGGGCGATCCACGGACTCGGTCCTTGGCCTTCTGGCAATCGCCCGAATCTGGGGTCGAGCGCGGTTGTCCGGTGATCTGTTCTCAGCGATACGCCAGCGGGAGGTGCTTCGCGCGCTCACGCTTCACCTTTTCGGGCTCGTCGGCGGCGACAACTGGGCGGCGGCGGAACTGTTCCTGAGCACCGGAAACGACGGGCTTGCTGATTTGAAGCGAGCGGTCTCAAGGCGTCGCGAAGAGGCCGCTATCGGCGCCGCGCTCGCGGTCGAGTGCGCGGCGCTCGCGGCCGCTACGTGCGAGAAACGGGTCAGCCGCATCGCGTCGCTCGCGACGAGCTTCCACTTGTTGCCTCCTGCGCCGCCTCCAGAGATCACGTCCGGTACCACGGTGATCCCGTCCGGCAAGCCAGCCGATCCAAGCGACCCCGGGTGGCTCTCCGAACTTGCGCTTAGGCTTGCGAGTGATCCCGCGGATGTCGAGGCGTGGGCCGGACAAAATATCCGCGCGGGGCTGACACGCCTCCTGGAGGTGCCGACGCTGGCGAGGGCCGCGAGGTTCCTCGTCATCGCGACGGATCGTCACCTCCAGTCGCGCGCGGCGCCTGGTGAACTCTACGCGGGGTGGGGGTGGACATGAGGCGCCTCACCGTCATGGAAGTGCATGCACAGAAGGTCGCTGAACTCGGGCTGGATCCGACCGCGCTCGATCTCACGTCAACCGAGGCGATCGCGGGAGCCCTACGCAGGACGGCGAGTTTCCTCTGCCCCTGCGCGGCGGCGACGCTGGTGCGCGGCGTGGTTCGACCGCTGCGGGGTCTGGTAGACGACCTCGAAGGCGTCAAGGGCCTCGTCGAGGAGACGCTCGAGGCCATGGTCGCCCACGGTGACGTTCTCGAGCACCGCGATCTGGACGAGGAACCGGGGCACGGAACGGCGGCACTCCTGTACGCGGCGCCTGCCTCCTTCGTTGCCCGGCAGAGCGGCACGGTAATTCTATTAGGCGTCGCGTCTGATCAGCTCTCTGCCCTGCCTGATGATTTGGAAGCCCGCATCGAGTACGTAAACCACTTGCGTCGTCTTAGCCCCGTGCCGGGCGAGGATCTACGCGCCGAGCTCATCGAACTCGGACTAATCGAGCTGCCCTACGCCGACTGGCTGAAAGCGCCGGCGGCCGAGATCCCAGCCCAGCATGTGTCGCGCATCGACCGTCTTCTGGACGCAGCGCAGCCGTCACGCGATGTCCGCGGACTGGTGCTGCTGGATCCAGAGCGCTCCGTCCGCTACTACCGCGGGCGATGGGTCGAGCCGCGGTCGCAGTCAGGACGCTTCGTGGCACGCAGGAGCCAGGCTTATGGTGCGCAACTGTGGTGCTACGTGCAGCTACGCGCCGGCCACCCCCAGCGCCTGATCGATTTTCCGATCGGTGGAAGCCGATGGCGCGGCTGCGATGAGGCGTGGCGCTTGCAAATGGGGATCGACGCTCAGCGCGGGGAGCCTCAGCGGTTCAGAGTTCGGCCGGGCCCTTCAGGCACGCACGTGCTTGAGTTCTTCTCGCCGGTCCCTATGTGGGCGCGCCGCCGGTGGGATGCAGTCGGTGAACCCGTTCCGAACTCCGGAGGCTTGTTCGCCTATCGGCTGACCGAAGCCGAACTGGGAGAGGAGTCGCGATTCGCTCACGATGTGCTGTGGCTCGACGCTTTGACCGCGGGCGTTCAGCGGCCATGAAGAGGACAGCGAAATGTTCCTAACGATTGGAGAGACCATCCAGCAGCTGCAACGTTCGCTGCGGGACTATATCGAGGCAACCTACCACGTAAGCCATCCGACGCTCGTGGCGCAACGTCGGGCACTGCTCGAAGAGCCCGGCGTAATCCATCAGCGGCCGTACCTGGAGAGCACGCCCTGCTACAGGACGGGTGCGGCCTTTCGTGATCTCGGCCTCGACGCGGCCGCGCTCGACGTCTTCTCGGCTGTCGCGAAGCCGCAAGGCGATCTCGCCCTACTCATTCACGATCCTCCGTATCAGCACCAGGCCACATCTACGAAGCTGTCGCTGGTCGATGGCCGAAGCCTGGTTGTCATGACCGGCACAGGATCCGGCAAGACAGAGTGCTTCCTGCTGCCAATCCTCGGCAAACTCGCGCGCGAAGCACAGAGCAAGGGCGGGGAGTTCGGCGCCACGCCCGCTGTTCGAGCCATGGTGCTGTACCCGATGAACGCTCTCGTGAACGATCAGCTTGGGCGACTCCGACTGCTGTTCGGTGACCCGCGGATCGTCGCGAAGTTCATTGACTGGTCCGGAAGGCCGGCCCGGTTCGCGCGCTACACGAGCCGGACCCTATATCCGGGTGTTCGCACCGGGACGAAGGACCAGGACCGGCTCGCCCCGATCGGGAAGTACTATGTCGACAACCTTGAGCTCGCGGGGGGGCCCGCATCCCCGCAGCAGTCCACCGCTAAGGCGCTCGTGGACGAGTTGAAGAAACGGGGGAAGTGGCCAGCGAAACCCGACCTGATCGATTGGTACGGCAAGAAGGGGACGCGATGGCGGGACGCAAAGAGCGGCGAGTTCAAGAGGTGTGTCACGTTGCCGGGCGACCCCGAATTGCTCACGCGACACGAGGTTCAGGAGGCTCCGCCCGACGTCCTGGTCACGAACTACTCGATGCTCGAGTACATGCTGATGCGCCCCCTCGAGCGGCCGATCTTCGATCACACTCGGGACTGGCTCGACGCGAACCCCGACGAGCGGTTTCTGCTCGTCATCGACGAGGCGCACCTCTATCGGGGAGCTGCCGGTGCAGAGGTCGCGCTCCTCATCCGCCGACTCCGCATGCGGCTCGGTATTCCGGCGGACCGGCTACAAGTGGTCTGCACGAGCGCGAGCTTTGAGGACGCCGACTACGCCGCAAAGTTTGGTGCACAGCTCACGGGTAAGGAACTGGCCGAGTTCAGGACGGTGCAAGGCGACCTCCTCCTCCGGTCCGGTGCGAGGAGGGGGACGAGGCAGGACGCCGATGCCCTGGATGCCCTTGATCTGCGCGCGTTCTACGAGTCGGACACCGATGACGCGCGGCTCACGCATGTGGCGCCATTCCTGAAGTACCGTAGCGTCGTGCCCCCGTGGCAGTTGCAGCAGGCGCTCTACAAAGCGCTCGAATCGTTCGCGCCGATGGCGAACCTCATCAACCTCACGATGAATGAGGCGCAGCCGGTCGACGCGCTTGGCGAGGCGTTGTTCGATGGCATCCCGCCGGACGTGGCGGCACGGGCCGTAACAAACCTCATCGCCCTCGGGAGCGTGGCGCGGCGAGACCCGACCGAGCCCGGGCTACTGCCGTGCCGGGTGCACTCGTTCTACAGGGGCCTCGCAGGGCTTTGGGTCTGCATGGACCCCCAGTGCGCGAGCCTTCCTCCCGCGCAGCGCGGCGGACCGGCTGGCAGGCTATTCAGCCAGCCGCGAGACACGTGCGACTGCGGCGCCCGGGTGCTCGAACTCTTCACTTGCCGCAACTGCGGCACCGCGTACGGACGCGCCTACACCAACAACGTTGACGATCCAAACTTCCTGTGGCCGGAGCCCGGCGGCGCATTTCGTACGCTCTCGGGTCAGGTCGACGAACTCGCGCCAATCGACCTCCTGCTGGAGAAGCCCGTCTTCGCTGAAGCGGTCGAGCCTGCAGAGTACGACTTGGTGACCGGCCGATTGAACCCTCCGAGGTTAGGACCGAGAAACCGGCAGGTCTACTTGCGCAGCGACCGATCGGGAGCACCCACTACCGATGACGAACCGCAGAATGCGAATCCCGGTGAGTTCCGGCCGTGCGCTGTCTGTGGCGAAGGCGCTGCATTCGGCCGTTCCTCGGTTCAGGACCACCAGACGAAGGGTGACCAGCCGTTCCAAGCACTGATCGCGAAGCAGATCCAGGTGCAGCCTCCGAGTCCTGTCGCCGCGACGCGGCTGGCTCCGCTCCGGGGACGGAAGGTCCTCATCTTCTCGGACTCCCGCCAGACCGCCGCACGACTCGCACCCAATCTGCAGAAGTACTCGACGCAGGACACGCTGCGCCCGCTCATCGTGTCGGGCTACGCACGACTCGCGCGCGCACCGATCGTGGCTGGCCTGGTGTCGCTGGATGACCTTTTCCTCGGGGTGCTGATTGCCGCGAAGGAAATGGGCGTTCGGCTTCGTCCCGAGTTGAAAGTCGGGGAGAGCTTCCAAGAAGAGAACGTCGTAGAAGAGGCGATCAGAGCCGGCGCGCTTTCCAGCGACCCGGGTCTGTTGTCCCTCTGGGGCCAACTGCGAGCATCACGGCCACCAGAGGCGTTGCTCGATGCAATCGCGAACTCATTGACCGACCGCTACTACGGCCTGGAGTCACTCGCCTTGGCCTCAATCATCGAACGCTCTGATCACACGCCCAAGCTCCAAGCTCTACCTGACATCCCAGGGTTCGCACTGACTCCAGACCAGAAGCTCGCGGTCGCTCGCGCGTGGCTCCGATGCTGGAGCCGTGTGGGGCTGTGGCTTAGCCAGATGCCACCAGCCTGGTGGGGATCGAGGCGGGAGTTTCAGCCGCGCTCCGGGAAGTTCACGGAGATAAATCGGCTGCTCAGCAGCAAACCTGCTCGGTCGATCTTCGAGAAGGAGTGGCTCCCGAGGCTCTTGGCCCTCTTCGCCGAGCCGACCGCGCCGGGCAAGTTCCGGGTGAAGGGAGGTCAACTCTCCCTCGCCATGGGTGGCTCATGGGCGTACTGTCAGTCCTGCCGAACGGCACAGCGCCCGTTCCCAGGCCGAACCCCCTGCATCAATTGCGGCCAGGACACAGCGACGCCCATCGACCCGGACTCCGATCCCGTCTTCGCGGCGCGCAAGGGCTACTACCGAGCGAGCACGCTCGACGCGCTACGGATACCACCGACGTTCCCAATGGCGCTCATCGCGGCAGAGCACACAGCGCAGCTCAACACAGCCCAGGCGGACGAGGTGTTCTCGAAGGCCGAGGAGCATGAACTCCTCTTCCAGGACGTGGACCTCGGCCCAGATGAGACCGGACGCGAGCGACCGGCGATCGACGTCCTGTCTTGCACAACCACGATGGAGGTCGGCATCGACATCGGCACCCTCTCTGGCGTCTCGCTGCGGAACATGCCGCCAGCACGCGCGAACTACCAGCAGCGCGCAGGCCGGGCCGGCCGTCGAGGAAACGCCGTTGCGACGGTGACTGCGTTCGGCAGCGCGGACAGCCATGACGAGCACTACTTCACGCATCCTGACCTCATGATCCGGGGCGCGGTCGATGATCCGACGCTCACCCTCGACAACCCCGAGATCGCCCGACGTCACGTTACGGCCTACCTGCTTCAGCGTTATCACCAGGCCAAGCTCCCGGCGATCACACCTGAGGCGCAGCCGCACCTCTTCGCGGTCCTCGGGACGGTCTCCGACTTCAAGAACCCGAAGAAGGTACTGAATCGGGCTGACCTTGAGCGATGGCTCCGGTCGGACGAAGGGGCCCTTAAGGCCGATGTCGCCGCATGGCTCCCTGCTGAGCTTTCCAGCACGGACCGTCAGGAACTCCTGGACGCGCTCATCGACGGCACGCTGCGGCCGATCGACGAGGCGATCGAGTACGATCCCGGCGCCGTAGCCGGAGCAGGTGCGGGAGGGGCCGCGGCGCCGGCCGGAGATGACGAGTCCGGCGGCACCAGTCTCGAGGCACCAGACGAGGTGGGCGAAGAACGACCTGGGCGAGATCCAGCCTCCGAGAAACTCTTGGACCGTCTGCTCTACAAGGGCGTGCTACCACGGTACGCGTTTCCGACGGACGTTGCCGCCTTCCACGTATTCGACCCAGACCGCTCGACACTCTTCCGGCCTGCCTTCCGGTTTACGCCCTCACAGGGCCTTCCCGTCGCGCTTTCGCAGTACGCGCCTGGGAAGGAGGTCTGGATCGGGAACAAGCTCTGGACGTCGGGAGCCGTCTACTCGCCCATGCGAAACGATCGCTACCGCGCCTGGGAATCTCGACGACTCTACTACGAGTGCAGGTACTGCAACTACGCCCGGACGACGGCGCTGGAAGAGGGCGCGCGCGGCGAGACGAAGGATTGCGAGGCCTGCGGTGGCGCGGGGACGTTCGGCCCCGCGACGCATTGGCTACGCCCTCCCGGATTCGCGCACCCCGTAAGCAAAGAGGAAGGGACCTCCCCAGACGACCAGCCCGCCAGGAGCTATGCGACGCGGGCCAAGCTGATGGCGCCGACACCGGCGGACGAGGCCAAGTGGACGAGGCTCAACGACCACGTCCGCGTTCACTACACGAGGCAACACCTCCTCGTCACGAATCGAGGACCGCGAGAGGAAGGCTACACGTACTGCACGAAATGCGGCCTCATCGAGCCTACCGCGCTCCCAAAGGGGATGGTCGGAGCAGCGCACCGGAAGCCGTACCCAGATCCGCGCGACGCGAATTGCCCTGGCGGTGGCGCGACCAAGGGGCTTGTGCTCGGAACGGACTTTATCACCGATGTCCTCCTGGTCTCCATCAGCGTGAACGCGCCGCTTACGCTCATCCCGAGCCTCCTCGCGACCGACGTGGCGCTCCGCACCATCAGCGAAGCGCTGACGAAGGCTGCATGCGCCCGGCTCGAGTTGGAGGCGAACGAATTGCAGGCCGAGTACCGGCCCGCCCTCACGGTCGCAGGGCGCGACGGCCGAGAGGCCGAGATCTACCTGTACGACACGCTGCCCGGCGGCGCCGGTTTCGCTCAGCGGGTCGGCCGGCTCGGGCTGGTCGTCTTCGAGGAGGCTTTACGGATTCTGGACAACTGTCCTGAGAATTGTGACCGGTCCTGCTACCGCTGCCTGCGAAGCTACAGGAACAAGTTCGAGCACGACCTCCTCGACCGACACGTTGGCGCGAGCCTTCTCCGCTTCGCGCTCGCGGGCACAGCACCAACGCTCGACGCCGGGCGGCTCGAGCGTTCGACGGACCTCCTCTTTCAGGATTTGGAGCGGCAGGGGCTGGACGGTCTCACGCTGGAGCGTAACAAAATCGTCGCGGTGCCGGGCCTGCGAGATACGACGGCGCCGATCTTCGCCACCAGGAACGACGGCACGAAGTTCGTGATCGCCTTGCACGGCCCGCTCACGCCGGATGACCCTACGAACGACGGGCTTCGAGAGCTCAAGGAGTACTTGGCGGCGCTACCGGTCGTCCTCGTCGACGAGTTGGTGGTGCGGCGCAACCTGCCGGCCGCCACGAGCGACCTCATCGCCAAGGTCGGGTAGGGCCGGCATGCCTGGGCGTCGAGGAGGCAGCGTGCTCTGGCGCGCCGTCCGACCGAAGGTGTGGCCCGGAGCGCCGAATGAGATGTCGGTGTCCAGCCTGGGCGAGATCGAGGCCTGCCCGCGCCGCTGGGCCCTCGCCTCAGCAGAGTATCCGGAGCTGTGGGACCGAGGTGGGTACCCGCCGCGCCTCTTCATCGCAAGCCTGACGGGCAGTGTCGTCCACTTGGTCCTTAAGACCGTCACGAAGGCGCTCGCGCGCAGCGGCTGCACGTCTCTTGAGGATGCGAGCGCGGTGCAGGTCATGAGGGAACTCGGCGGTTACACCAAGCTCATCAACGATTGCATCCAACGTGTCCTGAACGGCTTCGCTGACAACCCTAGGGCCGCGCCGATGTTCGAGGTCACGCTCCGCTCGCTTCGGTCTCGGATCCCGGAGATGCGCACCGAAGCGCAGGGCCTCCTCGGGTGCGTCAAGCTGAACGGAGGCACTGCCGCCTCGGGGGCGGAGGTCGCGGCCAGGGACCACCTCCGAACACGCTTGGGCCCGGGCACCTACCCGGAGGTGGAGCTCCGGGCGCCTCGCATTGGATGGCGCGGCACGGCCGACCTCTTGACGCTCGCAGATTCCGGCTGCGAAATCGTTGATTTCAAGACCGGGGCGCAGGATGACGCCCATCACTTCCAGGTTCGCGTGTACGCGTTGCTTTGGAGCCGAGACTCCGAGTTGAACCCGACCGGTCGGGCCGTCGATAGGCTCACGCTTTCCTACCGTGGCGGTGAGGTGCGGGTCGATCCGCCGACTCCCGCCGAGCTTGACGCGCTCGAGCGTGAACTCGTCGACCGCCGTCAGGTTGCTGTGGAGGCGCTCAGCGCCAACCCGCCGCAGGCGCGGCCGAGCATCGAGAATTGCCGGTACTGCGCCGTCCGCCATCTGTGTGAGGAGTATTGGGAGCCCGCGACCACACGAGCGCTGGCCGCAGCGGACTCGAACCAGGCGCCTTTCATGGACCTCGAAATCTCCATCGTGGCTCGTCACGGCCCGTCGAGTTGGGATGGTATCGTAGGCGTGTCGCGCGGCGTAGCCAGTGGCAAGCAGATCGTGTTGCGTACCGTTGCTGCGGAGGCCGGATTCGGGAGCGGCGACCGCATCCGCGTGCTAGACGCCCATCTATCGACGGTGGCCGATGATCAGAGCCAGCCGGCGGTCGCAACCCTGACCACAATGAGCGAGGTCTTCCTTGTGCCCAGTACGACTGGGCAGTAGGTCGGACCAGAGCGAGATCCTTAGATCAAGCCGAAGTGCGGGCAGTCTTCATCGGAGGCGCGAACCTGCGTGGGCGCTCGCCGATCGGCGATGGACTCAAAACGGATCCGCGAACAGAAGCTGCTGGTCGGCCGGCGGCGGGACCACGACGCGAGCACCATGACGGATCGGGCGAACGAGCGTGTGCCGCGCTACCTCCGCCAGCACGTCGTCGGAGACGATGCGATTGCGGAGCCAGCGCTCTCGCCACCACGCAGCGATGTGCGCGGTCGCCGCCGGGCCGTCCTCGATCGGGACCAGATAGCTGGGCTTGGGCTCGATTCCGAGCAGGTGCTCCCGCAGGTTGCGGACCAGGCTCACAGCGTACACGACGCGCCGCCGGTGATGGCGCAGAAGAAGTCCCGACGGCAGGCCCAACAGATCGAGTCCTTGCCGGATCTTGCGGAGCTTCGGGCTTATACCCTCGCCGAAGATGCTGTTCACTCGCTGCCCGTTCGCGGACTGCTGCACGATGTCTGCAAGCGCGTCGACCGTCTCCTCTGAGTACTGCGAAGTGCCAAACGCCTCCGAGTGGCCCAGTTCTTCGTAGCGGAGCGTCTCCTCCGGAGAACCGCCAAGGCGGTCGCACGGGATCTTGATGCGGTTGTACTGGCTCGATCCGACACCGTAGAGCGACGTCGTGCCGAGGAGCACGAGTGTCGGCCTCCGGATGATAGAGCGACCCGCCATTGACGAGGCGATCTCGCTCTCCGCGTCCGCGTAGCGGCGCCGGTACTCAAGCACCACCTCGGGGCTTGCGGCGAGCATCGCGACGAGCTTGCCGCCCAGGAGTGCGTTGTAGGGCTGGACGGCGCCGCAGACCGTGATGTCCGCGACAGCGATGCCAACGCGATCGGCCTTCGCCTTCTTGAGTATCTTGCGGATCACGTCGCTCCCTTGTCCTGTGGAAGCGAGCGTCGCGAGCTTCGCGGCGGTTGGGCGGCGGCCGAACGCCTCCGCGAGGACAGCCCGTGCGCGCAGGTAGGACGCGAGCGCGAGCGCGCGCTTGCTTCGGAACAGGTGCAGTCGCGCTCGTGTGACCCAGTGCTCCGATTCGGGCCCGTCGGCGCGCGTGCCTTTGTGATCGCGCGATCGAACATATCGATGGTGGAGACGGCGCTGCTCCGCGCTCTCCTGCAGGAGACGATCGATCAGCGCATTGTTTGGATCAGCGAGGTCTCGTACGGCGAGGACGGCGTCCTCGAGAAGGTCGTCTACGTAGATCTCCGCGATGGCCGCGTCGACCACCTGGACCAACCACCGCGCGAGCTCAGGCGTTGGGCTGGCCTTGACGCAGGCCAAGAACGTGTCCGGGTGCCAACCGATCCACGTGTCACGCTCCCGGATCTGCATCACGGGGCTGCTCACCGCGCCGATGCCGACGATGGGATGTAACGGCGCCACCCGATCGCGGACGAGGAACATCATACCCCGCCCCGGGACGCTGGTGTACTGGTTCGTCCACGTGTGACGGAAGTAGCGCCAAATGTCCATCAGGCGAAGGCCCGTGAACGAACACGTCGCCTCGTCCGACGCCACGAACTCGACGTACGGATCGACGACACTAGCGAGGACACCAGCCCTACCGTTGTTGCTGTGGTCACGCGCCTTGCGTAGGCGCTCCGCGAGTTCGCGGCCGTCTCGCATGAGCGAGAAGATAGAGGTGAACTTCCCGTTGAACACGCGGGTCCGCTCCATCGAGCGCAGGAACTTCTGCACCGCGGCCTGACGCAGCTGCGCGTCTCGCTTGACGAGTTCCTGACGCCGAATCCGCGCCTTCTCCGTGGCGCGATCATCGCTCACCTGCGCGGGCGAGCTGACCTCGACGCGGCCAAGGCGGACACGCAGCTGCCAGCCCTGCATAGCCAGATCGGTGAGGACGAGCCCTGCAGCCAGCAGGACTTGGCGATCCGAACGCCCTGACGACCTCACGCTCTCAGTGAATGAGCCGCGCACCTCGTCGACCGCCTCCTCGTATTCATCGTCCTTGCGCACCCGCGCGAGCGCGCGTGCGTGCGCCAAGAAGGCCTCGCACGAAGCGTTGCTGCGGATTGGCGGCCGGAGCTTGACCCAGGAGGTGTCGGTCCGGTGGATCATTTGCCATTCAGGAACGCCGCGAGCGTGTTGCTCCACTCCAGCCGCTGCCGGACGAGCGTCTGATCCTTCTCCTTCGCAGCAGCTTCGCTGCGCGCGGCCGCGAGCAGAAGCAACTCGAGCTTCGCGCGCAGCTGCTGATCCCGCGGATTGTCGCCGTCCGCGAGCGGCTTGTAGATCTCGCGGTAGAAGGGATGATCGGGGTTTAGCACCAAGACGAGCCGCTCGCCATCGTGCGCGTAGGTGAAGAAGCAAGTGTCCTTCACAGGGCCCTCGACGATGGTGTAGCGCGACGCCCTCTCGCCGCGCCCGCGGCGAAGAACTGGGTGACTCTTCTCGAGATCCTTCATGAGCGCGTTTGCCTTCGCGCCCACCTTGTTCGGCAGCGGTCGCAGTAGATGGTCACGCTCGTTCGCGACGCGCTCGGCCTCTGAGAAGCGCTCTCCAGCTTTCACGGCCAGGTGCGCCTTCCTCGCGCGGCTGTTCAGCGCGCGGGCTGTGGCCTCGAGGTCCGGCGTGAGCGCTTCGATCAGGTGGGCCTGGGGGCGAACCTGCTGCTTCGTGTGCGCAATACCGAAAGCCTCATCCAGAATCGGGTCGAACTGAATTTCGCACCGCCACCAATCATCGTAGTTCTCACGGTGCTTGCTGCCCATGAAGAACCATCCGTAATCAACCTCACGACCGGCACGCACGATCGAAGTGCCCGCGCCTTTGGACACGCCGATTCGCCGTTTCTCTTCGTTCGACAGCTTGTGCCATTCGTGGACCGGGAGTTCGGAAAATCGCACGCGGACCCATCCCGTCCTGTGCGGGTCCGAGGGATCGGCCCGCACCTCGTAACGGAGTTCGTCGCCGAAGAGGCGTGCGCCCGAGACCTCGGCCTTCGGATTCAGGTACAACGGGTCGAGCGGGGACAAGGGTTCGCCGTTGATCAGAATCCGCAGGCGCTTCCAGAGGAAGTGCCGGAAGCGGCGTCCCAATTCTGCTTCGAACTTTCGGACAATCGTCGAGATGCGGCGATTGTCGAGCCGATCACATCGCGTCCAAGCGACCAGGGTACCCGACGGACCCTGGCAGTCGCGAGGTGGCTCTGCGACAGGCATTGGGCGAGGAACTTGCTCCATTTCGCCGCGGACGATCTCATCGACATCGAGAAAGGACCTATACACACGGGGACGACCGTTGCCGCCACAGTGGCCGCTTAGGGTCTGCCATGTGTAGACCGTGACGCGGCGAGCTTGGCTTAGTGATGCGTTGGGAAGCCCCATGCCGTACCGCCCAAGCCCGCTACGGTCCCCAAAGCGCGTGCTGCCTCCGAACCGAAGAGCCTGGCGAAGAGTGAAGGGGTCCATGCCACAGCCGTTGTCGGCTACGGATACCTGGATAGGCGTGTCCTCGTCCCCTGAGGTGGCCGTGATGGAAATGGCGATTACAGTCGCCCCGGCCTGGATCGAGTTGTCGACCAGTTCAGAGATCGCGCTCGAGGTTCCCTTATACCCAGAGTCGCGCGTCGCCTGGATGAACTTGTCGAGGGCGATGATGGAGCAGTCCTGCTTCTTCCGTAGGGCTGTATCGGTCATGCTCTTCTCCGATCTTGACGTCTTCGACCGTTCGGACGTCGTTGGGCCGCTCATCCGCCATCTCCGCTTGCGTCGGTCTTTAGGTCAGCCGAACGCCCTTCCTCTGGCGTTGCTCCCTTCAGCAGCCTGAGGAAGGGCTTGCGGTCGTGCAGAACGCGGACCACCGTCGTTTTCCGCCAGGCCGCATTCCGTGGAGGGAACTCATGCGGCTCCGGCTTGCCTGGACCGGCGGGCGAGGTCGCCAGACCGTGATTCGCCAACTGACGGACTCCTTCAGACCTCAACGCCCCATCCTCCGACCGCGCTTCCTTCCAGGGCTCTCTCTCTTCACCGCGCCCGGGCGCCGGGGTGCAACACCGGCCGTGGCAGCCATGGCGAGGAGGCTGCTGGCGAACGCCTGGATCGGTCGATGCTTTCCGTTCTCCCAGCCGTTGATGGTGGCGAAGGTGACGTTCATCTCCCGGGCGAGCTGCTCCTGGGTCAGGCCGCGGACCCTGCGGATGTCTCTCACGAGACTGGGGAAGTCGACATCGACCTTCATGGCCACCACCAGCCGTCCCATCTGTCTTCCGCGTCGCCGGCGCTTATATACGCTATCCTATATAAAGTTTCAACGGTCGTCTCTCGCCGGTTTCACGTCATTGTGCACTCTTGAGTGCCGCGTGGTGCCCCCGACGCGTGGGGTTCACTACCCGGCGTCCGAAAGACGCGGGGACGCGGAAGCCCTGACTGAGTCGTCGCGCCTCGACCGCCCCCGAAAGTGTGCGCGCCAGCCGGCGAGGCCGACATAGTGCGGCGCGCAGCCGGTGCCCGGTGCGTAGGCCGGCCGACTCGATCACCGATTCCAGAGCAAGCCGAACGCCCATTCCAGCAAGGCGATCACCCGGACGGAAGCAACGTAAGGCGGGGGGTTACAGTCCGAGCCGGGAGCGTGCC
>JACXTT010001960.1_pt1 | contig 33527 bp, 28 predicted proteins | sample 9270951 | NCBI WGS metagenome assembly JACXTT01 (sample SAMN15532306, study PRJNA645909) | rock metagenome | isolation source: weathered quartz diorite | place: Puerto Rico | collected 2017-06-21
GCACGGCGCCGAAGTACATGGGATGTCGAACCAGGCGATAGGGCCCAGTCGAGATCACCCTTTGCCCTTCCACGACTTGCACCGTGCGCGAAGCAAAACTGTTCTCTTTCATCACCCAGTATGTAATCAGATAGCCGGCTACCATGAGTGCTTCAGAAACAATAGTCAGCCACAACGGGACGCGGGACCAGCCGAAGCGGTAATCCAGGCCGGGCACCAGCAAATTCGCAAACACAATCGGCTGCGCCAGTCGAATAATCGTTTTCTGTTCGCTGCTCTTTTCCTTGGTTTGTAATCTGCGCTCAACGAGTTGTGGATCGTGCTTCAGGAAATACGGCGCCGCAATCAGCATCGGAAGAAACCACAGCGCCATAAACACCCACGCCTGCCAATACCGAAGCGACCCCGCAGGTAGGAAAAGAAATGCAGGAACGACAACCACTGAGAGCATAGTGCGCAGAACAAGTCGCGCCGCAAGACTGCGTGGCTTGGACATAGTACTGGTGTCTCTAACCAAAAGTTGCTTTCCAAAAGAATAGCAAATGTCCTCTAACCAAAAAGCTATTCCAAAAAGTCGTCTGGAACGATAGGGAAGAGTAACAGACGTGTAGGACTGCGACTTTACGGCCCGCAACGGTGATTATGCATTCACACAGATGCATGATACTTCGAAGCCTGATCATCACCTTGGAGTTTGGGAGGGTGGAGTTTACCCTCCCCAACAAATTGTATTTGATCACTCCACTTTGTCCCAGTTTGCGCCAGTAGTGCCACAAGTACTTGTGGTAATCGCTAGGAAAATTAGTGTACATTTGACGCGCCTTCAGGGGGCTGCCATGCCGCATGCGCCAGCGGTTGCTGGACGACTCCGCGATTTCTTCGCTCAAACCGCCCTCTCTCCCCAAGAAAATTTAAGAGTTTCTGCCCGAACGAGGTGATTTATGTCATTCGAAGAAGCAATGCAGATAGCTAGCAGGGATGAGCGATTCATGGCGACCGTGTATGCGATGAACACCCTACTCATTCACAAGGGCGTCTATACGGCGGAGGAATTCGAGCAGTTATTTACCGAATGGATGCGCAAAGAAGAGAAAAGGAAACCTGCCACTGCTGAAAAACGCGCTAGCGTCCGCCTCTGCGAGGCGTAGGAAATTCGCAGTGTGGTCTAGCTCCGCAGTGATAGCCTATGTCGCATCTCTTACAATTGCATTCACATTTCGGGGCCGGTAATACCTTCTTCTTTTTTCCCCACATGTATCACTCGCTTTCAAACTTTGCTTATAGCACAATGGCGGAGGGCGGGGGATCGGACCCCGTTCCGAATTAACGGAACCGCCGTTTATAAGACGGCTTCTAGCGGCCAGCTAGTCGCCCTGCGATTGGGCACACGCATAGCGTTCTACTTCCGAAGTGCATTTGAATTGACAGGCGGGAGTCGGCTGACTAGACTGAGGTCAGATCGATCTTCGCCTATGCCGAACTCATAGGCACTGCCGCACGTTCAAGCTGCAAACTTGGGCGTGCGGCATAATATTTGAACGCGGCTTCACCAGTTGCAAGCAAAAAATGCAATATGTTCGCTTTTTGATTGCCCCAGTACTACATATAGTGATGAATTTTAGGGATGGGCGATGAAGGTAGAAAAAGAGAAGTTTGATTCTGCGCTCGCCAAACTACTGAAGGCCAAACCCCAACCGCGCGGGAAGATAAAGACTCAGGGCAAGCGGGGCCCTAAGACTCCGATACTGGCGAAGTGAGCTTTTCGTAGGCCAGAGCCCTGCCGCGCGCCAGATTCTTTAGGGTCACGTCAAACATAGCGAGTTGCTCTCCCCGCCGATTGAACCGATAAGAAAACTCATTGCAGTAACGGCCCAAGTGCTTTATCGAAGCCTTGTGGAAAGTGCCGTACGCGGCCTGTAACTCACTACAATTCCACAACTTACACCCCATTCGAATTGAGTAATCTTATTGACAAAGTAAACGCTATCTGTTATCCTTGGTTGTGTTTGGTTCGTCGCTTTCCTCCTGGCTCGCAGCGTCCCACCATCCTTTCGGCCTCCCGCAGAATTCCCATAACCCCTTTACAATGAACACTTGCAGAAAATCGCCCTGCAACTCCTTTAGAATGAACACTTACAAATCATTGGACTTAAAGTCCCTTTATTTTCAACACTTACAAAAGGCAATTATCCCTTGACAACAAGTATGGTCTCTGGTAGCCTGTGAGTACATTGAGGTTGCCATGAAAACCAAACAAACCATCCCTCAAGAGCTTCGCTACACCGTAGGCCAGTTCAACGCTGAGTTTCCGAACGATGATGCGTGCCTTGAATACATCAAAGAGCAACGCTGGCCGGATGGTGTGACTGAGTGTGCGAAGTGCAAAAAGGAACGCAAGCACCATCGCGTTACTGGCCGCACCGCTTATGCGTGTGACCATTGCGGAAACCATATCTATCCGCTCGCTGGCACCGTGTTTGAGAAGTCCACCACTTCGCTCAAGACTTGGTTCTACGCGATGTACCTCATGGGTTCGACTCGTTGCGGCATCTCTGCCAAACAGATTCAGCGCGAGACTGGCGTCACTTACAAAACCGCGTGGCGTATGTTCCGTCAGATTCGCTCCTTGCTCTCCGAAGAGGGGATGCAATTGGAGGGTTCGACGGTGGAGATGGATGAGATGTACCACGGCGGCAAGCGGAGACGGCAAGGCGGTCAGGGACGGCCATCTTACGGCTCTCACAAAGTTCCTATCGTTGGAATGGTCGAACGCTCTGAGAACGGGCGTGTTGGCCGCGTAGTGGCTCGTGTGGCTCCTGACGCCAAGAAGAAAACCCTTCACAGTCTGGCGAAGGAATACATCCTTCCGGCGAGCACTATCTACACCGACGAATACGTTTCCTACGATGGGCTTGAGAACGCGGGATACGTTCACCGCCGCATTAACCACAGCGCGAAAGTCTACGTCTCTGGAAACATCCACACTCAAGCGATTGAAGGATTTTGGAGTCTTGTAAAGCGCGGGATCGGCGGTGTGTACCACAGCGTTAGTGCGAAGTACTTGCAGACCTATCTTGACGAATACGCTTTCCGCTATAACCGGAGACACATGGGAAACCAACAGTTCCAGTCTATTTTGAAGAAGGTTTCGGAGCGGGCGTCTTAATCGCCTTGTTGAGTAAGGCGTGGAACGAATCCCGTGTGTAGGGCCGCATTTTCTTGCGGCTCTCATTGCGGGGCTTGACCTTTCGCGTTCGCGTCATGTCCAGAGCATAGCATAATCAAGTCTCACAGAGCTTGGTCCCAAGGCTTAATCTTGTGGGGTTTGGTTAGTTTCTGTAGCAGTCCCTTGGCTGCATAGGCCGTTGGGTCTTTCGCGTATCCAGCCGCGAGAGCATCGGCACGCAATTGTTCTAAATCTCGCCGTGTCCAAAACTTGAAGCGAAATCTATTTGTAGCAGCAAGAGCACGAATGGAAAGCCTCGTTTTCCTGTTCGAGTGCAGTTGGTTTTCGAGATGCTTGAAGGTTTCTCGCGCCACTAGGTCTGCCACCTGAATACCAGGGGTCTTGTCTTTGGGAGCGAACCGTATCTCGTTCAGTCTGAATTTCTGTTTCCATTCTGGGATGTTGCTAAATTTCTCGAATAGAACGGTAGCGTTGTATTGAAAACGCTGGTTACGGTCAAATACGAAATCCACCTCATCTAGTGGAATCACTACGCTGGCCGCAGCAGCGAAATCTACAACGATATCTTGAAAGCAAAGGAAGTAGGGCGAGTCAGGGACTACGTTCGGAAATATTTCCCAAAATTCCTCAAGATTGACTGCCGAACCGATGCCAATGAGAGGGTTCTTCCCAGCCAAGAGATTGACATGCGCGCGATAGATTCTTTTGCAGCGTTCTATGTTCATCCCTTCATAATCTCCGTGACCGCTCTCACAATCGGCAGAATGAAATGGGATTCCATCATTCAATTCAATCCATGGTTCAGAGAATGTGTCCCATTCTTCCTGCTTTCCCAACAGACCGCCCACTGCAAATACCCGTTCCTCTTTCTCGTCAGTGCTTTCGTCCCCATAGACAGTCAGCATAACCTCAAATCTACAGACGTTTGGCTCTACTTGTCTAGAAGGGATAATTGCCTTACAAAAAACAGAGGGAGGGGGTGGGGTGATTATGGTTAACCGCGTACCCGACGACGGTACGCGTCCTGAGGAGCATCGCGACGAAGGATCTCTCTTAGCATCCGGCGAAGGATGCCTATCTCGAGCGAGCACAGTGGGCCCAGAGACCTCTCTTCCTTCCCATTCCAAAATGGTCATTGTCGCCAGCCGTCAGACGCGGGAAAATGCCCCTCTGCAAATGAAAGGATCATTCTCATGACCATCGGTGAACTCGCCCCGCCCCAACGCTTGATGATGACCCCCGGACCGTCCTCGATTGATCCGCGCGTCTACCGTGCGCTCGCCTCACCGGTCGTCGGCCATCTCGACCCTTGGTTCAAAACCTGCATGAACGAAACGCAGGAGCTCATGCGTCAGGTTTTCCAGACAAAGAATCGCATCACCATGCCCATGTCCGCGTCCGGCTCCGGCGGCATTGAAACCGCCATCGTCAACACGCTCGAGGCAGGCGACGAAGCCATCGTTTGTGTCAACGGCTACTTCTCCGATCGCATGTTTGAAGTCGCTTCGCGCACCCAGGCCAAAATCACCAAAGTCGAAGCGCCCCTCGGCCGGCCTGTCGATCCTAACGACGTCCGCCGCGCCGCCACTGGCCGCAAAATCAAAATCGTCGGTGTGGCTCACGGCGAAACCTCCACGGGTGTGGTCACCAATCTCGACGGTTTCCGCAAAGTCGCCGATGAACTTGGCGCGCTCCTCATCGTGGACGCTGTTGCGTCTCTTGCTGCCGTCCCCCTGCACGTGGACAAACAACGGCTGGACATCGTCTTCAGCGGCTCCCAAAAAGCCCTCAGCGCACCTCCAGGCATGTCGCCTATCACCGTCGGCCCTCGCGCCGAAGAAGTTATGACCAGCCGCAAAACAAAAGTCCAAAGCTGGTATTTCGACATCACCACCGCCATGGCTTACTGGGGACAGGGCCGCCTCTATCACCACACGCCACCCATCTCTCTGATTTACGCGCTGCGCGAAGCCATGCGCCTGGCGATGGAAGAAGGCCTCGAAGTCCGTTGGGAGCGCCATCGTACCAACCAGCAAGCCCTCGTCGCAGGTTGTGAAGCGATGGGCCTAAAAATGTTCGTGGAAAATCCAGCCGACCGCCTCGTCACCGTCACCCCCGTGATGGTTCCTGCCGGTGTGGACGACGCAAAATTCCGCGATCAGCTTCTCGACGAGTTCAACATTGAAATCGCCGGCGGCATTGGCCCGCTCAAAGGAAAAATCTGGCGCCTCGGCCTCATGGGCTACTGCGCGCAAAAAGCCAACGTCTTGCTCCTACTCGGTTCGATGGAAAAAGTTCTGCTCGATCAGGGTGCGCGCGTTCCCGCCGGCGCGGGCGTCGCCGCCGCCGTTCGTTCTTACTCCCACGCCGAAGCCGCCCTCGCCGCAAAATAGTGAGACATTGCGATGCAAACCAAACCTGTCATTCCGAGCGAAGGGCCGCGCGATTTTTGCGGCCCGAAGTCGAGGAATCTCTCTTCGATTTCTCGGCACTGCGACTCTTGCGACAAGCCGCAGAGGTTGACACTCTTTGCTGAATACTGAAAACTGATGACTGAAAACTCTTCTGGAGAATCGAATGACAGCCTATCCCGTCCTGGCGAACACCGGCAAAATGAGCGAATTTGTCGGCGTCTTTGACGTCCAATCGAAACTGACCGGCAACAATTATCGCTGCCGTTTTTCCCATATGTGGAACGGCATCGCCACGCGCCACGCCGACACGATAGACACGAAATTCTTTGTGGAAGACGACGCGCTTGTCGTTGGCCTTGCCCACACCGCGTTTGTGGCGTTTCGTGAAAAAACCGGCCGCGATCTCACCGACCGCGAAGCCAGCTTCATCGCTGCCGAATACTTGCGCGAACGCCTCGAAGAAGAGGACGTACGCAAGCTCTACGACGTCCCTCACGACGAAGTTCTGCGCCTCATCGCGAGGATTGGAATTAAGTAGTTGTAGTAGTAGGAATTTTTGCAAGGAGCGGTTGCAGGAATTTTTTGAAAATTAACTAGGCCCCGGAGTTTCCGCCGGCGGTTCCGCATGAAACGCTGCGACGGCGGGATGCCGCAACCCATCCCGCCGAATGAAGTGGATTACGAGCAGCATCAGCAGCGCGCCGCAGACCAAAACCGCCGCCGCAATTTCCAGCGCCACTTGCAAATCCCTTTGATCGGAAATTTTTCCGATCACTTGCGGGCCGAGGCCGCCGATCAGTTGCGTCGCGAACATATACACTCCAATCGAAGTGGAATGCGCGCGCCGCGGCATCATGTCGTGAATCACCGCCGTCACTGGCCCGTGGTACCACGACATGAAAAATCCCGCGACAAATAGCCCCACCAGCACCGTTTGTTTTTCCTCGGATTGAATCGCCAGCAGCAAGAAGGGGGTGGCCAGGAGCAGCGCCATTCCAATCGCAATCAATCTTCCATACGAAAATCTTTTCTGCAATTTATCCGCAACGTATCCGCCACACAAAACTCCGAGAATCAGCGAGAGCAGCGTGATGATCGCAAGCCCGACGGAAGCTTCGCGCAAACTGAAATCCTTGTAGTTCACCGCAAAATCCACACCCCAATGAATCAGAGACACGCTCGCGAACGTGATGCAAATTCCACCTGCGATCATGGACAAAAACGCGGGCACCGAAAGAATCCTAAATATCGGCACAACCTCCGAACGCGGCCCACGCGGAGGCTCTTGTACTCCAAGCAGCGCCAGCGCCGGAAGAATTCCCGCAGCAGCAACTACAAACAGCGCCATCTGCCAGCCGTAACGCGGTGCGATAATTCCTCCCACCACTTGTCCGCACGCGCCGCCGAGCAACATTCCCGACGCGAAAATGGCCTGCGCAGAAGCGCGGCGCTCTTGCGGAAAACATCCGGAAATCATGGACTGTGCTGCGGGCGCGTACGCCGCTTCGCCAAATCCTACAAACGATCTCGCAATCAGCAAAACCATGAAACTTGTCGCAAGGCCGCCCGCAAATGTCGCCGCACTCCACATCAAGATTCCTGTGGCGATAATTGCTTTGCGGCTGAAGCGGTCGGCGAGAAATCCAGATGGAACACTTCCGAGAGCCAGCACAATCAAAAGCAAAGTCTGCAGTGATCCGAGTTGCTCATCGGAAATATTCAACTGCGTGCGCAGCATCGGAATCAACGGTACAAACACCTGGCGCGCGGCGAAGTTGACAAAGTTGATTAAAGCAAGTACAGCAAGAAGCCGGAATTGATACTTCGTCAGCGGTGTGGAATTGGAGGGCATGCCGGGTCAGTTTTTTTTTGATTGACCTGTGAGTACGAATCAAGGGGATTATATACCGCGAATGAAAAATACCGCTCCGGCGAAAACAACGACGAGTGACCGCCTGACAACGGTGCTGTCTTACGGCGCGCTGCTGCTGCTCGGCTATTTTGTTTTCCGTATCGTGGAACCGTTCTTGGTGCCGCTGGCGTGGTCGGCGGTGCTGGCGATTTTTTTCTCGCCGCTGCACGAGCGTGTGGAGAAACGGCTGAAACGGACGCCGGCTGCGCTCGTAAGTACTCTCGGAGTGACATTTTTGCTGATCGTTCCCGCTCTGATTGTCACCGCCTACACCGCGAAACAAGCGGTGGATGCAACGGCAAAAGCACAAGCCGTATTGACGCATCAGAATTCGAGTGCGACCGATCGCATCGAGACATGGATCAAGAGCAAATTGCCTGCGTCGATGCGGGATACGGATTTCTCCGATCAACTGCGGCAGGGCGCGGAAAGAGCGGCGGCGTATCTCGCCGGAAAACTCACCGCCCTCTTGAAAAATCTCGTCACATTTTTCGTGGACCTTTTCCTAATGCTCTTCGCGCTTTTCTTCATGTTTCGCGAGGGCCACGAAGTTGTGCGCGGAGTCCGGCATCTTTTGCCTTTCGACAGCGAAATTCAATCGGAGATGCTGGAAGAATCGCGCGAATTGATCTTCGCAAGCGTCGCTGTCGCACTCGTGATCGCGTTGATGCAAGGCGCGCTCGGCGGATTGGCGTTCACCCTCGTTGGAATCAGTTCGCCACTTTTCTGGGCTGTGCTCATTGCATTCTTTTCTCTCGTGCCCGTGGTCGGCTCCGCGCTCATCTGGGTTCCGGCAGCGGCATGGATTGGTTTGAACGGTCACTGGGGCAAAGCGATCGTGATTGTGGCAATTTCCGGAGGGGTCGCGGGAATCGCGGACAATTTTGTCCGGCCGTTATTGTTGCGAAACCGCACGCGACTTAACGAGTTGCTGCTCTTCATTAGCGTATTGGGCGGTATCGAAGTCTTCGGCTTGCTGGGAATCGTGGCCGGCCCCACAATCATGGCAGCGGCGATGGGCGTGTTCCGTGTCTATATGGAACATCGCGATGAATTGGAAGAGGCGAAGGCGTGACGTTCTGCAAAAATACAGGGAACCAGGCCGGAGACCAGGAAGTCGCGCTGTGCTAAAGTACCCGCCCGTAAGAACGAGCCCATATGAACGAGCAAGAAAAAAGGTTTGGCAGACCCGGCGAGCTGACGCCGGAAAAACTGCGCTGGCGTTGCGAGCCGGCCCGCCTTCCATTCGAAACGACGGCACAAGCGGAGTTGCGTGAAGGATTCGTAGGGCAGGACCGCGCGTTGCGCGCGCTCAAGATGGGCGTCGAACTTGGTGCGCCCGGTTACAACGTTTTCGTTTGCGGACTAGCCGGTACGAGCCGTGGCGGCACCATCGCGCGCATGATCGAGGAGCTGAAACCCGGTGTGAAGGAATCGCCCGACCGCTGCTACGTAAATAACTTCAAAACGAACGACCGGCCGCGCTTGATTTCGCTGCCGCGCGGACAAGCCAATGGATTCAAGAAAGACATGCAAGCGGGTGTGGATTTTCTGCGGCGCCGCATTCCGCAGGTGTTCGAAGGCGAGCCGTTTCAGCGGCAAAAAGGGCGAATCGTCGAACGCTTCACCGCACGCGAAAAAGATTTGATGGACGATTTCACGCGGCGCATCGCGCGCGATCAGTTCGCGCTCGGCCACATGCAAGTCGGCGCTGTGGCGCTTCCGGAGATTTTCCCCGTCCTCGAAGGGCAAATGGTGCCCATCGAAGATATTTCCAAGATGGTGCACGAAGGGAAACTCGATTCGCCCGTCGCCGAGGAGATCGAACGCAAATACGAGCAATTCCGCCAGGAATTCACCGTCGTCTACCGCAAAACGCTGACTCTTTCGCGCGAACTTGCGAGCGAGCTCAGTTATCTCGAGCAGGAAGCTGCGTCGGTGCTCGTGGACGGCGTGATTGAAGAGCTTAAAGAAAAGTATCCTGATGTGAGTGTTTCGGAATATCTGGAAGAAGTTCGTCATCACATTCTGGACAACCTGGATCCTTTTAAGGAGCGCGAAGGCGAGGCCGAGGAGCAAACCGCAGAAATTCCGGAAGGCAGTCCGGCGAAAACGCCCGGGCCGGAACGCGATCCATTCCGCGTTTACGGCGTGAACGTGATTCTTGCGCACGGCGATGAATCCACATCGCCCGTCATTTTTGAGACGACGCCAACCTACGTAAATCTTTTCGGCACGATTCAGCGCGCTTACGACTCGCGCGGAGGCTGGACCAGCGACTTTATGGATTTGCGCGGCGGCTCGCTTCTGCGCGCCGACGGCGGCTTCCTGATTATGTATGCGCTCGAAACGATTTCGGAGCCTGGAGTGTGGCGCGCCCTAAAGCGCACGCTCAATCACAACCGCCTCGAAATTCAACCCGCTGAAATGTTCTATCCCTTTGGCGGAAGCGCGATGAAACCGGAAGCGATTCCCATCAATCTGAAAGTGATTTTGATTGGCGACCGCTCCATGTACGAACTGCTTTACGACTACGAAGAAGATTTCCGTAAGATTTTCAAAGTGCGCGTCGAATTTGATGAAGAGATGCCGATGAGTGATTCCGTCATCGCGGAATATGCCGGCCGTTTGCGTGCGCTTTCTGAAAAAGAGAACTTGTCGCCGTTCGATCGCGGCGCGTTTGCCTGCATGCTGGAACATGGCGTGCGCATGGCAGGCCGGCGCAATAAAGTCACGGCGCGGTTCGTGGACATTGCGGATTTGGCGCGCGAAGCGCACTACGCCGCGAAAGCTGCGGACGAGCACGTTGTCCGCGCAGAGCATGTGCGCAAGGCGCTCAGTTCGAAGATGGAGCGGCACAATTTAGTTGAAACGCGAATCCGCGAGATGATTGAAGAAGGCACGCTGCTCGTGGACGTGGAAGGCCAGCGCATCGGCCAGGTCAATGGACTGAGCGTGCTGGAAATTGGCGGCTATTCGTTCGGCAAGCCCGTTCGCATCACTGCGACCGCGGCGCTTGGAAAAGCTGGTCTGATCAACATTGAACGCGAATCGAATTTAAGCGGCCGGTTCCATGACAAGGGCGTGCACATCATCGCCGGTTATTTGCGCAGCCGCTTTGCACAGGACAAACCGCTTTCGCTCGCCGCGAGCATCTGCTTCGAACAGTCTTACTCGGGCGTGGATGGCGACAGCGCCAGTTCGACGGAAGTGTACGCACTGGTTTCTGCCCTGGCGGATTTGCCGCTGCGCCAGGATATTGCCGTCACCGGCTCGATGAACCAGCAGGGCGATATTCAGCCCATCGGCGGCGTGAACGAAAAAATCGAAGGCTTTTTTGACGTTTGCAAAATCAAGGGCTTGACGGGCACGCAAGGTGTGCTCATTCCCGAAGCAAATATCGAAGACCTGATGCTGCGGCAGGACGTTGTCGAGGCAGTGCAAACGAAGAAATTTCACATCTGGCCCGCGGCGAAGATCGAACAAGGGGTCGAGTTACTTACCGGAGTTTCCGCTGGCATGAAAAACGGCGCTGGAACATTTGATTCCGGCACGGTATTTGCGCGCGTTAATCAACGGTTGACGGAAATGGCCAGGACGCTGAAGGAATTCGAATAGCAAACGCTGTGGGGAGGCTCCATGGGCCAAGTCCTGCGCGTAACTCTTCGTTGGTCTCTCGCATGGACAATACTCGGGGCGATCGCAGGCATCCTGATGATGCTCGGCAAAGTGCCGCCCATTGCCGAGTCCGGACGTAAACCGGACGACCTTTGGTTCTATGCATTTTGGATCCCGATTTTCGCGGTGGCTGCCGGGGTCCTTGGCTTCGCGTTAGGACTCTTGTTTTCTGTTTTGATGGCGCTTACCTCAAATTGGAGGACTTCGCTTGAAGCGAAGCCCGATCTCCTCAGCAGGTTCGGTCCGCGAATCCTGTGTGGTACCGCCGCAGGAACCCTACTGGGATTGCTCCTCATTGGGGTCGACTACCACGAGGTCTTTCTCTTTGCTGGACTCGGCCTCTGCTCGGCGGTAGTCTCGAGCTTCCTGCACAAGCGCGCGCTCAAAGCCCGGCAGCAATAGTCAGTCCAGAGTGCATAGCGCAAATTGCTGGCGAAGCCCTATGTGGCGAGCGCCATCCCCTGCTATTCTCTAGCCCGCAAATTTCCTTGCCGGAGTCGTGCTCATGCGATGCTCAGTTTCTGCGATGGTGATTCTTCTTCTGAGCTGTGCTGCCGTAGCTCAACAAACAGGCTCTCCTTCCCACTTTGACGGTAAGTCCTTGTGGGAGCATGTGAAAGTGCTGGCCGATGATTCGCTGGAAGGCCGCGACACGGGCAGCGAAGGAATCAAAAAAGCCGAGGCATACGCTGTCGAGCAATTGAAGAAAGCGGGACTCGCCCCAGCCGGGTCGGATGGATTCTATCAGCGAGTTCGCTTCATGCAATTTCAGGTGGACGAAGCGAAATCTTCGCTGGCCATAGTGACGAATGGAAAATCGGAGCCGGTCTCCTTTGCGGATGACGGATTCATTAGCACACGCGCCACGCGGAAATCGGCTGCACTCACGGCTCCGCTCGTTTTTGTCGGAAATGGTTTAAAGGTTCCAGAAAAAAATCTGGATGAGCTTTCAGGCCTCGATCTGAAAGGGAAAATCGTTGTCTATCTGGCCGGCTCGCCTTCGGAAATTCCCACTTCATTGGCGGCGCACTATCAGGGCATTGGCGAACGCTGGAAAGCGCTGCGAGCCGCAGGGGCCGTGGGTTTTTTGAGTATCGCGAACCCGGCTTCAATGGATATCCCTTGGGCGCGTATTTCCGTGAATCGAAATCATCCTTCCGTGGATTTAGCTGATGCGGAATTCAACGAAACAGAAGGATTGCAGATAGGAGTAACGTTTAATCCCGCCTCCGCTGAAAAACTGTTTCAAGGGTCGGGCCACGAGTTTGCGGAAATCGCGGCACTGGGGAAGGACAGAAAACCGCTTCCACACTTTATCCTTGCGACTTCGCTCAAGGTGGACGCGACAATAGTCAGCACTCCGCTGAACTGTGCGAATGTTGTGGCAAAGCTGGAAGGAAACGATCCACAGTTGAAGAAGGAATTCGTCGTTCTCTCCGCGCATATCGACCACGTGGGGATCGGCGCGCCGATCAACGGCGACAAGATCTACAACGGTGCGATGGACGACGGTTCGGGCAGCGCGCTGGTTTTGGATTTTGCGGCGGAAATGAAAGCACATCCTGAAAAATTCAAGCGCTCCATACTATTTCTTCTTGTGACGGCGGAAGAAAAGGGCTTGCTTGGCTCAAAGTATTTTGCCGCGCACCCAACGGTGCCCGCAAAATCGATCGCGGCAGACATCAACGTGGACATGTTTTTGCCGATTGTGCCGTTGAAGGTTTTGCGGATTCAGGGAATCGCGGATTCATCGTTGGGAGAACACGCGGCGGACGTGGCACGGTCGTTTGGCGCGAAGCCCGTCGCCGACCCGGAGCCGCTGCGCAATCTTTTCATTCGCAGCGATCAATACAATTTTATTCGCCACGGAGTTCCTTCCGTGATTATGGATGTTTTCTACGAACCTGGCTCGCCTGAACAGAAACTATTCAAGGGCTGGCTGACGAACCGCTATCACGCGCCGTCCGACGACGCGAACCAGCCTATCAATCTGGATGCCGCTGCACTGTATGAAGAAATCGCGCACAAACTCTTGGTGGACACGGCCAACGCGGGCACCGCACCAAAATGGAATGAGGACTCTTTCTTCAAACGCTACGCCACGAACTAAATCGCGTCGGCTAGTTCGGTGTAGCCGCAGGTGCCAAATAAGCCTGGCGATGATCAATGCGAAGCGCGTGATTCGCGGTGACAGTGAGCGTGTGGAGTTTGCCGTCGGGGGTTGGCGGGGCGAAGGCCAGGTTGTATTCATGGCGGACGATTTGCGCTATTTCGAAGTACGTCCTTTCGAAATCCTTTGTTGCTTTGGGGAAATAGACGCGGCCGCCAGTCGCGCTTGCCAGATTGCGCAATGTTGCCTCACCAGCTTTGAGCATCGGGTCCAGTTGTGCGCGGCTGGCTCGTTCCTCGCGCGTGCGTTTGTGACGCTTCGGTGATTGCGTCAACTGTTGTGAAGTGGAAACGGCGAGAACGCGAACATCGCTGGCGCTGATATTCTCCCGGAAAAGTTCTTCCGAGTCCGGCGGCGAACTGTCCACGCCGCTGCTAATCAGCACCACAGTCTTTTTCCCCGGAACTGTGCTGAGCCAGGCTAGAACCGCCAGAAGGCTTCGCGACAGATTTAGATCGGCAAAGCCGGCATTAAAATCCAATTCTCGGAGGGCGAGGCGCGCCGCTGGCTTGTTCTCGCTGAGCTCAAATAGAACTTGCGCTGACGACGAGTAACAAACAATCGCGACGCGATCGTTTGGAGCGAGATTCGCGATGAGCGCGTCGGCTTTTTGAATGCTTTCCTTGCCAAAGAGGTACATAGACGGGCCGCACTCGAGCATGAGCACAACCTGGGCGGGATCGTCATTGGTAAGGAATCCGGCAATGGGTTGCTCGACACCGTTGTCGAAAATGCGAAAGTCGGATTTTTGCAGGCCTTTAACGAAATTACCACGAGAGTCCGTTGCGAGGACGCCGACGTTGACGCGACTCACATCCACTTTGATGGTGGGCGTGGCAATTTCCTGAGCTGTGCAGAGCTGCGGGCCGAAACAAACGAAACTCAAAGCAAAAACAAGAGACGAGTTCCGAGGAGAATTTCGCAGCGCGGAATCAATCAATCCAGCCATCAAAATGGATGCCGTTCGCGTCCTTCCAGGAATAACCGAGGCTGAGATGGAGATGGCGCGAAAAAACTTTTGGATCTATTTCCTCGAGCCAGGATTTCTCCTGCGCGGGAGCCGTTTTGTCGGGCGCCAATCCCATCACAACCGTAGCTCCCAATGCTCTGTTGCGGCCGGGAAGATTTTTCAGGGATTGCCAATCGAATTTCTGGAAGTCGGTGAAGCTCAATCCATTGAGCATCGCGTGCCCGTCATTGTGGCTGGAAAGGAAGGGCGCGAGCTGGCTCGCCGTCGCAGAAGAAGCGCTTTGCGCAATCGGTGCGCGCAGAGTCTCGCGATTGCCGGCAACCAGAATCATGTCTTTGGTTAAGGCAAGGCAGAATTTTTTGGCCGCAGTGGGCTTTTGCCCTTCCGCCGGTTTGCTGAAGTCGAGCGCCAAGAACGTCACGCCCTTTTCGTCCGTGTCGGCGGAGATTTCGTCAATGAATGCGTGGCGCAAAAGTTTCAGCGCATTTTCCCGATTGCGCACGCCGATGAAAAACGTGTTCTTGCCGAAATCAAAGGAAGAATCCGTCTGCAAGTAGCCGAGTTCGCCGGTCAATGAATTGAGCGCATCGGAAAGGGGCATGCCGAGCTTCACCAGGGAAGCGGCGTCAATCATGTTTTTTCTGTCTTCGTCGGAACCCTTGGGCAGGAAAGGTTTGGCGATTTGCATGCCGAGCGCATAAACACCGGGCAGGTTGAGCTGCGTTTCGCGATAGGAAACTGCGTTGGGCGTGATGTAAGCGATGCTCGCGGGCTTGGCCTGGCCCGCATCCCAGATGTCAAAGAGTGTGCCAGGAGCCGCTTCACCGAGAATCCCAGCCTGAAAGCGCGTTTTTGAGCCGTCGAGAAAAACGCGGCCGGAAAACGAATGAACTGAGTTCATTTTAATGGAGTCGAGAATCGTGCTGGGGCGAATTCCTTGCGGGCCGGGGGTGTCACCTGCAAGTTTAACCACGTCCGATATATTGACGAAGAATTCGAGGATGCCGCCGTTGCCGAGGACGGGGTTTGCTTCCTTGAACGCGGGAACGCCGCCGAGGGACATCGGAGAAACGCCGGGCGTTGTGCGCGCAACGATTTTTTCGAGTTCCGCGGCTTGATCCGGCGAAATGAGCGAAGCTTGCGAAGGCGCGCCGGAATTAAAACGAGTGAGAAGCTGTTGGACGACGGAAATTTCACCGGAAGTGATGACGTACTTGCCGTTCTCAACCCAATAGTCTGTTTCGCCGCTTTTGTACTCCATTTTCTGGGCGGGAACGCCTGCGATAGTAATGGGAGAAAGTTTCGGAGGAAATTTTTGCTGCGCGCGGAACCGCAACAATGCTTTTGCGAGCAGCGCTTCTTTTCCCGTACGGTCGTAAATGAAATAGAAGCCGTTCCATTTGTGCGCGGCGTCCGGTTTTTTCGCGGAGTCGGCAGCGGATGCAGACGCGGAATTATTTTTCGCGGGATCGCTCACGAAGCCGGCCGCCATTGGATTATCAAGCAGGTCCGTGAATTCAGAAATTTCGTCACGCGTAAATTTCGATTTTGCGTCGCCGGATTTTTGGTCGCTTACAAAACTGTCCAGCAGAGCGTTTCGCGCGGGCGCAAATCCAGGATCGTCCCAGAGGGCGTAAAGGGAATTTGCAGTGCGAGCGGAGGGTGCGGGAGCACCGCGCCAGAGGACGTAAAAGACGGTGCTTTTGGGGAGGCGCGCTGGGTCAATGGATGCTTGCGCCGATTGGGCACGAAGCTGCGCACAGAAAGCGAGACACAGGATGACAGCGACACCGAGACCAATAGAACGGCGAAATGAGTTCATTGGGGGCAACTCCATTCGAGGAGAGAAGTGGTTCACTTATAAAGGGTAGCGAGGACGGCGAACGGAGAAAAGCCCTGTTCCGCTCGGTGTTTCCAGGGCGGAACAGGGCTTTGTCTTAAAACAAAGAGTATTGGTTATTGTTTGGCCGGGGCGGCCGCGGCAGGAGCAGCGGCATCCTTCGGCGTCGAGAGGTAGCCAGTGATTTGGTCCTTCCCAACGTTGAAGACGACGATTTCGTACGGCATACTGCGTGAACTGCCGACGTAAAACTGCACGGGTTCGCCGGAAGTCTTGTCTTTCTTTTCGATTTGGCGATCGTCGGCGAAAACGGTCAGCGTGTACTTGGATTTTTTCGGGTCGGTTTTATTGAGATTTACCTGGATGGGGCCGACGCGCTGCGCATTCTTGGCCTTCTTGATGTTGAATTCGTAGTAGTTGCGATCGCCGCGGCGCTTGAGGTCTTCGAGATCGTCGTGATTGCGCGCAATAAGGCCGCTCATGACGCCCATGTCGCCCTTGGTGCTTTCCAGTTTGGCTTTGGTCGCTTCGAGGTCGCTGCGCGTATCGGCGATGTCTTTTTTCGCGCCGCCGACTTCGGTGGCGACAGCGCCGATTTTTTCGTTGCTCTCATTTTGCACGGCGGTGATCTGCCCGGTGAGTTTTTGATCGGCGGCGACCTGTTCCTTGCGGATGGCTTCGGCGCGGGCTTTCGCACCGGCGACTTCGCTCGCCGTCATGCCGACTTTTTGCTGCGTGACTTCGACAATGCTTTTGAGTTCGGCGAGGCGGGTGTTGGCCTGTTCGAGCTGCGCGGTGAGCGTGGCGTTCGTTTTTTGCGCGTCGCCGAGGTCCTTGGAGAGCTTGGACGTGGAGCTGTACGCGAAGAAGCCGACGGCGCCGAGAACGATAAAGAGTATTACGAAAAGAACAGAAATCCAGCGGGGAGTTCCGGAGGATTCGTAATGATACGACTCCTGGGAACTCGGCACGTTGGGAGAAATGCTCATTGCCCCTCCTCAAAAAGTGGCAGCAAATAGATTGGGGTAGAGTTACCGGAATGATTATGGCGCGTGCGGAGCGAACTGTCCATATAGGGGCAGTGGCGAGTGATGGGTGGCGAGTGGCGAGAAAGGGGCGCTTCTTGCAAACCGGGGCTCGGCGTAAACGACGGGAGAGTTGGGGTACACCCCGGGTGTTTTGCGCAAAGAGTGCGCAGGTGATTGAAAAGGCGAAACATGAGTTTGACGCTCCTTGGCAAAGGAGTGAAAGAAGGAGTAAAGAGGAAGCCATACCACCCCATCGTTTTTGCAAGTGTGCGCAACGAACTGAAAATGCAGGGGATGCAGCGTTTTCTGCGAAGTTGGTTTGTGCAAAGTGTGCGCAGGCGACAGAAAAGAAAGAAGTTAACAGTTCACAGCTAACAGCCGACAGGGTTTCGCGAGAGTATAGGAATAAAGGACTTGATGAAGGAGGTCCTTCGGCTCGCGATGCTCGCTCCCTTCGACTGCGCTCAGGGCAGGCAGGATGAGCATCACTTCGCCGGATGCTCATTTTGCAGGAGTGTGAAAGGAAGGATGTTAGGGAAAGAGGATCGAGCTGGAGCGAGCGAAACACAAAGAATGGTAGCACAGAAAGGTCATAAAGTCAATAAGATAATTTGTGGGTTAATTCGAATGGAATTAAGGAGCTCAGCGAAGATCCCGTCTGTCCCCGAGTCCCCCCTTGACAAAGCACCCTGCAAATCTCTGCTTGGCTGAGTCCTCCCAGTGAATAGATTTACCGTCCTTAGCCTTTGGCGGCGCGATGAGTAACTTCGCTTTGCCGGACCAGACGAAGGTAGTAGAAGCAGCAGGAGCTGGAAATGAGGCCAAAGATCGGCAAGAACGGCAGCGATCCGCGAGCCGTGAAACTTTGAAATGGTCGGAATGTGTTGAATTGCCAGAGCCAGAAGATCCAGTGTGACGCGACAAGAAGGAGCATCAACCATGATGACCTAACCGATATAAACGCCAACCAAAGCGTGGCTGACGCTGCGAAGACTTCATATAACTGTGGGGCTCGAAACATGTGCCAGCCGGTCTGATGATACGCAACATATTCACCGCAAATCCAGAAGATAGGCATTGCGAGCATAGCAACGCTCATGACGACGATGCCAGGCATGGAACGGGCAAAGGTGCCTTGAAACCGGCGATGAAATATAGCCCAGAGACAAATGGCAATCGCTACCGAAGGGAGGAAAAAGGAAAAATAGCCAACTGTGAAGGTTCCGGTTGGAGCACTGTGCAGGGATCGGGTAATTGCATGGTCCATCCGAAGCAGGATGGAGGTCACAGACTCGGGGTGCACAATATAAAAAAAGGCTACGATCGTTAGCCCCAAGTTCAGCGAAAAGGAAGCCAAAAAGATTTGTCGGACAAACGAGAGCTTTTCAGTCATGGAAGCTCCTCAAATCCATGCAGAGTAAAGTCGCTCATGAACAATCGGCGGTAGCGCCTATAGTGGTCTGCCGTCAGTTTCCTCAGTACCGAAGCGTACAGCCAGTAGTTGCGTTGCGAAGCGTTTGGGTCCCGATTGAGAGAGAGATTCAGTGTTGTACTACATGTCGTGAGCCCAAAATTTCTAAAGGGCGGGTGGCCCGGCTTTGCTTCTCGATTCCTCTGACGAGCATAAACGATGAGAGGATACCACTTCTAGAAGTCCAGAAGGAGTAGAGTAAGGCGGAGGGTGCCCCGTCCTCGAAGTGTGAGGGCGGGTCTTTCTTTTTGAAGTGGGTGTCGGATGCCGGCAGGATTGAAGCGATATTACGGCAAAGGGGATTTGCATTTTGTGACGTTCAGTTGCTATCGAAGGCTGCCACTGCTGGCATCTGAGCGAGCGCGGAATCTCTTTGTGGAAGAACTGGCCCGAGTGCGTGTGGAGTATGGATTCAAGTTAGCTGGATATGTGGTGATGCTGAATCATGTGCACTTGTTGATGAGCGAACCGAAAAAAGGGACGCCGTCGACCGTACTGCAGATGTTGAAGCAGAGAGTTTCACGGAAGATGAGGAAACGATCGAGGAAAACGGCTGGCGGGCAACGGGAATTTGGGTTTGATTAAGGAGTGGGGCTCAAAGCGTTCTGGCAAGAGAGATTTTACGATTTCAATGTCTACCAGGCGGGAAAGGTGAAAGAGAAATTGAATTACATGCACGCGAATCCGGTGATTCGTGGATTGGTGGAACATCCGAAGGATTGGCCGTGGAGCAGTTGGAGTTTTTATACGAAAGGAGAACGAGGACTGGTTGGGATTGATCCTGTTCAGTCTTGAGTGAAGACCGAAGGGAAGAAAAATCAACCCCAAGACCCGCCCTCACACTTCGAGGACGGGGCACCCTCCGCCTAACCTGGTATGGAAGAAAAGTAAAGATCGCGACGTAACGGGTACGGGAATTTGGCCCGGCCACCCGTCCGTAAGTTCCAAACTGTACGGTGCTCGTCCCCTGCGTGGCCCCAAACCCCGAGCCGCTGAGGGTCACATTAGTCCCGACTGAGCCATAGCCTGGCGAGATGCTGGTGATTGTGGGGCCGGCCAAGAGTGCGGTGCAGGAGAAGAGGGTGAGTAGAGAGATGGCGAGCAGACGAGTAGACCACACTGAAATCCCGCGCATTCAGACACCCCTCAGTTCTGAAGATCAGGATCCCAGTGGCTCGGTGTCCTGTATTCCTAAGTTACGTATGTGACTGTTTACGGGAATCGCCGAGCGGCTGTCGATAGTACTGAGTTTTGAATTTTTCGTGAACATGACGCGGGCTACCTGCCCGCGAATGTGACGGAAAGAACCCGCACTCACGCAAGAGGTGCAAAAGCACAGGGCGCCTTACGGCAGATGGGGTAGTATGGCGCGGGAGAAGTGGGAGAGGGAGCAGCGATGGGAGCGGATGCGAAGGCGGTGGCTTCGCCACAGGCTGTGAACATCGAGGATTTGTGGCAGTCGGCGAAAAAGAGAAGGCATTCACAAAGCTAGAAACGGCACGGCGCAGCCGTGATGCGTATGTTGCTTCGATTCAAGCGGATTATAGGCTTGATAGCATCAAGTCCGATCCGCGATACAAAGAACTCCTTAAACGAATGAATCTCGTGCAATGAACCGCTAGACCCCCTACATGTCCTCTCGGCCCTGGTTATTTGGTAAGACCACTAGCTTTGGAGTTCGTGGTGAAATCCGCAGGTAGATTCATCCGCCGCAAAAGATTCTGAAATCGCGGATCGGAGCGCAATACGTCGCAGTATGGAGAGCGCATGAGCGAGGGCAGGCCCAATTCTCGCTGCTCAGCCGCTGTGTTCAGCCATTGAAATGCTTTGTCCTTGTCCCCCATGTCGATATAAATACCAACAAACGTTAGTGGCCCCACGTATTTGCTCTTGGCCTTCTTCTGATAGTAGCGCAGCGTGATTTGGCTAAGCTTTTGCCCTGGGTCGCCAGGGCTGGAGATCTTTTTCGCCGCATTCTCTAACTCCGTCGCCAGCTCTTCATCGCCGTCCAGGCTTAATGCGCGCAACCATTCTGCGAAGGCTTCCTTGAATTCCCCTTTGACCCCTAGCACACTTGCTAGACTTTCGTGGCCATGTACAAAACTGGGATCGATCTCAACGGCACGACGTGCTTCCCGGAGTGCTTGGTCGTATTGCCGGAGCGATGCGAAAACGTACGACGCCGTGGAATGATTCTCTGGCGAAAATGGGTCGAGCTGCAACGCCGTGTTCGTCTCTCGTATGGCCTCTTCATTGCGTCCCATTACAAGGAGATGGATTGCATACCACCGGTGGGCCGAGGAGGAATTTGGATCCAGCTGGATGGCGCGCGCCAACTCCGATTCCTCCGCGCCCCAATCCCATTCATATGTGCCGCGTACAAAACCCAAAACACTGTGCGCAAGGGAGAGATTCTCGTCCAGCGCCAGCGCTTTGATCGCGCCTTCCCTGACCTTCGGCGCCACATCTCCGGATGGCACGAAATTCTCTGTGGCCAGCACCTGGTATCCATGCGAAAGTTCGGCATAAGCTGGCGCGTAATTTGCATCCCGCTGAACAGAGCGCTCCAGCAGTTCCACTCCCTTGAATGCGTCATCCCGCCCTGACCGGCGGACCAAGTTTCGGCCCTTGAGATAGTCGTCGTATGCTTCCAGGTTCAGCTTATACGAAGCGTTTCCATGTCGGCCAGCGAGCTTATCCAGGTTTGCAGATATGCCTTCGGCGATGTCCCGCGCTAGTTCCGTTTGCAATTGCAATGTGTCCCGCAACTCGCGTTCATAGCTCCGTGCCCACAGATGCTTGTCGGAGGGGCCGTGGATCAGTTGCGCGCTGATACGGATGCGGTCTCCGGACCGTTGTACTGTTCCCTCCACAATCCCGTCCACGTTCAGCTCCCGAGCAATTTCCGGCAGCGTCTTTTGCGTCTTCTTGTAGCGCATGACTGAGGTTTGCGAGATCACCTTCAGCGGTCCGACTTGCGCCAGGTTCGTGATAAGCGCATCCGTCATTCCGTCGGAGAAATATTCCTGCGCGGGATCGGCGGAGAGATTCCGCAATGGTAGGACCGCAAGCGAGTGAATTTGCGGATCGAGCTTGGGTCTCAGCCAGGTGCGGACTCCGCTCACGCCGAAGACGCTCAAAACGATAAGAAACGCAAGGGCTGCGGTGATTCCCAACAGCCCGAACATCCTCCAAAGCCTTTTTGCCACGATCCAATCGGTCTCAGGAAGGACTTGCTTCTCCGGTGCGCTCTGCCAAGGGCTGATCCACTCCACGGACGCAACCAGGCGGTAGCCCCGCTTGGGGATGGTGTCGATGAACCGTGGGTCACGGACGTCATCCCCAAAGGCGTGGCGCAGCTGAGAGATGCAGCGTTTCAGCACATCGTCGGTGACAAAGGTGCCCGGCCAAGCGGATTGAATCAGCTTGTCCTTTGAGAGGACTTCGCCTGCGTGCCGGGCCAGGCACAGCAAGACTTCCATGACCTTCGGCTCAAGCTGCGTTTTCGCGTCAGCGAGCGAAATGGTGTTAAGGCTGGGCTGCACCAGCCAGGACCCCACTCGAAAATCGCCATCCACGGGGTATGCCTGCCTATGTAGCGGAATTCTATACCTGTTTGCGGAACTTGGGGTCAAAACGCGCGACACATATTAGCAAGACTCTGATCGGCCCTCGGCCCTCACGCAGGCCTCACCAAACGCTCACCTTTCTCTCCTGACTTTTCCCGAAACGGCTCCGCCTAATCATTCACTACAGGTCAAACTGCCGCATCGGACGTCCTGCTTGGCCGTTGGGCCAGCATCGGCAATTCCGGAGAAACTGAGGTCCGTCATGGCGTCCAACAATTGCGTTTCTATCATCGCCATGCTCATTTCGGTAGGCATGGCCGTGAGCCATTCCGGCTGCGGCGGGGGAACGCCCCCGCCGCCCATCATCGTTTCGGTTTCGGCAACCACGGCTACTACCCTGCAGGCCGGCGCCACGGCAAACTTTAGCGCCATCGTTGAAAACGATCTCGGCAATAAGGGAGTCACATGGAAAGTTTCCTGCTCGGCAGCACAATGCGGCTCAGTTTCACCTACAGCAACACTGAGTGGCGCTTCTGTGACTTACACTGCGCCGACTACTCCTCCGTCGGGCGACTTGAAGGTCACGATCACTGCGACTTCGGCTGCAGACACAACAAAGTCTGCTGCGGCGACGGCGACGGTCCTCGCCATCACGCTCTCCGCCACGCCAACCACGGCCACGGTGCAGGTTGGTGGCTCCGCTCAGTTCAGCGCTTCTGCAAATAACGATCCGGCCAGCGCAGGCGTGAACTGGACAGTGAGCTGCGCAACCTCTCCCTGTGGCACGGTGTTACCCACATCGGCTTTAAACGACGTCGCCGTCACCTACACGGCGCCGGGCTCTCCTCCCGCTAGCAATCTGACGGTCACACTTACTGCAACTTCGGTCACCGACAACACCAAGTCCGCCTCTGTGACGGTCACTATCCCCTCTGTCGCCGTCTCTGTAACTCCCGCCTCAGCGACCGTATTGGAAGGCGGCACCATCAAGGTCACTGCAACGGTCGCGGGCGATTCAGCCAGCAAGGGCGTCACGTGGAGCGTGTCGTGCTCGTCGTCACCCTGCGGGAGTGTTTCCCCGACATCCACAGCCAGCGGAGTCGCGGCAACCTATACCGCACCTGGCCCGCCTCCAAGCGACTTACAGGTGTCCGTTACCGCGACTTCCGTGGCCAACTCTCTGGCAATGGCCTCGGCGGCCGTAACTGTGCCCGCAGTTACAGTAGATGTTGAGCCTCCCGGCGCTACGGTGGAGGCGACAATGACTGCGCAGTTCACAGCAACGGTCAGCAACGACCCAGACAATAAGGGTGTCACTTGGGCCGTGTCCTGCTCAGAGACGAGCTGCGGCACGGTCTCCCCCACTGCGACTCAGAGTGGGGCAGCAGTCACCTACACTGCTCCGGGCACACCGCCGCCGAGTGACCTCACGGTCACCCTGAGCGCAACTTCAGTGACAGATTCAACAAAGTCCTCTTCGGTGAACGTTACGGTGCCCGCGATCAGGGTTTCCGCCGTTTCACCGTCCAGCGGACTCATACCCGTCAACGCCACTCAGGATTTCACCGCCACGATCGACAACGATCCCACGAATGCTGGCGTAAATTGGACGCTCACGCAAAACGGAACGGCGTGTTCGCCAGCGTGCGGCACGGTTAGCGCGGCTACCACCGCGAGCGGCGCGCCTACGACTTATGCCGCGCCTGCGACCGTCCCGGCGAACGCGACTGTGACACTGAACGCGATCGCTGCGGCCGACACAACCAAATCGTCAACCGCCACCATTACGCTCACGAACGGCACGGTGAAGCTCATTCCTGCCAGCGTCGATTTTGGCAGAGTGAAGGTGCAGACACCGCCCTTGCATCCGACCCGAACGGTCGCGCTGACCAACACGGGAGGCGCGGCGCTGACGATCAACAACATTGCAATTACGCCCGGCACGAATTCTACTGAATTCTCTCAGACCAACGATTGTCCCGCGAGCGTCGACGCGGGAGGCTCCTGCACGATCAGTGTGACGTTCACGGTAACTATCGTCGGTTCCGCCAGCGGGAGTCTCTCCATCAGCGACAGCAGTCCCGATAGCCCACAGAATGTGGCCTTGTCCGGTACCGGTTTTAGGATCCGTGTGAGGTTTGAAGCTGCCGTGAGATCCGATCTTGCTGGCATGACCTCGGCCTCCGCGCCTGCGCCAACCGGGCCCGAAATCGTGGGTACGAGCATCATGCACCTGACTGACCATGTGCGCGAAGATCCCTATCTGAACAATGGAACCAAGCGAGAGCTGGCCGTCCGCCTCTGGTATCCAGCGACGCTGCGATCCACCCAGGACTGCGCTCCCGCGGCGTACACTTCTCCAGCAGTGTGGAATTACTTTGCTGAGATCGTGGGAGTCCGTCCGTTCCCGGTTAAAACAAACAGTTGCTGGGAGGCTCCGGTCGCGGCCGGCAGGCATCCCGTGGTGGTTTTTACTCCCGGATTTACGTCCACGTTTACCGACTACACTTTTCTTATGGAAGACCTCGCCAGCCGCGGCTACGTCGTGGCCGCGGTCGCGCATACCTACGAAACCACGGCCGTCGAACTTGGCGATGGTCGTCTTGCCAAGTCCGTTCTTGGCAGTCACCTGGGCGGGCTGATGCAGGGAGATGACCGGTCGCTATCTACCGCCGTCTATGCTCGCTTGCTGGACTTGAAGTCCGTCGTAAACGAACTCGAGCGCTCGAATGCCCGGCGCGATAGCGCGTTCCTCAGCAAGCTCGAGCTGTCCAAAATAGCCGTGGTCGGGCACTCCTTGGGCGGCTTGACGGCGCTCCTCGGCATAGAACTCGAACCGCGCCTCAAGACGGCCATCCTTATGGATGGTTTCTTGCCTGAGGCGTTGCCGAGCGCGACAAAGAAGCCTGTCCTTATTTTGGCCGCTGGCCGTGAACGCTGGGAACCTGCCGAATGCCGCTTGTGGAATAACCTCGAAGGTCCACGGCTCGCTGTGAATCTGCGCGGAGCTGAGCACGTGGCGCTTGGAGATTGGATCTGGCTGGCCAGAGATTCCGTCCAGACTGGGCCAATGGGCCCGGACAAAACCCTGGCGGCAGTGCGCGATTACGTCGCGGCGTTTCTCGACGCCAATTTGCGTGGCGTGACACTGGATCCTGAAAAGGAGATGTTGCTCAACGGAACGTCTTCGAACTATCCCGATGCCGTTGTGACCAAGCAGGGGCAGCCCCTGTGCGCTAGGCACTAGAATTCTGTAAGGGAAACCTTCCCCTACCAGGCAATCTGGTCGGGGAAAAATTCGGAGATGAGGTCTTCGTAAAAGGGAAGAATTTCCGGCAGGTTTGGACGCTCTCTTCCTTTCGAATACAAATCGTAAGGATTGAATTTGCGGACCCACTCGAACATACCCTCGTCGTGCTGGTTCATGAGATGGCGGTAGGCGCCGTGACGATGGGCGGCATAAAAAGAGTGGTAGCGGAGCATGTACTGCGCCTCTTCGGGAACGTAATTGCGCGTAACGTGATAAACGTACTCGTCGTGTCCAAAAGAAAGGTGAACTTTGTCCAGCCCGCAATGCGGTTCGTAGACACCATACTTGGTCTGATACTGGGGAACTTTGCTGTCGGGGTTGGCCTCGAAGAATTCCGGGAAAACGATGTCGCTGGAGTAAGCGCAGCCGACGGGAAAGGTGTCGCCCACCACGGCCCACTGCGGCTCTCCGTAAAGGCAAAGAACCTTTCCGAGATCGTGCAAAAAGCCCGCGAGGATGAACCAGCGAGGGTGACCATCTTTGCGGATGGCTTCCGAGGTCTGAAGCAGGTGCTCGATCTGAGTGAGATCCGTGTCGGGGTCGCTCTCGTCAACCAGCGTATTTAGATACTGAGCCATTTCCCAGACGCTTTTCTTGCCGCGAGTCAAACCACAGTATTCGCCCTTCTTCTGGATGACAAAATCGAATGTCTGATAGGCGTGGTTTTGGCGGTAGAACTGCGTTACACCGGGATTGGCTTCGGCTTCGTAGTTGCGAAATTCCTCTTCCGTCTTGCCTTGGCGATATCGAGTGGCGACAAAATCGTCCCAATCTTCAAGTTGATTCATGGGTTCGCTGTGTGTTGTGGGTTTCATGAGAGTTGGTCCGATCCGGGGATTGGCTCGATTATGGGCGCGAAACGGCTTCGTCACAACGGCATTTTGGGAAAAGGAAGGCGTTGATGGGGTAGTATGGCGCGGGAGAAGAGGGAGAGGGAGCGGAGATGGAAGCGGATGCGAGGGCGGTGGCTTCGCCACGAGCGGTGAACATCGAGGATTTGCGGCAGATGGCGAAGCGGCGGCTGCCGCGCGCGGTGTTTGATTATTTGGATGGAGGAGCGGAGGGAGAGGTCACGCTGCGGGAGAATTGCCGGGAGTTCGAACGGATTTTATTCCGACCGCGGCATGCGGTGGCATTTCCAGAGTATGAGATTCGAACGACGGTGCTTGGGGCGGAGATTTCGTTTCCCGCGATGCTGGCGCCGGTTGGATACAGCCGGCTGATGCATCCCGGAGGAGAAGTGGCTGCGGCTGCGGCGGCCGGCGCAGCGGGAACGGGCTACGTACTTTCGACGATTTCCGGACACAGATTAGAAGACGTGCGCGCGGCGACACGCGGGCCGGCGTGGTATCAGGTGTATTTGGTGGGTGGGCGCGAAGTGGCCGAGGGAACGATTGAGCGTGCAAAGAAAGCGGGATTCAACGCGCTGGCGTTGACGATTGATACGGCAGTGGCGGGAATGAGGGAGAGGGACCCGCGCAACGGCGTGAGAGAGTTGCTGGGTGGATCGTTACTCGAGAAATTGCCGTTCCTGCCGAACATTTTGGGGCATCCGCGGTGGCTTACCGGATTTTTGTTGGACGGAGGCGTGCCGCTGCTCGAAAACGTTGTGGTGCCCGGGAAAGGGCCAATGTCCATGGTGGATATAGGAGCGGCGCTTGCGCGGTCGGTGGTGACGTGGGCGGATTTGAAATGGATTCGCGAGTTGTGGGGCGGACCGATTGTGGTGAAGGGCGTGTTGATCGCGGACGACGCGAGGCGAGCCGTGGATGAAGGCGCGGCGGCGATTGTGGTTTCGAATCATGGCGCGCGGCAATTGGACTGTGTTTCGCCGACGTTGCGCGCGCTGCCGGAAGTGGTGGCGGCGGTGAAGGGTCAGGTAGAGATTTTGATGGACGGAGGCGTGCGGCGCGGCGGGGACATTGTGAAGGCGCTTTGTATGGGAGCGCGAGCAGTGTTGTGCGGGCGGGCGTATGCGTATGGATTGGGCGCTGCAGGGCAAGCAGGAGTAGCGAGGGCGATTGAGATATTGAAAGCGGACGTGGAGCGAACGATGCGATTGCTTGGATGCAGGTCCGTGCACGAATTGGACGAAGGCTATTTGGAGCGGGGTACGATTCCGGCGTGAAATTTCCTGCGCACTTTCTTGGCTTCGCCAGAAGCCCCATTTTCAAAACCATTTGAAAAACAGATTCCCCGCCTGGAGAAGGAGCGAGGCGGGGAACCTTTGCTACATCCCTGAGGCACCATGTCTCAAGGAGCTTTTTCGGGCTGGGTAAAACGAGGCTTTCAACCGAACTGATTCCTATTGATCGTGATTGTGATCGTGCTCATGTTCGCGATCACGAACGGCAATGTTGATGCGCATCCAAGGATGGATGCAGCACTGCCAGTGCGTGACGCCGAGCGGCAACACGGGCGTTCCAGCGAGCGGGCCGGCTTCTGTTGTCGCAGCTTCCACGAATTGATTCGTGTCGGATTCGGGCTGCGGAGCGAGCGTGCCGTTCGCGAGAACGCGCGCACATTCAGGAGCGGGCGTTGGATTGCCGGTGCGGCCGTTGAGCGGATCAAAGAACCCGCCGCCGTATTCCGCAACTTTGGTGAACGTGTGAGTTTCGCCGCCAACATTTTCGAGAGAGATGCGGTCGCCCGGCTGGAGTTCCAGTTGGGCAAGCTTGAAAGAACCGTCGGTGGCGTTGAGCAAAGGATTGAAGCGCCAGCCGCCAGCGATTTGGTCCAGGTCCAATTCGCCGAGGAAATCCTGAAATTTGGTTTGCCCATGATGGCCGGGGATACAGACTGTTTGTTTGAAGAAGTCGTTGAAGGTTTCGGGGTCGCAGGCGTCCCAGATGCGGACGGTTTTGGTTTGAGGGGCGGATTTTGCCTCTGAGTTGCGGGATGGGGCCGCGGGGGACTTTGTGCGAAAGATCGCGAGGGAGATTTGCCCGTTTTCGTTCGAAACGATTGGCATGGTGTTTTTCTGTGAGGCTTCCGGCTGCGCGGCGGACATAGCCTTTTCCGCTGCTTGTTTCTTGGTTTGTGATTTCGTCTGCGACTGCGCCAGGCCATTCGACGGATTAAAAAGCAGAGCCGCGCCTGCACTCAAAGCAGCGCACTTGAAACTACGGATTGCAACATGATGAAGCTTACGGCCGTCCATTCCACACTCCTTTGATTTGTTGGTCCCTGATTGGGAGAGCACACCCACAACAAACACAAGGCTGCGAGTTTGTGGTCACAGGAACACTCTCTACTGAGGCAAACGAGATTCCAGAGCTAGACGGGCGGAGTCGTTGATTTTGAAGAGTTTAAGTACAGTCAAATTAAGTTTTCGATTGCGATTTGTCGTGAGTCTCGAAAGTTCGCCAGGACGGTTCGCAAAGGCTGAGAGGGTGCGAGGCTTCTGCTGCTTTGGTACTAGGAGGGGAGGTAACAGATAAGGAGCCGATTTTTGAGGGAACATTGGCGGTTTTCTTGACTTGGCGCGGAGGCAACCTCAAAATAAATAGGCATGAGCGTGAGCGCCGGAGGCGCGGGATCGATGTTCCTCGACGTAAAAGAGCTGGCGGTACGCAAGCTGAGCCTGCGGAAGAGCTACGCCCCGGGCGCGATTGACTACCATACGAGCGAGATCAAGCAGGTTGAGCCTCTTGAGGTGACCGCAACGGCGGAGTTGTTTGACGGTACGCAGATCCGGATTACAGGGCAACTCGAAACGAAGCTGGAACTAGCTTGTGCCCGTTGTTTGGAGCCGGTGACAGAAGAGGTGCACAGGTCGTTTGATCTGTTTTACAGCCCTCTGCCGAAGATCGAGAAGCCGGAAGAAGAGCGGCTGAAAGACGACGACGCAGACGTGGGGTTTTACAAGGGTGATGGCCTGTTCCTTACGGACGTGCTGACTGAACAAGTGCTGCTGGCAGTGCCGATGAAGGCGATTTGCCGGAGCGACTGCCGCGGCTTGTGCGCGGCGTGCGGTGCGAATTTGAATCATGAAGAGTGCCGCTGCGAAACGCATAATGTAGATGCGCGCCTGGCTCCCCTGGCGCGATTGAAGCAGGACTGGCTCAAGAAACAATAAAAGGGCAGAGTTTGCGTGGATTTTGTGGGTTTGTGTGTGTTTGTAGGGTAAGCTGAGGACACTCTCCTCACCGACAAGCATTCTAAGGGACAAGAAAAAAAGGAGCAGTAAGATGCCGAATCCAAAGAGAAGACATTCGAAGCGGCGGACAAGCACGCGACGGGCGCACGATCACCTGTCGAAGCCGGCGAGTTCGACTTGCCCGAACTGCCATGAGGCGAAACGGCCCCATCAGGCGTGTCCGCACTGCGGCTACTATAAAGGCCGCGCGGTGAAGGAAGCGAAGTCGTAAGACAGCACCAGAGTTTTAGCACGCATCCCAGGTTGAGCGGTACAAAGTCCCCATGATCACAATTGCCGTGGACGCGATGGGAGGGGATAACGCACCCCGCCCCGAAGTCGAAGGCAGTGTGCTGGCCGCACGCGAACTGGGAGTGCGCGTGCTGCTGGTTGGGCAGCCCGCTGTGGTTCGCGCGGAATTGGCGAAGCACGCGCCGGCGAATTTGCCGATTGATGTTGTATCGGCGAGCGAAGTGATCACCATGGAGGATCATCCGGCGCAGGCGTTCCGGCGAAAGAAGGATTCGTCGGTGCATGTAGCGGCTCGGCTGGTGCGAGAAGCGAAGGCGCAGGGGATGGTTAGCGCGGGAAACACTGGTGCGGTGATGACGGTGGCGCGGTTTTTGCTGGGGACGCTCGAGAGCGTGGATCGCGTGGCGCTGGCGGCTCCGTTTCCGAACGCGAAAGGCGGCGTGAGCGTGCTGCTGGACGTCGGCGCGAACGTGGACTCGAAGCCGGAGCATCTGGTGCAGTTCGCGGTGATGGGCGACATTTATTACCGCGCGACGTTTGCGCACGGGCACCGGCGGCCGCGCGTGGGGCTGCTATCGATCGGGGAAGAAGAGATCAAGGGTAACGAATTGACGCGCGAAGTACACAACCGGCTGAAGAAGACGCATCTGCACTACATGGGGAATGTGGAAGGCGGCGATCTTTTTTCGGGTGAAGTAGATGTAATTGTTTGCGATGGATTTGTGGGAAATATCGCGCTGAAGATTTGCGAAGGCTTGGCGGTGCAACTTTTCGGGCTGTTGCGGAAGTCGCTGAAAAGTTCGCTGATTACCCAATTTGCGGGGCTGCTTTCGCAAGGAGCGTTTCGCGGATTGAAGAAGACGATTGATTACACAGAGTATGGCGGGGCGCCGCTTTTGGGAGTGCGCGGCGTTTGCGTGATCGGGCATGGGCGTTCGAATGCCAATGCAGTGAAGAACGCGATTCGCGTGGCGGCGGGACTTGCCAAGGCGAATATCAACGAAAAAATTGAACAGGGGTTATTTGCAGCAGGCGCGGGCGCGTAACGCAGGTTCTTGACGGAGGCTGCGTCGGCGACACGCGGAGGTTGAGACGATGGGAAAAGTAGCGTTCGTATTTCCGGGACAAGCATCGCAGTATCCAGGTATGGGCAAAGAGCTGGCGGAGAAATATCCGGCGGCGCGCGCGGTGTTCGACGAAGCGGACGAGGCGCTGGGATTTTCCATATCGAAGATGTGCTTTGAAGGCACGGAAGAGGAATTGAAGCTGACGGCAAATACGCAGCCGGCGATTTTGACGTGCTCGGTGGCGGTGTTTCGCGTGGCGGAAGAAAAAGGATTGAAGCCGGATTTTGTGGCGGGGCACAGCTTGGGCGAGTATTCGGCGCTGGTCGCGGCAGGTTCGCTGAAATTTTCGGATGCGGTGCAGCTGGTGCGGAAGCGCGGGACGTATATGCAGGAAGCGGTGCCGCAGGGCGTGGGTGCGATGGCCGCGGTGCTGGGGATTTCGCACGCGGTGGTGGCGGATGCTTGCCAGCGCGCGGCGCAGAGAGAAGTTTGTTCGGCGGCCAACCTGAATTCGCCGGAGCAGACCGTGATTTCAGGCCATGCAGGAGCGGTGAAGCGCGCGACGGAGATTGCGTCGCAGCTTGGCGCAAAGCGCGCGGTGATTTTGCCGGTCTCGGCGCCGTTTCATTCGGCGCTCATGATGCCGGCGCAGGAAAAGCTGGCAATGGATTTGGAGAAAGTGGAGTTTTCAAATTTGCGCGTGCCGCTGGTAACGAATGTGGACGCGGACACGATTGAAAAAGGCGAAGAGGCGAGAAATGCACTGGTGAGGCAGGTTTCGATGCCCGTGCGTTGGGAAGAGTCTGTAAGGCTGATGATTGAAGAGGGCGTGAATACGGTTGTGGAAGTTGGGCCGGGGCGCGTGCTGACCGGATTGTTGCGGCAGATTGACCGCTCGGTGGCAGCGCTGAATGTCGAGGATGAAAAGAGTTTGGCTACGACGCTGGAGAAGATCGCAGCAGCTAAAGCCGATGCGGCGTAGGTAGCGCAGCCAACCTGGCTGCGCTCTTTGGAATAACCGCGCAGGCAGATTGCCTACGCTACACGAAGAAGAGGAACATGTTCAGCTTAAAAGACAAAGTCGCGCTGGTGACGGGGGCGTCGCAGGGAATTGGACGCGACACGGCACTGGCGTTGGCGGAGGCGGGTGCCAAGGTCGCTGTTGCTGCGCGGAATGAAGAAAAACTCGCGGCGCTGGTGAGTGAAATTGGTCCGGCGGGCGGCGAAGCGTTTGCGGTCAAAATGGATGTCGCCGATCCAGAACAAGTGAAAGCCGGCTTCAAACAGGTCCTCGAGAAGTTTGGGAAGCTGGATATCTTGGTGAACAACGCGGCGATTACGCGCGACGGGCTCGAGATGCGCATGAAGCTCGAGGATTGGGACGCCGTCATTAGGACGAATTTGACGGGGGCGCATTTATGTACGCAGCAGGCGCTGGCCGTCATGATGCGGGCGCGCGCAGGGCGGATCATCAACATTTCGTCGGTCGTGGCGCAGAGCGGCAACGCGGGCCAGGCAAATTACGTCGCGGCGAAGGCGGGATTGATCGGCCTGACCAAAGCCACTGCGATCGAAATTGCTTCGCGGAATATCACGGTGAATGCGGTTGCGCCGGGCTTTATCGAAACGCCGATGACGGACGTCCTGCCGGACAAAGTGAAAGAAGAATTGAACACACGGATTCCGCTCGGGCGAATGGGAAAGCCTCGCGATGTGACCGCCGCGATTGTGTTTTTGGCCAGCGACGAAGCTGGCTACATCACCGGCCACGTTTTGAACGTGAACGGGGGCATGCATTTGGGGTAGGTGTTTTCATGCGACATGGTCGACTGTATCTCTACGCCGTAAGCGATGTGGACAAGGGCTGGAGCCCTTTTACTGTAGGGACTTACGCAGACCTCAAAGAGGCGGGGATAACGCCAGCAGAAGGAATGAGGCTGCGCTTTTATAATGACGATGCAGATGACCTTGGGAATCCCGATGATCTGATATTTGATGGAACCGCGCATTTTGTTCCAGGTCGGGGCTGGGGAGCCTGTATTGACGTAAGTACATTTCATTGGGAGTCCGACGAGCGAAAAGCGCGAGAATTGCGCGGCAAAAGTTGACCTTGGGGGAGGGCCTATCTAGAATAAGCAGGTTGCCTTTTAAGGCCAAAAGCACGGTTAGAGGACGAGTTTGGGGCGCTGGCAGTGGGCGCGCCGGTGTTTAGGAATCCTAAAATGAGCGGTCAAGAAGATCGCGGAGGAATAGGAATGGCCAGCGTAGAAGAACGCGTAAAGCAGATTATCGTCGAGCAGCTCGGAGTGGACGAAGGAGAAGTAACGCCGACAGCGTCGTTCGTGGACGACCTGGGCGCGGATTCACTCGACCAGGTGGAATTGGTGATGGCGTTTGAAGAAGCGTTCGGCATCGAGGTGCCGGACGAGGACGCCGAGAAGATGGCGACGGTGAAAGATGCCATCGAATATATCGACAAGCACGCAAAAGCGAAGTAATCCGCCGCGTACCTTGGGGCATC
>JACXTT010001961.1_pt1 | contig 33515 bp, 29 predicted proteins | sample 9270951 | NCBI WGS metagenome assembly JACXTT01 (sample SAMN15532306, study PRJNA645909) | rock metagenome | isolation source: weathered quartz diorite | place: Puerto Rico | collected 2017-06-21
CCTTGTTGTCGATCTCCAGCTTGACGGGCCCCGTCTTGGCCAGGCGCGCCAGGCGGCGGTAGTCTTCCGCCGCCATTTCAATTTCCGGCAGAGGCGCGGTCTCGCCCACCTTGTAGAAGCGCCCTTCGCCATGCACCAGGCCATTGCCGGCGCGCGACATGTGTACCAGCGCGACGGCGCCTTCGGCCGCCATGAACTGATTCATGGTCTTCGCCAGCGCCAGGTAGCGCTTGAGCGTCTCGGGACGCTCGGGATCCCAGGACGGCTGACGGTAGGCGTTCAATTTACCGATGTCGGCCTCGTCGAGGCGGCGGAAGGCCGGCGTCAGGTCGTCCTTGGGCGCCTCCGGATAATTGACCAGGACAATTTTCCCTTTCAGCTTGCCCTTCCATGCCTCCAGATCGCGCACATTGCGGATCGGTGCGACAACGATCTCGGCCGTCACCGCGCCCGGCGTTGCCGGGGTCCAGGCGACGGGAATCGCATGCAGTTCAAGCGGGCGCGGCGCAACCATCCGGCTGCGCGCCGACTCGATCCACCAGCCCCGCCCGAATTCAAACGGCTCGCTGCGCGCCTGCAGGCCCCACGAACGGAACATCTGCTGCGACCATTTTTCCGCCTCGCGCATGGCCGGCGAATTGGTCATGCGCCCGCCAATGCGGTCCGTCAGATATTCCGCCAGGTTGACCACCTGGCCGCGGTTGTAGCCCTCGTCGGCAATGCGGTTGATGGTATTGCCATCGACACTCGGCTCGGCATACGCCAGGTTGACGGCAGCGGCGAGCGGTGCCAGGCAGATCAAGCTACGCAAATTCATCGTTTCCCCTTTGATGGACGCCCGTCAGCGGGCAGAGTGAGCGTGAACAATATGCAAGCTTGCAGTGCTGAGGTCAAGGGGATTTGTGCGGCGCTGCTACACCCCGCCGGCGCTGCGCTGGATCGCTTGCGCTGGCTGCCCGAAAGCGCGCAAGAACGCCTGGCGCATGCGTTCGCGGTCACCGAAACCGGTTTCCCGCGCAATCACCTCGATCGGATGCCTGGTCGTTTCCATCATCAGCCGGGCCGATTCCACACGCACCCGCTCGATCGCTTTGGCCGGGAACTGGCCCGTTTCGATGTCAAGGACTACGCAGCGGCCGACAAGCTGGCGCGTGAAACACTCGACAGTATTGAGCAAATTCTCAGGCAACGACCCAGTCACATTGCAGCAGTGCGGATCCGCGACAGCATTACATTGCTGCGCGCGCATTATGGCCTGGAGCAGCGGCGCGTTGCCCCTAGCCTTGCCATTCTGGACGGCCAGCTCGCCATCGGGGAAGCCAGACTGCAGACAGAGCCGGGCAGTGTCGCCATCAGGGACGGCCTCGCGATCTTTCTGGGCACGAGAATCAACGCCCTGGTTCGCCTGGGTCGTATCGCCGATGCCAATGCCGCGCATGAGCGTCAAATGCGCTTGTACGATGGCGCGCAGCCGGGCCCGTATCAGGTCAGCAATCTCCTGCTGTATGCGGAGGATATCGGGACTGTCCATGCTGAGTTGGGTGATAGCGCGCAGCTCCAGGGTTTGCTTGAGCAAATGAATGGATGGAACGCGATCCGGCGCAAGGCTGCGGCGCCCGAGACTGCCGCTATCTACGATATCGACATTGCCAGCACAACGTTCAATCTCAAGGCCATCGCAGGCGATGCCAGCGCCACCATCGCCGCCGCCGATGCGCTCATCGCATCGTCGCTGGACAAATTAGCGTCAGCGAAAGACAAGGGAGACGAGTGCGCGACCGGGGTGGTGGCATCGATAATCATCTTGTGGGTGATGCCGGGGGGCGAAGAACCCGGGTCGAGCGGCGTACGATTTTTCAACACATGCCCAATCAGGCTGGGCTAGACGCAGCTATTTCCGCTTGGCAAGCCTACTCCCATTCGACTATCAATCGGCCCAGCAGACCGTTGATTTATCGGCGTTCTCCTCTACCCCGCAGATCCGATACGATGTCCGAAAGACGTTGCTGCTGAGGTACCAGCATGCACAGCAGTCAATCAGGATTCGCAACGACGTGCTTTACCTGGCTGTACAAGACCGGCAGGTCTGCGTGGATCGTTTTCCATACGATTTCGTAGTCGACCTTGAAGTAACCATGCGCGACGGCGTTACGCATCTGGTAGGCGAACGCCAAGGGCAGTTCGGGATGCTGCGTTGCAAACTCCGAATAATGCTTCTGGATATTATTGCTGGCTTCGCCGAGAATCTCCAGGTTGCGAATGACGGCGTCTTGTACCAATTCGTTATGCAGGAACGCGAGCTCGTCTATATTCTCGGTATAACGGTTGATCCTCTCGATCGCTTCCAGCATGTGGGCCAGATAGTCGATCAGCCGCTGCCGGTCCTTGCTCATACCGGCATGGCTTGCGCAAGCACGGTCGCCCGAAAGCTTTCGGGTAGCGCCTTTGGTGTCAGCACATCGACTGGCACACCAAGCAGTTGCAGGAGCTCATGCCGGATCGCACCGATGTCGAAAAGCGTCGTTTCCGGCGTCGGGTCGACCAGCAGGTCCAGGTCGCTATCCTCGGTATCGCAGCCTTGAAGCACGGAGCCAAATATCCGAGGGTTGGATGCGCGATGGCCGGCAACGATCTTGCGAATCGTTTCCCTGTGTTCCTGCAAGGCGATAGATGGTTTCATTCCGACGGACCGCGTAGCTTCGGTTGAACGATTGTACCACTTCGATTACAGCGTCCGAACCGCGCCGGCTCTCGTAGCGGCCCAATTCGTTGATGTCTGCCTTGGGCGTTTGCAGCCGGAAGATTGCTAAAACGCAGCATTTACAGCGGCAAGCCAACCTCCGCCGAACCAGTAGCAATCTTGATCCGTCTTAAGGTGATCATAACACGAAGTTTCCAAAAAGCAACCCTACTCCCACTCGATTATGAACAACCTGTGCAAGCCACTCTTTTTAAATCGTATTTCTCTGCTCTTGCCAGCCCTCTACCATCAGATATGCCATGAAAGAAGCTGTCAACGAATGGGGCCGCCAGTCAATGATGCAGTCCAGATGATCGATCAAGCCGAGGGTTGGAAGGTCGGATGCTTGAGATCGTCTGAGATTTGTCGGCTCTTCCATTGGAAAACTTATCAAAGGGAGCGACCTCATGGCTCTGACTGGCGTTTAGGAAATGGTCGGAAAGCGGCGGCGCAGCAATGAGGAGATATGGAACCAGATCCCGTTAATATTGTCGCTTCGCACGTCTGCCCCCAAATGTCAGCGAAGCGCAGGGCTGGGCCTCATTTTCGGGTGTCGTTCACCGCGGCGATAGCGTGGACCAGCGCATCCGACTGGGGATTTTCCACCTTGCCAGCCACCACGTCAGGCGCGGTGAGCGTGCGCCGATAATAGGCGTCATTCATTCTGCTGCTGTACCGCACGTCGTTCAGCTCGACGGTGACAAGATCGCCGAACAAGCCCTTGGTGTCGCTCCAGACCAGCACGTCACCGGTGCCGGCGGTCCCCTCGGCCATGCGGCTCCAATTCAGTACGGTCAATCCCGCGTTCGCGTTGATTGAAAAATTATTTTTTTTGTAGAACTCCTTGATGGCCTTATCGTTGTTCAGCAACATAACGAACGATCCGCCCTGTGCGCCAGCCTGCAAACCAAGGCTCAAGCCGCCAGTCGTGTAAAACGCAGGATTGCTCCAGCTGCCGTCAGCGCGGCGAAGCATCAGCAGTCCGGTGCCGCCAGCGGCACCGATCCCCGCAGCCGCGCGCCCGTAAGAGGGAATGATGAAAATTCCCTTGGCGCGGCCGATGGCGCTGCGCATGCGGGCATCGTTATCCAGTTTGTGGACTACTTCCACTGCGTCATTGACGTGACGAACGGCGGCCGCCTCGAGGCGCGCCGGCGAGGCGTTCGACTCGACGGGCGCAACCGCGTCTTGCTGCGCATGAGCGGCGGGAATACTGAACATTGCGGCCAGAACGGCCATCGAAATATGCGATTGGCAGACGTTTTTCATGGAAAAGGCTCCGAAAATGATATTGCGAAGACGTGCAGAGCTGCGCCGGCTGGCCGGTAGAAAATGCACGCACCACTTACATCCTATCCACCCATATGGCCTGACTTGTATGAGGTAGATCAATTGAGAGGTAGTCAAAACAAGAATTTGACCGATCAATGTAGATTTGATTTGCATCAAATATTATTAAGGCGCGGCCACTATGGTGACTAACGATCCTGGCCATTTTGATGTCTGCGACACATGTGAACTTGCCATCTCACGATGGGTCGATCAGATCGATGCCGATTTCAGGCGCCGCGTCCGCTTGCGACCCAGTCTGGAACGAAAGGAATTTTATGGAAACCAACAGCAAACTCACGGTGGCTGTATTCGACAGTCACCGCCTGGCAGAAGCTGCCGTGCTGGCGCTGCACAGTGCCGGCTTCGACATGAAGAAAATTTCCATCATCGCTCGCGATTACGAAACCGAAGCCCACGTGATCGGCTTTCTTAATGCGGGGGACCGGGCCCGGATCTTTGGCAAATTTGGCGCCCTGTGGGGCGGGCTGATGGGCATACTATTTGGCTCCGCATTCATGTTCATTCCCGTGGTCGGCCACCTGGTCGTGCTCGGACCAATTGCCGCGGCCCTCGCTAGCGGACTGGAAGGTGCCGCCGCCCTTGGCGGCGCGAGCGCATTGGTCGGCGCATTGACAGCCCTCGGTATGCCACGAAACTCCGTGCTGCGTTACGAAACCGATTTGAAAGCCAATAAATATATGCTGGTCGTGCACGGCGACGCCGCCGACATCGAAAAAGCAAGCGCGCTGCTGAAAAGTTCGGGCTATTCGTCCATTGATCATCACGCGCGCGCCGCATAGACGATGCCAATTCCGATACCGACTCCGATACCGATTGCCGCTGGGCGATCCCGCCCCGCCTTGACAGGAGAATGTCATGAGCTACCAATCCATCATTGTTCACGCTTGCGATTCCCCAACTTCCGCCGCCAGCTATGAGCTCGCTACCCACATTGCGCTGGCAGAAGGAGCACATTTAACCGGCATTGCGTTTTCCGGCGCGCGCGACTTCATCTACCGTACCGGCGCTGCGGCCTCCATCGTCCCTCTCGGCCCTGGCGACCTGGCTTTTCTGACCGAAGCGGCCGAGCGCGACTTGCGCACCTTCAACGATGCTCTTGCGCCCATGCATATCACCTGTTTGCATGGCCGCATCAGCGAAACGTCGGCCGAGCACGGCTTGCCTCTGGAAGCACGTTTTGCCGACCTTCTCGTTATCGGTCAGGAATGCACGCCCACCGGGCTCGTTGAAAGCCGGCATAGTGTCGCCAGGACGATCCTCGTGCATGCCCCCTGCCCGGTCCTGGTCGTGCCGAGGGACTACCGCACTAAACAGACGCCGCAGAATGTGTTGATCGGCTGGGATGGCAGCATGGAGGCAAGTCGCGCCGTGCGCGCCTCACTGCCCCTCTTGAAATACGCTGCAAGCATCACGGTGATTTGCTATGCCCCACCCAAGTTTGCTGTCGAGGACGACAAGCCTGGCGACGCGCTCGCGATGTATCTCTCCTGCCATGGCATGGAAACCCACGTCGTTCACGCGCCACACAGCGCGGACGTCGGCGACAGTCTCCTTGCACTGGCACGGGAGCGCGCTTGCGATCTGCTGATCATGGGATGTTTCGGCCACTCGCGCTTGCGCGAAATTGTCCTGGGGGGTGCGACCGAGCGGGTCTTGGCGGCAAGCACGATACCCTTGTTGATGTGCCATTGAAAGGCCATCTCGGGCATCGGACCGCGCGAGCCGGAGGCGCGCGACGCTGTGCTGCCGAGGGGCTGGATGACATCGAGGCAGCCGGGCGGGAGCGCGGGCACGATGGTGCCGATGAGCTTGACGGCGTAGGCGCATGATTCTCACGCCCCCCTTCGGGATTGCCCCTCCTGAGCGCCGTGCAGGCTACCGCTGTGCCGTAGAAACAGAAATCCGGGCTCGCAATAAAGCCTTCGCTAGCTCAAACCACAATGTCGCGACCACGGCACCAGCCGCGGCAAGCAGCAAAACGTTCAAGGTCGGCTCGCCGAAGGCAAACAGCTTCGCCAACTCCGGCGTCGTCACGACGACGGCAAGCAGCAATCCCGTCAGCAGTGCCACCCAGCTGAAGTAAGGGTTCGCCACGGCGCGCCGGTGCCATATCGGGATGTCCCAACTAAGATTGACGCGAATCAGTGCAATGCTGGACAGAACAAGCGCGATGAATGTAGCGGTTCTGGCGATATCCGCCTTGTGCGAGATGGCGCTTGTCGACGCATAGACGGCACACAATATCAGCAGCAGGCCGCTGCCGTGGACCAGACCCCTTACCAACACAGTGCGGTCGAACAGCCGCTGCCCGGGGCGGCGCGGCGGATCGCGCATGACATCCAAAGTCGGCTCCTCCGCTTCAAACACCAGCGCGCAGCTGGGATCGATGATCAACTGCAGAAACAATATATGAGCGGGCATCAGTACCAGTGGCCAGCCCAGCAAAACCGGGATGATCGACAGCCCCACGATCGGCACATGAACGGCGACGATAAAGGTGATCGCACTGCGCAGATTGGCAAAAATATTGCGTCCCTGGCGCACCGCCGCTACCAGCGCGGAAAACCGGTCGTTGAGAAGGACCAGGCTGGCAGCTTCCCGCGCCACGTCGGTGCCGCGCGCTCCCATTGCCACGCCGATGTGGGCGGCTTTGAGCGCAGGGGCGTCATTGACGCCGTCGCCCGTCATGGCAACCACGTCGCCCCGGCGGCGAAATGCCTGCACCAGGCGCAGCTTGGCGTCCGGCTGCACCCGGCAGAAAATTGTCGCCGCCGCCAGCCGCACATCGAGGTCCGCATCGCTCATCGCAGCAAGTTCCGGCCCGGTGATGCTCTCCCCTTGCGCAGCAAGTCCGGCGCGGGAAGCGATTGCCCGCGCGGTGTTCGGATGGTCGCCCGTGATCATCACGATCTGGATCCCGGCCGCCTTGCATTCGGCAATGGCAGCGGGCACATCATGCCGCACGGGGTCTTCCAGTCCCAGCAACCCAAGGAAACCAAAATCGAAGTCATGCTGGCTCTGCGGCAGCGCTGCGGCGGCAAACCCGGCTCGCGCCACCGCAATGATGCGCAGACCGCTGGCGGCCATGTCGGCGACCTGGGCGGCAATCAGCTTGCTCGCGCCCTGTTCCAGGTGACAAAGATCGACCACGGCTTCGGGCGCGCCTTTGGCGGCAATCATCTTCTGCTCGGCGTCGGGCGACTGCCACACCCTGGTCATTGCCAGCAGCTGGCGCGACAAGGGATAGTCATCCACCGGCACCCAGTCACGGTGTATATGCTCCGTATTCGCCAGGAACGCCTGCCCCGCCTCCCCGATGGCCTTCTCCATGGGATCGAAGGCACGCCGGTGGCTCGCCAGCATGGCGTATTCGAGCAGGCAATGAAATGCTTCCGGCAGATCCGGCGCCGCTCCGTCGTCGACCTGAAACGATTGGCCTTCGCACCACAGCGCCCGCACCACCATGTGGTTGGTCGTGAGCGTGCCGGTCTTGTCGACACAGAGCACGGAGGTGGCGCCCAGCAATTCGACTGCCGGAATGCTCCTGGCCAAGACGTCCTGCCGGGATAGGCGCCACGCGCCAAAGCCGAGGAACAGGGTCAGAATCACCGGCAGTTCTTCGGGAATGAGCGCCATTGCCAGAGTCAGACCGGCCAGGATGGCCTGCAGCCAGCCGCCACGGAGCACGCCGTAGCAGACCGTCACAAGCGCAGAAAGCAAAATTGCCGCCGTTGCCACGCCCTTGACGACCGCGCGTGTTTGCTGCTGGACGGGCGTGTCTTCGCCGCCCAGGGCGACGAGGGAGTTGCCGATCCGCCCCAGCGCGCTACGCGGGCCGGTGGCGCAGACCACACCCTGCGCCGTGCCCTGCGTGACCAGGGTGCCGGAAAAGGCGGTGTGTACGGCTTCCGCTCCCGGCGTTTCCTGTGCGGGAGCGGGCACGGCGCCGGCATGCTTGACAGTCGGCACCGACTCGCCCGTCAACATCGATTCATCGATCATCAGGTTCGACGATTCGGTGAGATGCATATCAGCCGGTACGCGGTCGCCCTCGGCCAAAAAAACCGTATCGCCCCGTACCAGTTCACGGGCGGCAATTCTGCGGGCACGACCGTTGCGCCATACCAGGGCGCGCGGACTGGACAAATCGCGCAGAGCATCGAGGGAGCGCTCCGTGCGGCGTTGCTGAGTAAAGGTCATCGCCATCACCACCACCACAAAGCCCAGCAGCATCAAGGCTTCATGGCGGTTTCCCAGAGCCAAGTAAATTAGGCCGCAGGCCACCAATAGCAGAAACATGGGCTCGCACACCAGCTCCCGCAACAGGCGCAACAGGCTGCGCGGCCTCGACGCAGGCAATTCGTTGGCGCCCTCCGCGCAGAGACGCCGTTGCGCCTCGTCCTCATCGAGGCCGCGCCCCAGGCCTGTCGTCGCCGGTTTCATGCGGCATCGCCCGCATCGACGCGCTCTTCAGCCACCTGCCCGGTCAGCGCATGCGCGCTCGCACGGTGCCGAACATAGCGGAAGAATTGCTGCTTGACCAACTCTGTGCACATCAGATAAGCAAGGGTGATGCTCCCAAGCCCCAGCAAAAAGTGCAGCGGTGGCTCGGCAAAACCCAGCATGGGCGCCAGCGGGGTGAACGGCAGTGCGCCGGCAACGCCCACCACCGTCACGGCCGACACCAGCAGGGCCGGGTGTGCCCTGCTGCGCAGGGGACTGCGCCGCGTGCGCACCACGAAGATGACGAGCACCTGGCTGGCGATCGATTCGATGAACCATCCTGTGTGGAACAACACAGGACCCGCATCGAACACCGCCAGCATCACGGCAAATACCAGGAAGTCGAACAGCGAACTGACCGGCCCCATCACGATCATAAAATTGCGGATCAGCGCGATGTCCCAGCGCTGCGGTTGCCGCAGAAATTCGCGGTCCACCAGGTCGAGCGGGATGGCCAGTTCGGACAGGTCGTAGAGCAGATTGTTCAACAGGATCTGCATGGGCAGCATGGGAAGAAAGGGCAAAAACAGGGCGGCGCCGGCCATGCTGAACATATTGCCGAAATTGGAACTGGTGCCCATCATCAGATACTTCATGACATTGCTCAGCGTGCGGCGCCCCTCCAGCACGCCGTCATGCAGCACCCGCAGATCGTGCCTGAGCAGGATAATGTCGGCAGCGTCGCGCGCCACATCGACAGCGCCATCGACGGATATGCCGACGTCCGCCGCGTGCAAGGAGGGCGCATCATTGATACCGTCGCCCACATAGCCGACCACGTGGCCGCGCTTTTGCAGGGCCCGGATCACCATCCGCTTTTGTGCGGGCGAGACGCGGCAAAACAGGGTCGTGGCCTCGACCCTGGCCATCAGCGCAGGCTCGCCCATGGCAGCGATCTGGGCACCGTCGAGCACGGCATCGAGGTGTATGCCAAGCTGGCGGCACAGGTGTCTGGTGACGAGTTCGTTATCGCCGGTCACGATCTTGACCTTGACATTGGCATGGGCCAGCGCAGCGAGCGCGACGGCGGCGCTGGCCTTGGGCGGGTCCAGAAATGCAGCGAAACCGGCAAACGACAAGCTGCTTTCATCGGCCACGCCGGCATCGCCCCGGGTGCGTGCCAGCGATCTGGCGGCGATGCCGAGGACGCGGTAGCCGTCGCGGCCGAGTGCATCGAACTGCTGAGCGATTCGCTGGCGCAGTGCCGCGTCGAGCGGCACCGGCAGGTCGACGCCGTAGCTGGACGACAGCCGCAGGAGGTCCTCGGGCGCGCCCTTGACGATCAAAAGGTGGCGCTCGCCGTTATCAAGCAGCACCGATACCCGGCGCCGCTCGAAATCGAATGGGACTTCATCGACCTTGCTCCAGCCTGTCGTCGGGATATTGCCATGCGCGAGAATGGCATCGTCGAGCGGACTGTGCAGGCCAGTCTCGAAATAACTGTTCAGATACGCCAGCTCGAGCACCTGCTCGCTGTCGGCGCCCAATCCGTCGACATGCCGTTCGAGCCTGATCAGCGCTTCAGTCAAGGTACCCGTCTTGTCCGTACACAGCACGTCCATGCTGCCCAGGTCACTGATGGCGGCGAGGCGCTTGACCACCACCTTGCGTGCGGCCATGCGCATGGCACCGCGCGACAAGGTCACCGACATGACCATGGGCAGCAATTCGGGCGTCAGCCCCACCGACAGCGCCATCGCGAACAGAAACGATTCCAGCCAGGGACGATGGAAATAGCCATTCACAAGAAGAACGAACAAAACCAGCAGGACTGTCATCCGCATGATCAGCGCGCCGAAGCGGTGCAAGCCCTGTTCGAAGCTGCTGGGAGGCGGCGCCGCCGTCAAGGCTGCGGCGATGGTGCCGAATTGCGTCGCGCTGCCCGTCACGCACACCAGCACGCTGGCACTGCCGCTCACCACGGAGCTGCCCAGCAGCACCGCGTTGCGCGCGTCGAGTGCTGCCGGCCCCGCCCTCGGCGCGTCAAGCTCCGCCGTCTTTTCGACGGGATAAGCCTCCCCTGTCAGGCCGGCCTGGTCGACGAAGAAGTCATTGGCCTCGATGATGCGGCAATCCGCAGGCACCAGATCGCCCGCGCTCAGGTACACCAGATCGCCTGGTACAAGCTGGGCCCGGTCAAGCAGGACGGTGGTGCCGTCGCGGCACACGCGGCTACGAATGGCCACGCGCTGCTGCAAGCGCTGCACCGCGGTGTCGGCACGAGTTTCCTGTACGAAATCGAGCGTGACGCTCAACAGGAGGATGCATGCGATGACGATACAGCTGGCAAGCTCACCGGTCAGGCCAGCCAGCACGCTTGCAAACAGCAGAATCAGCACCAGGGGATTGCGAAAGCGGGCCAGCCATTGCAGCAACAGCAATGGCCGCTTCGCAGCCACGATGTCATTCGGCCCATAGCGGGCCAGGCGCACGCCGGCCTCGGCGCTGGATAGCCCCGTGGCACCGACTGCCAGGGCCGACCGCAGTGCGGTCGCCGGCATCCGCCAATAGTCGAAAGCGCCCATTATCGGCGCGCCCCGATGTGCCCGTCGATGAGTTCCACGATGCGGTCGCAGCGCTGCGCCAGCACCAGATTGTGTGTCACGAACAAAAATGCCGTGCCCCGCTCCGCGCTGACTTTACGCATCAGCTCGAACACCGTATTGGCGGCTGCGCTGTCGAGGTTACCGGTGGGTTCGTCGGCGAGCACCAACGGGGGATCGAGCGCCAGAGCGCGCGCGATCGCAACGCGCTGTTGCTGCCCGCCCGACATGGCGCCTGGCCGCTGGGCGGCCAGCGAACGCAGACCCACCTGCTCCAGCAGCGCCAGGGCGTGTTCCCGCATGGCGGCACTGGCACCGCCCTGCGCCAGCAGCGCCGGCATCATCACGTTTTCCATCGCATTGAAGGCCGTGATCAGATAGTGATACTGGAAGACAAAGCCGATCGCCTGTCCGCGCAGCCGGGTCAGATCGACCTCTGGCAAGGATGTCGTGTCGCGGCCCGCGATCTGCAGTTTTCCGCCGCTGGGACGGTCAAGCAGTCCAACGATATTGAGCAGCGTGCTTTTCCCCGAGCCGGACGGTCCCATCAGCGCCACGAACTCGCCGCGCTGCAACTCCAGACAAATGTCATGCAGCACCTGCGTCTGCGCCGCCGTGCCAGCGTTGTAGGTCTTGCTGATCATGTCCATGCGGATCACCGGTTCATCCACGAATCGCCTCCACCGGCTGCAGGCGGGCGGCGCGAATTGCCGGCGTCATCGCCGCCAGCAGGCCAGGGACGCTGGCAAGAAGCGCGGCCAGCAGGTACAGCCCGAGACTGATGTCGATGTCAAACATGGGTGTGCCGTCGGGATTTCTGGCCATACCACGCCACAGCACCAACAGCAGCGCAGCCATGGCCGACCCGGCCAGCGAGCCAAGCAGGCCGACAATAGCGCCCTGCAACAGGAATACCCGCAGGATCAAGCCACGCGAGCCGCCCATGGCGCGCAGAATGCCAATGTCCCGGGACCGCTGCACCACCGAGACCACCAGCACACTGGCGATGCCGGCAGCGACCGACAGGCCGACAAACAGCCTGATCAGTTCGCTGGTGAAGCGCTGGGCGTTCAGACCGACAAAGAACTGGTTATTGGTAGCGATCCAGCTGAGCGCTTCCAGCCGGGTCTGATCGGCCAGCGAGTGGGCGATGATTTCGGCCTGGAACGGATCGCGCAGGGTCAGGTGAATAGCCGATACCGCGCCTGGGCGCTGCAGCAGATTTTGCGCCGTCGACAGCAGCACGTAGACGGCGCGCTGGTTGGCAGCGCGGCTGCCGAGGTCGAGCAGAGCACTGATCCTGAGCGTGAGCGCTGCGCCGCCCGTTGCTTCAAGGCGCAGGCGGTCGCCCGGCGCCACCCCCAGGTCGGCGGCAAGTTGCTGGCCGACCAGCATGTCCGTGGTGCCAAGACGGTAGACGCCGGCGCTGACCTTGTCGGGCAGCGGCACGATCCGGGCATAGGAATCCGGTTCAATGCCCGTCACCGACACCGACGCGGTGGCCGCGCCCCTTACGATGATTGCCGAACCGGAAACGATGGCTGCCACGCCGTCGATATCCCGCCGTGCCGACATCGCGCTACCCACTTTCTGCCATTGATCGATGGTGTCGGGTCGCTGTTGCGGCGTCTGGATTTGCGCGATGACAGCGACGTTCTGCGGGCCCGGCGCTGCCAGGCTGCGGGCCACATCCTTGGGGCGTTCCAGCACAATATGGGGCTGCGAACTGAGCACGCGCCGGAACAGATTGCCCTGCATGCCATCCAGAAGGGCGGACATGAAGACGATCACGGCGACACCGATCGCGGCGCCGACGATAATGAACAGCGATTGCACGCGCCCTTCGCGCAGGAAGCGGGTTGCGAGCAACCATTCGCAGCGCATGTCAGCGGCCATCCATTAACGGAGGCGCCTGCGGTGCTGCGCGCGCCGCACGCGCAGCAAGGTCGAGCGGACGGATACGCTGGCGTTCGGCCAGGCCGGCGCCCGCCTCGCTCACCACCGTCTCCCCTGCCACCAGGCCACTCAGCACCTCCCGCTGCAAGGCTCCGCCGATCCCTGCCACCACCGGTTGGCGCACGAGGCGCCCTTGCTTGACTTTCCATACCCACGCTGCCGGGCCGGCGGTATCGTGCACAGCCACGGCCGGCACGACGAGCGCGCGTTCTTTTCGCGCTACTTCGATTTCAACCGATACCGTCATATCCTGGCGCAGATACACAGGCGGATGGGGTACATCAAGCTTGACTTCGACTGCACCCCGTTGCGCGTCGACGGCCGGATTGATGTAGGCCAAACGTGCGACGAAGCGATCAGCTGGATAGGCATCGGCAGACACGGTTGCGGCCTGCCCAGCCCGTAACAAAGCCAAGTTCTTCTCATCGATCTGCACCACCGCCTGGGTGGGTCCGTCCGGGGACAGCACCAGCAGGGCCTTGCCCGGCTGTACGACATCGCCCCGCTCGACCGCTCGCGCGATGAGAACACCGTCGGCGGGTGCCTGGATCGTTGTGTACCCCAGGCGCACCTGCGCCAGGCGCAGCGCGGCCCGCGCCTGCTCCAGCGATGCCCGCGCCATCTGGACGTCGCTGCCCTGGCCGGCGAGGCTGCGTTCCTGCGCCTGACTGCTGGCAAGCTGGCTGTCCGCCAGCGCCAGGTTACGGCGCGCGTCGTCGAGCGCGGCCTGACCTACGAAGCCCCGCTCGAACAAAGCAAGGCTGCGCTCGAACTGGCGGCGCGCATTGGCGCGGTTTGCCTCGGCCTGCCTCATCGTTTCGACAGCAAGGGGATGATTGAGTTCGCTGATCTGACGCATTTTTATTTCGGCCTGCGTCACCATTGCCCGCGCCTGATCGCGCGCCGCCGCTGCCTCGTGCTGATCGAGGATGATCAGGGCACTCCCACTTTTCACCGTCTGTCCCTCCGCCACCGGCATCGCCGCCACCACGCCGCTGATCTGGCTGCCGATGTCGATCCGGCGCGGCGTTTCGATGCGGCCGCTCGCCACCACCGTCTGCACGACCGCTGCGCTGCTCACCTTGCTAACAGCTACCTCAGGCGCAGACAGCCAGGGCCAGATCACCTTGGCCAGCACCAGGCACATCAGCAGAGCGCAGCCCGCAAACCAGAGTCTGCGCGTTCGCTCAGGCGTGCCTTCCCGCTGCGGCTGTTTTCCAGGACCGTCACCAGTGGCAAGGATCGCCTGTTCGGGGAACAATTTCACGTCGGCAACCTCGAATATGGTGACCGGAAAAGGAAGCTCACGGCAGCAGCCGGCTGCGGATGAAGCGCTCGCCGCCGCAACATCGATCACGCGCCAGGCAGCCCGGCGCAGGCCGCACATAGCGTCGCACTCGGTACCAGTCGCAAGCGTTCCAGCGCAATGGCTTCCCCGCACTTGACGCACAGGCCACCGACATTGAACTCGATGCGCCGCAGCGCAGCGTCGATCGCACGAAGTTCGGCAATGTCGTGATCGACCACGGCGGCCTCGTCATCGCTCAGTGCTGCGGCTTGGCCAACGTCGAATTCCCCGGTGCCGATCGCGCCTGCTGCCTCCGGCCCCCTGTCCAGCGCCGGAAGCCGTTGACGCAGGCTTGCCAGCAGTGCCAGCCGGTCACGACGCAGCAGCGCTTCGATCTCATCGAGGTCTGATGCAGTCAGCTTGGCCATGTTGCTGGTCCCAAAATAGCGCCCGAGATGCACGCGGCATGAACCACAGGCCGTGCTACTGAATGGTCAGCGCCTTGGCGCTGCCCCCGCCTTTTTTCGGCAGGTCAAGTTCCAGGATGCCGTCCCGGAACGAGGCGTGCGCCTGCGTATCGTCCACCGCTTGCGGCAGGGTGAAACTGCGATAGTACTGTCCCCATGAGCGCTCAGCGCAGATCATATCGCCCTCTTCCTGTTCCTGCTTCGACTCCGTACTTGCGGAAATCGAGACCTGCGCACCATCGATATTGACCTTGATGTCCTCGCGCCTGACGCCCGGCAGGTCAGCGAGGACCTTGTAGCCATGCCCGGTTTCTTTCACGTCGAGCTTGATACGGGGCGCGCTGTCGTCGGACAGAAATGGCAGGCGCATATCGGAAAAAAGATGATCGAATTCACGAAATGGATCTGCGCGCAACATGCGTGCAATCGGTTCAAAACGGGTGAGCGAATGTGCCATGATATTCTCCAGAAAAGGTTGGAACCGGCCGTCTTGCCGCAAGCAGCTGTCAACCCCAGGCGGCAATCTCTTTGAACGGTCCTTGGACGTTGACATCCACGCCATGCTACGAGCGCAGCGTCATCTGCACCCTTGAGGCACATCAAATTTGACAAAGTCGGTGAATTTTTTGCTGGCACGATTCCGGCGCCATGGAATAAGAGCGCCTGCCAAAACCTCCAGGGCAAGGCGCGACGGCGAAGACAGTACGACTGTACGGCGAGCCGGAGCAACGCAGCAATGGGGGTTTTGTTAGGCGTTCCAAAGCACCCGGCGCGCCCCGCTTACTGCATCAGCACATAGCTGCCAGGGGCCTGGTCGCGCTCAATCGCTGGATGGGCCGGCGCAATGGGCAGTGCGGGCACACGCTGAGCGCCTTGCGCCGCCAGCCAGCGCTGCCATGCGGGCCACCACGAACCCGAATGCATCGCGGTTGTCGCACGCCAGGTGTCGGGGGCGATGTACGGTCCGTCCTGTTCACGCAGCCCGAGCTGATAGTAATGGCCGCCATCGTGTCCGGGCGGGTTGACGATGCCCCCATTGTGCCCGCCGGTGGTGAGGCAGAAAGTCAGCGGCGCATCGCTGAGCAGGTGCATTTTGTACACCGATGTCCATGGCGCCACCGTATCCCGGTCGGTTCCCACAAGGAACATGGGCAGATGCAGATCGGCCAGCGCGACGGGCCTGTCGCCAACCCGGTAACGCCCCTGCGCGAGATCATTATTCAAATACAGATGCCGCAGGTACTCGCTTTGCTGCCGGTACGGCATGCGCGTCGCATCGGCGTTCCACGCCGCCAGGTCGCTGCCAGCGCCCTGGCCCTTTCCCAGCAAATAATTCTGCACCATCCGCGACCACACCATGTCTTTCGCATTGAGCAAGGCAAAAGCGCCCTCCATGTGTCTGCCGTCCAGATAACCTTTGCTGGCCATGACGTTGTCGAGGAAATTCAGCTGGCTTTCGTCGATGAACAATCCCAGATCGCCCGGTTCGGTAAAGTCGACCTGGGCCGCCAGCAAGGTCATGGACGCAAGCCGACTGTCCCGGTCGCGCGCCATTGCCGCAGCAGCGATGGCGAGCAGGCTGCCTCCGAGGCAATATCCCAGCGCATGGATGGGCTTGTCAGGCCGCCGCCGCGCCACTTCGTCGATCGCGGCCATGACCCCATCGGCCAGGTAATCGTCCATGCCAAGATCGCGGTCACCCGCGTCCGGGTTCTTCCACGAGATCATGAATACCGTGTGACCTTCCTGTACCAGGTAGCGCACCAGCGAATTTTGCGGCGACAGGTCGAGGATGTAGTACTTCATGATCCAGGGCGGCACCATCAGGATGGGCTGGGCGTACACGGTGCTGGTCTGGGCGGCGTACTCGATCAGTTCGATCAGGCCGTTGCGCAACACGACCTTGCCGGGCGTGACAGCCACACCAAGCCCGGGACGGAACTGTTCCGGAACGGCCGGGGTGGCGCCGAGACTATCAGCGAATAACTTGCGCCACCCTGCCATCAAGTTGGCGCCGCGCGACAAATACGTCGCCTCGAGGGCAACCGGATTGGTGAGGAGGAAATTCGATGGCGCCAGCATATCGAGGGCCTGGCGCACGGCAAATGTCCACAACTGCTCATGGTGGCGCGTCACACCCGGGACGTCCGAGGTCACATTGTGCCACCACTGCTGCTCCAGCAAGAAGTTCTGATAGATGACGTTGAACGGCCACTGCTGCCATTGGCGGCCTTCAAAGCGCCGGTCCTGCGGCAAGGGTGTGATGCAGGGCGGACCCGTAAGCAGTTCGCGCGACGCTGCAAACGCCGCAATGCGCGCCAGCTTGCGCTGTGCCTTGAACAGCAGCTCCCACTGCTTCGCGGGGGAGCCAGCCAGATGCACCATCCAGTCGCTGGCGGCAAGCAACAGCGATGCGGGTGACAGTCCCTGGGTCCACCATGCAATCTCGCTGTCGAGCAAGCGATCCAGATTGCGCAGTTCGGACGGCTCGCACGGCGGCGCTGGTTCGGCTGCTGTGATCTGATCTTTCATTATCGTCCTCCGCTTCTCGTGGCGCTTCTTCACGCCTTCAGGCACTGGCCGTTTCCGTCAGCGAAACACCAGCACCGGAAGTCTTGCGTGTTCGAGAACCTGCGCCGTTTGGCTGCCGATCCGGTTACCGGCGCCCAGCCGCCCGTGCGACAGGATACATATCACATCGCTTTCCGTATCGCCCGCCGCGCGCAGGATCGCGCGCCACGCGTCATTGCTGCGGCCCACCATCGTGCCGCAGCGAACTCCTGCCAGACGGGCTGACACGCACACTTCCTGCAAGACGCGCCTTGCGAAGTCCTCAGGGCAGCCCGAACCGGGCGGACGCATCGAGGCTTCTGCCTCGAGGTGTGAGGTCGGTACGACGTGAATCGCGTTCACCGAGGCATCGATTTTGCTGGCAAACTCGATGCATTGCCTGACCAGCTTCGCGGTCGAGAGCGACCCGTCGACCGGGAGCAAAATTTTGTGAAACGGGGCCGAACTCATGGTGCACATCCTTCAAGCGGACCGGCACGGAAGCTCCGCCGAGGGTACGCCGCGTCCATTCACGAAGCCGGCAACGGCGTGACAGCTGACGGCACCAGCACGGCCGCGCCCTGAATCGCCCCGGCGCGCAAGTCCGCGATGGCTTCGTTGGCGCGCTCCAAGGGATACACGCTGGCGTGCGTCTGGATCTCGCCGTGGCAGATCAACTTGAAAAACGCCTTGCCATCGGCACGGGTAAGGTTGGCAACCGAGCGAACGCAGCGCTCCCCCCACAGCAAAGCGTAGGGAAAAGCAGGAAGGTCGCTCATGTGGATCCCCGCGCACACCACGGTGCCCCCCTTGCCGACCGCCGCAAGCGCTTGTGGCACAAGCGCGCCGACGGGAGCGAAGATGATCGCGGCGTCGAGCGGTTCGGGCGGCGCCTGGTCCGACGGCCCGGCGTATGCCGCCCCCAACCACAGTGCGTACTGTTGCGAAAGTTCGTCATCGGCACGGGTGAACGCGAGCACTTTACGGCCTTGCAGGATTGCCAGTTGCGCGATGATATGAGCGGCCGCGCCAAATCCATACAGTCCCAGCGAGCCTGCCGCGCCCGTCATTGCGTACGCGCGATACCCGATCAGGCCGGCACAAAGCAGCGGCGCCGCATGGACGTCATCATACGCTTCGGGCAGGGCGAAGCAGTAGCGGGCATCGGCCAGCGTATATTGTGCGAATCCGCCAGGCCGGTCATAACCTGTGAAGACGGCAAGATCGCACAAGTTCTCGCGCCCGGCGCGGCAGTAAGGGCATGAGCCGCAACTGCCGCCCAGCCACGGCACGCCGACCCGCTCGCCGATAGCGAATTGGGTGGCCTGCGCCCCTTTTCCAACGACGGTTCCGACAATTTCATGCCCCGGCACGATCGGTAAGGAAGGAACTGGCAACTCGCCATCGATGATGTGCAAATCGGTGCGACATACGCCGCAGGCGGATACGGCGATGAGCAGGTCGTGACCATGCGGCAGCGGTACTGGCATGGTTCGCTGTTGCAATCGTCCACCCGGTTCAATCACCGCCATGACGGTCATGCTGCGCGGGAGCGCGGGAACGCAGGTGAGAACGGTCATGGTGTCATGCCGCCATGCCGACGTCCACGGCAATCAGGTTATCAACTTGTGTTACCCCCGGTGCGCTCCATGCCGCGCGCTCGGCGTCGGCCCGTTCGGCCCAGGATCGAACGGTCCCGCTCAAGCTCACCTTGTTGCCTTCTGCGGCCACGGTCAAGCGGCTGGCGTCGATGGTCGCACTGCGGTGAAAAGCGGCCTGGATCTGGCGCTTGACCTCTCCCGTTGAAGCAACCGGCTTGAGCGTGATGGCGTTGACGACCTCGCGCACGCCCCGCAAGTTGCGTACCGCCGTTTCTGCCATGGCGCGCTGGTAGTGCCACGCCACTGTACCCTCCAGACGGACGATGCCGTATTCGACCACGACCCGCAATGCGTCGGCGGCGAGGGGTACGGCTGCGCGTAGTACGGTGACTGCTTCCTGAGCAATTTCAGGATCGGGCCTGGGCGCGCCGTCGGCCCGCACCACGATGTCGTTCGCCAGCCCGGCCACGCCAGCCACCCGTTTTGCCGCCTGTTCTGCATGCACCTTGTCCACCAGGCGGTGCACATATCCGGTCAGGGTCACGACGTGGTTCTTGACGCTGACCGCGAGCGTGGCATCGTCGACGCCGGGATCCCATCGCAGCTCCTCTTCCACGCTTCGTTTGATAGCGGCATCGTTCGCCATGATTGTCTCCCTATGCGGATTGAATGCGTGCTTCAAGTGTATCGAGCAGCGCTGGCGGCGTCCGGGATTCACATGATGTGCATCAAACGAGAGGCAAGTAATAGGGGCGATTGGCGATGCACACTGCCGGTCGGGCTCCGTCAATGTGCGGCGCGGCCCAGCCGTTCCATACGCGCGCAATAGCGCGCAAAGCGCGCGGGCGGCATGCTGGCGACACTGCCGATCACGGTCGTGCGCACCGGTGCGATACCGACAAAGCCCAACATATTGCGTTTGAGGCATTTGAGGCTGTGGGCGCGATAAAAAATGGAGTATAAAGAAGCGGGCATGCCCATTGTGACCAGCACATGCGCACTGCGTCCACCGAGCAAGCCAGAATGGAGGGGGTTGCGCCCTTCGCGGGCGATCGCAAAACCGGGACGCGCTACTTGTTCAAGAAAGCCTTTCATCAATGCCGGCATATCGCCCAACCACAGAGGATAGAGCAACATCAAGTGGTCGGCACGCGTGATGGCTTCTTGCACGGGCCGCAAGGCTGCCGGCACTTCACCCCGCTGCCAATCATCGGCGCTGCCCAGCAGCGGAAACGCCAGCCGGGCCGGCGTCACCTCCTGCACGACATGCCCGGCCGCCTGCGCGCCTTCGCGGTAGGCATCCGCGAGGGCATGGCACAGATGCGAATGCTGCCAATCCGGATGCCCCTGGATCAGCAATATCTGTTTTTTGTCGCCGCTCATCCAAGCGCCTGTTCAGGCAAGGTATTGGCCGCCATTGACGTCGACGGTCGACCCCGTGATGAAACTGCTGGCGTCCTCGCAGAGAAATGCGACCACGCGCGCAACATCGCCGGGCGTGCCCAGCCGGCCAACAGGAATCGACTGCGTGATTTGCTTGATGAGGTCGGCCGGAAGACCTGAAGTCATGGCGGTGTCGCAATAACCCGGCGCGACGGCGTTCACGGTGATGCCGTGGCCGGCGTTTTCAAGGGCCAGTGCCTTCGTAAAGCCGATGATGCCGGCTTTGGCGGCGGCATAATTGGCTTGCCCAGCCTGCCCCTTGCGGCCATTCACTGAGCTGATATTGACGATGCGGCCATAGCGGCGCTCGCGCATCCCTTCGATGACAGGGCGGGTCATATTGAACATCGAGTCGAGATTGGTGCGCAGTACCGTCATCCATTGGTCGGCACGCATTTTGTGGAACATGGCGTCGGCAGTCACGCCGGCGTTGTTGACCAAAATATCGATGGGACCGCATTGTTCTTGCACAGTGGCGACGCCGTGCATGCACGCGGCAGTGTCGGTAACGTCCCACTGGAATACCGCCATGCCGGTCTGTGCAGCCGCCGCCTGGGCGGCCCGGGCATCGCTACGATAGACCGCGGCGACCCGAAAGCCCGCCTCGCACAGGGCCTCGCCAATGGCCAGGCCGATGCCGCGGGTGCCACCGCTGACCAGCGCCGTCCGTTTCATGCTGTTCTCCTTGTAATTCTGCAGGCCTGGTAATCAGTCTACCCATTGGGTGTCGAATACGTCATGAAGCTGATTGACCTGCATCAAACACCGTAAAAATTTGTTGCGGTGGCGGCGGAGAAGCGCATATCTCTTTTCGACATATTTGATGTAGCGCAGTGTGTCGAAAGTAGGAGGCCACGCACGATTGACCATAATGGACAAATCGTGCGTGCCTCGCTAAGGTCGGACCACGATCATCTGTGCATTGATACCAGACGGAGGCAAATGATGGAGACCATGCTGGCTGCCGTGTTCAAGCGGCCCGGTGAGATTGTCCTCGAACGACGGCCGATCCCGTCCATTGGCCCCAACGACGCACTGCTGAAGGTCACTACCACGACCATTTGCGGCACTGACGTGCACATCCTGCGCGGTGAATATCCGGTGGCCAGTGAACGCATCGTCGGCCACGAGCCGGTTGGCGTGATTGCTGCGCTTGGCGACGCAGTCTCCGGCTACCGCGTCGGGCAGCGGGTCATCGCGGGTGCGATCACGCCTTGCGGTCAATGCGAGAGCTGTCTCGACGGCCACCCGTCTCAATGTGGCGGCATGGCGGTCGGAGGCTGGCGCTTGGGCAATACCATCGACGGTTGCCAGGCGCAATATGTCAGGGTGCCGTTTGCAATGGCCAACCTGACATCCGTTCCCGACGCATTGAGCGATGAACAAGTGCTGATGTGCCCGGATATCATGAGCACCGGCTTCGGTGGCGCGGAGCGAGGAGAAATCAAGATCGGCGATACGGTCGCGGTGATTGCCCAGGGACCAATCGGGTTGTGCGCCACTGCAGGCGCCCGTCTCAAGGGGGCGAGCCGTATCATCGCCGTCGACCGGATCGCATCCCGACTCGATGCAGCCAAACTGCTCGGCGCTGACGAGATCATCGACGCCAGCTCCGCCGATCCCGTGCAGGCGATCATGCGCCTGACGTCGGGGCGCGGTGTAGACGTGGCCATCGAGGCGCTCGGCGCGCAGGAAACCTTCGAGGCCTGTCTGCGTGTGCTCAAGCCGGGCGGCACCCTTTCCAGCCTGGGCGTCTATGCCGGCAAGCTTGCCATGCCGCCAGACGCATTCGCTGCCGGGCTGGGCGACCACCGCATCGTCACCACCCTGTGCCCGGGGGGCAAGGAGCGAATGCGCCGCCTCCTCAATGTGGTGGCGTCAGGACGGGTGAACCTTGGCTCCCTGGTGACCCATCGTTTCCGGCTCGATCAGATTGAACAGGCCTACGATCTGTTTGCGAACCAGCGCGACGGTGTTCTAAAAGTGGCGATTACCTGCTAAGAGAAATATACAAGCCGCGCCTTTACGAGGTTTCCAATAAATGATTTGCAGTTGGCACCCAACGACCTTGTCAGAGGCGCCTAGCCTACCGTGAGCTACAAGACCATCATCGTGCTCGTCGACGAAGCCCGCCACGCCAGCGAGCGGGTCCGCCACGCTGCCGGGCTCGCCATCCGCTTCGACGCCCATCTGGTTGGCAGCGCATTTACCGCCACGTCGCTAGGTCAGGCGGCCGTCGCCGCCCTGCAGCAGATCATGCCGCCGCCCGAGGCGGTGATGGCACGTTCCCGTCTCGCCGCAGCCCTGGACCGTTTCGATGCCATCGCTTCCTCCGAAGGTGTGCTCAGCATCGAACGCAGACTGCAGGATGGTCACGGCGATAATCTCGCTCTGGACGCGCGCTGCGCCGACCTGGCCGTGGTGAGCCAGTTTGACCCCGACGACCCCGCCTACCAATACATTCCTGGCAGCCTGCCGGAGCAGGTGGTGCTTGTTAGCGGCAGGCCCGTGCTGATCCTGCCCCACAAGCCCGGCGTCGCCAAAATCGGCAGCTGCGTTCTGATCGCGTGGGACAGTAGCCTGGCTGCGACCCGAGCCGTTTATCAGGCCTTGCCCCTGCTCAGGGGAGCCGCGCGCTGCCTCATCTGCGCCTTCAGCGTGACCGATCGATCCGACCACGCCCCGGCCGCGGAGCTTGCAAAGTATTTGGGCCGCCATGGAGTGGCATGCGAGACACAGCATTGTGCCGCCCCCCTCACCGACGGCGCGCAGCTGCTCGATGTAGCGGCATCGCTGGCGGCCGATCTCATCGTCATGGGTTGTTATGGACGTTCGCACTTCCGTGAACTCATGCTGGGGGGCATCACCGAGACAATATTGCGGACCGCGACCGTACCGGTGTTGATGTCGCATTAGGCACCGTGTCGAGCTGAACAAAACGTGTTGTTTTCCATCAATCCGTTCTGTCGCGCATTCCATACTGATTTGAGGTGCATCAAGAGAAAATACACGCGCTATCGCCACACTGGGAGCATGCACCGCAAGGAGGAGAGCACCATGTTCAAGCAGATCCTGTTACCGACGGACGGCACCGTCTTGTCCGAACGGGCAATCACGGCCGGCATTGGATTGGCCAGCGCGCTCGGCGCACACGTGCTGGGCCTTACCGTCATCGCGCCGTTCCATACGCTCACCATCGACACCGACATGCTCGAGGACACCGAGGCCACCTATCGCCGCAGTGCCCGCGAGCGGGCCGCGCGCCACCTTTGCTTCATCACTGAAGCGGCGCAGGCTGCGGGCGTGCCCTGTGAATGCGAAAGCGCCGTCGCTGACGACCCTTATCAGGCCATCATCGACACCGCCCGTGAAAGAGGCTGCGACCTGATCGTGATGGCGTCGCACGGCAGACGGGGCGTAAAGGCGGCATTGCTGGGCAGCGAGACCCAGAAAGTCCTGGTCCACAGCGCCATTCCCGTGCTGGTGTACCGCTGAACGGCCCCGCCGGCTCTTGAAACAGCACTGCCGCCTCATCCAACGCCCGATCGGAATTTCCATGAGCTATAGCACCATCGTTGTCCACGTCGACCACGCCCGTCACGCCGAGGCCAGGATGCGGCAGGCCGCCATGCTTGCGGCGGCGTTCAACGCCCACTTGATCGGCAGCGCCTTCACCGGCTTGTCGCGCTATGCCGCAACGACGGCGGGCCTCGAACTGCGCATGCTGGCACCGCAGGAAATGGCGGCGATCCGCGTCCGCCATCAGGCAGCGCTCGACCGCTTCGATGCGATCGCCGCCAGCGAGGGCGTCGCCAGCGTCGAGCGCAGATTGCTCGAGGACGATCCTGGCGGCGGTCTGGCGCTGCAAGCGCGCTATGCCGATCTGGTCGTACTCAGCCAGAGCGATCCCAACGATCCGGCCTGCGCGCACCTTCCCGGCGGTTTGCCCGAGCAAGTGGTGATGGATGGGGGGCGCCCCGTCTTGATCCTGCCCTATACCAGCCAGAACGCACCCTTGGGCAAGCGCATCTTGCTTGCCTGGGATGCCAGCCTGGAAGCCACGCGGGCCGTCTACAACGCGCTGCCGATGCTGTGCGCTGCGTCCAAGGTCACCATCTGCACTTTCCGTTCGGCGGAAGAAGGGGGTTTCGAACCGGGCGCCGACCTGGCCCTTTACCTCAGCCGACATGGCGTGCGCTGCGAGATTCGCCAATCGGCCGCCGCCATCGCTGACGGCGGCCAATTACTCAACATCGCGTCCGATCTGCAGGCAGATCTGATTGTCATGGGCTGTTATGGTCATTCACGGTTCCGCGAAATCATGTTGGGCGGCGTCACCCAGACGATCTTGAACAGCATGACGGTGCCGGTGATGATGTCCCATTGAACACTCGACCAGGCGCGCAAGGTGCTCCGCAACGCCAAAAACGCCAGGGATTAATGCCGACAAGCACGGGAGCGAAGCAGCAATGGCCTACAAAACCATCCTGGTCCACGCCGATTTGTCGCGCCACGCGCCGCAACGCATTGCCGCGGCCATCACGCTGGCAAAGGCCTACGGCGCCACCCTGCTGGGGGTGGCGGCAACGAATGTGTCCCCCCTGGTCTATCCCGCCCACGCCGCCGATGTTCCCGGCGGCGTACTCGACGCGTATTTCGGTTCATTGCGGGATCGGATGAGCAAGGCGCTCGACCAGTTTGAGACCCAGGCCCGCGCTGCCGCGATATCTTTCCAGCGGGAGGCGCTGATCGACTACACGGCCGATGGAATCGCTGGAATGGCGCGCTTTGCCGACCTGCTTGTGCTGAGCCAGGACGATGCCGCCGAATCCTTGGCCGGGGCCGACTTTCGGGTACCGGAACAGGTGATCCTCCGCGCGCCATGTCCGGTCCTGGTAATGCCCGCCGCTGTCCCGTCCGCGACGACGTCCCCGTGCGCGACCGATGGCCAAACGGAGCAATTCCAGCGCGTTCTGGTGGCGTGGAACGGCAGCATCCAGGCGGCGGCCGCCGTGCACGGCGCGCTCCCCCTGCTGCGACGGGCGGCTCAAGTCGAGATTTTGAGCTTTGCCGAAGACAGCAACGGCAGGGCCGCCACGGCTGCTGCCCAATCCGGCGGTCACGACGAGACAGCCGGGCATGAACTGGCCGCGCTGAACGCCTACCTGGGCCGCCACCAGATCGCCGCCCAGGTCAGGCGCTGTGCCGAGTCCGTTGACAAGGGCTATGGCTTGCTGGACGCCGCCGCCAGCAGCCATAGCGATCTGATCGTCATGGGCTGCTACGGCCATGCGCGCTGGCGCGAACTCTGCCTGGGCGGGGTCAGCCGCACCTTGCTGAGCGCAAGTCCGGTTGCGCTATTGATGGCGCACCGCTGACCGTGACCGGCGCACTTGTGCGCTACCCGGGCGGACACCCGCCTCGCCAGTTCCGGCAATAGCCCCTGTTATCGCCAGGCGCCGCGTGTGCGTCTCGCGACAGTTGCGTTATCCCGGGCCGGCGAGCAGCACCTCAGTCGTCGGCTTGCCGGCCGCGGTGCGTTTGCCAGTGCACCGCCCGGCCTTCCCGAGCAGGATCAGGGTTTTGACAGCAACATCGCGTTGCCGCGACACGCCTTTTGCGCCGCGCATTTTTCCAACTGAAGTCGCCTGCTACTTTTACAGGCGTAGCTGCATCAAAACCTCGCCCGCTCGATTGTGCTGTATGTCAAAGCCTCGGCTGCGCGCCAGGCCTTGCATGGCGAGATTTTCAGCCAGCGCGATACCCTTGACCAATTGCAGGCCACGGTGCCGGCAATAATCGAGCAGGTAATCGAACAGCAAGGCGCCCAGCCCCATGCGCTTGATATCCGAACGGACGACGATGGCAAACTCGCCTTCCACCCCGTCCGGATCGCTGACGATGCGGGCCACGCCCAAGGTTTCCCACACATCGCCCGCGCGGCGCGTGGCAATAAAGGCCATTTCGCGCGCATAGTCGATTTGCGTAAAGCGGGCCAGTTGGGATGGCGACAGGGCGCGCACGGCGCCGAACAGACGCATGCGCACATCCTCAGCGCCCAGCGCGGCAAAAAACCTTGCGTGCGCAGGGCCGTCCTCGGGGCGGATCGGGCGCAGCACCAGCGGACCCAGCGCCGACAGCACCAGCTGACGTTCGAGCGCGCGGGGATAAGGCAGGATGGCCAGCCGCGCCAGGGGATCGGTCGGTACGGCGCCCGCTGCCGGTGCCGCGCGCAGGCGCATGCGGGCGTCCAGCGCAACCGCCCCGGCAGCATCGGCCAGCAAGGGGTTGATGTCCAGTTCGAGCACCTCCGCAAAGTCCGCTGCCAGTTGCCCCAGCCTGATCAGGACCGCGCCTATTGCCGTCAGATCGGCAGGGGCACGGCCCGGCCCGCCGGCCAGCAGCCGCGCGGACCGCGTGCGTGAAATCATGTCGGCGGCCAGCACCTGGTTCAGGGGCGGCAGACCGATGACCTGATCGGCCAGCGCCTCCACCGCCACCCCGCCCTGGCCGAACAGGACCACGGGACCGAACACGGGATCGGTCGCCAGGCCCGCGATCAGTTCGATTGCGCCGGGGCGGCGCAACATTTGCTGCACCGTGAAGCCCGTGACCGTCGCCTGGGGCGCAAGGCGGCCAAGCCGCTCGCCGATGGCGGCCACAGCGGCCCGCACACCCGCGTCGTCCTCGACGTTGAGCACCACCCCGCCCACCGCCGACTTGTGGCTGATGTCGGGCGAGACCAGCTTGATGGCGACGGGATAGCCGAGCTGACGGGCGGCGTGCACGGCGCTGTCGGCATCCGCGCTCACCACCGTGGCGACCACCTCCACGCCATACAGCTTGAGCAGGGCCTTGGTGTCGGCCTCGCCGATGCGCCGGTCAGGCGCAGGACCGGCGGGCACCGCCGGCGCTGCAAGCAAGGCCGCAATCAGGGCGCGCGCCTGCTCGCGCTGGGGCTCGGCCCCCACGACTGCCGCCGGCGCCTGCATCAGCAGTTGCTGGTTGCGCCGGTACGCGAGCAGCTGCAAATGGGCCCGCACCGCCGCTTCCGGGGTGGCGAACAGGGGCAGGCCGGCGGCGCTGAACAGCCGCCGCGCGGCCGCGACACTGGCGCCGCCCATCCAGCAGGTGTAGACGGGACAGCCGCCCGCCGCTGCGGCGCGAATGAGCGGCGCGACCGCCGCGGCGATCGAACCGGCATCGACAATCGCGGTCGGCGCATGGATCAGCAGCACCGCATCGACCTCGGTGGCGCCCACCAGCACCTGCAGCGCATCGCAGTAACGGGCCAGGGGCGCGTCGCCGATGATGTCGACGGGATTGCCATGCGACCAGTTGGCAGGCAGGCAGCGGTCCAGTGCCTCCATTGTGCCGCCGGCCAGGGATGCCAGGCTGCCGCCGCCAGCGATCAGGGCGTCCGTCGCCATGACGCCGGGGCCGCCGCCGTTGGTGAGGATGGCCAGGCGCTCGCCCCTCGGCGGGCTCGTCCGTGCAAGGGTGGTAACGGCATCGAACAGGGCATCCGTGCTGTTTACGCGCAGCATGCCGGCGCGGGCGATGGCGGCGTCGTAGACCAGGTCGGCACCGGCCAGCGCGCCCGTATGGCTGAACGCGGCCTTGGCCGACGCCGGGTTGCGTGAGGCCTTGACGATCAAGGTCGGCTTGCTGCGGGCGGCGGCGCGTGCAGCCGACATGAATTTGCGGGCCTGGCGCACGCTTTCGGCATAGAGCAGGATGGCCTCGGTGTGTTCGTCGCCCGCCAGATAGTCGAGCAGGTCGCCGAAATCGACGTCGCTGCCATCGCCCAGCGAGACGAAGCAGGAAAAGCCGATGCCCTGTTCGCCGGCCCAGTCCAGCACGGCCGTGACCAGGGCACCCGATTGGGACACGAAGGCAAGCTTGCCCGGCAAAGGGGCGGCGGCGGCCGGTGCGAAACTGGCATTCAGCCCGAGCCGGGGTACCAGCAGACCCACGCAGTTGGGACCCAGTATGCGCAGCAGGAAGGGACGGGCCGCATCGAGCATGGCGCTGCGCCAGCTGCGGCCGTTGTCGCCCCGGCCATCCATTCCCCCGCTTAACACCACCGCCGCGCGGCATCCGGCTTCCCCCAACTGGGCGATCAAGGCGGGCACGCTCGCGGCCGGGGTGCAGATCACGGCCAAGCCCGGCGCCGATGGCAGATCGGCCACGCGGACATAGGCCGCCACGCCGCCAACACTGCCGTGGCTCCGGTTGACTGGCCAGATGGGGCCCTTGAAGCCGCCCGCCGCCAGGTTGCGCCAGACGGTGGCACCCACGCTGCCCGGCCGGTCGGAGGCGCCGATGACAGCCACCGAGGCGGGCTGGAACAAGCGTTCGAGATTGCGGATGCTCATGGCGATCTTGAAAAAGCCCACATGAAGGAAGACAGCGACCATCGAGCATAGGCCGACCGCGTCAGAAAAAACTTGAGGGACATCAAATTCATCATCGGACAGGACTGCGCCAGAGCATGGCGGCTGGCGCGGATTTCCTGTAGTGCCGACGCCACTCGCGTGGATGATCGATGAAATATTTGATCTGCATCAAAAAACCGCCGCGCACCGATCAAGGCGGCGCTTTTGCGCTCGACCCAGCCGCGCGTCCGTCCTATCATTGTTGCTCTCGCATCTTTCCCGCAGCATTTCGCCATGTCTTCCCACAGCGCCTTCCCGCATGCGGATCCGGCACGCTTTTCACGTCAGCCCACCCCGACTGCCAGCGAGCGCCAGGCGCTGACCGCGTCCGCCTTCGAATTCAGCCGCGACGCCATCATGATCACGGGGCTGGACGGCAGCATCTTGGCTGTCAACGCGGCATTTACCGTGATTACGGGCTGGGCCGAGCATGAAGTGCTGGGCCGTAATCCGCGGCTGCTCAAGTCGGGCCGCCAGGACAGCGCTTTCTACCGCGCCATGTGGGACACCATCCTGCGGCAGGGCTGGTGGCAGGGCGAAGCATGGAACCGGCGCAAGGACGGCAGCCATTTCGCCGAGCGCATCACCATCACCACCGTCCCGGACCAGCACGGGCAGCCGCACCATTACGTGGCCGTGTTTGCCGACATCACCAGCGCCAGCGAGCAGCGGCGGCTGCTGGAACGGCGCAGCCATTACGACGCGCTGACCGGGCTGCCCAACCGTTTGCTGCTGCACGAGCGGCTTGAACGCGCCCTGGCGAGGGCGCGAGGCGCCGGCGATCAGGTCGCGCTCGCGTTTATCGACCTGGATGGTTTCAAGGGTATCAACGATGCTTTCGGTCACCTGGCCGGCGACCAGTTGCTGACCATCATGGCGGACCGCCTGCAAAAGGCGCTGCGCGAATCGGACACCCTGGCCCGTTTCGGCGGCGATGAATTTGTCGCGGTGATCGCAGATGTCCACGACGAGTCGATGCTCGCCGCGCTCATCAAGCGCCTGGTCGCCGCTGCGCGGGCTCCGGTTGTGCTGGACAAACACAAGGTGCAGCTGTCCGCCAGCGTGGGCGTTGCCCTGTTCCCCCGCGATGGCGACCAGGCCGCCACCCTGCTCGAGCGGGCCGACGCGGCGATGTATGCCGCCAAGCACGAAGGGCGCGATTGCGCCCATATGGCCTCGTCTGCCGGCCTGTCACCGTATCGGCCCAAGGCGCATTAGCCCGGAGTGGCTAGGCCGCGCTCTGAACGCAAAGTTGCCAACGAATTGCCACCAACGAGCGCCAAACGCCTCCTATAATGAAGTATCGGATCCCGCACCAACCACCATACGAGCCACCATGTACAGCCCCTCAACGACCCGCTCTCCCGCCCTGCCATCCGGGACGATCCACGCCATCAAGGCCGGTTGCGCCGGCTGCAGCATGCACCAGCTGTGCCTGCCGATGGGTCTCGACGAGCAAGACATGGTGCGCCTCGACCAGGTCATCGGCCGGCGCCGCCGGGTCGCGCGCGATGAGCGCCTCTACGAGATGGGCCAGCCGTTCAAAAACCTGTATGCCATCCGTTTCGGCCACTTCAAGACCTTCCACGTCGATGCCGCCGGCGATGAACAGATCACGGGATTCCAGATGGCCGGCGAGCTGCTCGGCATGGAAGCCATCAGCGGCGAGCGCTACCTGTGCGACGCGGTGGCGCTGGACGATTGCGAGGTCTGCGAGATTCCCTTTCATGCCCTGGAAGGCCTGTTCGGCGAAGTGCCGAACCTGCTGCGCCATTTCCACCGCATCATGAGCCAGGAAATCACCCGCGAGCAAAACGTGATGCTGTTGTTGGGTAATATGCGGGCCGAGCAACGCTTCGCCGTGTTCCTGGTCAACCTGGCGGCGCGCTACGCGGCGCGCGGCTACTCTTCCACGGAGTTTCAGCTGCGCATGTCGCGCGAAGACATTGGCAACTATCTGGGCTTGACCATCGAAAGCATCAGCCGCCTGCTGGCCCGCTTCAAGAAACTCGGCCTGCTGGCCGTTGACAAGCGGGGCGTCACCCTGCTCGATCCGCCGCGTCTGAAAGCCATGGCGGCCGGCACCACGGCCTGCAGCCCCCTCAGCTGACCGCCTGTCACTGCGCACGCAGCAGCAGCCCTTGCGACCCGGCCGGCGTGACCCAGCTTCCCGCCAGGCGCCAATCGCGCGCCGCCCCTTCCACCTGCACGCCCCAGCGGGTCGCTTCGAGCACCCCCACCGGCGCCACCGCGCTGCCGTCCGCCGCGGCCAGCAGATCAAGCTTTACATCCTTGGCAGGCTGGGTGGGGTGCACCAGCAGGACATGCACCACGCCCGCCAGCGGCCGGCCATCGGCCGTGACCGCTGCCAGCAGACGCCTTCCAGCCGGATCGAGGCGCAGTTCGACGGCGATCGCGCGCGCGTGCGCCACCCGCTCCCGCCGCAGGTCTTGGTTGATGGCCTTGCCCTGGCTGTAATAGTCGTCCACCACCATGGCGTCGGGCCGGCTGAAGGCGAGGTAAGCGGCGACGCTGCCGGCGGCCAGCACCCAGGCGGGCCCCATCATCAGCAGCCAGGGCCAGCGATGGCGAAACCAGGGGATGGGCGGAACAATCGCAAGATCGTTGGCGGACATGGCAACTCCTGACAATCAATGGGGCATCAAAAATACGGCACGCTCGACCACCTGCACGGCGGGGTCGTCGCGCGCCGTCAGCTGCAGGCGGATGGGATGGGAACCGGGCGCCGCCCCCGCGCGGGGTGCACGCACCCGCACCGCCACGGTGCGTCCGCTGGCGCCCGCCACCCGCAGGTCCTGTCCACCATCCACCACGGCGCCGGGCAGACCGGCCACGCTCACCTGGAACACATGCGTGTGCTCGGCCGTGTTCATGATCTGCAGGCGGTAGACGTTCTCCACCATCCCGTCGCCCGCCATGCGTCCCATCGCGCCGCGGTCGCGCACCACATCGAGCTTCAGGGGTGTACGCCATGCCAGCGCCAGCCCCAGCGCAACGCCCAAGGCGGCCAGCACGGCAGCGTACACGAGCACGCGCGGGCGCAGTACCCGCGCAGCCATGCGGCGCGCGCTCCAGCCCTCGGCCAGTCCGCGCTCGGTGGCATAGCGCACCAGACCGCGCGGCCGCGCTATATTGTCCATCACGCCGTTGCAGGCGTCGACGCAGGCGGCGCAGCCGATGCATTCGTATTGCAGTCCCTGGCGGATGTCGATGCCCACCGGGCAGACCTGTACGCACAGACTGCAATCGATGCAGTTGCCGGCCACCGCCGACTTGCCAATGGCGCCGCGCGGCTCGCCCCGCCCGGCATCGTAGCTGACGATGAGGGAATCGCGGTCGAACATGGCGCTCTGGAAGCGCGCGTAGGGGCACATGTACTTGCACACCTGCTCGCGCAGCCAGCCAGCGTTGCCGTAGGTGGCCAGCGTGTAGAAGCCGACCCAGAAGGTCTGCCATGGTCCCAGGCGCAGGGTCGCCAGGCCGGCCAGCAAGGTGTCGATGGGCGTAAAGTAGCCGACGAAGCTGATACCCGTCCAGGCGGCCAGCAGCAGCCAGGCGCCGTGCTTGGCGATCTTCCTGGCAGCGGTAGCGGCGTCGAGGGGATGGCGGTCGCGCCGCATGCGGGTGCTGCGCGGCCCTTCGATGCGCCGCTCCAGCCACAGGAACATTTCGCTGTAGACGGTCTGCGGACAGGCATAGCCGCACCACACCCGCCCCGCCACCGCAGTGACGAGAAACAGGCCCATTGCGCAGATGATCAACAGGCCAGCCAGGAAGATGAAGTCCTGCGGCCACAGTACCAGGCCGAACAAATAGAATTTGTGGTCGGCAAGATCGAACAACACCGCCTGGCGGCCGTTCCAACGCAGCCAGGGCAGGCCGTAGAAGGCGAGCTGGGTCAGCCCCACGCACAGCCAGCGCAGGCTGGCGTAGCGGCCCTGGATATCGCGCGGATAAATGGGGGCGCGCGGCGCATACATGCGGATGACTTTTTGCAGCGGCTCGCGCGCGGCCGATTGCATCAGCGGCTCCCGCCCCGCGCCGCCACCGCCACGCTGGCCGGCGCGGGGTGCGACAGGCCGTACACATAGGCCGCCAGCACGTGCACTTTTTCGGGACCGAGGATCTCGCCGAAAGCCGGCATGGAGTTGTTGCGTCCCTTGTTGATGGTCTCCATGATGGTGGCGAGGTCGCCACCGTACAGCCATACCTGGTCAGTGAGGTTGGGCGCGCCGATGGCCTGGTTGCCGTGACCATCGGCACCATGGCAGCCCGCGCAGACGGCAAATTTCGGCTTGCCCTGGGCGACCTTGAGCGGGTCGGACGGCAGGCCCGAGAGACTGCGCACGTAATGGGCCAGGTTCTCCACATCGCGGTCCGAACCGACCGCGGCGGCCATCGGCGGCATCTGGCCATGGCGGCCGTGCAGGATGGTCTGCTCGATGGCGGCGGGTGCGCCGCCATGCAGCCAATCCTCGTCGCTCAGGTCTGGAAAACCCTTGTTGCCGCGCGCGTCGGCCGCGTGGCATTGGGCGCAGGTGTTGAGAAACAGACGTTCGCCCACCATCCGTGCCTGCGGATCGGCCGCCAGCTGTTCCACCGGTTTGCCGGC
>JACXTT010001962.1_pt1 | contig 33514 bp, 36 predicted proteins | sample 9270951 | NCBI WGS metagenome assembly JACXTT01 (sample SAMN15532306, study PRJNA645909) | rock metagenome | isolation source: weathered quartz diorite | place: Puerto Rico | collected 2017-06-21
TTGATCGCGGAGCATTGCGGCGGAATGGCTCCGGGCCACGCCTTCTACGCCTACCTGCCGGGCGGCGCGTCGGGCGGCATCCTGCCGGCGTCGATGGGCGACATTCCTCTCGATTTCGACACGCTGAACGAATACGGCTGCTTCATCGGGTCTGCGGCGGTGGTGATTCTGTCCGACCAGGATCGCGCTACCGATGCCGCGCGCAATCTCATGGCGTTTTTCTCCGACGAATCCTGCGGCCAGTGCACGCCCTGCCGCGTCGGCACGGTCAAGGCGCTGCAGTTGATGCAGAAAGCCGAATGGGACAAGGAGCTGCTGGAAGAACTGTCGCAGGCGATGGCCGATGCCTCGATCTGCGGGCTGGGACAGGCCGCGCCGAATCCGGTGCGCTGTGTCATCAAATACTTCTCTCACGAATTGAAATGAAGAATTTTTTTGCAACAGAGGACACTGAGCAGTACAGGAGGGGTGCATCGGAACGCAAGGCGTGCAAGTATGTGCAGCTTGCGACCGCAGCCTAGTCACTCCTGTCCATGCAAGAAATCGAGCACTCCGGGTTTTGTATATCTCTGTGATCTCTGTGATCTCTGTGCCCTCTGTGGCTAATGAATGTTTTGAGGTCGGAACATGAATCAGCGTAGCGAGATGATCGCGTTCAGGTTGGACGGCATGGAAATCCACGCCGCGCCGGGCGAGACCCTACTGCAGGCGGCGCAACGCTACGGCGTCGATATTCCGCATCTGTGCTACAAGCCCGGCTATCGCCCCGACGGCAACTGCCGCGCCTGCATGGTGGAGATCAAGGGCGAGCGGGTGCTGGCGCCTTCGTGCTGCCGCGCGCCGCAGGCTGGAATGGAAGTCGAATCGAAAAACGCGCGGGCGCTGGCCGCGCAGAAGATGATTCTGGAGCTGTTGCTTTCCGACATGCCCGAGCAGAAGTATTCGCGGGAATCAGAGCTCGACCTCTGGGCGCGCAATCTGAAAATCGGCAAGCCGCGCTTTGCGCGGCGCCACCAGCCCGAGGCGGATCTGTCGCATCCCGGGATCGCGGTCAATCTCGATGCCTGCATCCAGTGCACGCGCTGCGTGCGCGCGTGCCGCGAAGAGCAGGTCAACGACGTGATCGGTTACGCTTTCCGCGGGGATGAGTCGCGGATCGTGTTCGATTTCGACGACGCCATGGGCGATTCCACTTGCGTGGCCTGCGGCGAATGCGTCCAGGCCTGTCCCACCGGCGCGCTGATGCCTGCGCACGGCGTAGGCATGGAGGCAGCAGACAGGAAAGTGAATTCGGTCTGCCCGTACTGCGGCGTCGGCTGCCAGCTTACCTACCACGTCAAGGGTGAACGCATCCTTCAGGTGAGCGGACGCGATGGCCCGGCCAACCATGGGCGCCTGTGCGTGAAAGGCCGCTACGGATTCGATTATGTACATAGCCGGCAGCGGCTCACCAGGCCGCTGATCCGCAAACCCGGCATGCCAAAGAGTGCCGATTTCGTCGTAGATCCGGACAACTTTCTCGAAGTGTTCCGCGAGGCGAGCTGGGACGAGGCGCTCGATCTGGCCGCCGGCCGGCTCAGGGAAATCCGCGACCGGCACGGCAAACGCTCGCTAGCGGGTTTCGGCTCGGCGAAAGGCAGCAACGAAGAGGCCTACCTGTTCCAGAAGCTGGTGCGCACCGGGTTCGGTTCCAACAACGTCGATCATTGCACGCGGCTGTGCCACGCCTCTTCGGTCGCGGCGCTGCTGGAAGGGATCGGCTCGGGTGCGGTATCCAACCAGGTGTCCGACTGCGTGAACGCGGAAGTGATCATCGTCATCGGCGCCAATCCCACGATGAACCATCCCGTTGCAGCGACCTGGTTCAAGAATGCGGCGAAGAAGGGGGTCAAGCTCATCGTCGCCGACCCGCGCCGCTCGGACCTGGCACGTCACGCGACGCATTTCCTCCAGTTCAAGCCCGACACCGACGTGGCGCTGCTCAACGCCATGATGCACGTCATCGTGCACGAGGGGCTTGTGAACGAAGCTTTCATCGCCGGCCGCACCATCGGTTACGACGGTCTGAAGAACAACGTCGAGGGCTACAGCCCGGAACAGATGGCGCCCATGTGCGGGGTGCCGGCGCGGACCATCAGGGAGGTGGCACGGCTGTACGCCAGTTCGAAGGCGTCCATGATCTTCTGGGGAATGGGCATCTCGCAGCATGTGCATGGCACCGACAATGCGCGCTGCCTGATCGCGCTGGCGCTGATGACCGGGCAGGTCGGCCGCCCCGGCACCGGGCTGCATCCCTTACGCGGGCAGAACAACGTGCAAGGCGCCTCCGACGCCGGATTGATCCCGATGATGCTTCCCGATTACCAGCGCGTGGACAATGCCGGGTCCCGCGGACAGTACGAAAAGCTGTGGGGTGTGGCGCTCGATCCCAAGCCAGGGCTGACGGTGGTCGAAATCATGCAGGCGGCCAGGAAGCGCGAGATCCGCGGGATGTACGTCATGGGGGAAAACCCGGCGATGTCCGATCCGGACCTCGACCACGCGCGAGGAGCGCTGGCAGCCCTCGACTGGCTGGTAGTGCAGGACATTTTCCTGACCGAGACGGCGTACCTCGCCGATGTCGTGCTGCCGGCTTCCGCCTGGCCTGAAAAGACCGGCACCGTGACCAATACCGATCGCATGGTGCAGCTCGGGCGGCGCGCGCTGGACACGCCCGGCGACGCCCGCCAGGACCTGTGGATCATCCAGGAAATGGCGAGGCGCCTCGGGCTGGACTGGCAATATCAGGGGCCGGAGAGCGGCGTGGCGGAGGTGTTCGACGAGATGCGCCGCGCAATGCACTCGATCGCCGGCATTACCTGGGAACGGCTGGAACGCGAGAGTTCGGTGACCTACCCTTGCGAACACGAAGGTGACCCCGGCGAACCGGTGGTTTTCAGCGATCACTTTCCGACACCGAGCGGGCGCGGCAGGTTCGTGCCCGCGGACATCATTCCTGCCGCAGAGCGTCCCGATGCGCAATACCCGATGGTGCTCATCACCGGTCGGCAACTCGAACACTGGCACACCGGCGCGATGACGCGCCGCGCTTCGGTGCTCGATGCGATCGAACCGGATCCAGTCGCATCATTTCATCCGCTGGATCTGGCAAAACTGGCTATCCGGCCCGGAGACATCGTGACCGTGGAATCGCGACGCGGCAGGATCGCGCTCTACGCCCGCGCGGACGACGGCACGCCCGCAGGCGCAGTATTCATCCCATTCTGCTTTTACGAGGCAGCGGCGAACCTGCTCACCAATCCGGCGCTCGACCCCGTGGGAAAGATACCGGAATTCAAGTACTGTGCGGTGAAGGTGAGGCGCGGCGGAAAAATGTCGGCCCAGATGAGCTTTGGTGGCGGCAAGCCGATGGCCGCGGTTGCTGGCTAGCACGGCGTCGTTTGCCCGCTGTCGGTGTACATTGAGCGCGGCCAACCGCGGCACGAATTCGGGACAAGAAGCCATGAAAACCATCCTCATCACCGGCGCGGCCGGCGGCGTCGGTACGCATCTGCGCCGCGAACTCGCCGGCCAGTACAATCTGCGCCTTTCGGACATCAGGCCGGTGAAGCTCGCCGCCGGAGAAATATCCATGCCCGGCGACATCGCGCGCATGGCCGACATGCGGCGCGTGATCAGGGATGCGGACGCCATCGTGCATCTCGGCGGCTTCGCGGTCGAGGGGCCGTGGGACATGATCCTGCGCGCCAACATCGCTGGCTGCTACAACATCTTCGAGGCGGCGCGGGAAAACGGCGTAAAGCGCATCCTGTTCGCTTCCAGCAATCACGCCACCGGGTTCTACCGCCCCGACCAGACGATCGACCATCGCGTATACCCGAAGCCGGACAGCCGTTACGGTTTGTCCAAGGTATTCGGGGAACAGCTCGGCAGTCTCTACTCCGACAAGTACGGCATGCAGGTGTTCTGCATGCGCATTGGCAACGTGAACTTCGCGCCTGCAGACAAGCGCCGGCTTTCGATCTGGGTCAGCCCGCGCGACTTTGCGCAACTGGTGAAAATCGGCGTCGAGCATCCCGAAATCCGCTTCGAGATCGTGTACGGGGTTTCGGGGAACCAGCGCAGTTGGTACGACAATTCCAACGCCGAGCGACTCGGTTACCGGCCGCAGGACGATGCCGAGGCCTACGCTGCCGCGGTTCTGGCAAAAGAGAGACCCGGCGTCGACCCGCGCACCGAGACTTTTCAGGGCGGCACCTTCGTGCTGGCGGAGATCGGCGGCGACCCGAGCCGCGCGTTGCCGAAAATCAGGAAGAAAAAGCGATGAGCGAGGCTCCGAAGCTTTCGGCCCCACCCGGAAGCTGCGACACGCACATGCACTTCTACGACAGCACCGTGCCTTCAGCACCTGGTGGCCCGCCGCTGCCCGGTCACTACACGGTGACGATGTATCGGGAACTGCAAAAGCACCTTGGCCTGGAGCGGGTCATAGTGGTGCAGCCCAACGCCTATCAGTACGACAATCGCGTGACGTTCTCCGCAATCGCGGAACTGGGCGCCCGCGCGAAAGGCGTCGCGGTGGTCAGACCCGATGTCTCGGATGCCGAGATCGAGCGGCTTACCGCGGCCGGCATCTGCGCGCAGCGCATTTTTGCATTGCCGGGCGGGGCGATCGGTTTCGACCGCATGGACCAGATCATGGCGCGGGTGCACCGCTTCGGCTGGCACGCGAACATTCAGTTGAATGGCCGCGATCTGCCGCGGCACGAGGCACAACTCCGGAGACTCCCCGGTCATTTCGTCATAGACCATATCGGCAAGTACATCGACCCGGTATCGCCCGACCACGAGGCGTTTCAATCGCTGCGGCGGCTGCTCGATACCGGGCGCTGCTGGGTGAAGCTGTCCGCACCCTATGAATCGTCGAAATCCGGCGCGCCCGCTTACGACGACATGGCGCGTCTGGCCCGGGAACTGGTGAAGCACGCACCGGAGCGCATGCTGTGGGCCAGCAACTGGCCGCATCCGTATCGCAGTCCGATTCCGTCGAGCGCCGCGATGCTCGACCTGCTGTTGGACTGGGCGCCGGACGAGGCCACGCGCCGGAAAATCCTGGTCGACAATCCCGCAGCACTCTACGGATTTCCACGATGAAAAAGTCGCGCATCGCCATCGTCGGGCTCGGCATGGCCGTGGTGCCGCACGCAAAAAGTCTGATCGAGCTCTCGGACCGCGTCGAGGTCGCGTATGCCTTTAGCCCGAGCCCAGCACGCCGCGCGAAATTCGCGGGGAACTTCCCGTTTCCGCAGTGCCAGAGCCTGGAGGCTGTTCTCAATGACCGCTCGATCGATGCGGTCGCCGTGCTCACGCCGGCGAGCACGCATCTCGACCTCGTGAGGCGCTGCGCGACGGCCGGGAAACACGTGCTGGTCGAGAAGCCGCTCGAGATTAGCACCGCCAGAGCGGAGGAAATGGTTGCCGATTGCCGCGCCGCCGGGGTCACGCTCGGTGTCGTCCTGCAGCATCGCCACAAGCCCGCAGTGATGCGCCTTGCGGGTGCGCTGCGCTCGGGCGAACTCGGCATGCTGCTTGGAGCATCGGCCCTCGTCCGGCTTTGGCGTCCGCAGAGTTACTACGACGAACCCGGGCGGGGAACCCGTGCGCGTGACGGCGGGGGGGTCCTCATTACTCAGGCCATCCATACGCTCGACGTGTTGCTGTCGCTTGCCGGCGATCCGCGGGAGGTGATGAGCTATGCGGCCACCACGCCGGTCCATCGCATGGAGTGCGAGGATCTGGTGTGCGCCGCCGTCCACTGGGGCAGTGGTGCCCTGGGCGTCATCGAGGCCACGACCGCGGCTTATCCGGGTGTGGCGGAGCGCATCGAACTCACCGGCACGCGCGGGACGGCGAGTCTCGTCGGCACGGCGCTGGATCTGCGCTGGCACGACGGCGGCAGCGAATCCATGGCGGCGGACGGTTCGGCGGGAGGCGCAGGCGCCGATCCGATGGCGTTCCCGAACGATTATCACCGCAGTGTGTGGCGGGATTTTCTCGACGCCGTCCAGAGTGGCGGCGAGCCGCTCGTCAACGGCGCGGAAGCGCTGCGCGTGCACCGATTGATCGACGCCCTGCTGGCGAGCGCCGCTACGGGCAAGGCGGTCCACCACAGTCCGGCGCGCCCGGGAATTCGATAGAGAATACATACTGCCGAAACAATGGGGCATTCCCTGGCAAACGCGTGAACTGACCGTGATCGAATCGGTGTGCCAGTGCCGTGGCAGCGCAACGGTCTACGTGTTAGGGTTTGTGCAATGATGATGTCGGCCTTCGATGGGATTCGATGGATCCCCGGCATGGCCGTACCGAATTTGCCTGTGGGGGGACGCGCCTCATGAGTTCGGATTCACGCCGTCGTTTTCTGGCGTCCGCTTCCGTAGCGACACTTGTGCTCGCCGGCGGGATGCGGGGGCCCCGGGCCCAATCCGCCGTGACGCTGCGAATTTCCTCGTCGCTGCCCGCCGACCAGAACGCGGCGCATTACCCCTGGTACCAACGCTTCGCCGCCAGCCTGCAGGGCGCGATCGGCAACGGCATTGCGATCGACTATTTTCCGAACAGTCAGCTTGGCAAGGAAGCCGACGTGGTGCAACAGGTGAAGGTCGGCTCGATCGATATGATGATCACGGGATCGTCGATCTGGGCCACCGTCGCACCCGAATTCGGCATGCTCGACCTGGGGTACGTCTTCGACAGCTATGCGCACGTGGCAAAGGCACTGGACGGTGGGGTCGGCGAGCGTCTGGGCAGGATGCTTTTTGACCGGACAGGCTGCACGGTGCTGGGCTGGGCGTCGCACTTCGGCGCGCGCAGCGTCTACGCCAAGATCCCGATCAAGTCGCTTACAGACGTGAGGGGCGTGAAGCTGCGCGTCCTGCCTACGACGGCTTTCATCGAGACCTTCAAGCTCATGGGAGCGATCCCGACACCGATTCCCTTCAACGAGTTGTACACCGCGCTGCAGACCGGAGTGGTGGACGGCTTCGAGCACGACGCGGCCACGGTGGTCGCCAGCAAGCTTTATGAGGTTTCGAAATATTGCTGGCTGACGGAACACTTGTTCAGTCCGATGATCGCCGTCATGGGCCGGCGCGGCCTGGAGAAAATCCGCGCCGAGGTTCGTCCGGTGCTGTTCAAGGCGGCGGCGGAGGCGACCGCCTATCAGCGCGCGCATGCCGCAGAGAGGGGTCGTGCGGCGGTCGAGGAACTGAAACGCCTGGGCATCACGTTCCAGCCGATGACAAAGACCGAGCGGGAATTCGTCCACAGGGAAATGGAGACGAAGCTGTGGGCGGCGTTTGCGGCACAATACCCGGCAACCAAACCGCTGTTCGAAGCCATCGCGGCGGCCCGGGCATGACCCGATCCGCCTTCCGGGCAGCATCGCCGCAACGTCGCGCGGTCTGACCGGTTGGCATGAACCCGCACGAGGCCGGGCCCTACGCCACGGGGTTCGCAAGCGCAGGTGGCGCACACTGCCTGTTGGGCGGGTTGCTGGCTGTCATCGAGTACTTCGCCGCCTTCGTCCTCGCGGTGGATGTGCTGATGGTTTTCGCCTCGGTGATCTGGCGTTATTTCCTGCATGACCCGCTGAGCTGGGCCGAGGAGATCGCGCGCGCGCTGATGGTCACGCAGGTCTTCATGGGCGCGGCGACCGCAGTAGGCAGAGCCCAGCATGTCGGCATCGACAGTTTTCGCACCCTGTTTCCCGTGAGTTGGCGCCCGGCGATGATCCAGCTCTGCGACTGGATCATCGTCGCGGTTTCGGTTGCTCTGCTGTTCTCGTCCGCTGCCATGCTGATCGATTCGCGCGACCAGACTACGCCGATCGGATTGCCCCAATGGATGTACATTTGGCCGGTGCTAGCCGGAAGCCTGCTGATGATCGTGTTCGGGACCGCCGCGGCCCTCGATGGACGCTGGAAGCACGTCTGGGGGACGTTGGCTGCCACCCTCGGGCTGGCGCTGGCGGTATGGGGTTGGAACACAATGGCCCCGGCCCATGCGCTCACGCCGGCTTTTTTGCTGGTCGCGGGATTCGTCGCAAGCCTGGTGATCGGAGTGCCGATCGCATTTGCACTGGCGTTTTCGTCGCTGCTGTATTTTCTGGTCGATCCTTCGCTTCCGATGCTGGTGTATTCCCAGCAAGTCTTGTCCGGAATGGATCATTTCGTGCTGCTGGCCATCCCGTTCTTTGTGCTGGCCGGCCTGATCATGGAAGCCAACGGCATGTCGGCGCGACTGATCGAATTGCTGCTGCGGATGATGGGGCGGCTGCGGGGCGGTCTGAACCTGATCATGATTGCCGCCACCGCGTTTTTTTCTGGCGTGTCGGGATCGAAACTGGCGGACATCGCTGCAGTGGGCGGCATCATCATGCCGGCGGTGCGCAGGACCAGACAGGATCCAAACGACGCGGCCGGGCTGCTGGCCAGCACGGCGGTCATGGCCGAGACCATTCCTCCATGCATCAACATGATCATCCTGGGGTTCGTCGCCAATATCTCGATCGGCGGACTGTTCCTTGCCGGCCTGGTGCCGGCGGGTGTCCTGGCGATGGCTTTGGCGGCGGTCGCCGTGTACTGCGGATCCCGCATCAACCCAGGGGACGCTTTCGAAGTACAGACGCCGCTGATACGCCTGATCGGCGGAGCGATGGTCGGCCTGGTCATGGTGCTCATGATCGGCAAGGGTGTGGTCTCCGGCGTGGCGACCTCTACCGAAGTCTCCGCCTTCGCCGTCATCTACGCACTGGTTGTCGGCGGCCTGGCGTTCGGTGAACTGAGCGTGAAGTCCATCGTCGGGCTGTTCGTCCGTTCTGCCTCCATGGCCGGCGGGATTCTCTTCATCGTTGCCGCCGCGTCCAGCGTTTCCTTCGCGTTGACGATCCAGCAGATTCCACAGTATCTGTCGGACACCATGGTGGCACTCGGCCATCACCACGGCCCGCAGGCCTTCGTGGCAGTCTCGGCGCTGCTGATGATCGTGTTCGGGGCGATACTGGAAGGGGCGCCCGCGTTGATCATCTTCGGCCCCCTGTTGGCGCCGATCGCCCATCAGCTCGGCGTGCATCCCCTGCACTTCGGCACGGTGATGGTCATCGCCATGGGGCTCGGGCTGTTTTCGCCGCCGATCGGCCTGGGACTTTTCGCCACCTGCGCGATCACCGGCACTCAAATGAAGGACGTTGCCCGGCCGATGATGAAATACCTGGCCGTTCTGTTCGCCGGGTTAATGCTGCTGGTTTTTGTACCGGCATTTTCCTTGTGGCTGCCTTTTCACATGGGCATGAAATAACGCAATGCAGCCCTCATGGCTCCGATAAGCTGGCATGGCTGGCTGATTTTCACCATGGTGGCGCTGCCGCTGATGGGTTTCCTGCTGTGGATATTCGGGCAATTCCTGCGGGCGCGGGGTGAGGAAACCGAAACGGTGCTGCGCAAAGGCCTGCCCGCGCAAGCGGAAATAATCGGCTGTACGCCGCAACTGCGGGGCACAACAGTTCAATACCGCTTTCTCGCCCGGGGCTGGGAGCATCCGATCACCGTCAGGCAAAAACTCCCGCGAGGCAGGAAGTTCGCCGTCGGCGAAAAAGTCACGATACGCTACCTGCCTGGGCACCCGCACATCGCGGTCATCGTTTCCAAGGCCCAATGAACCGAAGCAAGAAAAAAGCTCAGCACTTACCACGGAGGACGCGGAGGACACGGAGGAAAGGCAAGAAAGAGAAATGGGTCGAGGAAGACTTTTTGGCTGACGATCCGCTGCAGTAAAAAGTTGCCGGCACAGGTTCGCGAGCAGTCAGCACGCTTTGACTCCAATTTAACTTTTCCTCGTTCTGGTTTTCCTCCGTGTCCTACGCAGTGAGCGTTGTACTTTCTTAGGCCGTGAGACGCGCTAGCGCACGGTGCCGCGCGCCGCGACCGGCCAAGTCGCCTCGACCCGTTCCCCGCGCACGCCGTAGACCTCGTCCACCATGTTGCTCACCACGCAGCAGTGGTTGGGTACGACATGGACGATGTCGCCGACGGCAGGTCGCTCCTGGCAGTGCGAAAGGTCGATCACGCCGTGTTCCTCCGACAGATGCGGGATCTCCGCTTCCGGGTACTCGAGCACATGGCCGTAACCCTTGACCGTGTACTGGTCCGAGGTGAGCACCTTGGTGCCGGCGTCGATGACCGCGCGCGTGCCGGTAGGGCGGCTCACCACCGTGGCGCGCACCCGCATCGCGCAGTTATCCCAAGTGGCGGTTCCGGACCCCACCGTCATCACGTCGTTGTATATATACGTCCCGGCGCGGTGTTCGGTGAGCATCGGGAACTCCTGCGCTTTGAAGATGGCAGGCGTGCCGCCGCCGGAAACGACTGGAACGGGAATGCCGGCGCGCTTGAACAGCGCCAGCGCTTCTTCGAAGAACCGGTAGGACTGCGGCTGGCAGATGGGGAAGGTCATGATGCCCTCGAAGCGCATGCGCGGCAGCTTCATCGCCGCGCGCGCCAAGTCCAGCGCCGCCTGAGGGGATTGCACCCCGTTGCGGCCCATCCCGGAATCGCACTCCACCAAGAAGCGTACGTCTGCGCCGTGCCGCGCCCCGGCCTCAGACAGCCCCTTCGCCACCTCCTCGTTGTCGAGGACGACGGCGAGGCGCCTGAGGCGCTTGGTCAACGCCATCAGCCGGTCGGTTTTCGCGCTACCGATGATGTTGAACGTCAGCAGTACGTCGTCCGCAACACCGGCGTCGGTGAACACCTCGACCTCGCCGAGCTTCTGGCAGGTGATGCCGACCGCACCGGCCTGCATCTGCAACTTGCCGAGCGCCGGAATCTTGTGGGTCTTGATGTGCGGACGGTTTGCGATGCCGTGGCGCGCCAGATGCGCTTGCACGCGACGGATGTTGTCTTCCATCACATCGAGGTCGACGATGACAGCGGGCGTATCGAGTTCGATAACGGCTATCATGGAATCTCCTCCCCGGGGCGCTCGGGAACGACTCTCCGCGTGCCTTTTGCCTTCATCCTTTCAATGGCCTGCGCGTTCAGATCCGCGTCCTGGTGCAGTTCGTTAAGGGGGCATCGCGCACCAGGCGGTGTAATCGAGCGTCCTGGATGTTGCCGGACCTGCACAAACTCTTTGGTCGAAGCCCTTGCCGAAATTCATCGGCGCCGGGATAGTGTCGATGGTATGATGAATTATCTATCCGCATGATCCGTATCATTTAAATGGTTCGCCAAGGGGCTACTCCGCGACAGTCCGACCGCCCCCTTCGTAACGACCAGGAACCCGTGTCCTGGGACCGATCCACTGGAACCTGCCCGATTTCGCTGTCTTGGGCTGCAGTTATACCGCAATGCTGCGATCGCCATTCGGAGCGGGCTCGTGAGAACATTGCACCCGCCGGCCCGGCGGCTGACGGGGCGGAAGAGCCACATACGGTGGTTTACTGAGCGGCGTACGATTAACGTAACTCAATTGAAAGGATCACAGATTGCCGAAACCAAACTACCAATTCGAGAAGCGCCAGAAAGAACTGGCAAAAAAGAGAAAGCAGGAAGAAAAGCGCCTGCGCAAGGCGGAGAAGAACGAAGCACCGCCCGCTGATGCTCCGACACCGCCGCAGGCCGAAGGAAAGCCAGACCCGCAGGTCTGAACCGGGAAAGCGGCAGATCAGGTCCGGGCGGATACCGACGCCGGCTCTCGGCGCGTTCAGGAATTAAGGGAGGCAGTCCAGTGAAATTCAATCCGGCGTTGTGTACCGCGTGGTTCACGATTTTTTGCGCAGGCATGGCAGATGCCCAAGACACGCAGCCGGCCCAGGACACGAAGCCGGCAGCCATCACGGTGCTGGGAGATGCCAGTCCGGTGATGTACGGACGGTCGGCGAAAATCAAAGCGATCGTTGAGGCTATCGATCTCGATGCGCGCGAGATTACGCTGAAAGGCCCGAAGGGCCGCCTCATCACGCTACGGGTGAAGGAGCGGGCCCGGAACCTGCCGCAGGTCCAGGTAGGCGACGAAATCATCGTGCGCTATTACGAGTCGGTGGGATTGCAGATACGCAAGGCAGAGGCCAGCGATGCAGTCGCCTTCGAGGAAACAGCGGCCGGCGCTGAACCTGGTCAGAAACCGCCTTCGGACGCGGCGAAACAATTTACCATTGCGGCCTACGTTGAAGCGGTAAGTCCGAAGGAGAAGACGCTCACCCTGAAACGGCCGGACGGAAACCTCGTCGACCTCTACGTCCGTGACCCGAACGTACTGGAATCGCTGACCGCGGGCGACAACGTCGTCGCCACGTACACCGAGGCGGCTGCAGTTTCGATCGAGCTCCCCAAGAAGAAGGAAAAGCCCAAGCCAAAAAAGAGAAGGCAAACCGGCGCCTCCGCGCAGTGATCGTATCGAATCAAAGCGCTGGACTCGTCATTCAGGCTCGAACTTGAGCGCCACGCCGTTGTTGCAGTAACGTAGACCGGTCGGATCGGGGCCATCTTCGAAGACATGCCCCTGGTGGCCCCCGCAGTTCGCGCAATGATATTCGGTGCGCTCCATGAACAACGTACGATCCACCTTGGTTTCCAGTGCGCCGGGAATCGCGGTGAAAAAACTGGGCCAGCCGGTCTTGCTGTCGAACTTCATTTCGGACCTGAACAGCGGCTGTCCGCAGCCGGCGCAGACAAACGTGCCTTTGCCGTATTCGCTGTTGAGTGGGCTGGTGAAGCGGCGCTCGGTGCCTTCCTCGCGCAGCACGCGGTACTGCTCCGGCGTTAGCAGCTTGCGCCAATCTTGTTCCGATTTCTGGGCTTCGCTCATCCGTCATTGCTCCGGTGCGACAAGAACATTGTAATGCGCCGAGCGCGCGTCGAACCGGGACAGCAGCGCGCGCGCCTTTGGCGGTACCACCGCGGCTTCGAAATCCTCTCCCGCGAACGCCTTGACCGAATCGGGCGAATCGAACCACATGACGGTCACGAATTCGACCCCGTCAGATACGTCACGCCTGAGCAGATGGATGCCGCGGTAACCCGGGATATCACGGTGCTCGATTCCTCTGAAGATTTCGCTGCAAAGCAACTTTTCGTAGGTGTCGGCATTCTGCCGGCTGGTCCATCCGTGCCAGATTCTGCTGATCATGGGTGATCCCGTCGGTCGTATGCTCAAGGTGGGCAGATAGATCGAATCCTAATGCATCGGCGCGGCCGTAAGGTGTTGCGCTGCCGCATCACAAACGCCGTTTTTCCCGCAATCCCTGGAACAAGCCCTCTGGCGACCTTGCCCCGCAGGTTCTGCGCCGAAGCGGTTGTTTTTCTGCGCTTTCAAAGCGACAGGGGCGATGGAAGGAACCTCTCCGCGCTAGCTGACCGATATCCGGGGAACGTCCGACCATTAAGTGGCCGGGCAGGCGTTGCAACGCGCGTGCGAGAAGAGTAGCGTGACCGAAAACAAGGACTGCCTTGTCGATGTCGGAATGAGCGGCCGGCCCGGTTTTCTGGCTTGCCGTTCCGTGGTCAAAACAGAAATTTTGATAACAAGCGGAGGAGGAGCGCGATGGAGTTCAATATCCTGCAGCACTTCAAGGGCCTTGACGAGCTTCCCAAGGACCCGTTCAACGGCAACGAAACCGGCACCTCACTGTTCCTCACCGGGGGCATGGGTCCGAAGATCTCCCAGAAGATGGACGGCTATGCCAAGAAGGCCGGCATCTCCCGACGCAATTTCATCAAGTCTTCCCTGGGTTTCTCGGCGGCGATGCTCGCTGCCAACGAGGTCACGGGAATGAAGTTCTTCGAAGTCGGCGCGGCCGAAGCTGCCGACTCTGGCGCCAAGAACGAAGCCATCCAGGTCGCGCGCGCCAGCTCCGACTTCATCGTCGACGTTCACACCCACGTCTGTACCCGCCCGGGCCACTATCAACTCGGCGTCAACACCACCGAACGTGGCATGTGGTTCGTGCAGTTGCTGGACGACCTCGGCAAGGCCTTCGGCCTGCCCAACGGCACACGCGACATGAACGTCGAGAACTACGGCAAGCTGATCCTTCAGGAAAGCGACACCACCGTCGGCATCTTCAACCCGTTCGGCTTCCGCGAGCATTATGGCGGCCAAGACATGATCCCGATGGAGTACCAGGTTGGGGTGCGCAACAACTGGCCGAAGTCCACCCTGATGCTGGCCGGCGGGCTGACGCCGAACCAGGGCCTGAGCGTGACGCTGGATCGCCTGACCATGTACGTCGAAAAGTACAAGATCTCGGGCCTCAAGCTCTACACCTTCGACGCGACTGCCAAGAAGGGCTGGTGGTTCGACGACGAGAAACTCGCGTACCCGATCTGGGAGAAGTGCCGCAAGCTGGGTATCAAGAACATCGGCTGCCACAAGGGCATCCCGTTCGGCCAGTTCTACGCGCGCTATGCGCACGCCGAGGATTTCGACGCCGCGGCAGATGACTTCCTGGATCTGAACTTCATCGCCTATCACTCGGCGTGGCCGTATCACAATGAGCTGGCCGCGCTGAAGACCTTCAAGCCGCAGCGCAAGAACCTGTACTGCGAGGTCGGCTCGACGTTCGCCGCGACGGTCACCAGCCGGCCGCTGGAGTGCGCGCACGTGATCGGCACTCTATTGCGCGATCTCGGTCCGGACTACGTGCTGTGGGGCACCGACTCGCTGCTGTGGGGCAATCCGCAATGGCAGATCGAGGCGTTCCGCAAGTTCCAGATCCCCGATCAACTGGTCGAGGGTCATGGTTATCCGAAGATCACCGACGAAATTCGCCGCAAGGTCTTCGGCGAGAATGCAGCGCGCATCTGGAACATCGACAAGCAGGCTGCGATGCAGGCGAAAGCAGAAATACTGTCCAACAAGACCAGCTTCGCATAGAGCAACGCGGGTATCATCGATGGGGCCGGTTCCGGGCGGAGTCGGCCCCATTAATTTGAGACGAATGGCTGGAGCCACGAAGTGCCAACATACGAATACGCCTGCGACTCCTGTCGCGTCATTTACCAGACGCGTCACGGGATCAAGGATCCGCGCCCGGAGCATTGCCCCAAGTGCAAAGGCGAACTGCGCAAGCTCCTGTCGGCGCCCAGCCTGAATACCCGCAACCATTCCAGTCCGACGCAAGCCAAATACGCGAAGGTGTCGGAAAGCGACGAAATCGCCAAAGAGAAGGACCTCCAGAAGGTCTATGAAACCGTCTGGATCCCGCCGGAAGTGAAGCACAATCCGTGGGACCACGACCACTGATCACCGCGCGGTTCATGCAAGTGATCACGCTCAAAGGAGCCAGGCTGCATGCAGCGGAAACCGCGCGTGTTTCCTGAATCCGATCGCGGGAGACCCGCCCGGAAACGACCTGCCGCCAGCACAACAAGCCTGCTCGCATCGGCCTGGTTGTTGGCTGTGGCGTGGCTGGCGAGCGGAAGCTCTGAAGTTCTGGATCCCGCCGTGCTCACCGCGGGGAGCTTCACCACTCCCGAGGCCGGCGCCAACGCCTTTTCCATTCCCATCGCGATGCTCGACAAGGAGCAGGCCGCGCAGTTCGCTAAAGGCAGGGAACAGTTTCACGAAGCCTGGGTGGTCGCTCCCGACCCTACCGGCGTGTGGGGTCTGGGGCCGACTTTCAACGAAGATCGCTGCTCGCATTGCCATGAAAATAACGGCCGGGCTCGCGCGCCTGCACAACGGCAAGAGGCTGCCCGGGGGATGCTGGTGCGGTTGAGCCTGCCTGGCCAGGGACCGCACGGGGAGCCCCGGCCGCACCCGGCGTACGGAGACCAGTTGCAAAACCGCGGCATTCCCGGCCGGGTGCCAGCCGAAGGTCAGGCGATCTTCAGCTACACGGAACGCGAGGTCAGCTTTTCCGACGGCGAGACTGTGCCGCTGCGGATGCCGAGGATCGAGTTCACGGCGCTTCAGTTCGGCGAGCTCGGAGCCGACATCATGATTTCGCCGCGCATCGCGCCCGCCATGGTAGGGCTGGGATTACTGGAAGCGGTGCCCGAACAATCGATACTTGCCATCGCCAAGGAACAGGAAAAGCTCGGCGTGAGCGGCAAGCCGAACTACGTTTGGGACTACGAGAACAGCAGGACCGTGCTCGGCCGCTTCGGCTGGAAGGCGGGCCAACCCAATCTGCGCCAGCAGACGGCGGTGGCGTTCCTCAACGACATCGGCGCGACCTCTCACTTTTTTCCGGAGGAGAATTGTCCGAGCGTGCAGGTGCAATGCCTGGACGTGCCCTCCGCAAGCAAGTGCGGCGGCCAGGGCGGATGCACCGGAAACTACCGGCCGGAAGTCGTGCCGAGCCGACTGAGCAACATCACGCTATACTTGCAGGCGCTCGCAGTTCCAGCCCGGCGCAATGTGAACGATCCCGAGGTGAAACGGGGCGAACAGCTGTTCTCTCAGGCCAACTGCAGCGCGTGCCATGTTCCAGAACTCAGGACCGATGGCAAAACCGCGATCCCTGCCGCGGCGGACCTGCCGATTCACGCCTACACCGACCTGTTGCTGCACGACATGGGTGAGGAGCTTGCTGACGGCCGCCCCGAATACCGAGCCGGCGGCCGCGAATGGCGTACGCCGCCGCTCTGGGGGATCGGGTTGGTGCCCGAGGTCAACGGTCACAGCGAACTGCTGCATGACGGCCGTGCACGCAGTATCTCCGAAGCGATACTGTGGCACGGCGGACAGGCAGAGCCGTCGCGGGAAATATTTCGCGCACTGCCTAGAGCTGATCGCGAAGCGCTGGTGAAGTTCGTCAGTTCCCTCTGACGAACATCCATTACCTTCGAATCATCGCAGTCCGCGCCTTGTGCGCCATGGCGCGCAGCAGGCAATGGCGGGAAGGCATCAATTGGCGTAATTTTGTGGACATAAGGTCCAGGGACGAGGCCAATAGTGGCTATCCACGAGGATGACGGCGCGGTGACGGCGGTATCTTCGCCGGCGCGCGCGGACCGGGAACTTCGTGAATTGAATCGCAGGTTCTATGATTCATTGTGGACGGACGCGCGGCTGGTCGAGCCCGAGCGCTTCAATACCTGGCCGCTGGTGCGCTCGCTCGTTGCGCAGGCGCGGTGCCGGCTCGAAGTCGCACCGGGCCTGCGCCCGCGGCTTCCGATCGAGGGAACGCACTTCGTGGACATCAGCGGGCCGGCACTTGCGAAACTGCGCCGACGCGCGGCGAGCGTCACGCTCGACTCGATTTCGGAGCTCCCGTTTGCCGACTCCTTCTTCGATCTTGTGTGCGCCTTCGACATCATTGAGCACGTCGATGATGACGATCTCGCGCTGTCGGAACTGTCCCGCGTTTGCGCAACCGGCGGGGCGTTTCTTCTTTCCGTCCCTCTGCATCCATCGCGCTGGACGGCGTTCGACGAATTCGCGGGGCACCGGCGCCGTTATGAGCCGACCCGTCTGCTCGCGCTGCTCAGCCAGCACGGCTTCGCGGTGGAAAGCAGCGCCGTTTACGGAATGCAGCCACAGTCCTCGTGGTTGCTCGATCTTGGCATGTGGTGGCTGACGCACCGGCGTGAGCAAGCGATGTGGTGGTACAACCGTGTGATGATGCCACTTGGGGTGCGCTTCCAGAAGAAACTCGCCCTCTGTCCGGGGATGATCGACACCAGCAAAGTCGACGAGATTCTGCTGGTGTGCCGCAAACAAGGCACCGCACGGTGAAGCTTTCTAGATCAAACCATCCAGCAACTGAACATCCACCGCCGCGCCGGCGGGCAGGTTGCCGACGTCGGTCGGCAGAACGATGAAGCAGTCGGCCTGGCTCATCGACGAGAGAATTCCCGAACCCTGTTCCCCAGTGGTGCGCACCGTCCATTGTCCGTCCGCAGCGCGGCTGAGAACGCCGCGTTGGAACTCGGTACGGCCCGGTGCTTTCCTGATCGCGGACGTGCAGGTTACCTTCAAGGTCGGCAGCGGCGCCACTGCAGCCTGCCCCTGCAGGTAGAGCAGGGCATCGCGCACGAACTGGTAGAAGGTCACCATCACCGCAACGGGATTGCCGGGCAGCCCGAAGAAATGCGCGCGACCGATCCTGCCATAGGCAAGCGGCCGGCCCGGTTTCATCGCGATCTTCCAGAACAGAACTTCGCCGAGTCGCTCGAGGATCTGTTTGACGTAATCCGCTTCGCCCACCGAGACCCCGCCGCTGGTGATGACCACGTCGGCGGAGTGTGCGGCTTCGTCGAAAGCACGCTCCACCGCCTTCGGATCATCGCGGATCACGCCCATGTCCAGCACGTCGCAACCCAGCCGGGTGAGCATGCCGTAGATGGTGTAGCGGTTGCTGTCGTAGATCTGCCCGGAGCCGAGCGGCCTGCCGATCGGAACGAGTTCGTCGCCGGTGGAGAAAAACGCAACGCGGAGTTTCCGATACACCGAGACTTCGCCGATCCCAAGCGAAGCGAGCAATCCGATCTCCGCCGGGCGCAGCGGTTGCCCGCGCTTCAGGGCCGGTTCACCTTGGCGCAGATCTTCTCCCGCGCTGCGCGTGTTGGTGCCTTTCTTCGTCACCGGGGCGACCGCCACCGTGTCGCCGGAGACTTTCGCGCGTTCCTGCTGGATGACCGTGTCCGTCCCCGGGGGAATCACGGCGCCGGTCATGATGCGTACCGCCTGCCCGGGGCCGACGCTGCCGTCGAAGGGCTTGCCGGCGAAAGCGCTGCCGATCACCCTGAGCCTCGCCTCGCCGTCCTTCTCGAGATCGTCGAACCTGACGGCATAGCCATCCATCGCCGAGTTGTCGTGCTGGGGCACATTGACCGGTGAAATGACCTCCTCGGCAAGCACCCGCCCGAGCGCGGTGCGGATATTCAGGCGTTCGACCACCGTGATCGGTTCGAGAAAGGCGCGAATATGGCTGCGCGCCTTCTCCACCGGCATCGCGTTGGGGTCGTAGTCGTCGGCAGAGCTCAGTTCACGCAGAGATTTGGGCGTGTCCATCGGCGCTCAAATTGCGAGAGACGAAAATCATGGGCGAAACGCTTTCAACGCAAAGGACGCAAAGGACGCCAAGGAAAACCAAAAGAAAATGATTGGTTGTGTTTCCTCGTTGATTGCCGCAGGAACACGTTCGCCTGTAACCACCATGGACGACGCATCTGGAGAAATTCTTCATCCAAATTGTTCTGGCTTCTTGATTTACCTTGCGTACCTTTGCGTCCTTTGCGTTGAGGAATTAGATTTGGTTTGTGATCAGCCGCCGATGTAGGACATTTCGACCTTGTGCAGCTTGGCCGTCTCGCCGGTGCGGATCTCGGAATAACGATCGGTACGCGCGCGCCAGAGCTTCGCGATGGCCGCGGAGATTTCATCGTCCGAGACACCGCCCCGGATCAGGCTGCGCAGGTCAGTACCTTGCGTGGCGAACAGGCAGGTATAGATCGAACCTTCCGCAGATAGCCGTGCGCGCGTACAGTCCTTGCAGAACGCCTGCGTAACCGAGGAGATGAAGCCGATTTCACCGGAGCCGTCCCTATAGCGCCAGCGCTCGGCGACTTCGCCGACGTAATTGGCGTCCATGGGCTCGATCGGGAATAACGCATTGATCCTCGCGACCAGTTCGCGCGAAGGCACGACGTGTTCCATTCTCCAGCCGTTGGTATGGCCGACATCCATGAATTCGATGAAACGCAGAATGTGGCCGCTGCCCTTGAAAAAGCGCGCCATATCCACGACGCTCTGGTCGTTGGTACCGCGCTTGACCACCATATTGACCTTGAGCGGTGCAAGGCCGGCCTTGTCGGCTTCCTCGATGCCTTCCAGCACTTTCGCCACCGGGAAGTCCACGTCGTTCATAACCCGGAATACCGCATCGTCCATCGAATCGAGGCTGACGGTGACGCGCTTGAGTCCCGCGTCCTTCAGCGCCCGGGCTTTCTGCTTCAGCAGGGAACCGTTGGTCGTGAGCGTGAGGTCGAGACCGGCCTCCTGCGCCAGCAGTTCGATCAGCTTCTCAAGCTGGCGACGTACCAGCGGCTCGCCGCCGGTGATGCGCACCTTCTCGATGCCGTGACCGCGGAAGATTCTCACCAGTCGGTGGATCTCGTCGAAGGTGAGCAACTGCGAGCGCTCCAGGAACTGGAAATCTCGTCCGTACACCTCCTTGGGCATGCAGTAGGTGCAGCGGAAGTTGCAGCGGTCGGTCACCGAAATCCGCAGATCGCGAAGGGGCCGGCCGCGGGAATCGGTGACAGGACGGCCATGGCCGGCGGGCCGTTGCGCGGAACTGATGAAGGGTTCGTCCATGGGCTGGCAATCTGAGGCATTATATTGCAAAAGATACAACGCCAGCCAAAGTCCTGGCGGTGGGTATCGGCCTGCGCTAGCCGGGGAGTTTCGACCGTGATCGCTTGTTCCAGAATCCCGGGTTTCGTGCTGCTGTTGTTGGCCGGCATGGCGGCCGCACAGGCCGCCCCGGACTTGCGACTGGCCACCACCACCAGCACCGAGAATTCGGGCCTGCTGAACGCGATCCTGCCTTTGTTCGAATCCAAATACGGGACCAAAGTCCGGGTCATCTCGGTGGGCTCGGGCAAGGCGATGAAGCTGGGCGAGAATGGCGACGTAGACGTGGTGCTGGTGCATAGCCGCGCCGACGAGGAAAGATTCGTGGCCGCGGGGTTCGGCGTCAACCGCCGCGATGTGATGTATAACGACTTTATCATCGTGGGCCCTAAATCCGACCCGGCGGGCATACGCGGCGGCGACGTACGCAAGGCGTTCCAAGGGATTGCAGCAGCGGGCAGCCGCTTTGTGTCGCGCGGCGACGATTCGGGTACGCACAAAATGGAGCAAAGTTACTGGAAGGCGGCCGGTGTCGAGCCCGCAGCGATGTCCGGTTATGTTTCGGCGGGACTCGGAATGGGCGAAGTCCTGATAATGGCGGCGGAAATGCGCGGCTACACGCTCACCGACCGCGCTACATTTGCTGCTTACCGGGCGAAAACCGGGTTGGAGATCCTGGTATCGGGCGACCCGAGACTCTTGAACCCGTACGGGGTGATTGCCGTGAATCCGGCGCGGCATCCGCAGGTCAATCACGCCGGCGCGACGCAGTTCATCGAGTGGCTGACTTCCTCTGAAGGACAGGCTGCGATCGCCGCCTTCCGGGTGAACGGCGAGCAATTGTTCTTCCCGAACGCACGCTGAATGGACCTTCTCGATACCACTAGGGAGGCAGTCGGGCTGCTTTTCTCGGGCGACCCGACGTTGTGGGGAGTCGTCTGGGTATCGATCAAAGTTTCGGTTCTGGCGCTGATGCTGGCTGGGCCGCTGGCGGTGGCGGTTGGTTTCGTAATGGCGCACGTGGTCTTTCCCGGGAGAAGGCTGCTCGTGATCCTGGTGCAGGCGTTCCAGTCCTTTCCGACGGTCGTCGTGGGTCTGCTGCTCTACCTGATGTTGTCCCGGCAGGGCCCGCTCGGCGCGTTGCAACTGCTGTTTACGCAGCCCGCGATGGTTCTCGGGCAGATGATCATTGTCTTTCCGGTCCTCGCTGCATACACGCTGACTGCTGTTCAAGGCGCCGATCCGCGTGCCCATGAAACCGCGGCCAGCCTCGGTGCCGGTCACCTACGCGCTGCGATGACGACGTTGTGGGAAGTACGCTTCGGGGTGATGGCCGCGGTTTTCATGGGGTTCGGCCGGATCATTTCGGAGATCGGCTGTTCGCTCATGGTCGGTGGCAACATCGCCGGGCTCACCCGCAACATTCCCACGGCGATCGCACTGGAAACCAGCAAAGGCGAGTTCGCGCAGGGCGTGGCGCTGGGAATTGTGCTGATCGTCCTGGCACTGGCGGTGAACGTCGCGCTGGCGGCGATGCAGGGGCAGGGCGGAATGAGGCGGGCATGGCAGCCGTGATCGAAGTCGCAGCGCTCACCAAGTCCTGGGGCGGCCGTCCGGTATTGCGCATCCCGCAGCTTGTTCTGGACGCGGGCTCGAGTTACGTTCTTTCCGGCGACAACGGAGCGGGGAAGAGCACATTGCTGCGCATTCTCGCCGGGCTGGAGCCAGCGCAGGTGGAGTACTTCGCGTTCGAAGGCAACCACTTGCAACTCGACCGCTTGCCCGCGCCGGTGCGGCGGCAGATCGGATTCGTTCATCAGCATCCGTATATGTTCAGCAGCAGCGCGCTCTCGAACGTCGAGTATGGGTTGAGGGTGCGCGGCCTGCCGCACAATGGACGGGTGCGCCTGGCGCAAGAGGCACTGGCTTGGGCAGGCATGGCGGAACTGGCCGATGCTCCGGCGCAGCGGCTGTCCGGCGGCGAGCAGCAGCGGGTGGCGCTGGCGCGCGTGAAGGTGCTGTCGCCGCGGGTCTATCTGCTCGACGAGCCGACCGCCAACTTGGACGCGGACGGCCGCCGGCGGGTGATCGATCTGATCGCGCAGCTCGCGGCGGCCGACAAAGTGGTGGTGATAGCCTGCCACGATCTCGAGATGATCAAGCTGCCGGGAGTGGTGCGGCTGCATATGGAGAACGGCCGCTTCAATTAAACCTCACGCAAAGACGCAGAAGGCGCAAAGAAGCCCTAAAGGAATCAACCTTATCGTTGACAGGCCAGCTCAGACGTAGGCGATCATGCGGCCGCAGGTAATCACACCCAGCCAGACCAGCAACGAGGCCACAGCATGCAACCTTGCGGGGCGCGGCGCCGTCACTCCCTGGTCCCATTGTTCGACGTAGCGAAACGCGCCCAGATGGAATGCTGCCGCATTGGACGCAGCCAGCATCAGCAGCACCATCTTGATGACGAAGGCACGATTGTTGATCAGATGGGTGGCATCTGCCGAGAACATCAGAAAGCCGGCGGGCACGATCAGCAACAGGGCCGCCACCGCCCATGGGAGCAGGTGCTGCGCCAGCATGCGTACCGGAACGCGCTTCGATACGCCCAGCACGCGCAGATCGAACATGATCACGGCGCCGACCAGGATGACGAAGCCGACGATGTGGACGGTCTGGGCTGCCGGATACAGCCAGATCGAGTCGCGCATTGCTGCGGCGAAGCTGCCCTCCTGGAGCGCGTCCAGCAATGCTGCGCCCGGCTGCATCAGCGCAGTTCTATAGTCCTGCCGTGGATGGTGATGCGCTCGGCGCGCATCTCCTTCGGATCCTGGCGGCTGGGATAGCCTTCGACGGTGGCCTGTACGCCCACGGTCAGATCCGAGCTCGGCAGTCCGCGCGCCGACATGCGCGACGGCGGTGCAAGTACTGCCAGCCAGGTCTTGCCAGGCGTTTCAAGCATGATGGTGCCGTGCGGATAGGTGTACGAGGCCTCGGTGATCGTTCCCGTGAGGCTGAGGGCGTTGTTGCTGTCGTAGCTGCTCCAGCCATGATGAGCGGCTGCCGGCAACGCAACCAAGGATGTCGCAAGCAAGGCGAGCGTGAGAGATTTCGTCATCGTTCCTCCATATCAAACAGTTTTGCGGGGCTGGGCGCGGAGCGCGCGAACAGGGTTTACTATAATTCGATCCGTGAGACAGAAAAACCTTTTCCTTTGTTCCCGCGCAGATTTATGGCGTCACTTCACATGATAGACACATGCTTTGCCGCGAGTGTCGTGAGGCGGCGACGCCACCGCGGCCGTTCGCGGATTTCGGCGACGCGTCGCCAACCGTTGCCTTGAAAATTTTCGGATTCGCCGCCTACTCCGGAAGCGGCAAGACAACCCTGATCGAAAACCTGGTCCCGCTATTTGTCGCGCGCGGGCTGCGGGTGTCGTTGATCAAGCATGCCCACCATGCCTTCGACGTGGACCAGCCGGGCAAGGATTCCTACCGTCACCGCCAGGCCGGCGCTACCGAGGTGCTGGTGAGTTCGAGCGCACGCTGGGTGCTGCTGCATGAGTTGCGCAAGGAAGCCGAGGCGGAGTTGCCGCAGTTGCTGGAACGGCTTTCACCCTGCGATCTTGTGCTGGTGGAGGGTTTCAAGCAGCAGCCGATTCCGAAGATCGAGATCCACCGGCGCGCCGCCCCAACACCGTTGCTGCATCCAGACGACCCGAATATCGTTGCCATTGCCACCGATATCGATCTCGAAACCAGCTTGCCCCGGTTTGGCTTGGACGACTACGAGGGCATCGCCCGCTTCATTTTGCGCCACGTCGGGATGCGCTGAACCGGCAAGTTGGGGATAATATCCCCATATGAAACCGGACGACTCCCGCATTACCACCATCGAGGTGCTGTACTTCGCGCGGCTACGCGAAGCGTTTGGCTGCGACAGCGAGCAGGTCGCCGTTCCCGAGTCGGTGAAGGACGTCGCCGGCCTGACGGCGTGGCTCAGGCAAAGAGGGGCGGCTTGGGCACATGAGCTGGCACCGGGCAAGCCGGTCCTTATTGCGGTCAACCAGGACATGGCCGGCGCCGATACCCCCATCAGCAACGGCGACACGGTGGCGCTGATGCCGCCGGTAACGGGAGGCTAGAGTGACCGTACGCGTGCAGACCGCGGACTTCGACATCGGCGCCGAGATTGCGGCGATGCGTCGCGGCAACCCCAAAGTCGGCGCAGTAGCGAGCTTCATCGGCGTGGTGCGCGACCTGAACGAAGGCGGCCGCGTCGCCGAGATGACGCTCGAGCATTACCCAGGCATGACCGAGAAGGCGTTGGACAAAATCGTCGCGGAGGCGCGGTCGCGCTGGAATATCTACGATGCGCTGGTCATCCATCGGGTTGGCACGCTCAAGCCGGGCGACCAGATCGTGCTGGTGGTGGTGACCGGTGCGCATCGCGGCGAGGCTTTCGACGCCTGCGAATTCCTGATGGACTATCTCAAGACGCGCGCGCCATTCTGGAAGAAGGAACGGACTCCCGACGGCGCGCGCTGGGTCGAGGCGCGCGAAAGCGACGACGCGGCTGCAGACCGCTGGTCCTGATTGCGGGGAACCCGATGGCCCAGGCCAGGTCGAGGAGAAATGCGGCGAAAGGCACCCTCAGGCCGCAAATTCGCATCATGTTCCGCAAGGCCATCGCCATGGGACCGGGAAAGGCCGATCTGTTGCAAGCGATCGGCGAAACGGGCTCGATCTCGGCAGCCGCCAGGCGCATGAAGATGTCCTATCGGCGCGCTTGGCTGCTGGTAGACACCATGAACCAGTGTTTCAAATCCCCTGTGGTGGCAACGTTGACGGGAGGCAAGGCGGGAGGCGGGGCGGCAATTACCGAATTTGGGCGGGAGGTACTCGAGCGGTATCGGGAGATGGAATTCAAAGCTGCGGCCAGCGTTGCTAGGGAACTCGAGAAATTCTCCGTACTGATGCTTCGTGAGTGAATTTTTCGACAATTAACGCAACTCCTGGCAACAATCCTGCGCAGGTATTAACGGACCGCCATGGTTTTCGGCGAAGGTGTAGCGATGGTGCACGCGGACAGGCCTGCAACTTTTGATAACCGGTTGACGGAAATAAGATAAAAGGGACCAGAGTTTTGAGTTTGCGGTCCATGCTTGACAGAGTCGTTATATACATGGGAATATAACGACGGCAAGTTGCCTCCTGGAACGGATTGAACGAGCTTGTTCCCGGGGCGATCCACCTGCCAAGCCTGGAGCAGCGCCCCCATCCCGACGGGGCGCTGCTCAATTTTCCTAGTGAAACACGGCATAAAAGTTCAGGGCAGCACCAACCGCTGCGAAAAATACGCGAGTAGCGTTATATCTACACTGATATAACGAGAGGCAATGACTGCTGTACGGACTCAAGCCGGAGGGGATGCTTGTGGATATGAAAGTTCCATTCATTGCCAGGGTCTCGCGGCAGGCAAACCCTTTCCTCGACACCCGCAATCACGAGATCTGCAACCGCTACGCGGCAGGCGAAACGCTTGCCGCGATTGGTGCCTCCTTCGGTATCAGTTCGGAGCGCGTGAGGAAGATCTTGATGAAATTCGGTCTGGATAAGACCAATGGCGGGCTTGCCGTGCGCAACCGCGACAAGCCCTGCAAGCCGCAAGTTGAGCCCTATCGTGTGCGCACATACGGATGTACGGCCGAGCAGCTCGACAAGTTCACGCTTGAAGAACGCCGGGCATTCCTGCAGCAGAGAACAAATGTCAAAAGGACAGATATTCCGTGGCGTCTGACATTGCCGGAATGGTGCGATGTGTGGAGTCGGTCGGGCAAATGGGCGCGGCGTGGCCGGGGGCCATTCAGGTACGGCCTCACCCGGATCGATTCCAACGGGGCATTTTCAATCGAAAACGTTCTGGTTCTGAAAAACAGCAGATCGGCAAGACACAAACTGAAACGCGCAAACCAACTGCCCGCCCTAGAGTTCCACAGGCAGGCGTCGGTATTGGCGCGCCTGGAGGCGGCATTGGCCGATAACCGCATCGCAAATCCGGCAGTCGAGGCGAATACGGTGCTGCAGCCTTCATACCGCAAGTATTGGGAGAACGCCGTGGGTGGCGATGGAGAGTCGCCGGATTCCAACGAGAGACGTGAAAAATGATAAGAGGTGATACAGGAAAAGGCATACACAGGTTTTGAGGTGTTTCGGGACGGTGCTCGCTTTCGTTTGAAATTGATTGACAAGGAGGGACTGGCATTCACGCTTGAATTTCCCACCGCATGTCTCGAATCCCTAATGAAAACGCTGCCAGAGATTCAGCAAGTTGCGTTCCCCGTGCGCGCGGCAACAACACCCTGAGAGTCGTTCGCCGCCCCGAGGCATGGTCGCTGGAACGTGACATGGTGGATCAATCTCTTATATTGATATTCGTTACCGGTGAAGGATTCGAGTGGTCTTTTCATCTCGGCGATGCAGAATTGTTCAAGATGGCAAACTATCTTCGCGAGGAACGTGCAGTGACGTTGCCTGTGCCTGAGTGGCGTCAATGAATTCGAATAGGAAGGTGCGGCACCAGCTCAAGGTGCCGCGACGCGCACAGGGCAGGGGAATCATCGCGCAGTGCATGATGGGCTATGAGATCGCAGATGACGGCGAACATTGCCGATTCAGCTTCCTGGATGGCGAGGGACTAGAACGCAGTCTGGTTCTGTCCCTGGAGCGTATGCACCAGCTTTTCCTGACACTGCAGGATATCCTCGAACACAGGGCCGGGGCCTGCGAAGTAGAACGGGGCCCGCAAAATTGCCATCAGGTGGCGTCATGGACGGCGGAGCGATGTTCCGACAATGAGGGCGTAATCCTGACTTTCGTGACGCCCGATCATCTTTTGCCGATCGCGTTCCAAATCAACGAGTCTGGGCTGGTTACGTTTGCTGAAGCCATAGTTGAGCATGAGCTCGCTGCGTACCCGGAGGGTCTGCGCTTCAATTGAGAGTCTCCAGTATCCCTCGCCTGTTCCCAGTTGTTTCCCTTGCCAACCACCAGTAGCCTCTGTGGCCGGGCTTTCCCCGCGCTGCCGCCGATGTGCTGATTTCTTGACGACGGGGCGTATTACCGTTAGCCTTCCGTCGTTATATAGGCGCATATATATCGGGTCTTCGCGCCGATGCGGCCGGGTCCATGCTGATTACATCCCAGGAAGTTCTGGTCCCTTTGATGCTTACCCTGAAAGTGGCGGGGTGGGCGACCGTGCTCGCAACGGTTCTTGGCGTGGGGACTGCTTTTTTTCTCGCGCGTCTTCGCTTTCCAGGCCGGGAGTTGCTGGACGCCATAATGACGCTGCCGATGGTGATGCCGCCAACGGTATTGGGTTATTACCTGTTGGTGCTGGTCGGCCGTCGCGGCCCAATCGGTCACTGGCTGGAGACCCAGTTTGGCATCTCGCTTGTGTTTACTTGGCAGGGCGCCGTAATCGCTGCTGCCGTAGTGGCGTTTCCCCTGGTCTACAAGGGAGCGCGCGCAGCATTCGAGGGAGTAGAACACCATTACGAACAGGCGGCGCGGGTATTGGGAAAGTCGGAATGGGGGGTCTTCGTTCGGGTGACATTGCCTCTCGCCTGGCGCGGTATTCTGGCCGGTGCGATGCTCGCCTTCGCGCGGGCGATGGGAGAGTTCGGCGCGACGCTAATGGTGGCGGGCAGTCTCCCGGGGAAAACGCAAACGCTTTCCATTGCGGTGTATGAGGCGGTGCAAGCAGGAAAAGACGATGTGGCGAATTTCCTCGTGATCGTTACATCAGTCGTGTGCATCACGATTCTGGTGGCGTCTGGGCGGATGTTACAACCGCGTTTTGCGGCGTAGGAGAGCGGATTGCGGATAGAAGTGCGGATCCAAAAGATGCTTCGATCGTCTGGGCGCGAGTTTCATCTCGACGTGGAGTTCACCTGCCTGGACGACGTCGGCGTCGTCTTCGGGGCGTCGGGATCGGGTAAATCCGCGACACTGCGGGCAATCGCCGGGCTGGACCGGCCGGACAGCGGGCGCATTGTCGTGGACGGCAGGGTGCTGTTCGACTCGGCGCGCGGAATCGACGTTCCTGCACGCATGCGCTCGGTCGGGTACCTGTTCCAGGACTATGCCTTGTTTCCGCACCTCACTGTCCAAGAGAACGTGGCGCTGCCGGTGAATCCGTGGTGGCGCCGGCGGCCGGCGAGAGAAGTCGCCAAGCGGATCCGGGACCTGATGGACATCTTCGAGATCGGCAGTGTCGCGCAAAGCTATCCGTGGCAGATTTCCGGAGGCCAGCGGCAGCGTGTCGGACTGGCGCGTACGCTCATCAGGAAGCCGGCAATTCTGCTGCTCGACGAACCGTTCGCGGCACTCGACCCGCTGTTGCGTATTCGCATGCGCCAGGAGTTACTCAACACGCAATGGCTGTTCAAGGTGCCGATGCTGGTCATCACACATGATCCGGAGGATGTCTCGGTGCTTGCGGAAACCGTGGTTGTAATGAATCGGGGTAGGGTGGAAAAGACAGTGGATGTGAAGACCGCTCCCTACAGGGATGGGAACGGGCGTGTCAGTGAAGGATCGATCCGCGAGCTGTTGACCGGCATGGATAAAGCACGCCCACCGTCACTCCCGCGCAAGACGATCCGCGCAGTGAAGTAAAAACATTTATCGACCGTTATATATCCGTGGATACTACGATATGGGAGCAGGCTGTGAAAACATCGAAAAAAGTGAAATGGCCCAAATACAAGCAAGAAGCAGTGGCATTGGCTGTTGGAATCATGTCGTTATCAGGTGCGGCCTATGCGGACGATCCAATCAGGAGATTGCTGGATCTGCAGTTGAAAAAGGGCATTATCACTCAACAGGAGTATGACGAATTCATGTCTACGACTGGTGAAGATTCATCCGCCACGGTCGAAACGGGAAAAGAGGCCGAAACCGGCAAACAAGCCATCTTGCCGGACAACGGAACAAGAAAATCTGCGACCAGTGATGATTCACACGCCACGGTTGAAACAGGGAAAAAGGTCGAAACAGGGAAACAGGCCAATTTGCCGAGCAATTCAGCAAGCAAGGAGTCGCCGGACAATAGCCAGGGTACGACAGTACTCAAGACCGACTCTCTGAAGGTCGAAGTGTTCGGTACCATCGACTTGTCCGTCGGCTATACAAGTCGCTCTCTTGTGCAGAGCGGAGAGATGCCGACCTCGATCGGTCCGTATATTTCCGGCGGTGTGAAATATCCCAGGACGACTCCCACGGGACCCGGGGGCGCACAGGTTCCTTATCCTGCTTCGAACATGTCCAGTCAAACCGGCTTGTTCAATAGCGCACTATCGACTTCCTCGTGGGGGATACGTGCGACTCGAGACATTGGCGCGAACGGTCTCAAGGCGTTCGTTGTCCTGGATTCGGCGATTAATCCGGCCACAGGACAATTAACGGACCAGTCTCATAATGAATCCCTCAATTCAAGATATCCAACAACCGCGTTTGCAACCAGTTCGCTGAACGGGCAGTTGTTCGCAAAAGAAGCAGTCGGCGGATTTTCCGGGGACAAGTGGGGGAAAATCGCTTTCGGGCGCAACACCAATCCGATCAACGATGTGTTGAACAGTTATGCGCCACTGCAAAAAGCAGGATTGTTTTCGGTATACGGTAATGGTGTTTATGGCGCCGGGGGAGGCATTTCCGAGAATGGCCGGGTAGACACCAGCGTCAAATATCAACACAAGATCGGGGATGTGAATTTCGGCCTGCTGTACGGGTTTGGCAGTACAGGCGGGCTGAAGAAAGGCGCTCAGGGTTTTGCAGGCAATCTCGGATTTGAAACTGATCGTTTCGGTATTCAGCTCGTCTATGAGGAGTTCAAGGATCTGCTCAAAACCGCCACCGACGCTACGCTATCCAACGTGATCGACCTGACTGCCTACGATCAAAAGGCGCTGTTGCTGGCAGCCAAGTTCAAGTTGACTGACAAACTGCACACGCAGGTCGGCGCTCAGCAGGCAAGATTGACCGAGCCGACCCCCGACCCCAACATCCCATTCATCAGCAATCTTTATGGCGAGAACGTAGCCAAGTCTTCGGCTTACGTTGGCGAAACCACAATAATAAACGTAGCCCATCTTGGATTCGACTACGACCTCAGCGAAAAGATGAATATGAGTGCGGCCTACATGTACGTAGGCTTGCCGAAGTTCGATTCTGGAACGCCCGTGGCCGGTACGTTTCCGAGCCACTATCTGGGAGGCTACATAGATGCCTGGGGTGGACTTGTCACTTACAGGCTATACAAGGGCACGACAATCTATGCCGGCACGATCTTCTCGCACTACAGGGGGCCGGCGTTCGACTCAACGAGTACGTTTATCTTTGTTCACGACATATTTACGGCCGGTACCGGCTTTCGATTCAGGTTCTAGCCATTCCACTAAAAGGGGCGTCGGACCGGATTCTTGCGCGGATGAAGGTGACACTCTCAAAGCTGAAGACAAGGAGTAACTTCTGAATGCACAGGCAAATCATCCACGTGGTATTTGCGGTGCTCGCCCTGCAATTTGGGGCAAGCGCGACGGCGGCCGACCTGCTTGTTTCGGCTGCGGCGAGCCTGACCAATGCCTTTTCCGATATCGGCAAGGATTACGAGAGAGCCAATCCCGGGCAGAAAGTCGATTTCAATTTTGGGAGTTCCGGTGCCTTGCTGCAGCAGATTGCGCGCGGCGCGCCGGTCGACGTATTTGCATCGGCCGACCAGGAAACCATGGATCGCGCCGAGAAGCAGAACCTGATTGTGCGGAAGTCGCGCCACGATATCGTGCGCAACACGCTCGTCGTCATCGCACCGAAGGGGACAAAGGCAGCGCCGAAATCCCTCGAGGATCTGAAGGCCCCGGGTATTACCCGCCTCGCCATCGGCAACCCCGAAAGTGTGCCCGCGGGGAAATACAGCAAGGAAGCGCTGGAGGCTGGCGGTCTGTGGGACGACGTAAAGGGAAAATCGCTCAACACCCAGAACGTGCGGCAGAGCCTCGATTACGTCGCGCGCGGCGAGGCGGACGCCGGTTTCGTCTATGCAACGGATGCGGCGATCATGCCCGACAAGATCGAGATATTGTTCGAGGTACCCACCAGGATACCGATCCTGTATCCGATTGCCGTCGTCGAGGGCAGCGGCCACGAGAAGTTCGCGTTGAAATTCATCGAATATGTGCTCTCGGACGCGGGGCAGAAAGCTCTCGCAAAGTATGGTTTCCAGAAGCCCTGATGCCCGGGCGGCTGCCGCTGAATCCGCGGCAGTAACCGCGGACACGAGTCAACCAGAGGAGATTCAGATGAAGATCAGTGCAAGGAATGTCATCAAGGGAACCGTCAAGAGTGTCAACCACGGCCCGGTGAGCGCCGAAGTCGTAATCACTGTGGCGAAGGCCCTGGCGATCACTTCCGTTATCACAGATTCCGCGGCAAAGGAGCTGGGTCTGAAGAAAGGCGTCGAGGTTTATGCGGTGATCAAGGCCAGCAACGTGATGGTCGCACTCGACTGAGACGCGGGAACGTACAAGGCGCAATGATTCCTGCTGCAGCCAAAGCGGGCGAACGAGGAATATTCCTCAGACTGACATGAGCTTGAAGAGCAATTCGGGTCGCATGGCAGGGCTGTTGGTCGTACTGGCCCTGTTGCTTTGTCCATTGGCGCGTGCCGCGGAGCTAGAGAGTGCAGCGCCGGTATTGTCGGTCGTCGTACACGGCCAGCCGCCGCGTTCACTCACCATTGCCGAGCTCAAGACCCAGGACGCGGTCACGGTGCATGTCCAGGATGACTCTGGGGCATCGGTGCAATACACCGGCATCGCCTTGACCCGGTTACTTGCCTCAACGGGCGTGGAGCTCGGCAAATCGATACGCGGAGAGCGGCTCACCGAGTACGTCGTTGTCTCAGCCGGTGACGGTTATCGGGTGTTATTCTCTTTGGCGGAGATCGATTCGATGTTCAGGGAGAACGTCATTCTCCTGTGTTACGCGAAAGACGGTTCGCCGCTGCCGGAGCAGGAAGGCCCGTTGCGGCTGGTGATACCGGACGAGAACCGGCGCGCCCGCTGGGTAAGGTGGGTCACCAAGATAGAATACGGGCGCCTGCCATGACTGACCCGGAGGAATAGACCCCGGCGTGCCGTGTTTTGCTATGCTTCGCGGATTCGCTCCAGGGGGCAGAAATGACAGGCGCGGGATTTCTTGCGGTGGGCGTGGGGGCGGCCCTGGGCGCGTGGCTGCGCTGGGTGCTGAATATGGGACTGAACACCGTACTGCCGAATCTTGCGCTCGGCACACTGGCCTCGAATCTGATCGGCGGCTACTTGGTCGGCGTGGCTGTCGAATACATTTTTCAGCAGGGTACGTTACCGCCGGAACTGCGCCTGTTCGTGATCACCGGTTTTCTCGGCGGCCTGACTACTTTCTCGTCGTTTTCCGCCGAAGCGACGGAACTGTTGATGCGCGCGCAGTACGGCTGGGCGGCACTGATGATCTCGAGCCACCTGATCGGGTCGATCGCCCTGACCTTCCTGGGAATCTTCACCGTTCGTACCTTGGCGGGATAGCGAGGTTCAGAACTTCGCGCGCGGCGTCGATCACTTCCGACGCGGTCATTCCCAGCGGCCCGATCCTCCGTTTCACCAGTTGATCGGCGGCGAGGCCGTGCAGGTGCACGCCGGCGAGCAGTGCCATTTCCGGTTCGGCTCCTTGCGCCGCGAGCGCCGCGATGATGCCTGCCAGCACGTCTCCCATTCCCGCTGTGGCCATTCCCGGGTTCCCGGTGGTATTCACGTACCAGTCACCGTTTTGCAGCGCGCAGATGCTGCCATTGCCCTTGAGCACGGCCCCGCACTTGAACTTCGCTCCCAGTTCGCGTGCGCTGGCAACCCGGTCGCGTTGAATGTCTTGAATGGACTTGCCCAGCAGCCGGGCGGCCTCGGCAGGGTGGGGCGTGAGCAGCGTGGCGCCGCCGCGGGTGGCAAGAGCTCGCTGCGCCTTGGCATTGGCGGCGATCAAGTTAAGCGCGTCGGCATCGACAACCAGAGGTGCGGTATGTCCCAGCAGCGCGGCCAGTGCGTGCAACGCGGCCTGCGACT
>JACXTT010001963.1_pt1 | contig 33482 bp, 35 predicted proteins | sample 9270951 | NCBI WGS metagenome assembly JACXTT01 (sample SAMN15532306, study PRJNA645909) | rock metagenome | isolation source: weathered quartz diorite | place: Puerto Rico | collected 2017-06-21
AGCGCCACGCTGCTCGATGGCCAGATCAAAAAAGGTTGGCTGGTTGCGTCGGTTGGGTTGCATGGCTCTCTGATCCGCTCAAAGCGTTACACGTTCAAAAACTTTTGCAGAGATTTCCTTCAAGGGTGTCCTGTTACGGTGAAAAACGCAAATCGTACCATTTCTTTTTGTTTTTCGGCGGCGCATAAAAAAATTGTGCACGTACCAGGCTGAAGGCCTGTCTCATACCAGCCCAGGGCAATCGCCCTGGGTTCATCGCCGACGTTGGAGGATTGCAGGCTGAAAGCCTGCGTCATCGGGTTGCGCCATTGCGACGTCGCGCCGGTGAGAAAGAGGCGCGCCTTCAGCGCTTCCATTTCCTCCGGGCTATGAACCCAGGCCTTCGACCTGGGCTGGTATGAGCCAAACCTTCGGTTTGGGAAGAACTATGAGATACGAACGGCTTACGTGCGCGCGGCCGTCTGCATGGCTGCCCACCGGGCGGCGAAGCTGATCAGCTCGGTGTGGTTGCGGAGGGCCAGTTTCTCTTTGATGTGGCCGCGGTGGGCGTCCACCGTCTTAAAACTCAGGTTGAGTTTCCGACCGATTTCACGCCCGCCTAACCCGTCGGCGAGGCTGTCGAGCACCGCCAGTTCACGCGGGCAAAGATGGGGAGACAGAACCGAAATCAAATCCCACGCGCTCACCTGGCTCACGACCGAGTTGCCTGATTCCACCAGCTCGGGAAACCCCTCGGGTTGCACGCAATCTTCGTCGTAGCGTGAATGGCCGCGTCCGCGCTTGACGGAATCCACGCTGCATCCGGAGGCCAGATAGTGAGACAGATGAAATTTGCAGCTCTGCGCGTACCAGCTTTTGGTTTGGCCCGGACGGCGAGTTTCCATCCGCCAAAGATGAATCAAGGCTTCCTGATGGAGGTCCTCGCGCAAGGCGAAGTTCGGCGTCATCCTCCCGACCATTCGCCGCAAAAGATCCTCGAGGGCCAGTCCGTCCCGGGAGTTGGCCACACGGTGGTTCGGCTTATTGGCGGGTTCCCGCTGCTTTGGCCGGGCCTCGGGCACCCTGGATTTTATTGCCCTTTGAATCTTGAATCCCATACCGAGGAGCGCTTCGGCTGAAACTAATCATGTGCCACCGAGAAGCGCTTTCAACCAGCCGTTGCGTGCGCCTGCATCTGCGCGACCGTTTCAACTGGAAATGCGTGTGTTTCGATCCCTCGGGTTTCGATGAAGGCCACCACGACGGCAACGCCCGTGAGCCGATATTGGCGGACGAACTCCATGGCGCGCAATGAGTGACCGAAATCGAACGCTTCCTCCAGCCTTTTCGTCCAGGCTCCCGGGCCCTCGTAGTAGAGCTCACTTTTAATGTGTTGAAGAACGATCTTCATAGTCGGTGGGTGGTTATCAGTTCGGGTGACAGAGTGAGAATTCTCCAGGAAAGCGAGTCCATGAGATTGGATGAACACTGAACGCGTTCGCGAGCAAATGGTATGAGCGGGCTCACAGGTTGTCTGGTTAGGTCCAACTAACCTTAACCTGCCGCTGGCTGCCATCAATTGGGCGGGCCTCGCGTCGCCTTTAAGAATCGAGCTCAGTCAAGCTACGAATTTGTCTTACGCGGTGGCGCGCAGGTCCATTCGGGTGGACCCACGTTTTCTGTTTTTGCGGCTGGAGAGGCTGGTCACCATTGATTGCACAAGAGGCGTCTCATCCTGACCGCGAAGCCTCCGAGGTGCGAAGCGGCCTGGCTGGCGGGTGAGGTCACTAAAAATGGACTGGGCGACTTCCTCAGCGAGCTGCGGCGGGCGGACTTGGCGCAGCGCGGCGGCATAGACGAGATCGAAGTGCCGAAGGACCACTTCGGTGAAAGCGTCCTCGGCGTTTTGTTGGCCGTATCTGGCGAGTAGTTCTAGATCGGTGTCGCTCATTTCATGAGTATATCGCCGCCGTTGAGAAAACCGTCCGTGAAATGATTCGATAGGTCGGGCTCAGCGGAGAGCCATTCGCCCTTGCTACTCTGGACTGTCTGCCACACCTTGCACCAAACAACCATTGATACTCGGTATGGCGCGGCCCGGCTTCAACTACTCCTCGCAGCCCCGGGGGTTTACCCTGATCGAATTGCTCGTGGTAATCGCTATCATTGCGATCCTCGCGGCGCTACTGCTTCCGGTCCTGGGCCGAGCCCGGGAACGGGCCAAACGAACTTCCTGTCAGAGCAATCTCAAGCAAATGGGGCTTGGCTCGAGCATGTACGCCTCGGATGATTCGCACGGTTACCTTTCGGGAGGCTATGATGATTACAAGGACGATTTGAGCTGGCTTTATCCCGAGTATATTCCCCTCGCTCGGGCCCAGTCGGTCTTCGTCTGTCCCTCGACGCAGGATTTTGTTGGCACGAATACCGGTATTCACCCGCTCAACGGCCAGACGGTGCTGTTGGATATGTTGACGCAGGCCCCCTACACACGCGCGCGCAGCAGCCAGACATATGACGCCGACCTGCGCGGGGTGAGCTACGAGTTGTTCGGCTTCATGAATAACGATGGAACCATGAGTTCCAGGCATTGGTATTACGGCCGCTGGGTCACAGTCGGAGGCATCAAAAAGTCCGAACGAACCGTCAGCGGCTATGTCCACAAAAATGTCGAGTTTGGGCTAAAGGGTCGCCGCATTAGCCCCGCGGAGATCCTGCTGATTGTGGATGGGGATCGTCAGGGCCCCGGCGCGATCAATAATTACCCCGATCGCAATGACAATCATGGCGCGGAAGGAGGCAATATGCTGCTATGTGACTACCACGTCGAATGGGTCAAAGGCGGCATGAACTACGTCTATCGCTTCGAGCTTTCTCAGGACGAGCGGAGAAGCGGACCGTAGCGGGCAAAGCGCTTTGCGCTGGCCTATGCCGTCTGGGTTGGGTCATTTCCCGGCCACTCTCGAGCGGAATCCATAATGTCAGACGCAGGCGTTGTCCGCCACGATTCATTGCGTAATCCTCTGTTGATTGACTGCTTTAGCTGCGCAACACCGCGTGAAATTCGCGACCGAACGGTGCCGAGTGGAATTTCAAGGACGTCCGCGATCTCCTGATAGGAGTAGTCTTCCAGGTAAAAGAGACTGAGCGCGGCCTGGTAGGGTTCCGGGATCTGCCGCAGTAGTTCGACAACTCGGGCTGCGTCAAGGGTGCTGACCGTTTCCGGTGTGATTGCGGGCAGCTCTTCATCGGAGTCGCTTAATTCGACGTGGGGAAAACGAGTGGTTCTTCGCCGAATGCTGAGGAACTCCCGGTGCAACGTGGTAAACAACCACGACTTCACCTTGCCGCGATCCCGCAATTGGTGGCCTTTGGTGGCCCAGACATAGAACGTTTGCTGCGTCAGATCACCCGCGTCTGCCTCCGTGTGAGTCAGGCTCAGAGCGAATCGGTAAAGCGCTTCGTAGTGCTGCGACACTATCTGCTCAAATTCGTCATAGGGCATAAGCTGGCTTCGGTCAGGGTGCTTTCGAGCCGAAGATCTTCCCCGAGATCGAGCCGCGTGCAATGGGACTAAGGAGCCAGCTTCGAAATCAATTTTGGACTTTGGATTCTGGATTTTGGATTTTCCAGTCAGCGCGTCCCCACCTTGGCGGCTACGGCCTATTTCTGCTCGATAAGGCTGGAAATTTAGTCCCGTCTGCCGTACGATGGAGGCCATAACATTCCCAGGACCCCATGATTCAGCCGTCCATTTCCGAGCGCAAATGGGACGAAAGTGCCAGTGCAACCGCTGCGCTCGCGGGGCAGAATAGCCTTGTGTTCGAGAGCTTTTTCGAGCGGAGCGTTGACGCGGTCTTGTTGTTCGATCCTCAGACGGGAGTGTTCGTGGATTGCAACCAGGCGGCGGTCAAACTCATCGGCGCCAAATCCAAATCCGAACTGCTCCAGATGCGGCCTGAAGACCTGTCGCCTCCGTTTCAACCCGACGGCTCGTCGAGCGGCGCGCGGACGGCGGAGATAGTTGCCCTCGTCGAGAAGAACAACGGGTATCGGTTCGAATGGATGATGCGGCACATGGACGGCCGCGACGTGCCCATCGAAGTCTCCGTCACACCGATCGTGCTGGGCGGGCGCAGAATCAATGTGTCCGTCTCGCGCGACATCACCGAGCGCAAGAAGGCCGAGCGCGATTTGCGCGAGTTGAACCAGTCACTCGAACGCCGCGTCGAGGAGCGAACCGCTTCCCGGCGCGAGTCGGAAGAAAAGTTTCGCGCGCTCTTCGAGGGTTCCAGTCAAGGCGTTGTCCTGCACGACGAGCGTCAAATCCTTGAGGCGAATCCCGCCGCCGTGAGGATTCTCGAACTGGACAGCATTCAGGAACTCGTGGGCAAACACCCGAGCGACACTTCGCCTCCGTTCCAGCCGAATGGCGAAAGCTCCGCGGAGCTGTCCCGCAAATACATTGAGGAATGCATGACCCGCGGCAGCGCACGTTTCGAATGGGAATGTTGCACTCCGCAAGGCCGCGAAATCCCGCTGGAGGTGACATTGACGCGGATCGAGTGGAGCGGACGGCAGGTCATCCAGGCGCTCATCAACGATATCCGTGAACGCAAGAAAGCCGAGGCCGAATTGCGCGAAAGCGAGGCGCGCTTGCGCGAGAGCGAGGCGCGCTTCAGCGCGGCCTTTCATGCCAGTCCCATCATCACGGCTATTTTCCGCGTAAGCGACTCCCGGATTGTGCTGGTGAACGACGCGTTCCTGGAGTGGTCGGGCTACAGCCGCGAGGAAGTGCTGGGGCGCACGACGATCGAATTGGGCATTTGGGAAAAGCCGGAGCGCCGCGACCAGTTCTGGGATGAGGTCCTGCGGACTGGTTCAGTGAGGGAATGGGAATGTCACTCCCGCAATCGTCATGGAAAAGTATCCACGATGCTGGCGTCGGGGGTCATCATTGAAATCAATGGCGTGGACCATTTGCTGACCATGGTGGTTGATATCACGCAGCATAAGCAGGCGGAAGCGGACATGCTCAAAGCGCTCGGCCGGGAAAAGGAACTGAGCCAGCTCAAGAGCAATTTCGTGTCGATGGTTTCACATGAATTCCGCACGCCGCTGGGCATTATTCAATCTTCGGCGGAGCTGCTGCGCGATTTTGACCAGCGTATGGGGCCCGCCGAACGGAAGGAGCAACTGGACTCCATCACAGGAAATACCCGCCGCATGGCCGCGATGATGGAGGAAATCCTGATCCTGAGCCGCCTGGACGCCGGCAAATTACAATTTCGACCCTCGGCGCTCGACTTGGGGATGTTTTGCCGCCGGGTCGTGGACGAAGTCCTCTCAGCCACGAACCGGCGCTGCTCCATTGAATTATCCATGAATTCGCTTCCGCCCGCCAATGCGGCAGATGAAATGTTGCTCGGCCACATTTTCACCAATCTTCTGAGCAACGCGGTCAAATACTCCGAGCCAGGCGCAAAGGTCAGCTTCATTGTCGAGCGGCACGGGACTGACGCGGTCTGCTCTGTTCGCGATGAGGGCATCGGCGTTTCCGAGGAGGACCAACGACGCTTGTTCAAGGCGTTCCATCGGGGTGGCAACGTGGGCACCCGTCCGGGCACCGGGCTCGGCCTGCTTATGGTGAAACGCTGTGTCGAACTGCACCAGGGTAGCGTCCAGTTGGTCAGCAAACTCGGAGCCGGCACCACGGTTACAATCAGGCTTCCAGTTTTTGGAGAAGACGAATGAAAAGAATCCTCGTAATCGAAGACGAACCGGAAATGCGGAGGAATATAGCGGCTCTGTTGCGTTACCACGACTACGAGCCGATTGAGGCCGAAAATGGGCGCAAAGGTGTCGAGCTGGCTCGGCAGGAAAATCCGGACGTGATTCTGTGCGATGTGATGATGCCTGAACTCGACGGCTACGGAGTGCTGCAAGCGCTGCAGCAGGAGCCGGCCCTTGCATTAATTCCATTCATCTTCCTTACCGCCAAAGGAGACAAGGATGATTTGCGCAGCGGCATGAATCTCGGTGCGGACGACTATCTCACCAAGCCAGTGGCCAATGCCGACCTGGTACGCGCGATCGAGGCGCGTTTGCGCCGGTCTCGACAACATGCCACACGCGAATTCAAACCTGATTTTTCCTCCACACAGCCCCTGCAGAAGCTGGGTCTCACGCCGCGCGCCACCGAAACCCTCCTCTGGCTAGCCCAGGGCAAGACTAACGGGGACATCGCGACCATTCTCGGCATTACCGAATCCACCGTGAAAAAGCACGTGCAGGAAATCTTCGAAAGACTCGGCGTTGAAACCCGCGGCGCCGCCACCGTGCGGGCGCTGGAAGTGCTTAGTACCTAACCGACTCCCAACTCATCCGAAAGGCTGGTTGGAGATGCTGTGGTGAACAACGGGTGGTTCTTGAATTAAGGGTAGTCGTTGCTTTGTCACTCGCGCGGGCTCCGAGCCCCAGGCTAGCGCGACCAGGACGCTGGCAATCCCCAGCGCGCCCAGCACCGCGAAGACTAGCGTTTCCGCTCGCGTTACCCCTGGCGGTCGGTAAGCGCGTTGGCCACTCTTTGGTTCACGCGACATTTACTTCACTCAGTAGCTGCAGGCGAGACAATCGTTTGAAAGAGACGCAGCCAGCCCAGGCAGATCCCGATTTCTCGCGCAAGATCCACAGGCAGAGCGGTCGTCACCAAAAGCCGGGGTGGTTCGCCTGAATGTCGTTGGGAGGCGGTACGTTTTGGGCGCGCCGCGGTTCGAACGCTCCGGCTGGCATCGGTGCGCAACTGGCCACGATAGTGTTTGGTTTTCGGATGTTCGTTCACGCAAATTTGAAGCACGACCAGCGCGGATGTTCCACGACATTCTCAGAAATCGAATGGGACTAAAGACCCACTCACTCCCTTGGCCTCAAGTTTTGGGCGGCCATTCCACACCGTCCAACTCCTTTGGCAACTGCTTAGGGTCAACAGGATAGATAAGCGAGATGTCGGGCTTGGTCTTAGCACCGGGCGAGAATTCAAGTTCCTCCGGCGCGCCCACGATGAGCCAGAGCACCTCGGCCTCGGTGTCGTTGAACACCTGCCGCAACTGGTTCGGGCCGACAAGCACGCCGCCATGTTTCGGCACGGTCAACGTCTCGTTGTCCACGCGCAAGCGGCCCACGCCTTCTAGAACGAAATAAAACTCCTCCGCGCGGACGTGCTTATGGAGCGTGTTCGCGCTCCTGGGCGGCAACCGCCAGAGCCGCGCGCCCAAGTTCTCGCTCCCGGTCCGTTCCAGAAAATCCGCGTTGGGGATTTTCATAATGTTCGAGGGCCGCCAGGAAAGGTCCTCCGGCCTGATGAGAAAGTACTCGTCAACAGGTTTCATAATTTCAGCGTATTATGGTTTCGAGTTTGTGGCGATTCCGCGGTCATTTTGCGCGCCAACCCCCGCAATCTAGGCTGTGGCAAGTGGGCGAGACAATGGGACGAAGGAGGCATTCGCGCGCAGCGGTGATGCGCTGTTCGTTCCAGTTAAGCTACGCGCCTTGCAACGCGGGTGAAGCGATTTCGCTAGGCCTTATTACTCGGGGACGGCTTGATGCCAAGCTCAACGACCTCAATGGTCAACAAATCCTTCCAGCGCTCGTGCCACAATTGGAACAGGGAAGCATCTTCCGTTTCCATCAACTGAAAACATCGGTCGCCATCCTTTTCGAGCCAGCTATTCAGACACGCGAGCCCATGCGGCAGCATCCTGCCCTTCGCGTAGAAGCGCTCGTAAATCTTACTTCTGTATCCGGGGAAAAAGGTTTCGATCACCATGTACTGTCTCATACCGCCAGCCAGCGACGCCTACGAGACTCTATCAAGCACGCATCTGACGCCACAATTTGGCCGCCAAGCGGGCAGGCGCTACCCTGTGGCCTACCTGTTCTTTGGCAAAGTCTCTGATCCCCCATCGATAAGACTGGAGCCGCGGACGGAATTCAAAATGTCTTGTGAATTCGGCGCGAGGCGCACCTTGCCTGCCGCTGACCGAGCAGTACCGACAACGGGTCCCGCGCTTTGATGTCGTCGTGCCCATTGATTGCCAAACCGCGAGACTCAAACTAGGTGTCACTTCATCCGCTCGCTGAACGGGCGGGCCACGTGAAAGTGGGCCTTTAGTCCTATTCGGTTTCGGGAACTCTCGTTCCATTCAGACTTCCAACCCGCATGACTGAGCGTATTCAATTTGATATCGCCGGGCCGCCCGGCGCCTATGCGATCTTTGTCTGCCGATCTCGCAAGCTGGAGTGAGTTGGCCGTTGTGAAAAACAGTCCTGGAGCCATCGTCTTCGCGGATGTGACGCCCCACCTTTCGTTGCGGAAATTCTACCAGGCGCGCTCTAAATGAAACCGTGCGGCAACTTTGGTCTCGTCAACGCGGTGAAGCGTTTTGTTCCGGCGACGATAATTGCATTGGGAGCGCTGGCTCTCGATCCATTGTCCTCGCGATCCGCGGAAACTGGCTCGTTCACACTGGTCCAGCCGATGAAGCAGTTCCGCAGGTTTCACTCCGCCACACTGTTATCAAATGGAACGGTTCTGGTTGCAGGGGGGACCCCGCTCGCGCAAGCGGCTGTGTCGGAAATATATGATCCCTTGACCGCAACGTGGACGAATTCAGGCTCGCTGAACACAGGACGTGAGTTTCACACAGCCACCTTGTTGCAGAATGGTAGCGTAGTGGTGACCGGTGGCCAAAGCGCCAGCCAACTCCTAGCGAGCACTGAGGTGTTTGAGCCGCCCAGTGGTGGGTGGATAGTTGTCGGCGCGTTGAACCAGGCGCGCGAATTGCACACCGCCACGCTTCTGACGAGCGGTTTCGTTCTGGTCGCGGGTGGCTTCCCAAACATTTCCAGCGCCGAGGTTTTTGATCCGACAACTGGGCAATGGGGGCTAACAGGTTCGATGAATGTGCCGCGGTACCAACATACGTCCACTCTGTTGGCCGATGGCAGAGTCCTTGTAACGGGCGGGCTCAACGCCACTGATTTGCTGGCGAGCGCGGAGCTGTATGATCCAAAAACACAACTCTGGACGCCCACGGGCTCCATGCATTTTCCACGCGTGACACATACCGCTTCGCTCCTCCCGAACGGCCAAGTATTGGTCACCGGGAGTGACAGTCTCGGCCAGCCTTCCGAACTCTATGATCCGGCAACCGGCTTATGGACGGTCACCGGCACTCCCTCGATCTTTCGAAGCGAGCACACAGCTACCGTGCTGCCGACCGGCAAAGTGCTCGTAACCGGCGGCCGTGATGATAAGCTCAATCCGATTGCTTGCGACTCAGAATTGTACGACCCCGCAACGGGTTCATGGTCGCGAACGGGCGCGTTAAATGGCGGCCGCACCAGCCATACGGCAACCTTGCTTGCCAACGGAGATGTGCTGGTTACTGGAGGCAGGACCAGTGGAACAGCCTTCACGGAAAAGGCGGAAGTGTACGACAGCGGCGCGAAAAACTGGAGTGCCACGGGAAAATTATCATTCTCCCGCGCGGGCCACCTGGGAGTCTCGCTCGCCAATGGCAAAGTGCTGGTGGCCGGAGGATTCGACGGGTCCTTACATTTTGTCAACAGCTCGGAACTGTACGACCCGGCAGGAGGAATCTGGCAACTTACCGGGAGCCTGAACACTACGCGCCAGAGTGCCACAGCAACTTTGCTGCGAAACGGGAAAGTCCTCGCTGCGGGAGGCGTTGGCGGTCAGTCGATTCAGGCGACCGCTGAGCTGTACGATCCAACCAGCGGTCAGTGGACAATGACAGGCTCGATGCGCGATATGCGTTGGGAAGCTGCTGCGGTCTTGTTGCCGAATGGAAAGGTCCTGGAGGTGGGAGGCGCCGCTATCGCGTCCTTTATCGGTACCCGGGGAGCCGAACTCTATGATCCAGAAAGCGGGAATTGGACGGCCACAGGCTCGATGACCAATGAGCGGTGCGCTTTCACGCTAACTCTCTTGCCAAATGGCAGGGTATTGGCGGCTGGTGGCTTCGGCACGAACGGCGCGGTAGCCACAGCGGAGCTTTATGATCCAACCACTGGCGCTTGGACACCGACCGGCTCGCTCCAGACGTCACGCGGTTCGCACACGGCAACGTTGTTGCCAAACGGAAAGGTACTCGTAGCCGGAGGAACTGATTTCTTCGGGGCCGCGAATAGCACTCCGATCGACCCCACCCGGGCCAGCGCGGAGATTTACGATCCAGCCAAGGGAATTTGGGTACCCACGGGTTCAATGAGCCTCCCTCGTTCGATTCACACCGCGACCTTGTTCCCGAACGGAAAGGTTCTGGTTGCCGGAGGTATCAACTATTTTGACAGCGTTTTTCCAACCACCGCCGAACTGTACGATCCTGCTACTGGAAAATGGTCGCCGACCTTGCCTCTGGTCAGCGGCCACCGCGACCATATTGCTGCCTTGCTTCCCAACGGCAAAGTTTTGGTCGTGGGAGGTTTCAACACCTCCGACACTGGTCCAAGTACCGAGTTATATGACCCTGCGAGTGCCGTGCCCACTCCATTCTCGTTGGCACAACCGAGAAAACCGCAGACAGGTGCTTTTCAATTCACTTTTCGAAACACACCCGGCCTCAGCTTCGCTGTTTTGAGCGCCACAAATCTTGCGCTGCGTCGGGATGACTGGACGAGCCTTGGCTTCGCCGCCGAAGTCTCGCCCGGCCATTATCAATTCACGGATCTGACACCGACCAGTCCCCAACGCTTTTACGTCGTGCGCTCACCTTGATCCCGTTAATCTCACTTCACCATGCCAACGCTCATCTCGACACCGGCCCGCATCACGGCGGCTGGAAACAAACCTAAAATCATCGATGAATTCATCGGGCAGGTGAGCTCACATGAATCGCGACTCAGCATCGCGCATATGCGAAGCCCAAATGGATGGACCGAACCGGGACAGACGCCGGAGTTCGACGAATTCACCGTCGTGCTGAAAGGCGCGCTTCGTGTAACGCACCACGACGGCGCCGTCGATGTCGCCACCGGCCAGGCCGTCATCGCGCACGCGGGTGAATGGGTGCAATACAGTACGCCCCATCCCGACGGCGCGGAATACATCGCCATCTGTCTGCCAGCGTTTTCGCCGGAGACGGTCCGTCGGGACGCATGAGCCGGCCCTTCCACGATCACTTCTCCGAGGTCGCGCAGAGCTACGCGGATTTCCGCCCGCATTATCCCGCGGCGCTCTTCGATTACCTGGCGACACTTGTCCCGCGAAGTTCGCCGGTTTGGGACTGCGCCTGCGGAAACGGCCAGGCTACCCTCGACCTCGCAGCGCGCTTCGACCGAGTCGTCGCCACGGATGCCAGCGGCGAGCAAATCGCATCCGCCCCGTCGCGCCCGAATGTGGAATACCGCATTGCGCCCGCCGAGCAGAGCGGGCTGCCGGATGCATCTGTCGCGCTTATCACGGTCGCGCAGGCGTTGCACTGGTTCGACCTGGAGCGCTTTTACGGCGAAGCCAAGCGAGTGCTAAGCCCGGCAGGCGCGCTCGCTACCTGGGCTTACGGAGTGGACGAAGTGGAAGGCGACACTGTCAACCAACTCGTGCAGGAGTATTATTCAGACATCGTCGGCCCTTACTGGCCGCCGGAGCGAAGACTGGTTGAAGAAGGCTACCGCACCATTCCGTTTCCATTCGCTGAAATCACAGCGCCAACGCTTCGCCTGGAAGCCCGCTGGACGCTCGACCAGTTACTCGGCTACTTCAGTACCTGGTCAGCCACAAACCGCTACATCAAAGCCACTGGCCGAAATCCTCTTGAGCCGCTGTCGGCAGAACTGTCGCGCGTGTGGGGCGACGCGAACTCGCCTCGGCTTGTCGTATGGCCGCTGTCGCTCCGCGTAGGTCGCCGATGAGTCAAGACTGAGTGGCTTTCGCTCAAGGCACTAGCCGCCTTGGTGAACTCCGCCGCGACGGACCTGTCCGAAAGGAGTAGTCCGGTCACGCCATTCTTTGGAACTGTTTTCCGCTGCCGAGCGTCCCACCCACGCAAACGCGAGTCTGATTTGTGCGGAGTGCCGCCAACGCGTCGCTCCAGTCAGAGGCGCAAAACAAAAACGAAAACTGTTATGACGATTGAACGAAACGAAACGACAACGAATCATGAACTTCTCACATTACGCAACCTGGGGCGGTTTGGATGGATGGCGATTTGCGCCAAAAAATCCGCCAGTTGTGCTCTGGCTCTGCTGCTGTTGGTCGGCCAGGCCTCGGCGGCTTCCTTCTTTTTCTCCACCGGGAACCCCGATGGGAAAATGGCCACACTCTCGCGTCCAGTCGGTCCAAACAAACTCCAGACCGAAACCGCCGACGATTTCGTCTTGACGCAGCCGGTGGTCATCAAACAGGCAACATTCACCGGCTTGCTGCCAGCAGGCGCCGCGCTCAGCAGCATCACCGGCGTTGAAGTCGAAATCTATCACGTGTTCCCGCGAGATTCCGTGTTTCCGCCTTCGGGCAACGTGCCGAACCGGACAAACTCGCCCGCCGACGTCGAAATCGAATCGGCCACGCGCGACAGCGCCGACGGCAGCCTGACGTTAGCCGCCTCGATCCTAAACTCGAGCTTTGTCGCGTCAAACTCCGTCGTGAACGGGATTAACAAGCATCCCAACGAACGAACCAATGGCGAAGGCCCCGTCACGGGCGAAGAGGTATCAATCACAGTGACTTTCAATCCGCCGATCTCGCTTCCCGCCGACCATTATTTTTTCCGGCCAGAGGTTGCACTGAGCAGCGGGGATTTTCTGTGGCTCTCCGCCCCACGGCCGATTGTCGCTCCCGGCACTCCCTTCATGCCCGACCTGCAAACCTGGATTCGCAATGACGCCCTCGCACCCGACTGGTTGCGCATCGGGACCGACATCACGGGCCAGGGACCGTTTAACGCCGCGTTTTCGCTGTCCGGCGAAACCGACGCTGACGGGGACGGCGTCGCAGACTCTGTGGATCAATGTCCGGGCACGGCCACCGGCGCGATTGTGGACGCGAACGGCTGTAGCATCGACCAGATCGCTCCGTGTAGTGGTCCAGCTTCAGGCGGCACCTGGAAGAATCATGGTCAGTACGTCTCCGCCGTCGCGCAGGCGGCTGAGGCCTTCCTGGCGCAGGGTGTGATCAGCGAGGACCAGGCGGAGGCAATCGTAGCGCAAGCAGCCGAGTCAAACTGCGGTTCGAACGGCAAGTAAGCTTGCGCCGGGCGAGAGAATTCCTGGAACTGTTTTTCTCCCGAATTCTCACATCTATGCAAATTCGAAACTGATTTGTGATGAGCCAAGAAGCAACTGGAGCGCCTGCAGGACGAAACAATCCAGCGCACAAGTCAGAAACGCGGAAACAAATATGAAGAGTATGAAACTAGTTATGACTGACGAACGAAACGAAGCAAGAGCGCTAAATAGAACCAAGGCCGGCGCACTGGCTTTACTGCTCAGCGTGGGCCTGGCCAGTTTGGCCGCGAGCACAGGCAACGATAATCGCGCTCCTGAGGTTCCGGAGCAGATCGCAGTGGACACCTCCACCAACAAGATTCACTTTCACGGCCTCGGGATCGGCGTGCAGATCTACACGTGGAATGGCTCCAGTTGGACAGGCCCCGTACCCGAGGCAACGCTCTTCGACGCCGATGGCAACGTCGTCGCGATTCATTTCGCCGGTCCAACGTGGGAGAGCAATAGTGGAAGCAAAGTGGTGGGAACGGTAATCCCGCCCCGCATTACTGTGGACACGAACGCCATCCCCTGGCTGAAACTTCAGGCGGTGACACCAGAGGGTCCCGGCATCTTTGCTGACACGACTTTCATCCAGCGCGTGAACACGGTCGGCGGCAAAGCGCCCGCGACACCCGGAACATCGGTCGGCCAGGTAGCTCGCGTTCCCTACATGGCGGATTACTTCTTCTACCGCAACACGAACGACTGAGTCCTATGGATGACCCCGGTCGAGACTCCACGGCCTCGACCGGGGAGAATCGCCGGCCTCCTGCTCACCACGATCTACTTATGTATAACAAAGCAAACCTGGCCAGGCTGAAGAAAATGGACGCTCTCGCGCCCAACCTGATGAAAGCCTTTTGGGCATTCGACAAAGCGGCCGTGGCCGATGGCGCAATACCCGTGAAATACAAAGAGCTGATTGCCGTCGCCGTTGCCCTCACGACTCAATGCCCTTACTGCATTGATGTTCACAGCAGCAACGCGCGCCGTGCGGGCGTAACTGAGGCTGAGATTGTCGAAGCCGCGATGGTCGCCGCCGCGGTGCGGGCAGGAGGGGCAGTCACATACGCAACCCATGCTCTGTCGAACGATTGACTTATGCTCGAACTCAGACCGACCTGTGAGCACTGCAACAAACCGCTGCCGCCTGATTCGCTCGAGGCCCGCATCTGCAGCTATGAATGCACTTTCTGCGCATCCTGCGTCGAGACGATGCTCCTGAACGTTTGCCCGAATTGTGGTGGAGGTTTCACTCCTCGACCGGTTCGACCTGCGAAAAATTGGAAGGATGGCAACTATCTCGGGAATGACGCCGCCAGCGCCCGGATCCGACATCGTCCGGTGGATTTGGCTGCACACGCGCGATTCGCTTCAGCCATCGAAGCCATAGCGCCTCAACATCGGTAGTCACACACTTTCCTAATACCTTGAAGACCATTTCTCACTCGACCCAAAGGCTGCTTCTGACCCTGGTGGTTCTAAGCAGTGTCCCGGCCTCGGCCCTCGCCCAGACCGTCTCTGTTCCGGATCCTGAACTCAACGCCGCCATCCGCCAGACCTTGCAAAAACCGAATGGGCCCTTGACCCAGCAGGACCTTCTCAGTTTGACAAACTTGAACGCCTGCTGCCGGAACATCAGCAGTGTGGAGGGGTTGGAAGCGGCTCAAAACTTGGCCACGCTCTTCCTCGACAAAAATCAGCTCACCAACTTCTCCCTGGCGAGCCCGCTTACGAACCTCACCTATCTGGATCTCAGTGTTAACTCCCTTGCCAACGTCGCCATTCCGAGCGGCCTGACGAAATTGAACACGCTGATTCTCCAGGCCAACCTCCTCACGAACTTCAATTTGCCGGCCGGCCTAACCGCGCTCAGGAAGCTTGACCTGGGTAATAACCAACTCGCCACCTTTACCTTGCCTTCGGACCAGACAGGTTTGATCGGTCTCGACCTCGGCGAGAACCTTCTCACCAGTTTTATCTTGCCCAAAGGCCTGACGAACCTGATGTCGCTTGCCCTCTTCTTCAATCAACTGACCAATCTGAGCCTGCCAGCGGATCTGAGCGATTTGACCGTGCTGGATCTGGGAAACAATCAATTCGCGAACCTCGCGCTTCCTTCCGGTCTCACGAACCTGTTCGTGCTCGTGGTTCAGTCGAATCAGTTGTCCAACCTCACACTGCCTCCGGATATGAGCGCCCTGACCGAGCTGTTCGTCGATGGAAACCCACTCGACGCTCTGGTGTTGTCCGATGCCTTGGCTGCCGGAAATCTTGCCGATTCGGTGGCACAATTGCGGAATCAAAACGTACCCGTTTTTTCTTACCCCCTCGGGATTCAATTGATCGTGCCTCGCTCGACGGCAGGAGGCTTTGAGTTTGTTCTGACAGGGCCACCAGGCCTCTATCAAGTCATGAGTTCAACCAACCTGTCGCTGTGGACCGAGTTAGCGTCGGTAACGAACACGACCGGCATAGTCCGATTCGCTGACCCTCAAGCTGCCTTTTCCCGGCAGAAGTTTTATCGAGCGCGCTCTCTCTGATTTCACGCACTGGTCTTGTCTCCTTCGGACTCGTAACAGAATCATGCGAACCATTCTTCAACGCTTCAGTCCCAGTCGGCTGGTCCTGTTGATACTAACTGGCGTCACGGCCTCGGCCCTGGCCCAGGAAGTGTCGATCCCCGACCCCGGCCTGAACGCCGCCATTCGCGCGGCGCTACAAAAACCTTTCGACCCGTTGACCGAGCAAGACCTGCTCAGTTTGACAAACCTGGACGCCAGCCATCGCAACGTGAAAAGCATCGTTGGGCTGGAAGCCGCTCGTAATCTGGTCTCCCTTGATCTCCAGATCAACCGCCTCACCAACTTTTCCCTTCCCAGCGAGTTGACGAAACTCAACACGCTCGACGTTAGTATCAACCCGCTGGCCGGCTTTGCTTTACCGGAAGGACTGACGAATCTGACTACGCTCACTCTCGAATCCGATGGATTCACTAACTTGGCCTTGCCGGCGGGACTGACCGCGTTGAAAAGCCTGGACCTCGAGAACAATCAACTCGCCAGTTTCAATTCGCTTTCGAACCTGACCAGCCTGGTTGATCTCGACCTCGGCTTTAATTCATTCACCAGTTTTTCCCTTCCGGCCGGACTAACCAATCTGAGCACGTTCTATTTCGCGGGGAATCCGCTGACCAACGTCCTGTTCCCGCCGGGGCTGTCAGGTATGACCGACCTTAACCTATCTCAGAATCTACTCACCAGCTTCACCCTGCCCGCCGGCATGGCGAACCTAATCGAGCTCAACCTCTTCTTCAATCAACTCACGAGCCTGGCCTTGCCTGCGGATCTGCGGAACTTGATCGAGCTTGACCTCGATTTCAATCAATTGAGCAGCCTCAGTTTCCCGTCGAACCTAAACCGCCTGGGCTTTCTCCACCTCCGCGCCAACCAATTCACCAACTTCAACCTGCCTGCGGAGCTGACAGGATTAAGCTATTTCGACCTCAGCAAAAATCCACTCACGAACATCACATTGCCGGCGGGTCTAGGTCATCTGACCACACTCCGCCTTTCGGAGAATCAACTCACCAGCCTCACCTTGCCTGCGGGCCTGACCAATTTGGCCTTCCTCAGCCTTAGCAGCAATTCGCTCACTAACCTTGTGTTGCCCCCTGATCTGATTCATTTGCAGTCGCTACTCCTGGGCGGGAATCAACTCACCAGCCTCACCTTACCCTTGGGCCTGCGCAACTTGAGTGGGCTTTTTCTCCAAAGCAATCAACTGACGATCCTGAGCTTGCCTCCCGACCTGACAAACCTGGTCTCGCTTAGCTTCCTCTCCAATCCGCTTACCACCCTCGTTGTATCCGAACCGCTGGCGGCCTCGACGAATTTGAGCGTGAATTTGACAACAATCGACTCTTTGCCGAGCCAAGGTGTTTCCGTGTTCACCTACCCGCTGACGGTTCAGCTCATCCGGTTGCGACAGCCAATAGGAGAGTTCCAGTTTGCCATCACCGGGCCGCCTGGCGCTTACTCTGTTCTTGCCTCGACGGACCTTGCGAGCTGGAGCGAGTTGGGAGTCACGACCAACCTGCTGGGCGCGATCGTCTTCACAGACGTGACGGCCCATCTCTCTCCGCGAAAGTTTTACCGCGCGCGTTTCCCCTGAGCCTTAGAGCGCGTTTGGAAAATCGGTTTGCATTCTAGGAGCGGAGGTAACGAGGCTCAAAATTCATTTGTACTTCGACGGTTTTGCAAGAGATCAAAGCCTCGTGACCTCGGCTCCTACAATTTCAAGACACGCACTTACCCAAGAAATGCACCTTTACCGCTGGTTAATTGTGAGTATAATCAGGGTGAAATTGGTCGAATATATAGTGATGAATACATCATTGCGCATTCTCAATCTCGAAGACAACGTGAACGACGCCGAGTTGAACAAGGCGATGATTTCGGCGCGCTGGCCCGAATGTGAACTGATTCGGGTGGACACCCGTTCAGAGTTCGATTCGGCCCTGGAACAGGGCGGTTTTGACCTGATCCTCTCCGACTACACGATGCCCGGCTTCAGTGGCCTCCACGCGCTTGAGTTGTCCCGGGAAAAGCGTCCCGAGATCCCCTTCCTCTTTGTTTCGGGCACCATCGGAGAGGATTCCGCGATTGAGGCGCTGAAGAATGGCGCAACCGATTATGTGCTTAAGCACCGGCTCATGCGCCTGATCCCCGCGGTCGATCGCGCGCTGCGCGAAGCAAAAGAACGCGCCGAATATGAGCGGGCCGAAGAGGCCATGCGCCAGTCGGAGCACAAATATCGAGAATTGTTCGAGTGCCTCGGCGACGTGGCGTTCCTGGCTGACGAGCAAACCGCAAAAATCCTCGACACCAATCGGTGTGCCGAGGAGTTGCTGGGCTGCGCCCGCACGGACATCCTCGGGCGCAAAGAAACCCAATTTCTGTTGCTGGACAAAGCCCGCACACACGGCTCCTCATCCGGGATCGACACCCAGGCTCCAACTGCCTTTGAATGTGAATTGATTCGCGCGGACGGTCGGACCATTCCAGTCGAGGTACGCACCACGCGGCTGACACTCTATGGGCGCCCGCTCGTTCTAAGACTGGCCCGCGACACCAGCCGACAGGTCCAGACTTGAGCCGAAAAGCCAGCGGGCCGGGCGTAATTCGACGAGTGCCCCGGGTTGTTCGCGTTGCGCGAGGCCCAGTTCCTGTCTGCCACTTTCAGTCCGCAGGGCGGCAAACCATGCTTGGGGTGGAATTTGCAGTGCATCGGGTATGAGTCTCTCAATTAACAAAAAGGCCATGCCTCGCCAGGCTGCCGAAGTCGCAAAAGTCAACCTCGCTCTGAGCGAGAGCGAAGCCCGTCTGCGCGCCGTCCTGAACTCGGCGGTAAGCGCCGTGGTAGTAATCGATACCTCCGGCGACATCACCGACTGGAATGCTCGGGCCGAACAAATGTTTGGCTGGACCCGTCAGGAAGCCATTGGCAGGACACTTGCCGAGCTCATCATCCCGCTACGGTATCGGGAGGCGCACCAGCGTGGGATGAAGCACTTTTTGGCTACGGGCGAAGGCCCGGTCTTGAATCGGCTCATCGAACTGAGCGCCCTGCGCCGTAACGGCAGCGAGTTTCCCGTGGAATTGTCCATCAGCCCGGTCAAGACCGGCGACGTGGTGACGTTTTGCGGCTTTATCACCGACATCACGGAGCGCAAACGGGCCGAAGAAAGATTTCGCAGCGTTGTCGAAGCCTCTCCCAATGCCATTGTGCTCGTAAATCGGGACGGTAAGATGACGATGGTGAACGCTCAAACCGAAAAATTGTTCGGCTACGGACGGCCGGAGCTGCTCGACCACCCCATCGAGATGCTCGTTCCCGAACGGTTCCGCGCCAAACATCCGGGCTACCGAGGAGGGTTCTTCGCCAGTCCAAGCACTCGACCGATGGGTGCAGGCCGCGAACTGTTTGGCCTGCACAAGGACGGCCATGAAATTCCAGTCGAGATCGGCCTGAACCCCCTCGAAACCGCGGAGGGCGTCTTCGTTTTGGCCAGCATCATTGACATTAGCGAACGCAAGGCGATGGAGCAGACGCGCGTTCGGATGGCCGCCATCGTCGAGTCTTCCGACGACGCCATCATCAGCAAGACTCTGGATGGCGTGATCAGCAGTTGGAATCCGGGTGCGGAAAAGCTGTTCGGTTACACCGAGGAGGAGGTCGTCGGCAAACCGATCATGATGCTGATTCCGCGCGAACGCCAACGGGAGGAACCGGATATTATTGCGCGAATTCAGCGCGGAGAAGACGTTGATCATTTTGAAACCGTCCGGCTCAGAAAGGATGGACAGCAGATTGATGTTTCGGTGACCATCTCTCCGATCCGGGACGACAACGGAAGGGTCATTGGCGCCTCGAAAATTGCGCGCGACATTACCGAACGCAAGCGAGCCGAGGAGGAGATTCACAAGCTCAATGCCACGCTGGAGCAGCGCGTGGCCGAGCGCACCGCTCAGCTTGAAGCCGTAAACAAGGAGTTGGAGGCATTCTCCTATTCTGTTTCCCACGACCTGCGCCTCCCCCTTCGCCACATCAGCGGCTTTAGTGAATTACTCAGCCAGTCCAATCTCTCTAATCTGGACGAGGACGGCAAGCGGTACGTGAGCGTCATCCTGGACGCAGCCAAACAAATGGGCGCGCTCATCGATAATTTGCTGGTCTTTTCCCGCATGGGGCGGGCCGAGATGAGCCGCGTTAGGGTGAACATGGGCGAACTGGTTGGCGAAGTCATGCAGCAAATGGGCCAGGACTTCGAAGGGCGCTGCATCGAGTGGGACATCGGCTCGTTGCCCGAGGTGGTCGGTGACCGGGCGATGCTCAAACAGGTGTGGGTGAATCTCCTTTCCAACGCTGCGAAATACTCCCGACATCGCGAACGGGTCATCATTAGGGTCGCCAGCCGCCGGAACGAACGCGGCGACTGGGAGTTTTCTGTGCAGGACAACGGAGCTGGATTCGACATGGAATATGCCGGCAAACTTTTCGGCGTGTTTCAGCGCCTTCACCAGGCCGAGGAGTTTGAGGGCACAGGCATTGGGTTGGCCAACGTCCAGCGCATCATCCTGCGCCATGGCGGCCAGGTCCGAGCCGAGGGGAAGGTTGACGCGGGAGCGACTTTTTATTTTTCTTTGCCCGACATCGAAAAGGAAAACGAATGATACCATTAAAACCAATTCTGTTGGTAGAGGACAACCTTCGCGACATCGAGCTAACGCTTGCGGCCTGGAAACGGCACCATCTGGCGAATAACATCGCCGTGGCCAGGCACGGGGGCGAGGCCCTGGACTACCTCCATCGGCGCGGCAAATTCGAGGAGAGAGCAGCGGGCAACCCCGTGGTCGTGTTTCTGGATTTGAAGATGCCGAAGGTCGATGGCCTGGAAGTGCTTCGGCAAATGAAAGGCGATGAGAGCCTGAAGTCGATTCCTGTCGTCATGCTCACCTCGTCACGTGAGGAGAGCGACCTGGTCAAGAGCTACCAATTGGGCGCGAACGCCTATGTCGTCAAACCCGTTGGATTCGAGCAGTTCAGCGACGCCATTAAGGAGCTGGGAATTTTTTGGGCCGTTCTCAACGAGCCGCCTCCTGATAACTCGCGCAAATCGCCCCAATCACCGGCGAAGGGCTAAGAATCACGCTGAGGAGCCTCAGCGCGCGAACCGGGCCAGGAGCATTTCCAGACCTTTTTGATCCAAGTACTGAGGCATACCTTCGAAGCGGACGATGCCATTCGGATCGATCAGCATCGTGTGCGGAATGCCCTTGACCTCGACCTCAGATTCGGTGCGGTGGCGGGTGTCGATGGCGATAGCGTAGTCAATCACCGGGTTCTTCATGTTGCGGACAGCTACTTCCGGTTCATCTGAAAGCCCGATGATAACCAGATGATCTTTGAACCGGGCGTGGTAGCGGTTGAGCTCGGGGATCGAGCGCCGGCAGGGGCCGCACCATGTCGCCCAGAAATCCAGCAGCACGAATTTGCCGTTCATATCGGGCGGCGCAGTCAGCCATTTCTCCACCTGCAACTTTGGGGCAGGTTGGTTGATGAAGGGCTTCGCGTAGATGGGGTGGGCCGGGATGCCGTTGGCCGGCCCTTCTTGTTGCACATCCGGCTCCTGCTCGCGCACCTGCTTCTGCTTGGCAGTTGGCGCGTTGCGCAGCCCTTGCGTGTATAGAGCATTGGCCTGGGCATCTTCCGCCTGCTTGGCGGCCGCTTTTGCCGGGTCGAAGTGGAATCGCTTTTGCAGCGCAGGCTCGAGGCTCTTGAGCTTCGCGTTCCCCACCCCGCGGCTGTGCAGAAAAGAGATGTCGCTCGCTGACACAGACGTGACCGTAACGTTGGAATAAACCTCAGAGCCAATGCGAAGCGTGTCGAACTTTTCGTCAGCGGCTCGGGCCAGACCGCTCGCCATCAGCAGGCCAAAAAGAATCCTTCGAGCGTGTCTCAAAATTGTAGGAGCCGACGTAAAGAGGCTCTGATTATTGCTGAAATCCCTTAGAAATTGAGCCTCCTTACGTCGGCTCCTACATTTGAAGCGATTGTTCAAACAAGCTCTTAGAACCATACGTCAAACCGGCTCACACCTTCAGCAACGCCCTCGCTTCGGCCATCCCGGGCGCTGGGCGCCCGAATTCGCTCGCGGTGACGCGCGCCAGCGCCACGACATGACGCCAGCGAAACGCGGCTCTTGTGGAAGCGAATTCCTCGGAAACCGTGCGATAGAATTTTTCAGCGTGCAGCGCTCCGTCTTCACTGACAGCGTAGCGGAGGAGCAAATCGAACATAGGGCGAGGCGCGTGGCCGGCGTCGCCATACTTCTGGACCAGGGCGCTCGCTTTCGCCTGGAGATTGCCGCGGATCGCCTCTTCGAGTTCGCGAAGCATGGTGTCTGCCTCAGTCGCCTTAATCTGGTCGAGATGCTGTGGAAGCGGGAGCGGTTGCCAGTTGAGGAAATCGCCCCCGCGCGCCGTGCGATCCAGAGCGACCTGATAGGCGCCAAGGATGAGGCTGGCGAAGCAATTCCTCGGATTGGTGGCCAGCGCCATGTTGCGCCAGGCATTCGCCGAGTCCGACGCATGAACACCGATCGAATCGCCGTGCACACTTCCGATAGGTTTTCCCGTGACCTCTTCTCGAGCGGTCCGGCCCATGTCGCGGAGAACCAATTGATTGGCAGCCAGAGTGACCGCTTCGCCGACGTCGGCCGGCGACATGCCCTCCGCCAGCGCGGCGGCGGCCGCTTCCGCTGCCTGTTGCGGATTGGACTTGAAAATGGTCTGGCTCATTTGGTCCACCCAACTGTCCTCGGCCCGACGCTGGCCCGGCAAGCGGCCCAGAAGTTTGTGCTCCTCGAGCATCCTGGGCAAAAGCGTCCGCGGCTCGTCCTTGGCATCCGAGCGCGGCCACGATTCGGCCCTGACGCAATAACGGACGGACTGACGGAGCAATGTATGGGCCTGTTCCTTGCCGATCAGTCCAAGCAGATCCCACGCCCGGTAAGGCAATACGACACGGTGAACTTCGGTGTTATCATGGACCGCGTACAGCAAATCGTTGAACGCATCTTCGGGCGTGCCCCGCGCCAGCGCCGCGAAGGTCTGTTCAGCCTCGCTCACGTCCTTGCGTCGCACTGCGGCGCGCAACGACTCGCCGGTGAGATGGTTGCCCTTGGTTGCACCAGCTTTCACGACGTGCAGCACTTCCCCCTTGCGTCCGCCGTGCTCCTGGATGCGGTTCGTATTGCGATAAAGCACTTTGAACACGGGCAACGGCTGCAGTTCCGCCGGCAACTCGCGCGACATGTGCAAGGCCGGCGCAAGCGCCATCATTGTGTGGAATCCCACGTAATCCTCCCCGCCAAACGTCCGCGCATTGGCCAGCGCTGCCGCAGCGGTTAATTGCCGCAGGTCCACGCCCGCGTGAATCTGGTCCAGCAACGTGGGAAACAAGCCGTTGACCGGCGTTTCCTGCATGAGACAGACTAGCCGCTCCAACTGGCCGAATGACAGGTTCTCCGCGGTCTCATCGGCCATGGCTGTCGTCAAGCCCAATTCGCGCGCGACACCATAACCGACTGTTGCGACCAACATGCCTCGCCCGACCTCGGCGAGAAATTCCCGGCGTGTGCGTGGTGTATTCATGGGCATCCTTTCATCCAAAGTTCATGGAGGGTCTTCATCAGGCTTCCTCTTATCTGTACGCCTGATTTGGAACTGGTCAATTCCATTCTCGCTGCGCCGTAGGCGCTGAGTGCATTTTGCCATCGCCACCACGGAGCGGGGACGGCCTCGTCCCCGGATCGCAACCGTGCGCCAAATGGTGCAGGGGACGAGGCCGTCGACGAGGCCATCCCCGCCCCGTGAAATCTGTCGGAATCAATCCATTCAAGCCGCAAGGTTCGGCTCTCGAGTGTCGTTTTAAGAGAATTGGCAGCAGCGGCGTGGCTGTGGGGCATGAGCAGGAGAGTCGCGGTTTCATCAACGGTACGCTGTCCGATCGTGAGAAATGGATCAGCGGCTGAACCAACTGGACCATTGGTTCCAACCGGCTCCAAGCGCGCCGCAGGTCGGCCGCGGTGGGTGAGAAGGAATCTCTCGCCCTTGGCGACACGTCGCAGGATGCCTTCTGCATCTCTCCCAAGCTCCACCATGGTAGCATCTGACTCACACAACTGACGTGTGTGTGAACTCACACTTGATCGCAGCAACTTGAAGCACAGGTAAGTGCACTCCACCCCTCCGGAGCTTCCTCTTCACCCATCCCTCGGAACAATACACGAATTATCTTCGCGGATAACTGCGCGTGTGTGCCTGGACGTAACTTCCATCCCTTCGGGTGTAACCATGGACAAAAACTCTGCCGCTGTCGGACGAGGAAGCAGATCCGGAATACGTTGATTGCGACGGTTGCTGAGATTGTTGCGGCTGGTCAATCGCGATGACCTGTGACTGTGCCCGGCGTTCGTCTGCCAAATACGCTGCCGCCGCCTTTGTTAAATCGTATCCTAACCGTTCGCGAAGCTCCTCCGATAAATCTGCCAACTTCACCCTGCCCGTGGTCGGGCCTTTCCGCCAAATCACGTATGCCCCATCGACAACGCGCACGACCTCGGCGTTGGTGACCACCTCTCCTGACGAATTTACGAAGGTGATCGTCTGCGGTAGGGCCGGGCGGGCAAGCTTCACTTGTTCCGCAGTCCAGCCCGAGTCGTCCTCAGCTTTTGTTCCATTCCTCAGCGCATCGACTTTAGCCACTGAAATTTTTTTCAATTCCTTTTCTGACGCTCGGGATCGATTCAGTTTTGCTTCGGAAAAAACTGAAACCCACCAGCCCTCGTAGGCATCTTCTGCGGTTGGAGGAGTAATCTCAAAACTAAGGCCATTTCGTTGCTTTAGATCCTGCTGAAGTGAAAGCGCCCGCAGAACCTCTCTGTCGCCGCTGTCACCAAGCAAATCGCTTATGAATTTTAGGCAGTTGGCTTTCGCGGTTTCATCGTTCAACAGCTTGCGATAAACCCCGAGTTCTATCCCGGCCGGGTCTTCTAAATCGCCGTAAATGTTGAGTTCATAATCTTCGTTACACCGAAACGAGACATACGGCACATTCCGGAGAATTCCTTTATCAATTACCGTGGCCGGTATCGGCGTTAAGCTTGATGACCAGGTCTGACCGCTCAGAGACAACACTGCCGTTTTGAAATCAGGAAGCCGATTGGTAGATCGTGTCTGAGACGCATCGGCATTTCGGTCGAACTTTATCTCCTTAATGTTCGATCTGCCAAAATTGAACGTGCCGTGATCCGTAAGGAACAGCAAGTCTTCGCCATTCGTCTGGATTACAGTTCCTGTGATCGGATCACCTTTGGAAAACACCAAAGTATCGGCCAGCGAGTTAAGGGTGAAAATTAGACTCAAACCACAGAGCAAATTTATTCTCATAACAGTTCTCTCCAAGCCTGAGACTGACGGCGACCGCTCCGTGGATCAAAGCACTCCCCTTACGCTTGGCAAGGCTAAAGGTGTGCACCTTTGGCGGAAATGCTTGAGGCTTTGTAAGTTCAATCGATTCTGGTCGTTACTTACTCGTTTTGACTCGCCGCCGGGGATTCGATATTTCATTTCCATGGACGAGCAGGAAACAAATATTCACGTCGAACGGGACGGCCCCCACAGGCTCGACGCGGTGAGGAAGCCGCAAACCGAGCGCATCATTCACCCGGGGCGCACTACAGCCGGTTCGACTCGCAGATCGTCTTTGCGATCACGAGCGCCGTCGCGGCTTACGTTGCGAGAACCGTAGAAATCGAGCCGTGTAAATGAACAAAAGCTTCACCGACTGAGAGATTGCTCACGAGGTAAGCGTGGCCTTTACAGCATCGCCTTTACAACGTGCTCAGCGGCGTGAACGACTAGATCCAAAGTCAGCGGCACGCCCTTCTTCGCAAGTTCAGTTTTCACCTTCGACCACAGATTTTCATTCCTGATTTTTGCAATAAAATCATGTCCTGCAGGCGTGAGGTCATGCACAATAAAATCGACCGGTTTCACTTTGCCCGGGGAGGGCCGCTCAACGATATGAGCATCCACGAGGCCGGAGAGCCTCATTTGCTTCACGTGGTATGCAACTTCTTCCTGGGCGTGGCCGGGTGGAATCGAAGTATCGTTACGCTCGAAGCGAAGCAGAAGCTCCCGGATCAATTCCATGTCTCGTGGCATCATCGATGGGCATGATACAGTTGAGTCCATCGGGGTCAAATCGGGCCGATATAGGATCTAATGCTTCCTCTGGCTGTGGTGTTGCAGCCCTTCGGGATAACGAATCGCCGGGCCGAGCATTTTCCGAACGGAAGAAGCTGGCTATTCGTCGATCCGAACAGTGCCAATCTGTTCACCCCTACTCTTCAAATAGCTTTTTACCCACAAGGCCGACCCGGTCTTTCGATGAGCCTTTGCTGCGGGGGTGTTTATCATGTGCTGCGCGTAGGAGGTGGCGCTCAATGAGAACGGGTCGAATTCTCCATCGGTGCGCCGGAACGCCGTGATAACTGAATCGAGCCTTGGGAGCATTCGATACGAAACGCCGACGCTAGTGGTTTTAACATTGGCGCATTCGATGACAGTGTGCTTGCCTTTGAAGCTCGATTCATTGCTGCCGCGGCGAATCATCTTGACACCGATAACGAGACCTATTTTTTGGGCCATGTCCCTGCCGAATCTGTCCCCTTCAATCCCGGGCTGTTGATGTGTGCCATGCAGTGAATCCGCAGCAAACATTCTGCTGCTTCTGAAAATTGAACGCAAGCAACGCGCCATTTTTTGCTCACGTCGAACAGTTCTGTGCCAGTCAACACCCTTAAATACCTGGAACACGAATAACACGGATCAATATGTGGTAAATTTTTGTGGTAACTGCCGGGTGTGAGCCACAAGTGCTTGCGGGAGGAGATTGGAGCGAGCGAAGGGATTCGAACCCTCGATACTAATACGGCTTAGAAATGTGCGAGATTGTTCAAGGAATTGATACTAGTGAACGCTCTTGACGCCGTTGAACGTTGCCACTATTGTTGCCACAACTTATGGCTTCAATACGAGTTAAAGAGCGATCTCCATTCTACTTCGCCTGCTTCAATTTACCTGATGGCAGCCGCACTCAACGGAGCACGGGAGTGCCAATTGTCGGTATCAGGAAATCTGATTTTAGCGACCTCGAAAAGAGACTTTCTGCGGCACTTCAAGCTGAAGTCACCATCTCAAAAGCCGACGCTTCTAGGTCGGAGATGATTGTTGGAGCCCGCGAGGCAAAACGTCTGGCGCACCGCATCGCGCAAACTTTTGAAGACGCCGCACGTAAAAGCGGCGCCGGCCTTCTGACAGAACAACGGGCGCGGAAGGCAATCGCGGACGTATATTCGCTGGCAAACCAGGGCAAGATGCCGACCGCGTCCGTACGTGAATTCCTTGAAGCGTGGCTTAAACAAAAAGAACTGGAAGCTACGGGGAAAACGCATGAACGCTATTCCCGTGTGGTCGAATTATTCCTGAAGTTCTTAGGGAATCGCGCCAACCGAGATCTTTCTCATTTGACGAGCAAGGAAATTGCCGCATTCCGCGACCACACTGCAAAAAAACTTAGTGCTGGCACTGTGAACATTTGCATCAAAGTGCTTCGCTCAGCCTTGGGTCAGGCAAGGCGCGATGGCTTGGTTGATGTCAACGAGGGCGAGCGGGTCACCATTCTGAAGCGCAAGCGGAGCTTTGAGCGCCAGCCCTTCACCCTCGACGAATTGAGGCAGATTTTGAACACTGCGAATAACGAATGGAAGGGAATGATTCTCGTGGGGCTCTACACAGGACTCCGCCTAAGTGACGTGGCAACGCTTACATGGGCGAACCTGGATCTGCAACGCGATGAACTGCGCGTTACGACAAGCAAGACTGGTCGCCGGCAAGTACTTCCGCTGGCGCGACCACTCTCCAAGCATTTAGCAACTCTCCCCACGAGTGACGATCCCACTGCACCCCTTTTCCCGAGCGCTCACGCCGCTCGACAGCGAAGCCAGTATGGAGGCACCCTCAGCAACCAATTTTACAACATTTTAGTCAGTGCCGGACTCGCAAAGAAACGGACGCATGAAAGCAAAGGTAAAGGACGGGACGCAAGGAGGCAGCACGGGGGATTGAGTTTCCACTCCCTGCGCCATACCGCAACCAGCCTGCTCAAGAATGCGGGCGTGAGCGACGCTGTTGCTCGCGACATCATCGGCCACGAATCGCCAGCGATTTCAGCGCACTACACCCATATCGATGATGAGACGAAGCGGAAAGCATTGAATGCTTTGCCGGACGTGCTCGACGGCCGAGAGACCTAATAGTATCCAGGCTGGCGCGCGTCCGGTCCTGCCGGAACCAATCAATCCAGGAAGCACATAATGTCCCACATGGCCGATTTGAAACCGGGCGGACGGCATGGACTTTCGGAAAGGTTCAAACGAATTGTGCTCAAAGCCGGGCTGGATCTGCAAACAGTCAAGGGAGGCGGAGGCCGCGCCCACGTTCGGCGCGCCCGAGCAGGAGCAGCTACTTGCGGCCATCACCGAAATGCTCAAGGAGGTGGCAATAAACGTTGGCGCACAGCTAGTCTGACGCCGCAGTTTCACGTTGCCCCAATCCGCCAAAGAGTTAACCTGTCACCATCAGCCACCATTATGGGCGTCTACTCTGACTACCTTGGGAAAAAGTGGGACTTCCAGGCACTCAGCGCCGAACGGAAGGCCCAACTCGCAAAAATATCACGGCACCGCGGCGGCAGAGGCGTGCTGGTTTACGCAGCCGACTTCAATAAAAACGGCAAGGACGTCCCGCTCATGCTGGACTACAGCGACCTCATGCCCATTCAGGACCAGCTCTCCGCCATCTCCGGCAAGGAAATTGACATCATAGTGGAGACCCCGGGGGGTCTCGCCGAAGTGGTCGAGGATATAGTCCGTTTCGTGCGCAGCACATACGACCGCGTCGGAATGATCGTGCCAGGCTGGGCCAAGAGCGCAGGAACAATTCTCGTCATGGCCGGCGACGAAATCCTTATGGGGCCATCCTCATCACTCGGCCCGATCGACCCTCAGATTAACTTCGCCGGGAAGCGCTTCTCGGCAGACGCTTTCATCGAGGGGCTTGAAAAAATCAAATCCGATGTCCAGAAACCCGGCAGCCATCTGAACCCCGCCTACATCCCAATCCTTCAGAACATCTCGCCCGGCGAGATTCAAAACTGTTTGAATGCCCGCAGCTTCTCGCACCGCCTGGTGAGAGACTGGCTGGCGGCGTACAAATTCAAGTATTGGACCAACCACTCCGATAAAAGGCCAGTGACGGACGCCGAAAAAGTCCAGCGCGCGGATCAGATTGCCCAGGAGCTCTGCAATCACTCGAAGTGGCTGACCCACGGAAGGTCCATCAAGCTCGCTGACCTGGCAAAGCCGCCAATTGGCTTGAAGGTAGTCAATTACGCAGAGAATCCAGACCTGAACGACGCCATCTCGCGGTATTACACACTCCTGCGGATGACGTTCGACAGCACCAACATGTTCAAAATCATCGAAACTGCTACGTCTCAGATCTACAGATTCGTGACCCCGCCCGCGCCGAACCCGATGCAACCGGGCCAGCTTATCCCCATTCCCCAAGGAATTCCGTTCCCTTTGCCCGTCGGTCCAGCCCCTCCGGGGCCGGAGATCGCCGCCATCGGGTTTCAGTGCCCAAGCTGTAAACAGCGCTTTATGATCCAGGTCAACCTTGGGGAATCGGCCCCCCTCCAGCCGGGCAGCGTTGCATATCCGACGGAGAATGATATATTTAAGTGCCCTAAATGCGGGCTGGAAAACAATTTATCTTCAATTAGGTTGCAAATCGAGGCTCAATCAGGCAAGAAAGTAGTCAAATGACTTGCTGCATGAGCGACTACAACGCATACACCATCCTATTCCAGCGGCTTGAAGACGCCCGCACCGTACAGACGGCCGCCGAGCGCGAAGAGGCCGCCCGGATTATGGAAGAGGCCGAGCGCATTAAAGCCGTCCGAGAGTTGGCCGAGGCAGCATCAGAGCAGACCGGTATTGGCACATTCACTAGAGCCTAGCTCTCAGGCTCGCCAACGCGCCCGCCGCCATTCGGTTTCCGGGCAAAGCGCCCAGAACCGCGCCGCGATTTTTTTCAGCAGTTTTTGTTGACCTTCCTCTGAAGCTCCAGCACGCTACAGCCACAAGACCGTCACACCCGTACCTTAATCGAGGAAATCAGTGCCACGCCGTGGTCGCAGCGGTTCCGCCGCCTGGCGTGTGGAGGATGAGGTCGAGCCCCTTCGCGCGATCCAGTCCATACAGGTATTCCCGACCCCCTTCCCTACGTAGGGGAAGGGGGGGGTCAGCTATCGCTGCCGTGCTAACGCACGGAAATCAACGGGTTGTGCGCGTGTTGTCGGGGGCCGGACGCAAGAGGGCGCCCCCGACTCCACCCCTTTTCCTCACGGCTCACGGGTCTGCGCTGCGACTCACGTCGTTCTCGACCAAAAGGGGTGGAGTCGGGGCCGCCCAAGGATATCTCCGCACCGGGGGTTCAACGGATGGGTTGGCAGAAGAGCGGTGCTCCGATGCTATTTGCCCCGACAACACGCGCACACAGAAACACCTCCAGCCTCATGGCTGGAGAACCCGTCACCGCAGGTGAACGGGTTCGGGAAATACGGGTTCCCGAGTGGGTGTGGGCGCGCCGGCGACAGAGTCTCTGGCGCTACCGGTTTGCCTCACGGCACCGGTTAACCGTTGCGTTTTTAAGACTTCACAGTTAGCCCACCGGTGGAGTGTGATCGGAGACAGGTTCAGGCTCTGTAGAGGTGCCACGTCTCGGACCCTCGAGCTGCATCAGCCTGGTTGTGAGCTCTCCAACCTCACGGTTGGCGGCAATCAATTGATTGACGTATTTCTCACGTTCCTGCCCGAAGGCCGATCGCTCCTCACGGAGCTGGTCGATAAGGAAGTCCTTGCCACGATTCGTGATCTTTAAATCCAGGACCTCTTTTTGCAGCTCGGTCACTTGCTTCGTCAAGGCGTCCCGGTCTTCGGAAGAGGCCGGGGGCGATTCCGAATCGTTCGGAACGGTTGCTTCGCCTTTCCGAACGGCGCCGCTGCTTTTCTGCTCCCCTTTGGATAACTCCTCCTTGATGGCGAGCTCAATGCTTTCCTGGGTGATGTAGTATTTCCGGTCGTTCGGATCGAAATAGCAATCAAGCCGGGCCAGGCCCTGCCGGTTCGGCCAGCACCAGTTAATAATGCTGCGCTCGGTTCTGGCGACGCCGGCCGCCTCAAACATCTTCGCGGCATCACGCACGGAAACGGTGTGAGTCGCTTTCCGCTCACGTGGCGCCTCAAACTTGCGGAAGGTTTCCGAAGCCTTCGGGCTGTTTCCGAACGCTTCCGAATCGGGATTCCTTTGTGGGGTTGAATTGTTTGCAGGGATTTCCATCGCGATGGAGGACGAATTCGCTTCGTCTCTGATTGTACCACATCGCTTTTCCAGCACCTGTGGACAGCCGCCTTTATAAAAACTTTAGGATTCTTCCGAACCTTTCCGCACTTCCGAACGCCTCCGAAGCGTTCGGCATGATTCGGAAAGCTGCGGAATCGTGCCGAACATTTCCGTATGGTGCGGAAGGTTTCGGAATCAATCGGAAACGTTCGGAACAAATAGGCCGAAAACCACGAGTCCTCATATGTGAGGTCAAACATTCAGAAGAATTTCTTCGCAACTGCGCGCCGCATCCCTTGATAAAATGCGAAGCCTCCGTCCGGTGTCCAGCGTAGGGGATCGAAACCAACGCCTGCGGCCGCAAATTGCGGATCTCGCAGCATCGAGTTGACCATCCATTCGTCCACATCCTTAATTTCGTGCGGGGCGATGCGCAACGCATGCTCCGTTTGCTCAAACTCCCGATGAACTCTGCTAACCCCGAACTGATGATGAAATTTTTGAAAATACGATATATCCCGCACGACAAAAACGGCGGTGATCTGGGGAGCCCATCGGATTAAATCGATAAAAAACCCGGTAACGTCGAATGATGCGTCTCCGCTCTTTTCCATTTCTTCCAGAACGGTTCTCCATTTTTCCTTGGGTTCCGACCCCGCTTCGCCACGGAGCGGTTCCGCCAGGTAGTCTTGCCCAAAGAGTTCTTTTCCTATCGACGTCATCACACGTTCCTTAACGTCGAAGTCCAATTCAGGCAACCTTCGCCATCTAAACGCGCACGTGCCAATAGTATCATACAGGCCCTCGGTTCCGCCCACCAGACTATCGACACTCCGCATGTGGATATACGGCTTATATTGACGTGGGCCGCACTTCAAAAGCAGCAGATTGCTGACGCCGACCATGATCGCTTTTTTCTCACAGAACGTCTCAATGTCCGTTTCCGTTCTGAGAAGCTTATCTCGAACCGGGAGATTCGGATTCTTGCCCGATTTCCTTAGGGCGAGATTCAACTCGTGTTCAAGATGCCACTGGCACATGATGGTCTCGAGGAATTTCCCCGCAGCAAATGTCAGCGTGAGGTGCTTCTTGTCGGTTTCAATCCTCCGCAGCTGATATAACCTTCCTCCTTCGCCCAGTTTGGGCTGGTCCAGTGCGCGCCGAATCTCATGGTAGAGTTCAAGGAATTCCCGTTCTTCACGCGTAGCAGTATATGGCTCTCCCATGCGCAACGGCGCCAACACCAGTGACCGGCGGTCCAGGTTCAACCACTCTTTCCGTACGAACAACGGGACGCGGATAGGCCCTTGTTTCCCCGGGTACGAAAACAAGCGGTCGTGGACATGTTCATAATATTTGTTGAGCGAGGCGCATTGCTTTGCGAAGTGCCCTTCCCTCCAGGCTTCGATCGCTTCGCTCGTCGTTATGCCACGGCGCGCATCCGATTCCAGCGGACGCTCCTCGGCGGCCGGGAATCTCTCAACAGCAGGGCTTTGTGCTTCGCTGTTTACAGCATCCTCGACCGTCCACTGCAACAGTGCTTCCTCTGAAATGCCCAGCTTATCCATCAAATTTCTCCACATCTTCAGAGAAATGCGTTGCTGACCATTCAGCACAAAACGCAGTTGCTGATACGCGCAATTAAGCTCTGCGGCGATTGCAGACCACTTGACCTGCCGCTTGCTTCGCTTGTCTGCAAACTCCTTAAGCCAAACGTCCGCACCGGGCCGAAACTTACGCTTTGGTGGTTCGATCGGCTGCACAAGGCCAAAAAAATGTCAGATTTGACAAATCTGACAAGCCCTCGATTGAAGCGTTCCCTCTTCGCGTGCGAAAACTTGTGGAGTGAAAAATACAACGGCGAAAAGAAAAGCAGCCACTCCTAGTACGAGTGACTGCGAATTTGTCCGCCGCCTGCATAAACAACCAGTTAAAAGGAAAGCATATGCAAACAACGAACTATATAAGCCTAGCTAATTATTCTGAAAAAGTCAACTCCACTGCCCAGGCACCCGTAATTGACCTTGAAACGGAGTATGCGCAGCTGCTCGCCATCCAGAACATAGTACGAGGCGATATTGGCCGCGCTCCCATTCCATTTATCCACAGACCTGGCTCAAA
>JACXTT010001964.1_pt1 | contig 33479 bp, 25 predicted proteins | sample 9270951 | NCBI WGS metagenome assembly JACXTT01 (sample SAMN15532306, study PRJNA645909) | rock metagenome | isolation source: weathered quartz diorite | place: Puerto Rico | collected 2017-06-21
GCCGGCGCGGAGCTGGAGCATGCAGCCTGGGTTGGCAGTCACGATGACGCCGGCGCCGGTGGAGTTGACGTTCACCATTTTCTTTTCGAGAATGGCGGCGGCCATTTCGTCGTGGACCACATTGTAGACGCCGGCGCTTCCGCAGCATAGGTCGGCAAGGGGCATTTCGCGGAAGGTGAGTCCGGGAACGGATTGCAGGAGCTTACGCGGAGGGACGCGTATCTTTTGACCGTGGGCGAGGTGGCAGGAGTCCTGATAAGTGGCGGTGACGTTGACGGGGCCCATGTCGCGATTCAACTCGATGGACGCCAGAAACTCGGTGACGTCCTTCATCAGTGCGACGAACTGCTTGGATTTTTCGGCGTAGTCCGGGTCGTGCTCCAGCAGGTCGTGATATTCCTTCAGCGTGGAGCCGCAGCCGGCGGCGTTGGTGACGATGGCGTCGAAGCCGCCGCTGAGGACGGCATCGATGTTGCGGCGGGCGAGCGAGCGGGCGTATCCGCGAAGGCCGGCGTGGACGTGAAGGGCTCCGCAGCAGGTCTGGTCGCCAGGGATCACTACCTCGCAGCCGTTCTTTTGCAGAACGCGGACGGTGGCCTCATTCAGCCGGGCGAAGGAGACGTTGGCAATGCATCCGGCGAGGAACGCGACCCGGTGGCGGCGCGCACCACGGGCGGGAAAAGTCTTGCCGATCTGGTTGAAGAAGAACGGCGGCTCGGCAGGAGGGGCGAGGCTTTCGAGACGCCCCATTTTCCCCATGAGCCGTGTGATACGGCTGGATCGGACGAGCTTTTGGAGGCCGCTGGCTTCATATAGGAAGGCCAGCGCGCCGGCGACGCGCATGGTCGAGGGAGACTGCAGCAGGTGTCCGAAGACGAAGCGTCGCAACAGGCGGATGCCAAGGGGCCGCTTGATCCTGGACTCGATGTCGGAGCGGGCCGCCTCCACAAGGCGTCCGTATTGCACGCCGGAGGGGCAGGCGGATTCGCAGCCGCGGCAGGCGAGGCAGAGCTCGATGTGCTCGACGTAGGATTCGCTGACGGGCGCGCCGTTGTGGACTTGGACCATCTGATAGATGCGGCCGCGAGGGGAATCCATCTCGACGCCCAACTCGCGATAGGTGGGGCAGGCGTTGAGGCAGAGACCGCAGTGCACGCAGCGGTCGAGGTCAGCCTGTTCGGGCTTGTCAAAAAAGGCGAAAGAATCGGCCACGGTTGAGTAGGTGGTGAGGGTCAAACATGTTCTTGACCCGCTTCATGGTTTCAAAATCGCTGCCGGGAGACGGCCACAAATCGAGCCGGGTCTTTTCGGTTTCTGGAGCGAAGTCTATTATAGCCTTCCACGGTCCGCGCGCCGCTTCGGCGGCGGCGGCATCAGGAAAGCAGCCGTAGACCACCCCGGTTCCGGCGCGGGCGACAGCGGGCGCTTTCCAGGCCTGGCACAGGTCGGGCACTTGTACAAGCAAGCAGGAGGCGCGAAGCACGACGCCGTGCGGAGTGGTGGCGAGGAACGAAGGGATGAATTCGCGGATGAGGCCGAGCAGGCCTTCGGGGGCTTCGGCGGCGGGTCCGAACGCTTTGAGCTCGCGCTGGTAGCGCTCGATGACGGCGGCGTTTCCGCCGGTCTGGAAGGAGACGATCCAGGCAGGGGCGAGCCCGAGGCGCTGCGCCGCGGCGGGATTCAGCAGGTCGAGCGAGGCGGGCTGGAGAACGCTTTTGCGGATGTTGGCAAGCGCCTCGCCGGCGGCTTGCGGGGAGTCGAAGGCGAGCACCCAATGGCGCTCGGCCTGGGGCATCGGCAGCACCTTGAAATTGGCCACGGCGATGGCGGCCAGGGTCCCGAACGATCCGATCATGAGCTTGCCCATGTCGAGTCCGGCGACGTTCTTCACGACCATGCCGCCGGATTGCACGAGCTTGCCTTCGAGGGTGGCGAACTTCATGCCGATGACCAGGTCGCGGGCGGTTCCGAAGAGACGGCGGCGGGGGCCGGAAGAGTTGGACGCCAGGACGCCTCCGACGGTCGCGCCGCCGCCGAACGGGGGGTCGAGCGGAACCATCTGGCGATTGGCGGCGAGCACGCGGGAGAACTCGGCCCAGGGCAGGCCAGCCTCAACGCTGACCGTCAGGTCGCGCGGTTCATACTGCAGGACGCGGCGCATAGCCGACGTGGAAATAGCGAGGTCGGCGGCGGGCAGGGGGCCAGCCATGCGGTCCTTGGTGAAGGCGCCGCCGAGCCGGATGGTTTTCTTTTGCGCGGAGGCGTCGCCAAGCGCGGCGGCCAGCGCGTCCGGTGAGTCTGGTGTGAGCAAGACACTACTTTACTATGGCGAGGACTACGGCGGAGCCGTAGGCCTCGCCGGGTGTTGGGTATTGGGTGATGGGTGTTGGGTGGAGGAGGCGCTTCGCGCATCTTTTTTGAATGCGCGGCCTTCGGCCGTCATGGGAGTTAGGTGAGAGGCAGTGCTGCGCGTCGTTCTTGAGATGCGCTTCGGCCCGTCTGCGAGCGTTGAGGTATTATCACGAGATTCGGATTCTCTACTTCGCTACGGTCTTTTTGAGTTCGCTGCTGTTGTTTCTGGTGCAGCCGATGCTGGCCAAGGCGATTCTGCCTTGGTTTGGAGGGTCGGCGGGCGTGTGGACGGCGTGCATGCTGTTTTTTCAGGCGGTGCTGCTGCTGGGGTATGCGTATTCGCATTGGGTGACGCGGCGTTTTGCACCCGGTGCGCAGACGGCGATCCATTTGACACTGGTGGTTGCGAGCCTGGCCTTTCTGCCGCTGGTTCCGGCGGCGGCGTGGAAGCCCGTGAACGGGGCGTGGCTGGAAGGGCGCATCCTGGCGCTGTTGGCGGTGACGGTGGGCCTTCCTTATTTCCTGCTGTCGACGACGAGTCCGCTGGTGCAGGTGTGGTATGCAGGCGTGGGGGCGGGGACGATTCCTTATCGCTTGTTCGCGGTATCGAACGCGGCGTCGCTGGCGGCACTGCTGTCGTATCCGTTCGTGGTGGAGCCGTGGCTCGGCACGTCGGCGCAGCTTCGGACGTGGTCGGCGGGCTATGCGGTGTTTGCTGTGGTCGTGGCGGCGGCGGCGTTCGCGGGACGGCGGCGGGAAGTGCTCCTGACGACGATGGCGCGGTCGACGGGCGGGGAGCGGTTGCTGTGGCTGGGGTTGGCGGCCGCGCCGTCGGTGTTGTGGCTGGCGGTGGCGAACCAGCTTAGCCAGAGCGTCGCCGCACTGCCGCTGTTGTGGGTGGCGCCGCTGAGTCTCTATCTGCTGAGCCTGACCTTGTGCTTCCAGCATGACGCCTGGTACCGCCCGGGCTGGTTCCGCTGGCTGCTGCCGGTTTCGATCGCGGCGCTGACGGCGGCCAGCAAACAACACGCGTGGAGCGATTCGATCCTGTGGGGGATGCTGCTGTACGCGGGCGGGCTGTTCGGCTGCTGCATGTTCTGTCACGGCGAGCTGGCGCGGCGGCGTCCACACACGGGCGACCTGACCACGTTCTACCTGATGGTGGCGTCAGGAGGCGCGCTGGGCGGGGCTTTCGTCAGCCTGGTAGCTCCCGTGATCTTCAACGATTATCTGGAGCTGACGGCGGGAACGCTGGGGTGCCTGCTGCTGGCTCTGCCGTTACTCTATGGATATTCGCTGCGGCAGCAGGTCCGGCGGCTGGCGCTGATTGCGGCGGCGTTCGCGGCGGCGGTCCAGTTTCAATCGCAAAGCAAGGCGCGGGCGCGCAATTTCTACGGGACGCTGGAGGTTCGGGAGCGCGGCGAAGGGGTGGACGCGGTCCGCGCGATGTACAACGGAACCATTCTGCACGGGCTGCAATTTCTCGCTCCGGAAAAGCGGCGGATTCCGGCCACGTATTATGGCGAACGCTCCGGGGTGAGCCTGGAGCTGAGCCGGATCCGGCATGAGCGGCGGCGGATCGGCGTGGTGGGGCTGGGAATCGGGACGCTGGCGGCTTTCGCGCGGCCGGGCGATGTGATTCGCTTTTACGAGATCGACCCGCTGGTGGTCCAGTTCGCTCACCAGCAGTTCGATTTCCTGAAAGACTGCCAGGGCACGGTGGAAATTGCGGTAGGAGACGCGCGCATGGTTCTGGAAAGCGAAGGCCCGCAGGGGTTCGATCTGCTGGCAGTGGACGCCTTCGCTGGAGACTCGATTCCGGTGCACCTGCTGACCAGGCAGGCGTTCGAGCTGTATTTGCAGCATTTGAAGCCGGACGGATCTCTGGCGGTTCATGTGTCGAGCAAGTACCTGGACCTGGCTCCGATCGTGCTGCGGAACGCCTCGGCGCTGGGGCGGGAGGCGCTGGTGGTGCAGAATTCGGTCGATCCGGCGAGGCAGATCACGGCGGCGACATGGGTGATCGTGGGTGGCGCGCGAAAGAGCGGCGAGGTGAAGGGGCGTCCGTGGACGGACGATTACAGCAATTTATTCGGGGTGTTTAAATAGGGTAGGGATCACATGATTCGAATTCAGATCCGCCTCGATGAACGCGAGTACGAACTGGCGAAAGCCGAGGCGCGATCATTAGGCATTTCAGTGGCAGAGCTTGTCCGGCGCGCCCTCCGTCAAGTGCTTTCTCCCGAGGGAAGGGCCCTTGGATGAGGTTCGCCGGTTGCGTGGAGACGGGCAATCCTCACCCGATCCAATCTGTTGATGAAATCGTCTATTGCCGAAAGGATTGACCGCTGTGTTGTTCCGCCGTTTGTTTTCGACGCCAACGCCACGGGCCACTTCATCGTTAGTCGTTGCGGAACGCCACGGCTGGTTTCTCCGCCGCTATGACCAGCACAGAGCGATCCAATTCCTCGCCTGCATCGATGCCTTGCCGCGCTTGACGATCCGAGGCTTCGACTCTGCCGAGTTGACTAAGACGGGGGGTATCGTAAAGAAGTTCGCCGACCAAGGTCTCACCTTGGCTGACGCGGACGGGCTTTCCATCATGCGGGAGCTCAGGATCGGTTGTTGCTGGTCGACAGATCGCCACCTTGGCCTGGATGGCGTTGCGCTGGTTGTCTGAGCTCAACCGATGCGCTATGCGGTACGGTCGCTCTTAAGGGCCCCAGGGTTCACAGCCGTAGCGGTCATCTCGCTGGCGTTGGGGATCGGCGGGAACACTCTGATGTTCAGCATTGTCCAGGCGGTATTGATCCGTGCCCTACCCTATCCGGAATCGGACCGGCTGGTCTTCGTCTGGTTCACTCCTCCGAATCATCCGGAACAGAAACGGGCGGCCACGACGGCAGACTTTATTGCTCTTCGAGAGCGGAGCCGGATGCTGGAACATGTGGGCACGATGGGCGGAGTGGGCGACACGGCGAGTTTTGCGGGTGCTGCCGGGGAGAACACGGAGGAAGTGGAAGGCCAGCGATTCTCGGCAGGCGTTCCACGGGCGCTGGGAGCGACAACGCTGCTCGGCCGTTGGTTCACCGAGGCGGAGGCAGAGACCGAGGCGGTTGTCGTCATCAGCTACCGCCTGTGGCAGCGCCGCTTCGGCGGCTCGCCGGATGTGTTGGGCCGGACGGTCCGGACGGATGGGAAAATCACCACCATTCTTGGAGTGATGCCGGAAGGTTGGATGCTGTTCAACAACCCGGTTCAGTTCTGGATGCCTGAGAGGCTGGATGCCGGGAGCCCGGATCGAAACCATCCTTTGGCGGCGCGGCTAAAGGCGGGCGTCACTCTCCGGCAGGCACAGCAAGAGATGAATAGCCTGGCGGCCGGGCTTGGCGAGAAGGGCTGGGGAATCCGGCTGGAGCCGGCACTGGAGATCTACGTCGGTTGGGTGCGCCGGCCGCTGCTGATTGTGCAGGGCGTGGTGGCGCTGGTTCTGCTGATCGCATGCGCGAACGTGGCCGGCCTTCTGCTGGCGCGGGCGGCGGCACGGAAGAAGGAAGTGGCGGTGCGCTCCGCGTTGGGGGCCGGGCGCTGGCAAATCGCACGATTGTTCCTTACGGAGAGCCTGCTGCTGTCGGTGTACGGGGGGCTGTGCGGCGCTGCCCTGGCCTACGGCGGCCTGAAACTCTTTCGCGCGATCAGCCCGGCATGGTTTCCACGGGTCGGAGAAATAGGGCTGGATGCCGGCGTGCTCGGGCTGACCGCGATGCTTTCGGTGGCCACTGGGCTGGTGTTCGGCGCAATCCCGGCGATGGAGGCCTCGCGCGGCGGGATGAGCCGGCAACGGGTTCGCGGCGTGCTGGTGATGCTGGAGGTGTCGGCCGCGCTGGTGCTGGTGACCGGCGCCGGGCTGATGCTGAACACGTTTCTGCGGCTCTACAACGCTCCGACGGGTTGCGATCCGCGCAACCTGATTACCTTCCAGGTGCGCCTTCCAAGCAGCCCGCGGGTACACGCAGCGTTCGAACAGATCCGCAGGAGCATCTCAGGGATCGCGGGAGTACGGTCAGCCGCCGCGGGCATCCGGCCGCCGCTGAGTGAGGGGGCACTGGGAGGGCTCACGCTCCCGGTGATTGTCGGGAGCAAGCGGATGGATGCCGCTTTGTTCCCGGTAAGCGCCGGTTATTTCCGCACGCTGGGCGTCCGGCTGGTTCGCGGGCGGGAATTTGGAGTCCAGGATGGGCCATCCGGCGTGCCCGCCGCGCTGATCAACGAGGCGATGGCGCGCCGCTTCTGGCCGGGCGAAGATCCGATCGGCAAGCGGCTGCGGATCGATCGGGCAAACGAGCCGAACCGCGAGATCGTGGGCGTGGTGGGAGACATCCGCCACAATCGCTACGATCGCGAGGCCCCCGCTCAGATGTACGTGCCCTACATCCAGCAGCCGGCGGTCTCGAAGGGTTCCACTGAAGAACCGCGGCGGACCATGACCTTCGCGGTGCGTACCGAGGGCGATCCGCTACGGCTGATGCCTGCGCTGCGCGCCGCGGCCTCGCAAGCGGACGGCAACCCGGCCTTGTTCAACGTCAGGACCCTGGACGAATACGTCGCCGAGCAACTCTGGCAGCCGCGGCAAACCATGACCCTGCTTGGCGTCTTCGGCGGCATCGCGGTGATGCTGGCGCTGACCGGCGTATACGGGATCATGGCGTACACGGTCCGGCAGCGCACGCGGGAGATCGGCATCCGGATGGCTCTGGGAGCGAAGCCACTGGATGTACTGCGGCTGGTGATGGCGCGAGGCCTGCTGCTGGTGGCGGTGGGAGTGACAGCAGGCGCGGCTGGCTCGCTGGTTTTCGCGAGATTGCTGGAGAGCCTGCTGTGGGGGGTGAAGCCGACCGATCCTCCGACATACGCCGCGGCTATCCTGGCGCTGGCCTGCTCGGCATTGCTGGCGTGTTACTTGCCGGCACGCCGGGCGGTAAGGGTGGAGCCTACGATCGCGCTGCGGCATGAGTAGGCTTGGGGACGCCACCGCCACGGACCTGCCGAATCCGCTCCGATATCCCGCTGGTATACTTATACAAGCGGACCTGTATGAACAGCCGGTTGAAATTTTCCATTGTTTTCGCGTCGACAACGCTGGTGTGCGTATTGCTCATCGGCGCGGTGATCGGCAAGAGCGCTCCCGCGGACGAACCGTATCGCCACCTGGCGGTTTTCAGCGAAGTGGTGCACCGTATCAAGAGCGAATACGTCGAAGAACCCGACATGAAGAGTGTCACGCTCGGCGCGGTGAACGGCCTGCTGGAGTCGGTGGATCCCTTCGCCAGTTTTCTGAACGCCGAACAGGTAAAGGAATACAACAAGAAAAAAGACAGCTACAAGGGCGATGTGGGGCTGCTGCTGGCCAAGCGCGCCGGCTACATCGGCGTGGTGGGCACGATTCCGGGCTCGCCGGCGGCGACGGGCGGGCTCAACGTGGGCGACTGGATCGAGACGATCAAGGGCGTGGCGACGCGCGACATGCCGCTGGCCTTCGCCGAGCTGATGCTGAAGGGCGAGCCGGGAACCACGATCGAAGTTTCGGTATTCCGCGGGCGGCGGCCGGAGCCGCAGAAGACCACGCTGACGCGGGCCGTAATCGCGATTCCGCCGGTCCAATCCGAGATATTGAGCGACCAGATCGGCTACATCCGGCCGGACACGCTGGCGCCGGGCAAGGTCAAGGAAGTGTCCGATGCGATCGGCAAGCTGGAAGGTCAGGGCGCGAAGCGGCTGGTGCTGGATCTGCGCAACTGCTCTTATGGCGCACCGGAAGAAGGCGTGGGCCTGGCGAATCTGTTCGTGGAGAAGGGCCTGCTGACTTATGTGCAGGGCCAGAAGCATCCGCGGCAGAACTACGACGCGGACCCGACCAAAGTGAAGACGCGATTGCCTCTGCAGGTGGTCACGAACCGGGGCACGGCCAACGGCTGCGAAGTGGCGGCGGCGGCGCTTTCGGATTCCAAGCGCGCGGCGTCGGCCGGGGAGCGAACGTACGGATCGGCGTCGGTGCACAAGACGATCGGGCTGGACGACGGCAGCGCGGTGATTCTGGCGGTGGCGAAGTTTTACACGCCGGCGGGCAAGTCGATTCCGGATAACGGGGTGACGCCGGAGAAGCTGGTGGCCGAGCCGGATTCGCAGGTGGAACTGGACGAAGACGGGAATCCGGTGTCGAATGCCGCGCCGGAAGGCCAGACGCGGGTTCCGCCGAAGCAGGATAAGTACCTGCTGAATATCGTCACGCCGGATAAGAAGTAGCCTCGCGAAGCAGTATTACAACGTCGAGATCTCGAGGATTCTCAAACCACGGCTTTTCGCGTTGAGCCGGAAGTGATCCGTCACGTCATGGGCCGCGCGATTTGCCGTTCCAGACGACCAGTTTGACAGCGGAGCTCTTGCGGCGGCGCGCCAGTTCCTGGGCCCGGTCCAGTAGCTTGAGGTTCGTCTCCAGGTAGCCCTCCTGACCGTCGAGGACTGACACGACCTCCACGCGGACCTCCTTTAGAACCCGGTCGAACATCCGGCCCCAGCCGCCGGGACGGTCGATCACCGAAACCTTACGGAACTCTTCGGGAGGAGAGGCCAGCAGCACGACTCGCCGGATTCGCTTTTTGCCGGCGATTTCCAGTACCAGGAGATCCGAGCCGCAGGTGGGGGCGGAGACCAAAGCGGCTGGTTTCTCGCGATCCAGCAGCTCCGCGATTCCGGCGGCGCACTACGTCCACGTTGGCCAGGGGGAAGCGGGGTTCCGGGGCGCCAGGGGGGTCGATGCGGCGACCGGCTTGTACGAATACAGCAGGGGGGACTGATGCGGCTTCGCCGGCGCCGGAGTTTGAGGGGCGGGCGTCGAGGCGAGTCTCGACGTTAGCACGGAAAGCGCCGGGGCGGCGGCGAGGAGAGTTCTTCTGGTCACAAGGGGGCTCCTTGGGCGGCGATGAATTTCAGGATTGAGCGTGCCGTGAGGTCGTCGTCGTTGACGATGTGGACCATCTCCGAGATGTGTCCTTCACCGGGGACGTAGACGAGCTCGGCGGGGACGCCGGCGGCGGCGAGCGCGTGGTGGAAGCGGCGGGCCTGGAAGGCCAGCAGCAGATAGTCCCACTGGCTGAAGGTGATCAGGAAGGGCGGCGCGCCGGAGCGCACTTGAGAGAAAGGGGAAGCCTGGCGGCGCACTTCGGGGTCATCGCCGAAGACGTTTTCAAAGGCGCGGATCTCGTACATGCCGCTCATGGCGACCACTCCGCGGATGTCACGCGGGTTCAGGTTGCGCGCGGCGAGGTAGCGCGGGTCGAGCGCCAGCAGAGAGACAAGGTGCGCTCCGGCGGAGTGGCCGGCGGCGAAGATGCGGTCCCGGCGGCCGCCGTATTCGCCGATGTGATCGTAGACCCAGCGGAAGGCGGCGGCGACATCCTCGATTTGCGCGGGGTGGCGGTTTTTCGGGGCCAGGCGGTAACTGATGGCGGCGACGCCGATGCCGGCCTTGGCGAAGCGGTTGCCTAGCGGCGGATACTGGGCGCGATCGCCGAATCGCCAGGAGCCTCCGTGCACGAAGAAGAGCAGGGGAAAGTCCTTCTCGCCGCGCGGCAGATAGAGATCGAGCTTATGCTTGGCGGCGTCTTCGGGGGGGCCGTCCAAGTAAGAGATGTCGCGACGGGCCTCCACAGACGGATCGAGATCGTTCGAGGGCAGGCGCAGCAGGCTCAGGTCGGGCGGCTTGATGTAGATGGGATTCGAGTAGATCCAGGGGCGATCTTCTCCGTCGACGGTAAGCCAGGCTTCCAGGCGGTAAGCGCCGGCTTCTTTCGCCGTGAAGTCCAGCTTGGAGGCTGTCCGCTCTTCGATCAGACGGCCGTTGCGGTAGAGGCGGAGCTTCGCCTCGAGCGGGGTGCGGGCCAGCATGCGGGTGGTGCCGACCAGATAGAGAGAGTCGCCCATGTCGACCACACCGAGGTTGTTGCCGGCCTGGAAGGAGAAGCCGGTGGGATCGGCAAGCCAGTCGTGGGCGACGTAGGCGTGGCCATCCCGGAGGGATTGGCGGATCTGCGTTTGGTCGAGCTCGCGCGCCAGGATGTGGGTGACCGCATGACGGAAGGTGACTTCGTAGGGCTGGTTGGCTGCGGCGCCGCTGGCGGCGATGAGGGTCCGCGGCCGCTTTTCGTTTGCGGCGTCCCATTGGGCGAAAGGGGCGGGGCGATCGGCGTCCAGGGCGGCGTAGGATTCGACAGGGTAGCCGCGGGCCAGTTCCGCGGGAAGAGTGGCTTGAACGCTATGGCGCTCATGAACCTCGATTCCCGCCCAATCGTCCGCGGACGAGGGTTCGCCGGGGCGGGTGAGGAAGGTCAGCGGGATGGACGCGTGGGGAAAGCGCAGGATGCCTTTGGCGTCCTCGGTCCCAGCGAGAAACAGGATGCCGCCGTCGAATCCGGCACTCACGCGCCGCCACGCTTCCGGTTTCACGCCCGGCGGGCCGGCGATGCCAATGACGCGGATTCCGAGCGCCTTGGCTGCCTGCCGAGCTTCCTCACAGCGGCTACATTCGCCCGTGGCATCCATTGCGTGCACGTCGAGTGCGGCGCGAAAGTCCTGGTAGAGACCTTCCGCGGGGAGTTCCTTGCGCTCAGCGGAGAACCGTAAGCGGGCCTGGCGGACGGCTTCGAGGCGCGCCGGAGCAGTCGGCGCCAGGGAGGATTGTTGGGCAAGGAGAATCGCGCAGACAGCCAGCATCAAGCCGGCGCCCGCGCGGTTCATTTCCGGGCGGCCGGCTTCGCCGCCTTCTTCGGCTGGATTTCGTATACGTAGATGCGGTGCAGGTTCTTGTCGATCTGGACGGTTTCCATGCGAGTGGGGATCCAGCCGGGGATTTCAAAGGCGTAGGAAACCACGCGCGAGCCGGGCTTGAGGAACTTTTCGAAATTGGGGCGCAGCCGCTCATTGGAGCGCGTCAGCAGGAAGAGCGTCACCACGTCGGCGGGACTGAGGTCGAGCGTGAGAGCGTTGGCGTGGAGGATGCTCACCCGGGATTCGAGGCCCAACTCGCTGACCCGCTTGCGGGTGGAATTGTAAATGCTTTCCTTGATCTCGACGCCCACGGCGTGAATTCCAAAGCGTTGGGCGGCGGTGATCACGACCCGTCCGTCCCCGCAGCCAAGATCGTAGAGAAGGTCCTCCGGGCGGAGATGCGCGGCATCGAGCATCCTGTCCACAACGATCTGGGGAGTAGGGAGGTACGGAGCGAGATTTTCGCTGTCAAATTGAGCCAACTGCCCGAACACCGAAGGCGCCAGGACAAGCGGCGTAAACGCCAGTGCCAGATGAACCCGCATTCACTCCTGGGCCGAGGACTCCGAACCACGCCGGCCTACCTTAAATTTTACTATGCGGGACATGATTTCGGTCCAGGCATTCCACAGGTCGCGGGGGCGGCTGATGGTGTACTCGTAACCCTTGAAGTATTTGACGGTGTTTCCGATGGCGTCGCGCCAGGGGTTGGCCTGCGGATTGAACGTGTAGTTCATGTAGAAGACAGGGTAGGCCGGTGAGCCGACCTGCCGCAGGGCATCTTCAGGCACGTTGGAATCCAGCATCACTTTGGGGCCGGCGAAGATCAGGGCGTCGGGACGGTCCTTGGCATTCATCTCTCCGGTGATGAGTTTGGCCAGGAACTCGGTCTCGGAATTCTTGACGGCAAGCTTGCGGAAATCCACGGTGCCGAGTTTGATGGATTCCAAGGCGTCGCCGAGGGCGGGAAAGTCGATATGCTCGGAGTTGTCCTGACGGTAGATGACACGCTGTTCCTGCATGTTGAAGGCGACAATGGAGAAGCGGGTGATCTTGGGCTCGCGGGCGATGCTGCGCAAGATGGAGACGAGCGCGTTCAAGTCGAGGGGCTGGAGGGTAGCGGAGCGGGCGTTCTGAGGGGCGAAGTTGATCAGCACTTTCACGTTCAGGGGGACTTCGCCCTCGACGTGGGCGGCACGATCTATAGGAGGTTCCTCCTTGAACGCTTCGCGCTCGGAGGGCTGGACGGTGGAGGGAGGCAGCACCAGGGCGAGGGTCTTGTCCTTGGCGGGCAGCTCAGCTTCGGCGTCCCAGTAGAAGGAGCAGACGCGCTCAGTGCGGTCGCGGATCAGCCAGTCGATGTGATACTTCCCTTCCCCGAGGTCGAAGCCGCCTTGCAGGTAGGCGTCGCCCCGGGCGTCAGGCTCGATGGCCGGAACGGAGATTTTCTGCATGAGTAAGATTGGATCGTCTTTGTGGGCGTCGGGCGTGACGCGGAAGAGGATGGTAAGAAGATCTTCGCTACCGGAGAGTTCCTTCAGCGGAATGCTGACTTCGTAACCGCCGTGGAAGCGCAGGTCGAATCCGAGGAAAGGCTTAGTGGGAGTGACCGTGCAAGGGAGGTCCTTACGGGCCTCCTGCATCTCCAGGACGGCCGCGTCGGTGGGGATCATGCGGACAGCGCCGCCGAAACCGGAGCCGCGAACCTGTACCTGAGCAGAAAGCAAACACGCGGACAGTAAAGTGGTGCAAAAAACCCGGATGCCGCGAATCCGGTGCGCCGACCTGAGGCCCGTCCCCATGGTTGTTGTCCCGATTCCGTCGTGCAGGCAACAAAACGCCTGAGAGTATTATGGCTCAAATTCAGGAAGTTGCAACATCGAACTCATTCAGCCGCAGGCGGAATGGCTTACGTCAGGTAGAGTCTGTCAAACCATGATCTGTCAAACCAGGAAGTGTTGCAGAAAATTCGGCCGCAGGCAAGAACGCCTGCGCCCTAGGCTAGGTGGCTGTAATGCCGGGCAGCGCAAGGAGCTTCTCCCGAAGGCTGTCCCAGAGATGGTATTCATGCAGAGCAAGCACAACGGTGTTGGACGAGATGGACAGCAGGATGCTTCGGGTTCCGACTTGGATTTCTTCTTCTTTGTGGCCGGAGGCGATGCGTGCTACTTCGGCGCGCACGGCATCCTGCGGACCGGAGCGGTTCATGATCACCAGGAATGCCGGGCCGTACCAGCGGAACAAGGCATCTCCGGGAGAGAGCCTTTGTGCAATGTTCTGGCTGAAGCGGACCAGGATGTGATCGCCGGCGGTGTGGCCATAGCGGGCGTTGACGACCACGATGCGATTGACCACGTAGACCCCGGCGAAGCAGGTTTTGTTTTCGGCAAGGGCTTTTTTGAGGGCGGTTTCGGCGGCAGCGGGACCGGGCAGGCCGGTGCAGGCGTCCAGGAGGGGCGTCTCCTCCTGCGTCAGGGCGGCCGGCTTTTGCTCTACGCCCGACTCGAGGGCGCGGCTGACGCGCGCGGCGCTTTCGCGCTCACTTTTCACCGCTTCCCGCAGGTCGCCCAGACAATCTTCGAGCCTTCCCTTGAGCGCACGGAGATCGGAGATCTGGGAGGCGCCTTGGATCTGCGTCTCGATCGATTGAAGGCGACCGACCTGGCGCTCGCTACCCCCTAACATTGTCCGGAGTGTCTCCCCAAGCATTTTGACGATGTTCTGAAGCTCCGCCATCTGGCCGCGGATGGAGCGTCCGAGGAGTTTATTGTAGTCCGACATCGCCTGGAGGGCTGCGCCGGTCGCGAGGATGACGTCGCCGTTGCTGGTTTTCTTGTTGAGCGAGTTGAGCAGGGCCGCGAGATCGGCATGGAAGCGGCCATAGTCCATGTCGTCGAGCTGGCATGCATGTAACTGAATGCCTTGCAGAAACAGCTCCGCGACCCGCAAGGTCTGCGGGCTAGCATCGTCGGAGGCGTCAAGATACTTTCGCAAGGTCGTTATCATTGCATCGATTATGTTCCTTCTTACTCCTCATCGACTGGAAAAGGGAGTCGCCTGAGGAGGGAGTGCAAGGGGAAGTTGCGGGTGGTACATGGCAACTAAGCAGTACGTGGGATATCGCGGCGGAGCGAATGGCCGACGGCCTGATTCGAGTGACCCATAATAAGAGGAGGCAATGGAGAATAACGGTCTCTGGTTCGGCCTCTACATTCTGGTGGGGTTGATCTTCGGCGGTCTGGCCGCCGGGACGGCGCTGCGAAAGGGGATGCCGCCGGTGCGCTGGTTCTTTCTCGGCATGATCTTCACTGCGCCGGTCTGGGCATACCTGTCGATCTGCAACTGCCACGGGCCTGCGTCAGGACGGGCGACGACGCTGCCTCCGCTGGCTTGCCCGAAGTGCGGGGCGCTGAATCATCCGGCGGCACGGGGCTGTCCTGCGTGCGGGGCGGCGCTGACGCCGACCGCCGTGTCCGAGGTCCGGGCCGGGGAGTGCCGATGAAGCTGCTGGGCGCTCTGCTGGAGAGTCCGAACATGCCGACGCGGCGTCCCGTGGTGGACGCCAACTTCGAGACTAACGTCCCGGGACTGTACGTCATCGGCGACTTGAGCGGAGCGCCGGTGGTAAAGCTGGCGATGGAGCACGGCGTGAAGGTAGCCGAGCACATCGCGGCAAAACCTGACGCCCGAGGAGACGACGGGCAAGTCTTCGATCTGATCGTGATCGGCGCGGGCGCGGCGGGCTTGAACGCGGCGCTGTCGGCGCAGGATCGGGGCCTGCGGGTGATCGTTCTCGAGAAAAACAAGATCGCGAATACGATCGAGGATTTTCCCGAGGGAAAGTGGATTTACGCTGAACCAGACTCGGTGCCTGCGAAGGGGAAGCTATGGCTGGACGGTGCTCGCAAAGAAGATCTGGTTTCGCGCTGGCACCAGATCATCGGCGAGAACCGGCTGGACGTGCGAACGGAGGAGGGCGTCACCGGCGTGACGCGGAGGAAAGGCGGGCTGGAAGTCCGGACGGCGAAGCAGACTTATCTGGCGCGGCGGGTGGTGCTGGCCACGGGACAGCGCGGGAATCCGCGCAAGCTGGGCGTCTCTGGAGAAGACCGCGAGAAGGTGTATCACCGGCTCTACAGCCCCAAGCACTATCACGAGCAGGACATTCTGGTGGTGGGCGGAGGCAACAGCGCGATCGAAGCGGCGGTGGCCCTGGCGGAGAACGGGAATCGTGTCGTTGTGTCCTACAGGGGGAGCGAATTCTCCCGCCTTTTCAAGGACAACCGGAGAAAACTGCAACAGGAAGTGGAGGCCCGGCGGATTCAGGTTGTGTTTCGCTCCAACGTCCGGCGGTTCGACGAAGCCACCTACGTCCTGGAGGTTGAGGATGGCGCGCGAACGATGGAAAAGCCCTATCAGCACGCGTTCGTTCTGATCGGGGCGGATGTCCCGACGGAATTCCTGCGATCGCTGGGCATTCAGTTGGAGAACGACTGGACGGGAAATCCCGTGGCTGCCGCGGCGGGTGTGCTGGCGACGTTGAGCGGGCTGTGGCTGCACCAGCCGGCAGGCTGGGCGCTGGCGGCGGCGGGGTTGGGCTGGCTGGTATGGTCGGCGCTGCGGGGCAGCCGGTGGAGCCTGCTGGGCGTTTCCTTTCTGGCGGCGTATACCATCTATGGCGCCAAGCAGGCGCCGGGTCATGAATTCTGGCCGTACAGGGGATGGGGATTCCAGGCTTTGTCGGTTTTCAACCGGCCATGGTCGTTCTGGTACACGGTCCTTTATACAGGTGTAATGACGGTATTCGGGATCCAGGCGCTGAAGCGCTGGGGGCTGGACAAAAAGGACCGCTTCCAGATCTGGCGCTACATCAGCCTGATCAGCTTCCAGTGGATCTTCTTTTTTCTGATTCCGGAGTATCTGTTCCAAGCTGCCGTGAAGTATCAATGGGTGGGCCAGAAGCTGGCCTCGGATCCGAACTTCACCGGGGCGGCGTGGCGGTCCTACGGGCTGGTGTACGCGTGGCCGCTGTTCTTCAACACTTTCCTCGGAAACCCGAGCCAGGTATGGGTGGTGTGGGGAGCGCTGCTCAGCTTCGGCATTCTTCCGATACTTGTGCTTTTCCATGGAAAACGTTACTGCACCTGGATTTGTGGATGTGGCGGATTGGCTGAAACGCTGGGAGACCGGTGGCGGCATCTGGCTCCGAAAGGCAAGGGCTCGACGCGCTGGGAGCTGATGAATGCGATCGTGCTGGGCGCGGCGGTGGCGATCACTCTGGCCGTCTTCGCGCAGGACGCCTGGACGGTGCTGCGCAAGCCGGCAGCGAGCGGCCTCGATTATTACCATCTGATCGCAGACACGTGGCTGGTGGGAATTCTGCCGGTGACGCTCTATCCCTTCTTTGGCGGGAAGGTCTGGTGCCGGTACTGGTGCCCGCTGGCCAAGCTCATGAACGTGTGGAGCGCGGCGTTCACGCGATTTCGCGTGAGCCGGTTCGCGATCCACTCGAACGACAAATGTATCGCCTGCGGGGAGTGCAGCCGGAACTGCCAGGTGGGCATCAACGTCATGAATTTCGCCATGAAGCAGGAGGAGCTGAATACGCTCAACACCTCTTGCATCGGATGCGGGATTTGCGTGACGGTATGTCCGATGGACGTGCTGTCGTTTCAGGCGCCGAAGCCGGCTCAGGCCCGGCTGGTGCAGATTCAGATGGCGGGAGACTGAATGGTCGATCAGAGGAAGTGGCAGGGAGACGCGATTCCGATGCCGGAGGGGCTGCCGGAGACGGTGATTGTCAGTCCGGATACGCACCGTGGCAAGCGGCTGCCGCCGGGGCAATCGCGCACCAAGAAGTGGCCGGTCCTGGATGCGTACGGCGAGCCCCGCATCGACATGGAGAAGTGGCGGATGGATGTCGGAGGGCTGGTGAACCAGCCGCGGTCCTGGACGTGGGCGCAGTTTCAGGAGCTGCCGCGGGTGAAAGTGTTCGCCGATTTCCATTGCGTGACGCGGTGGTCGCGGCTAGGGAATATCTGGGAAGGCGTGTCGACGCGAGAGCTGATGGCGCAGTGCGGGGGCGTGAAGGATGGGGCGACGCACGTGCTGGCTTACGGCTACGACCACGGGTGGACGACGAATTTGCCGCTGTCCGATTTCCTGAAGGAGGATTCGCTGGTGGCGCTGACGCACGACGGCGAACCGATCGAGGGCGAGCACGGCGGTCCAGCGCGGCTGATTGTGCCGCAGTTATACGCCTGGAAGAGCGCGAAGTGGCTGGCGGCGATCGAGCTGCTTCCGGCGGACAAGGCGGGATTCTGGGAGCAGAACGGGTATCACATGCGGGGGGATCCGTGGAGAGAGGAGCGGTTCGGGTGAGGGGCGAGAAACGCCTGTGGACCCAAGCTGCGTCGGGGACACAGGCGAGAACGCCAGGCGAAGCCGCGCTGTGTCACGTATTCGCATCTTGAGATCGAAATAAGTAGACGTTCTACACAAAATATAGTAGATTGTCTACAGAATGAGTATTCAACCGGCGTCTCGCGTAGAACTCCTTCAAGGGACACTCGACCTTCTTATCCTTCGCACGCTGCTTCCGGGCAGAACGCACGGCCACGCTATCGCAAAGCACATCCAGCGGACTTCGGAGGACTTGCTCCAGGTCGAAACCGGATCATTGTATCCGGCGCTGCACCGGCTGGAGGCGCGCGGCTGGATCGCGGCTGAGTGGGAGCTGTCGGAGAAAGGAAAGCGGGCGAAATACTACGGCCTGACTGCCAAGGGCCGGAAGCAATTGCAGGCGGAACAGGCGAAGTGGGAGACGTTTTGCCGCGCCATGGGACTGGTTTTGAATCCACTCAATCAGGAGCCGGTATGAACCGGATTCTTCGCAAGATCGGCTGGATGGCCCGGAGAAGTAAAAAAGAAACGGAACTCGAGGACGAACTCCGGTTTCACCTGCAAGAGGAAGCTGAACAGGCGGAGGCGGCCGGGATGACGGCGGAACAGGCGAGCGCCGCGGCGCGGCGGGAGCTGGGAAACGTAACGCTGTTGATGGAGGACACCCGTGCCGCGTGGGGTTGGACACACCTGGAGCGTTTCCTGCAAGATCTGCGATACGCGGTTCGGATGTTGCGCCGGAACCCGGGATTTGCCGCCGCGGCGATTTTGTCGCTGGGACTGGGTATCGGCTCCAATACGGCGATCTTCAGCCTGCTGAATGCCGTGGTTTTCCGGCTGCTGCCGGTAACCGATGCGCGGCACCTTGTACAATTCACAAATACGCTTCCGCTGTGGGAAACCGGCAGCAGCCGGCAGAACAGTTTGTACGCCTACCCGCAGCTCGAGCGCTTTCAATCGCAGTCGAAGACCCTATCCGGTATCTTCGGCGGGACGGGACTTGGGCGCATCAGCGTTGGGTTCCAGGAAACATCCGCGATCGCCCAAGGCGACGCTTACAGCGATAACTTCTTCCGGGTGCTCGAAATTACGCCGCAGCACGGCCGGTTCTTCTCGGCAGGCGAAGACCGGGCGGGCGCACCGGTAGCCGTCCTCAGCGACCGCTACTGGCGAAATCGATTTGGGGCGGATACTTCGATCATCGGGAGCGCGATCACGGTCAACAGGATTCCCTTCACGGTGATCGGCATTACGCCTCCGGGGTTCTCGGGAATCTCGGTCGGAAGCAGCCCGGACATTTGGCTGCCGCTCCACGCTTTGGATCTTCTGAGGCCCGACTCCAAGCGATGGACGGAGCCTTTTTCGACCTGGATGCTGATTGCCGGGCGCCTTCGTCCCGGAATCTCACGTGAGCAGGCGCAGGCGGAACTGGACGTCATTCACCGGCGATTCCTGACGGAGCAGCTGTCCGTCTCCGAGCTGGGCAGCCGGGAAAACGTGCAGCGCTTCGCTCGCGAGGGTCACCTCGTGCTCCAGCCAGCCGCGAGCGGAATGGACAGCGCGCTGCGGGACCGCTACGCACTCCCCTTGAAGCTGCTGATGTGGGTGGCGGGGATTGTGTTACTGGTGGCGTGCGCCAACATCGCCAACCTGCTGCTGGCCCGCGCCTCTCACCGGCGCCGCGAGATTGCGGTACGGCTGGCGCTGGGAGCCAGCCGTGGACGCCTTGTGCGGCAGCTTATCACCGAGAGCATGGTTCTCGCGTTGGCCGGCGGCTTGCTGGCAACGCCTATCTCGTGGTGGGGCAGCGTGGCGCTGGTGAACATGATCTCGACCGGAGATTCGCGGATGCCGGTGGCCGTGGATCCGGACTGGCGGGTCTTCGCCTTCACCGCCGCCGTGTCGCTGATTACCGGAATTCTCTTCGGGCTGGCGCCCGCGTTGCGCGGCACCCGCGCCGATCCGGGCCCCGCCATGAAGGAAGGGGCGCGCCACGCCGGCCGATCCTCGCAGGTGCTGGACCGTACTCTGGTGATTGCGCAGGTTGCTCTTTCCGTCGTCCTTCTCACGGGCGCCGGACTCTTCCTGCGCACGCTTCAGAAGCTGTGGAACGTGAACATAGGCTACGACCGCGAAAACGTGCTGATGGTCTCGGTTGACGCCCGGCTCGCGGGCTACACAAGCGATCGCGCGGGTTCGGTTTATGGCGAGATTCTCCGCAAGCTGCAGGCGCTTCCCGGCGTGAAATCCGCCAGCGCCTCGATAGTCCGCCCGGTAGACGATCAGTTCAATCTGCTCGATCGGGTCGATGAAATCGATGGCCGCAGGCTACCCGAACGCAACGCGATCCGCGTAGCGTGGAACGCTACGAGCCCCGGCTATTTCTCCACGGTCTCGACGCCGTTGCTCTCGGGACGGGATTTCGAACCACAGGATAACGAAACCGCGCCCAAGGTGGTGATTGTCAGCGAGTCCCTTGCCAACAGCGCGTTCCCAAACCAGAATCCGATCGGCCACCGGCTGGGTGGGGCCAGGATCGTGGGCGTCGTGAAGGACTCGCTTTACGGGGGCGCGCGCGACCGGCCGAGGCCGCTCCTGTATCACCCGTTGTTCCAGCACGGCCGTGATCAAGAGTACCGCTGGGGGTTTGTATCCTTCGAGCTGCGATACGGCTCTCTGTCCAACCTCCTTGAGGAAGTGCGCCGGGAGGTCGCTTCGGTGGACCCCGGCTTGCCGGTGTTCCGCGCCAAAACTCTGGTCGCGCAAGCCGAGCAGTCCTTGATGAAGGAGCGGCTGCTGGCGACGCTCTCCAGTTTCTTCGGAGCTCTCGCGCTTCTGCTGGCATGCGTCGGTCTGTACGGGCTGATCGCTTTCGCGGTCGCGCGCCGGACTGCCGAGATTGGCATCCGGCTGGCGCTGGGCGCGCGGCGCGACCATATTCTGTGGCTGGTGCTTCGCGACACGCTTTGGCTTACGCTGGCGGGCATCGGAGCCGGCGTCCCGCTGGCCCTTTGGGCGGCTCAGTACGCAAAGTCGGTGCTGTTCGGAATCAGTACGGCGGACCCTTTGACGATTGCGGCCACGATCGCGCTCTTGCTCAGCGTGGCTGCCCTGGCCGGATATATGCCAGCGCGCCGCGCTCTGCGGGTAGATCCAATGCTGGCGTTACGGTACGAGTAGCCGATTACACAAACCTTGCCGTGCCGCGGGCGAGAACGTACGCGTCGACTCGGATCACAGCGAGTTGAGGAAGGCTATGAGACGGCGCTTTTCTTCGAGGGAGGGCGGAATAGCGCGCGCTGGCAGCGGCGCCTTCCTTCTAACCGGCGCGCTTGAGTTCTTCCCTTATTACGCGCCTCAATGTTTTCTCGAGAGGCTCCCGGCTCCGGTTCACAAACTCCCTGAGCGCCAGATTGATCAGCGTTTGATAGTTGCCCCCACCGGCCTGGTCCACCTCGCTCCGGAACCAGTCCAAGACGTCGTCATCAAGCCGGATGGTGACGCGGGTCTTGCCGGGCGCGACCGGCAAGACTGGTCCGCGTTTTCCCTTGCTGAAATCGTATTCGTTCTTCATGCGTTCTCCAGATATTGTTGACGTTCGTTGGGAGTGGCCGTACGCGCCGAGATGATTCGGATAGTGTCATTGCGCCACGCGTACACGACCGTGATAATCCGCGTCTTCCAGCACCGGAACGGCATCAGCGAATTTGGATTCCGTGCTTGCGAAGATTACTTGCGGCCTTCCGCGAGTTCCACTCAAATGCAGCCACCGTGTACGATTGTACACCGGGATAAGACCCTCCACTCCCGCATTGTGGGCGCGTGCGTAACCGCAACATCTCGATCTATGGAGCAGACCAGCCTTCTCTGCAACTCTCACTACCCCGCTTCGCCAGAGACCTCGGAGTCATGATATATGCCGGCACTTGAACGGATTGGCTTGCGCCCGGAGTTTGGCGGCGGGTACCCATACCACCAGCGATCATGCCGGGCAAATGCCCGCGGGCGAGAACGCCGGCCATCACAGGGAATTGAGGAAGGCGACCAAGCGACGCTTCTCTTCAGGAGAGAGGGCGGAATAGCGCGCGCTGGACGCGGCGCCTTCCTGCTGGTGGCGGCGGATGGCTTCCTCCGCGCTGGCGGCGCTGCCGTCGTGCAGCAGGGGGCGGCGGAAGCGGAGGCCCCAGAGGGCGGGGGTGCGGATCTCGTTGGGCGAAGCGGACGCCTGCTCGATGCCGTCGCCGGTGCCGATGTCGTGCAGCAGGAGGTCGGAGTAGAGGGGCACGGGCTTGCGGTCGAAGAGCGGGTTCGCGCTGGGGCCGGTGCGTTGAACGGGCGTGTGGCAGGCGGCGCATCCGGTGGAGCGGAACAGCAACTCACCTTCGAGGACGTCAGCGTCGATGGGACCACGCTCAACAGGGGCCAGGAACTTCATGAAGTTCTCAAAATTGTCAATGCCCCGCAGGCCGGTGCGGCGGTTCCGGACATCCTGTATTCCCGTGCGGGCACTGCAGAGGCGCAACTGCTCGGGATCGACGCCGAGGGCGACCTCGTCGGGAAACAGGTCGTTGGTGATTCCCATTTCGTTGCGGTAGGCGTCGCCGGAAAAGGCGAGGAGCGTCGCCTGCTGGGCTTTCCAGCCGAAGCGGCCTATGCGCTCGCGGTTGGTGGCCACGTCGAGGATGCGGGCGGCGCGTCCGCGGATCCCGTCGCCGTCGCGGTCGTCGGGATCCTCGAGCGCAAGGATGCTCTCGTCGGGGATGGCTTCGATCAGACCCGCACCGAACAGCGGGATGGGGGCGCGGCGGGCGATGACGTTGGCCTCGGCGGGAATCTGAACCTGGCAGCGGTGGTTGGGAAGCGAGAACAGGTGGTAGAGTGTTCCGCCGTGCAGGGCGGTGAACTTGCCGTTCTCGTCGCGGTACCCGGCTCGCACCTCGGTCATGGCGCTGATGCCGCCGATGGCGGGAACGCTGTGACAGACCGCGCAGCTCGTGCCGTTGAAGGCCGGGCCGAGGCCGTCTTCGGCGGACTCCACCTCAGTGAAGTCTTCGAGACCGAGGCGGAACAATTCGAACTCGGTGGCGCTGACGCCGGAGAGGGGGCTGCCGGGGAGGTTGGCCGGGGCGGGCGGCTGAGCGAAGCAGAACACTGAAGCGAAGGCGGCTATCGTGAGGATTGGGCGCATGATCATTCTGTCCCTACTTCACGATCAGGGCGCCGCGCATCAGGTTGTGGCCCGCGCCGCATGGGCGCGAGCATTCGTAGACGAAGCGGCCTTTTTGACGGGCGAGGAACCGGACTCGTGCCTCTCCTTTTCCCTGCTGGGGGATCGCGACGTCGATCGCGGTGCCGGGGATACGGAAGCCGTGGTCGGTGTCGTCGCTGGTGATTACGAACTCGACGAGGTCGCCCTCTTTCACGGTGATGCGGGATGGGTTGAAGGTGAAGCGCTCTGCCGCGATGGAGATGACGCGGTCCGGTTTGCGGTCGGCGGGGGGTTGAGCGGAGAGGGAGAGGCTTGTGGCGAAGAAGAGGGCTGTAATTAATCTGCTTTTCATTAGAACCACCATCCGATTCCGAGGTTGATGCCGTCGACGGGACGCACGACGGCGCTGGCATTGCGGTTGAACACGTAATCGAACTTGATGGCCACGTCGGCGTTGGGTTTGAAGGTCACGCCGGTGACCCAGGAAGAGCGGTTGAACTGAGCCAGTGGCTGGTAACCTTCGGCCATGCGCTGCTGGGTGTTGTACTTTTCGTACCGGCCGAACAGGATAAGGTCGTTGCGGCGAGTGCGCGGAAGCAGGTGCACGGCCGGCTCGAAGTAGTAGCCACGCATTTCCCGGGCGATGTTCGGATTCCCTCCCGACTGCTGCTGCAAACGGCGGTTCAGCTCCGCCGTTCGGCTGACCCAGGTGTTGGCAAACAGGCCGCGGAAATCCAGACGGCGCACGCTATAGCGTCCGTCGAACTCGGCCAGCGACACGCGCGGGTTGATGCCGGGGACGTTGAATCCGGCGTGGCCGGAGTAGATGCTGGCGCCGAGGGTCAGGCGGCGGACCCCGGCGTATTCGAGGCGGGCCACCTTGGCGGGATTGCGGAACGACGCGTCGAAGCCGGCAGTGCGGCCTTCGGTGATGCCGCCTTCGGCGTCAAAGCGGCGGGCGTCGAGCGAGGAGGCGAGATAGGCGCGGTAGCGGAAGCCTCGGCCGAGGTCGCCGGTGGCGCCGAATCCGAGCTCGCGCCAGGTGGTGGGGATGATGAGCGTCTCGACGAAGGTCCGCTCGACACCGTTGTAGGAAGGCGGCTCGTGGCGTTCGTTCAGGATGCCGACGGGGGTGAGGAGCATGCCGGCTCGCAGGTTGAAGTAGGGCTTGATAAGGAAGTCCAGATAGGCCTGCTCGAGGGCGACTTCTCCGGTGGGCTCACCGCCCTCGACGAGCGCGTGCTCGACCTCGAGCTCGCTCCAGAACTTGATGCGGCTGGAGAAGCTGTGGCCGAACAGGAGGACGAAGCGGTGGAAGTCGGGGCGGAAGGAGTCGCCGCGGTCTTTGTTGAGGTGGAAGTCCATGTAGCCGGCAACGGGAAGGCGGGTTTCGGCTTCCGGAGAGGCCTGATAGTCGCCGGACACGGAGACCTCGGCCAGGGCCGGAACGGCCGATGGCGATGGGGGCTGGATGGGTGGCGGAGCTGCGGGTTGGCGGGCAGCCAGAACCTGATCCATCTTTGTTTCCAATGAGTTGAGACGGTGGAGGAGGTCCTGAGCTCTGAGATCGGAGCCGAAGGCGGGGTCGATCAGGCGCATCTTCTCTTCGAGTTCGGCGACCCGCCGTTCCAGACCGGGTGGGGTTTGGCCCGGCAGGAGTGCCGGCGAGAGCAGGATCAGGCCCATGAAGAGGCGATTTCGTTGCTTCACCATAGCATTGTAAACCTTATAAAAGCAGATGAATAATCTAGTATTTACTATAGTTAATAAGTTGTCAAGCTCCTAGCGGAGGAGAAAGACAGCCCGCAGCGTCTCTCGATGTCTTTTTCAAAAGCGAGGTCGAATTCTATAATCACGCGGCGGCGGGCACGAATCTCGCTCCCCTGGAGTTTTTTCTCAACCTTCCTGACCCGGTGAAGCCGGAGGCGAAATTCGCTGACAAGTTGGCTGGAAAAAGAGCGGCGCGCCGTGCTGGGCCACCCCGTTGGATGGAATCTTCGCATCGTCGCCGTATCTTCATAACGGATACGTGCGGACGCTCCGCGATCTGCTGACTCCACTGGAGCAACGGCCGAAGACGTTTCGCACGGGTAGCTACGAATTCGATCCCAAAGACCTCGGGCTGCGAAACGAAGGCGCGTTCCTCTATGACACGCGAGAGCCCGGCAAAGGGAACGGCGGCCATCCGTTCGGCACCGCCAAATGGTCAAATGGACTTCAGGTATTCGAGCAGCGCGGCTTTCTTGCTCGGCGGCAGGTCGGCGCGCCGCTACTTCTTCATCCAGTGGGCGAGAGTGGCGCCGAGTTCGGGGACGCGGATGGGCTTGGAGATGTAGTCGTCCATGCCGCCTTCGAGGCAGCGCTCGCGGTCGCCCGCCATGGCATTGGCGGTCATGGCGATGATCGGAGTGCTGGCCGCGTCGCCGTTGAGGGAGCGGATGGCGCGGGTGGCTTCGAAGCCGTCCATGCCGGGCATCTGGACGTCCATCAGGATCAGATCGTAGGGATACTTGCGGACGGCTTCGACGGCTTCCTGGCCGGTGGCGACCACCTCGGCCTTGTAGCCGGATTTCTCGAGGACCTTGAGGACGATCTTCTGGTTGATCTCGTTGTCCTCCGCCAGCAGGATGACTTTATCGCGTCCAGGCTCCGGTTTCCGGCGGGGCTGATGATGGGGCGAGTGCCGTTTCACTCGCAGATTACGCCGCTGGCCTTCGACGGCGGTAACCAGCGTGTCGTACAGCATCGACGGCCGGATAGGCTTGGGGATCATGCCCTTGAATCCGGATTCGGAGAGGCGCAGGCCGTCGCCGAGAGGCGCCCGTGCGCAGGCGATGCGGACGACGCGGCGCAGCTCCGGATCCTCCTCGATGGCGCGGCTGATGGCGATGGCGGCGGGTTCAGAACCACGCAACTCCAGTAGGACCGCGCCGAATGGGTCCTGCTCGAGGCAGGCCTGGCGCAGCAGCGGAATTACCTGGGAGGCATCGCCGAGCTCTTCGCAGCGGCAGCCCCAGGATGCCAGGTAGCCACGCAGGATGGCACGGCCGGCGGCGTTCTCGTCGACCACCAGCACCCTGATCTCGGGCAGCCCGGCCTTATCGCGGTTGGCCGCCGGAGCCGCGAGGTCCGACTCGCAGCGCTGGAGGACCACGTTGAAGGTAAATGTGGAACCGCTGCCCTCGGCGCTTTCGACGGAGATCTGGCCGCCCATCATTTCGACCAACTGGCGGGAGATGGCGAGCCCCAGGCCGGAGCCACCGAAGCGGCGGGTCATGGAGCTGTCGCCCTGGATGAAAGACTGGAACAGCTTGGACTTCCACTGCTCGGGAATGCCGATACCGGTATCGCGGACCTCGAAGCGCAGCGTGACGGCGTCCTCGGTCTGGGCGGCGAGCTCGGCGCGGATTTCGACTTCGCCCTGCTCGGTGAACTTGATGGCATTGCCGAGGAGGTTGAGCAGGATCTGGCGCATGCGTCCGCAATCGCCGCGGACGACGCGCGGCGCGACGGGGTCCACAAGGCACATCAGCTCCAAGCCCTTGGCCATAGCACGAGGCGCCAGCAGCTCCACCACTTCCTCGACCAGCTGCTGCAAGTCGAACGGCTCGGATTCCAGGCGGAGCCTGCCGGCCTCGATGCGGGAGATGTCGAGGATATCGTTGATGACGGTGAGGAGCGCCTCGCCGGAGCGCTTGACCGACTCGGCGTAGTCGCGCTGCTCGTCGCCGAGCGGAGTGCCGAGGAGCAGATCGGCCATGCCGAGCACGCCATTCATAGGCGTGCGGATCTCGTGGCTCATGGTGGCGAGGAAGCGGCTTTTGGCTTCAGTGGCTTCGCGGGCGGCGGCGAGCGCGGATTCCATCTCCTCGTTCTTGCGGCGAAGTTCCTGGGCGTAGCGCTGGAGCCGATCGGCGGCCAGCTTGCGCTCGGTGATGTCGCGGCCGATGCCTTGCACGCCGGCGGGGCGGCCGTCTTCATATTGGATGCGCGTGGAAAGCTCCAGGTAGAGGCGGCGGCCTTCCTTGGAGATCACGGCCAACTCGTAGGTGGTGGTGCGGTCTCCGCCGAGCTTGGAGAGGATCTGCTCATAGACAAATTCGCGATAGTCGGGAGCCACAACGTCCATCACGTTTTTGGCCAGCGCTTCCTCGCGCGTGTAGCCGGTAAGGCGCTCGGCGGCGGCGTTGATGGAGGTGAAGTTGCCTTTGAGGTCGTGGGTATAGATGATGTCGTTGGCGTTCTCGAAGAGCTCGCGATAGCGCTGCTCGCTGGAGCGCATGGCTTCTTCGGCGCGGCGGCGGTCGGTCATGTCGACGCCGGTGGCGATGATGTGAGACAGCGCGCCGGTGGAGTCGAAAAGCGCGGCGGTGGACCAAGTGACGGCGTGGCGTTCCCCGGAGCGGGACAGCCAAGCGGCCTCAAACCGAACCAGACCGGGCTCGGACGCGAGGGTCTCGATGAGCCGCTGGAGGGGAGGCAGATGGGCGACGTCAACCACCTCGCAGAACAGCCGCCCTTGCGCTTCGGCGGCGGCGTACCCGCTCAACTGCTCGGCGGCGCGATTGAAGCGGATGATTCGGCCAGTGGGATCGAGAACCACCAGCAGGACGCCGGCGGTATCGATGATGGCGTTGGTGAAGTCGCGCTCGGCCTTCAGGGCGAGCTGGGCTTCCACGCGATCAGTGATATCGGTGAGTGTGCCTTCGTAATAGAGAACTTCGGAGGAACCGGGGTGGAAGATGGCGCGGGAGTTCTCAAGCACCGTGATGACGCGGCCGTCGCGCCGGCGGAGCTGCAGCTCGGCATTGCGAACCTCGCCGTGGTGCTCGAGCTGGGCAGTGGTCTCGACGCGCTGCCTGGGGTCCAGATAGAGGTCTTGGGCGACGTTGGTCTGGAGAAGGTCGTCGAGGGAGCGGAAGCCAAGCATGCGCACGAGGGCGGGGTTGGCAGCCAGCAGCCGTCCGTCCGGCGTGGACTGATAGACGCCTTCCAGCACGTTCTCGAAGAGGGAGCGGAAGCGGAATTCGGATTCGCGCACGGCGAGCTCGGCAAGAGCGCGCTCCGTGATGTTGACGAGGATGGTCCGGATGCCGGCGATGGCGCCGCCGTTATCGTAGATGTGGTTCTCGTGAAACTCGACGGTTATGCGCTGGCCGTCGCGGCGGAGGTAATTGCGGCGTCCGGGGGCGAGGGACTTTTCACCGGAGAGCTTGCGCCGCACCGACTGGCGGCTGGCTTCACGCTCTTCAGGAGCCATGAACTCCCAGACGAAGCGGCCGATGAGGTCGGCGGGGGCGTAACCAAGCATCTCGCATTCGGCGCGATTGACGCTGCGAATGCGGCCCTCTTCGTCGATCTCGTGATAAGCGACGGGGGCTTCCTCGAACATGGTCCGAAATTTTTCCTCGCGGGCGAGGGTGGGATCGCCGGGCTGGAGTTTCGGGCTCATCGGGCGGTGCCGTTCAATTGTGGCGCCTTTCAATTTTAGCAGCGTGGGAGGGAATCGGTGCTTTTACGCGATTCCAGGGCTCGCTGCCGCGCTGAGACTAAGAGTCGACTTCGCGCTTGGGGAAGGGGCTGTTCTCCTGGCTGACAGCGTGCGCCACGACCAGGTGGGTTTGGCTGAGCTAAGGGCTCTTTCTTTCCACGTCGACGTAGAGCACGCCAGTTTTCGCTCCGGCGGAGGTTTCGAGCCAGGCTTCGAACCTTCCCTTCCGGGCCGGCAGCTCGACGCTGGGGAACGAGGCTTGGGTAGCACCGGGGGGCACCGACGCGGAAATCCGGACTTCGTTGAAGAGGAAGTGGGCGGTAGCGGCGGATTGCGACGGCGGCAAACGGAGTGTGACCTGGTAGCGGCCCGCCGCACCGACCTCCACTTCCCAATGGCCGAGTGAGTCGGCAGCCCAGCCGGCCTTCTCCCCGCGCCAGTCCTGGCGGGTGAGGGTGACCGGATTCTGGTGACTGGTCCCGAGGATCATGCGCGGCGGAGCGTAGCCACGGGTCGCGGAAACATCGGCGAACCAGCGATCGTAGGATTTGCGCATCCGATCGACGATCTCCGGATGTTGCGCCGCCAGGTCGCGCTGCTCGGCCGGATCGGCTTCCAGGTCGTAGAGCTCATTACCGTCGACCAGCTTGTGGCGCTGGGTGCGCACGGCGCAGTTGCGGAAGGGTTGAGGCTCGTCGCCGCGATGCCATTGCGTGAACAAAGTGCGATCCGGCCAGTTGGCGGGCGAACCGCGCAGCAGCGGCATAAGGCTGACGCCGTCGACAGCGGGCCCTCCAGCGGTGGAGACGCCGCAGGCTTCGAGTAGCGTGGGGAACACGTCGATGTGCGCCGCGATGCGGTTGCTCGTGGACGCCGGCTTGACGGCGCGCGGCCAGCGCAGAAAGAAGGGCACGCGGATGCCGCCCTGGTAGACGGAGCCTTTGATTCCTCGCATTCCGGCGTTGAACCGCTCGTGCTGGGGGCCGTTGTCGGTCATAAAGATCACGATGGTGTCGCGCTCCAGACCGAGCGACTTTAACCGGCCGAGCAGCTTTCCGATGTTGTCGTCGATATTCTTCACCATGCCGTAGACCTTGGCGGTGCGATCGTCGAGGCCGCGGCTACGGAAGGGGGCCGCGTAGGACTCGGCGATCTCAAGCGGCTCGTGCGGGGCGTTGGCGGCGACATAGGCGAAGAAGGGCCGACGGCGGTTCTCCTCAATGAAGCGGGCGGCGGCGCCGAAGAAGATGTCGGTGCAGTAGCCGGCGGCTTTCTCCGGGTTGCCGTTGTGCTGAAGGATGGGATCGAAGTAGCGGTTGCCGGGCGGATCGGACGGCTGGGTGAGGCCCCCGCCGGTGCAGACCAGCGCTTCCTGAAAACCCTGATCGATGGCGCGCAACGGGTAGACGTCGCCGAGATGCCACTTCCCGAAGATGCCGGTGCGGTAGCCGGCGGCGGCCAGCTTTTCGGGAAGAGTGACCTCGTCGGGATACATCATGGACCGGCCGAGGTAGGTGTCGACGACGCCGGTGCGGTAATTGTAGCGGCCGGTCATGAGGCTGGATCGGGTGGGCGAGCAGACCGGGGAGACCTGAAACTGGGTGAACCGCACGCCCGCGCGGGCGATGGAGTCAATGTGCGGCGTCTGGAGATCGGGGTTGCCGTGGAGGGAGAGATCGCCATAACCCTGGTCGTCGGTGATCATGAAGAGGATATTGGGACGGGGCGGCGCGGCGGCAATCGCGGGCAGGGCGGAAGAAAGCAGAAAACCGCGGCGGGTGGGCTTCATGCGTGTTTCAAAATGGAGCTACTTATGTTTATCACATGCTGATAAACTTGAGATCTAAAGGAATCCACTCACATGGCGGCGGCAAGGCTGCTGCTGGCAGTCATGGCTTTCGCGCCTTGTATCTGGTGCGAAGGGCCGCGGAGCATCGGGGCGCCCTCCTATTCCACTGACAGCATCGTGAACGCGGCGGACGGACGCTCGGACCGGCTCGGGCCGAATACGCTGGCCTCAATTTACGGCAAGGATCTGGCGTACAACGCGCGGGCGCTGGCGGCGTCGGATATCGTCGACAGCCGGGTGCCTGTGAGCCTGGGCGGCGTACGTGTCAACATGAGCGGGGTGTACCTGCCGCTGATCTACGTTTCGCCGACCCAGATCAACTTTTTGCTGCCGTACGATCTGGAGGCGTCGGAGATTGAGATCTCAGTGGAACGGGACAATCTGCGAGGCCCCAAGGTCAAGATCCGGCTGGCAGGCACGGCGCCAGCAGTGTTTCGCATGGACGCGCAGACGGTGGTTGCGGCGCACCTGGACGGCTCCGTGGTGACGCGCGCGGCGCCGGCCCATGGTGGGGAGGTGGTGGTGCTGTTCGCAACAGGTTTGGGCCGTACCAAGCCGGAGCAGCTTTCGGGAAGGCTGGCTCCGAGAGCGGCGGCCCTGACTTCGGGCGACCGGTTTGCGGTGCGGTTGGACGGAGCGGCGCTCCCGGCGGGGAGGATTCTTTACGCCGGAATCGCGCCGGGCTTCGTGGGACTGTACCAGATCAATCTGCTGTTGCCGGACGAGCCGGGGCAGGACCCGGAGGTGACGGTGGCTTTCGGCGACCAGGCGTCGTCGAGCGGGTTTCGGCTGATTACGACGGGAGCGCCGTGAGCCGGACGGCAGGCGAGACGCGGCCGCGGCGCGGATTCTGACCGCCCAGTTCAGGCACAGGCCGCGCCGGCGAGGCTGGTGGGCCGGGCCGGCTCGGGCTCAGCCGTGAGCGCTCGCAGGGCGGCGAGCCGGACGCCGGGCTCCCCGCAGCCGCAGGGGGAGAGCAGCAGGTCCGCGGCAAGTCCGGTGCGTACCCGCACGGCGGGCGTCTCCAGGTCGGTGAGCGAAGTGAGCAGGATCTCGCCGCGGGCGAACTCGAGGATGGCCCGATCTTCGCGGATATGGAGTCCATCGTGCGCTTCGCATTCAGCGGCGGCGAGCGAACCGTCGAAAGCGAGAAACTGCTCGAATACCGGAACGCGATAGACACGCCAGAACAGATCGCGGTGGTCTGGCGCAAGCGCGCCCTCAGCAGGCCCGGAGAACGCGGCGACGTAGTGCCGCAGGGCGAGGGGCGGCAAAAGGCCGGACTGGATTCGCCGGGCGAGTTCAGCCAGGAGCCAGGCCGGCGCGGCGAGTGCTTCGGGACGGTAGGGGGCCACTCGGCGCATCTCCTCCGGAGAGAAAAGCCGGACTGATCTGCCGGGTTTCAGGTCGGCATGAAAAAGAGCGGTGCGCGGACTGAAGCCCCGCGGGGACTCCAGCCGGTGGCGGGAACCGGGGCGACGCAGGCGATTGGCGAGCGGCCAGCGAGCGGCGGGGGGAATCCGGGCCAACGCGGCGTCGAGCGAGGGGATTTCGCGGATGGCCTGGCCGGACTCAAAGCCCGCCGCGGCCAGCGGTTGCCGGTAGGCGGTATGCTCACGCGCAGCCAGCAGCACCTGGATCAGGCGCTGGAGCCGCGTGGCCGGCGACGTGGGGAGACAGCCGATATGAAATCGAAGAAGCATTGGCGCAGGACGGGCGCGGCCGGGAGCGCCGGCTCGGCCGCGTCCGCCCTAGCCACCTTTTCCTCAGCTTGATTGATTAGAGTGCGGCAGCGCCGGAGAAATTCTCAGGGAATTTGGGGGGAAGGGCGATTCGGGGAAGTAAGGCGCGTCTGCGCCGTGGCAACCGCGCGGCGCCCACAAGGCCCGTACGTCGTGTATCCTGGCAGTCTAGGCTCGGAATGACTGCACGGCTTTAGGGGGAATATGAGGTATCTTGCCATTGCGCTGGCCGCAATCTTGTCCGCGGAGCCTCTCGCGGCGGCTGAAGGCGAAATCATCAAAACCGATTGGAACGGCTTCCGCCGCGAAGTGGCCGCGCGCAAGCTCCGGGGCCGGGCGGTGCGAATCGGCCTCGCAGCCGGAGGCGAGGTGAAGACGAACCTGTTGGAGTTGACCGACACCGGCCTTGAAGCGCGGGTCACGCGCGCCACGAAGCAATGGGCAACCGCCGGCGGCAACGCGCAAATCCCGAGGGAACAAATCGTGTCCGTGCGCTTCGGGGGAAGAACCGGCCATGGCGGACGCACGGGCGCACTGATAGGCATCGCCGCGGGCGCCGGCACGGCTGCGGCGATCGCCACCAGCGTGGACTGCTTCGAGGGCGGCTGCTTAATCGCCCTGCCAGTCGCCGGCGTCGCGCTGGCCGCGATCGGCGGAGTAGCGGGCTATTTCATCGGACGGTCCACCGGCAAACCTGGTCCTGAATTTAGCCTTGCGCCCTAACGGGTCATGCCGTGCCGTGACGCGTTTGACTCCTCCGTGCAGGGTCATTAGAATCTCAAGTAACCACAGGGGGGTACACAGGTGAGAAAGCTCGCAATCTGGATGCTTCTGGTATGTCCGGCGGTCTTTGGACAGACTGAACGCGGAAACATAACTGGCGCCGTCACCGATTCGAGCGGCGCGGCCGTTCCCGGCGCAACCGTCACCATCACAAACGTCGCCACGAACCAAAACGTCACGGTGACTACCACCAGCGCGGGCGATTACAACGGCGCCAACCTGCCGCCGGGAGACTACCGTCTGGAATTCTCCGCGACCGGCTTCAAAAAAACGGTACGCGACAACGTCGTCCTCACCGCCTCCGCCACGGTGCGCATCGACGGACGTCTCGAGGTCGGGCAAGTCAGCGAAACGGTGGAGGTGCGCGCCGACGTCGCGCAAGTCCAGACCGAAAATGCCAAAGTCACCACGGCGGTGCAGAACAAGCTGGTGGATGAGCTGCCGCTGGTAGTAGGCGGCGCAATGCGCAGTCCGTTCGACCTGGTGTCGATCACGCCGGAGTCTCGCGGAAGCGGCAGCCAGCTCGCGCTGGGCGGCGGGCAGACGCGGGCTTGGGAGGCGACGCTGGACGGCGTCTCGGTGGCCACCAACCGCTCCGCCGACGCGACTGAGATCGCCTACAACGCGCCATCGCTCGAAGCCATCACCGAGTTCGCCGTTGACACCAACGGCTTCAAAGCCGAGTACGGCCAGGCCGGCGGCGGGAACATGACGTTCTCGTCGAAGTCCGGCACCAACGAGTAACACGGCGTGGCCTACGACTTCCTGCGCAACGAAAAGGCCTACGCGCGCGGATTTTTCCCGCCGACCAAGGCCCGTCACAAGCAC
>JACXTT010001965.1_pt1 | contig 33475 bp, 27 predicted proteins | sample 9270951 | NCBI WGS metagenome assembly JACXTT01 (sample SAMN15532306, study PRJNA645909) | rock metagenome | isolation source: weathered quartz diorite | place: Puerto Rico | collected 2017-06-21
CTTGTTGATGTAGTCGTAAAACTTGACCGGCACGTATTTATCGATCGCGTAATCGTACATACCATCTTTCGTGACTTGGAAAAACGGCACGCGCGCATATACTTTTAGCGGCGACCAGGGATGCAGGCCTTCTCGAATCTGCTCCGGGAATCGATTGGGGTCACCAGCGGCAAGATAAGCTTCCTGCGCCATCTGCCCAGCCACCTGGTGATTGCCGTGACCGTCGCTGGCCGCGCCCGCGAAGACCGAAGCCACGATTAATGGGCGGAACATTCGCACCACGCGGACGGCATCGGAGAGGACGCGTTCGTGATCCCATTTCTCGAGGGCTTCTTCGCGGGTCTTCGAGAATCCGTAATCGACAACACGCGAGAAAAACTGGTCGACACCCATGTAGCGGTCGGCGATCAGCAACTCTTGCGTGCGGACCAAGCCGAGCGCGTCGTAAAAATCCTGCGCCATGACGTTCTGACCGCCTTCGCCGCGGTTGAGCGTCATCAATCCGCCGCGCGCGCCGAGCCCGCGCGTCTCATAGGCCAGCATGCCGCCGTCTTCGTCATCGGGATGAGCGGTGAACAAGAGAATGCTGGCGCGCGTCTGCAAGGCACGCAGCAAGCGAGACATTCCGGCCGCGCCGCGATCAAAGGCGATGGCCTGCGCATCCGGAGATGGAGCCGCTTGCTGAGCACGGCTGGTCGCGGCGGAAACGCCAATCAAAATGGCAGCAACAAAAATTGCTAAGAATCGGTAAAAACTAGTTCGCGTCGTCATAGTTTCGTGCGTTTTCTCGTGGAAGAATCGCACACAGGACCTTGGCTTCTATGATACAGTAGCGAACAAGAACGTTTTTGTGCTTCTGTCTCGTTTAAACGACTGCTCCGGGAGGTAGACCTTCATGCTCAAGCGAATCCTGATCGCTCTTTTTTTCTCCATGCTCCAGTACGCGTTCGCTCAAACGCAGGCTGTCAACGGAAGTATCCGCGGGCACGTCACGGACGCCGCCGGCGCTGTAGTCCCCAAGGCAAACGTGACCGTGACCAACAACGAAACGGGATTCTCGCGCGCGCTGGACACCGGAGACGATGGGCTGTTTGTCTTCCCCAATCTACCGCTCGGGACTTATACGGTTGCGGTGCAGAAGACGGGTTTTTCAACCGAGCGGCATACGAACATCGTTCTTAACGCCGGAACGGAAGCAGTGATTGAGGCTCAACTGAAGGTCGGATCCGTGAGCACGACGGTGGAAGTTACGGCAGGGGCGCCGGTGGTGGAGCCATCGCGCGCGAGCACGGGCCGGACCATCGGTCATGAGGAAGTGGACAACCTGCCGCTGACGTCGCGCAATCCGTACAATTTCGTGCTGTTTCAACCGGGCGTGAGCGGGCACCCGAATCCCGAGCTTGGCATTCCACGCACCATCAACACCAATGGCCTGCTGGATCGAATCAATTACCAGATGGACGGGATGGTAAATACGCAGACAGATCGTTACGGTTTGCGCTTGTTCCCGATCTCCGACATTTACGTTCGGGAAGTACAGACAGTGTCAAACAGCTTCGCGCCCGAGTTCGGAAACACCGCCGGGAACATATTTAACGTGATTACCAACTCCGGCACCAATGATTTCCATGGCGAGTTCTATTTCATCGGCCGTCCGCCCGATGGCGCGGCGCGCACGATTTTGCTGGCGTCGAACAGGGTGCCGCCCTCGATCGACCTGCATGACTATGCTGTAAACTCCGGCGGCCGCTTAATCAAGGACAGGCTTTTTGTCTTCGGCGGCTATGAGCACCTGCTGCGCGCTTTGCCTTCGCCTAACACCATTAATCAAGCTTCGGCGTCGCAGCTTGGCCTTTCGCAGAGCCTGCTCGAAACCGCGCCGGCCGTGCAGCATGTGCAATTCCTCAACTTGAGGGCGGATTGGAACATCAACCAAAGTAACTCGGTCTTCTTCCGCTATAACTACTTCCGCAACGAGTATCCATTCAACACCACGGTAGGCGGACTGAACGCGTTGGATGTCGCGCAGGATTTTCACGATCGTGCGCACATCGGCGGAATCCAGTGGCTTTCGACAATTTCTCCGACTGCGTTGAATGAGCTGCGCATGTCCTGGCCGTATCGCAACAATCAACATGCCGCCAATCCCGGCGATGGCCCTGGACCGCGCATTGTTGTTTCCGGAGTCGCGACATTCAATGGCTATGGGGCCGGCTTTCCGGGCGATCATTTTGCAGAAAAGATTCCGAGCTTGAGCGACAACTTCACTTGGATCAAAGGACGGCACACGTTGAAAACGGGAGTCGCGTGGCAGCAGAATAACGACAACCAGTTAAGCTCGATTGCGAATTTCAACACTTACACATTTTCGAGCATCGCCAATTACCTGGCGGCTAAGAATGGTTCGAATCCTCGCAGCTACTCGACGTATCAGACCAACGTGGGCTTGCCCGGACTCTCGTACAAATCCTACTTTTATGGATTCTTCGTGCAGGATACATGGCAGATCCGGCCCAATCTCCTGCTGATTTACGGCGTGCGATGGGATCGATACCAGGCGCCGGACGGCGAAGCGAACGCGCCGTTCATCTACACGCGCGACTTTAACACGTCCAACCGGAATTGGGCGCCACGCCTAGGATTGGCCTGGAGCATCGACTCGAAGACCGTGCTCCGCACAAACTTTGGAATGTTCTACGAAGCTCCGCCGACCAATCTGTGGTTCAACGCGCTGGTGAATGACGGAGCCCGCTCGTTTGTGGCTTCATTCACGCCAAACCAAGCCGGCGCGCCGGCATTTCCCACGATCATTCCGACCGTAATCGGCGCGAGCGCGGGCACTCCGAACATCACCGCGGTCACGCCAGATTTCAAGAACGCGTACACCCTCAACGCGAATCTCCAAATTACGCGCCAGTTGTCGAACAACGACGCACTCACTGTGGGCTACGTTCACACCGGCGCGCGCGATCTGGGTTATCTGCGCAGCATGAATGTGATCAATCCAACTTCATACCTGGCGGACGGACGGCCCGTCTTTTCGAAGCTGAATAACACCAGCACGCGGTTGTATCCACAATTCAACGGCATCCTGCTTCAGGACGTCGGCGCTGTCTCCGACTATGAAGCATTGATTGTCCATCTGACGCACCGGTGGAGTCATGGTTATTCGGTGAGCGCTTCCTACACCTGGTCGCACACCATCAGCGACGCGCCGGATGCCAACAGCTTCGAGCAGAACATCCCGATCGAGGATCCGACCAATCGCCGGCGCGATCGAGGAAACAGCATCGTGAACCGGCCGAATGCCTTCTTGTTCACCGCGGTGCTGGCACCGACGTTCAAGATCGATAACAAGTTCTGGAATCGTCTCGCTAACGATAATCAACTCACCTTCCTTGGGAATTTCTCATCCGGGGATCAACAGAACATTACCTCGAGCTCTTCACCGTTGAACGGCGACAGCACAACGAGCAATCAACGACCGCTGTTCATCGGCCGCGACACAGTCCGCACACCGAACATCTACCAATTCGACGCGCGCTATACGCGCACGCTTTTCAAAATCCGGGAACGCATCGCGCCCAAGTTGCTTGCAGAGGCGAACAACATCTTCAACCACAAGAACATTACGTCGTTGAACACAGTTGTTCCGACCACGTCGCTGGGCGTGCCAACCATTCCATCGGTGTTTCCGCCGACTTCGACGGTGCTCGAAGGTCGCATCATCCAGCTCGGAATTCGCGTGGATTGGTAAGAGGCCGGTCAGAAATCGAGCTGATCGATATTCTTCTTGTTGATGATGAGCGGAGATCCGAGGATAATCTCGCTGCCGCGCACCTGCAGCATGCCTAGCCGTCCCGCTTGAATGGAGGACGCGCCCCGCGCGAGCTTGTTTTGAGCGAGCAGCCAGCCTGAATAGACGGTCAGGTATCCCAGATCGCGAGTGCTCCAGAGCACAACCGTTTGCACGACGCCATCATGCACATACGGTTTGCAGATGCTGGGGAGCGAGAGCCCGATCACGTCGACATCGCGGCGGCCGGCTTGGCGAACCGCTTCGGCTGCGCCTGGAACCGCGGGCGCCGAAATGGCCATGATCAGCTTTAACTTCGGATAAACCTTCAACAGCGTCTGACTCTCGGTAAATGCTCTGTCGCGATCATCGTCGCTAGGACGGATCGTCGCGAGCTTGAGACCGGGATGCTTTTCCGTCAGGCGCTTCTTGATAAATGCGATCCACTCGTTCTGATTAGCCGCGCTGAGTGCTCCGGTGATGATCGCGAATTCACCCCGGCCGTCTAAAAGGCGGGAGGCCTCGTCGGTGAGAGTGTTCGCGATTCCTTCGGGCGTGGCTTGGTTAACGAAGAAGTCGCGAGCATCGGGTTCCGCGTCGGCGTCCCAGGTGAGCACTTTGATGCCGCGATCGCGAGCTTTGCGGAGGACCGTGGAGATGCCGCCCTTGTTCTCAACCGCGACTGCGATCACGTCGACGCCTCGCGTGATCCAGTTTTCGACCAATTCATTCTGTTTGGCGGCTTCGAGACTCGTCGGGCCATCCCAGATCAATTCGACGCCGAGTTCGCGAGCGGCGTCTTCCGCGCCGGCTCTAGCGCTGACGAAATACGGATCGCCTTTTGCTTTCGGCATCATCGCGATCACGAGACGGTGCGACGCCGCAAGCGTGTTTGGCGCAGGAGCGCGGCCCAGCGAGTGTACCAGCCAGACATTCGTTCCGGCAACAATCAGCGAACCGGCCAGCACTGCTCCGCAAAGGATTGCAACCTGGCTGTTCTTCACGCTATGGGTCTCCTCGTCTAGTGTTACATCAGCCTGGCGGCGGAGGCGATCGATGCTAATGGTCACGACCAGCAACACGCCGGTCAATATTCCAGTCAGCTCCGACGGAAGTGCCGCGAGATGCAAACCATTCTGCAATACCGATAGAGCGAAAAGGCCGAGGACCGTGCCCCAGATAGTGCCTCGTCCGCCGAACACGGATGTGCCGCCCAGCACTACCGCGGTGATCGCGTCGAGTTCATAGCCAGTCCCGACATCCGATTTCGCTTGACCGAGGTGCGCGACATAAACGATCGCCGCGATGCTGGAGACCACGCCGCTGAGAATGTAAACCAGCGCCAGCCGCCGCGCGACAGGAATTCCGGCGTAACGCGCGCCTGCTGCTGTGAAGCCAATCGCGTACAATGCGCGGCCTGTCGTGGAACGATGCAGTAGCACTGCGTAGCCGATCAACAAGAGCGCGAAGATGGTCAGCTGAACGGGAATGACGTCCCACAAATAACCTTGGCCGAGGAAGAGAAACGACGCGGGGAAATCCGTGTAGTTCACGGCACCGCGCGTGACTCCTTCCGCAATCCCACGAAACAAGGAAAACGAGCCGAGCGTAACGATCAACGGCGGAAGATCCAACCGCGAAATGGCGAAGGCGTTTAACGCTCCACCAGCGAATCCAAGCAAGAGCACGAGGCCAGCCGCGGCGGGAATCGAAAAATGCCAATCACGCCAGGCCGCTCCAAACACCACTGCCGCGAGCGCCATCATCGAGCCGACCGACAGGTCGATGCCGCCGGTAACGATGACGGCCGTCATAGCCAAGGCCAGCAATCCGAGTTCGACGCTGAACCGTGTTACTTCGAAGAAATTGTCCCAGGTGAAAAAATTCCGCGCGATGATCGAGAACAGAACAATCTCGGCCGCCAGGGCCAGTAGTAGTATCCATTCGCTGTTCGGAAACAGCCGCTGGCGCCAATGATTATGCGCGGCTTGCGGCAAGATTGCTTCCATGTTGTTTCAAGTGGGATCGCTGGGGACGTGAGCGCAGCGCATCGATCACGAGAGCGGCCAGAATGATTCCGCCTTGCACGGCGCGTTCCCAATAGGTGCTGACGCCAAGAAACGTGAGAGCAGGACCAATCGCTCCTAGCAGGATCACACCGAAAATTGTTCCGAGAATGCTGCCTCGCCCACCGGTGATTGCGGCGCCACCGACGACGACGGCTGCGATGACTTTCAACTCCAGGCCGAGCCCGGCATTGCTGGGGATTTGATTGAAGCGTACGGCATTGATGGTCGCGGCGAGTCCCGTGAGTGCGCCCAGCAGAATGAAAACGGAGAATGTCACGAGCGGCGTACGGACTCCGGCAAGGCGAGCGGCCTCCTCGCTGGAACCGGTCGCATAGACGGCGCGACCGGCGGCAACGTTGCGCAGACTCCATGCGATGCCAAGCGACAGTGTTACTGCGATGAACAGGCTCGCAGCAGGATAAGTGGATTGAGAGAGACCGAACCACTGGAAGGCAGCCGGCAGATCCTGGACCCAAGCGCCTTGTGTCTGCCATCGCAGCGCGTCTCTCAATGCGACCATGGCGGCGAGTGTCACAACGATGGACGGAATCCGAACAAATGCGACCAGCGCACCGTTGAAGCTTCCCAGACAGGCTCCGATCAGACAGGCACCGAGTCCGGCGAGCGGCATGGGCAACCCGGTTTTCGCGAGCGCGCCCGCTGCAACGCCGCAGATCGCAAAGACGGAGCCGACCGAGATATCGATCTGACCGGTTAACACAACGAGCGTCATACCAAGCGCCACGATCAATACGGGCACGTTTGCAAGAAACAAATCGGTCAGGTTTTCACGTGAAAAATAAGAAGGCGCAATGAAGGCGAGCACCAACCAGAGCACCGCAATGGCGATCGCCACCGAGATTTCCCGCCTGAACGCTGCCATGCCTAATTGAAGCGCGCCATTTCCCCGCTGGGCACATGTCCCAGCGCGAGCGCGAGAATTTTCTGCTGTGTGGCGTCTTCGCGCGAAAGGATGCCACCGACAGTGCCCTGGTGCATCACTGCGATCCGGTCGCTCAAGCTGAGGATCTCAGGCAATTCCGATGAGATCATGATTATCGCCAGGCCGCGCGCGGCCAAGCTGGCTATGAGGCCATGAATTTCGCCCTTAGAGCCGACGTCGACGCCTTGAGTCGGCTCGTCCAGGATCAGAATCTTCGGTTCAATGGCGAGCCATCGGGAGAGCGCGACCTTTTGCTGGTTACCGCCGGAAAGCTCCGCCGTCGCAGCGTATATCGATGGAGCCTTGATGCGAAGTTGATCGAGATAATGAATTGCAAGTTGCCGCTCCTGTCGGGAATCGATGAGTCCACGGCCGGAGATTCTGCCCAAACTAGCGAGGCTCATGTTTGCGGCGATAGGCATTTCAAGGACAACACCGTGCCGGCGGCGGTCTTCCGGCACGTAACCGATGGCCGATCGAATTGCATCCGCCGGCGAAGCAACGTTTAAGGGGCTGCCGTTGACCAGGATTTCGCCCGAGTCCGCGGGAGTGAGTCCAAATATCGTTTCCGCTAGTTCGGTGCGACCGGAGCCGACCAGTCCTGCCACGCCCAGGATTTCTCCGCTGCGGACCGAAAGCGAGATATGGCGGAGGCCGGCAGCCCGATTGCCAACCTGTCTCAATTCGAGTGCTACTTCCCCTGGCGTCGATTGTGGTTTCAGCGCGGAGGCAGCGATTTGTCGGCCCGCCATCATGTCGATGAGTGAGGTCTGATCTATTTCAGCCTTTAGCCTGGTTGCGATGCTCTCGCCATCGCGCAGAACGGTGATGCGATCCGCGATGGTGGAGATCTCTTCGAGTCGATGCGAGATGTAGATTATTCCCGCGCCGTGCTCGCGTAGGGAGGCGATCATCTTGAACAGACTGTCCACTTCGCGATCCGTCAGCGAGGCGGTGGGCTCGTCCATGATGAAGATGGAAGCATTGGCCCCGATGGCCTTGGCGATCTCGACGATTTGTTGCTCCGGCATGCTAAGCGTCGAAACCAGACGCTGGGGATGAATCGAGGCTCCCACCTGCTCCATCAGATCCCGGGCCCGACGATTGCGCTCCCTCCAGTTCACTTTTCGCCACAAGCCTCCGCTCTCGAGCGACCAGGCGATGTTCTCAGCAACGGTAAGATGCGGAAATAGCGCGGGCTGCTGGTAGATGGCGGCAACGCCCAGCGAGCGCGCGATGGCCGGATCGTTGTGCTGGAGGGCATGGCCATTGATCGTGAGAGTGCCGGAGTCGGGCTGAACGGCGCCGGTGATCACCTTGATCAGGGTGGTTTTTCCGGCGCCATTCTCGCCGATTAGGGCATGTACCTCGCCGGTAATCAGCTCGAACGAGACATCCTTCAGCGCGCGGACGGCGCCGAACGACTTGCTGATGGATCTCGCTTCAAGGAGAGCAACAGACATCGGCTAGCGGAGGAACGCCTCCTGCAAGCCGCCATCGACGGGGATGATGTGGCCGGTAGTCTTGGCGCTTTCTTCGCCCGCCAGCCAGACGATGGCGCGCGCGCAGTCCTGTGGAAGGATCGGCCGGCGCGTGATGGTCCGCTGAGCATAGAAGTTCGCGAGTTTCGCACGCAGATCGTCGGTCGATTCCGATTCCGCGAATTCGATTTTGTACTTGTGCAGCGAGTGAATCACGCGATCGCGCGGAAACATCGTTGAGCCAGCGACCACAGTGGCGGGCGCGATGCCGTTAACGCGGACGAGCGGACCGAGTCCAACCGCGAGTTCGCGAATTAGATGATTCAGCGCCGTTTTGCTGATGTCGTAAGCCTCCGTACCCTTCTTCGGAACAAGCGCGTTGGCGGAACTCGTCAGGACCATAGTGACCGGCAGGTTCTGATCGCGGAAAACCCATTCGACCTGCTCCGCCAGTTGATAATTCCCGGTCACGTTTATCTGGAACGCCTTGGCCCATTGAGCAGTTGTCAGCCGGCCATCGGCGTCAGGCACTGGATAGGTTGCAGCGGTATTGATGACAACATCGATGCCGCCAAACTCCGAGATCGTAAACCTGATCGCATCGGCCAAGCTCTCGACGGAACTCAAGTCGACGGCAGTGCTCACGACAGCGCCTTTCGATGCAAGTTTTGCCGCCTCGCTCGCGGCCGACTTGGCACTGCCGGCATCGAGATCGGCCACGACGACGTGCGCTCCTTTTCGTGCAAGCAGCAGAGCGGCTTCGCGGCCGATTCCGCTGCCACCGCCCGCCACGAGTACGATCTTGCGGCTGAACTCAGCTTCGGCGGGCATGCGTTGTAGTTTTGCTTCCTCGAGTGCCCAATACTCGATGCGGAAGGCTTCCGAACGCGGGAGTGCGACGTAGTTGTGGAAGGAGCTGAACTGTCGCGACTGCTCGGGACGACGCGCTTGCGGGAAAGGATGCTCGACATTTCCCCCTTCCAAAGCATTCGCGCCTGCCATCACGTGAATCGCGTTGAGGAAGAATTCGGTGGTGATACGCGCTTCCTGTTTGTTCTTGCCGAAGCCAAAAAGTCCGACTCCCGGAATGAGCACCACCGATGGGTTCGAGTCGCGTAGCTTCGGAGAATCCGGCGTGGCGCAGGACTCGTAGTATTGCTGGTATTCGCCGCGGTAAGCGGGCGTCTGTTCGCGAATGCTCGCCTTCAATGCCTCCAAATCGCCGGTGCGAGGGTTCCAATCGAGAAACAGCGGGCAGATTCTGGTTCGAAGGAAGTGGTCTGGGCAACTTGTCCCGAGCGCCGCCAGCTCTTTCGACCATTTGGAACAAGCGAAGGTGAGAGTATCTTCGTCGCCGCAATAATGCGCGATCACTCTGCGGTTGGATGACAACGCACCTCGCAGCGCCGGCAGAATTTGGGCGGCAATCTCTTTGCGGTTAGGAAGCGGCGCGTGCTCCAGGCCACCGAACGCATCCCCCTTTCTGGCTTGATGCACGGTGATGAACTCGCCCATCTGATCGATGGTTCGGATGCTGTTCCAATAACATTCACGCTGCGTCGCGCCCCAGGTGAACAGTCCGTGGCTACCTAGAATCAAGCCATCGCATCCTGGATTGTCTTGGACGGCTTTCTCGATTAGGAGCGCGAGCTCGAACCCGGGGCGCTGCCACGGTACCCACACGATTTTTCGGCTAAACTTCCGATTGAACTCCTCCAGCTTCTGCTTGCCGTTGGCGCTTGCAGCCAGCGCGATCGCCCAGTCGGGATGCAGGTGATCGACGTGTGGAAACGGAAGGAATGCGTGCAACGGAGTATCGATGGATGCGGCTACTCGATTCTCGCCGAACGCGGACAGCGGATAGTAGGCCACCATCTCGTCTTCATGCGCCTCACCTCGATACCGGGCCTTGAGCTGCTCCAGGCGATCCAGATACAGCATCGCGAACCCGGAATCCTGAATGGATCCCAAATCGCCGCCGCTGCCCTTCACAGCGAGAACGCGTACCGGCTTGCCGGTGAACGGGTCGGGCAATTCGATCTTCGAACTGGTGTTACCGCCGCCGAAATTCGTGATTCGCAGATCCGCCCCGAGCAGGTTCGATCGATAACGCAGCAGCGACAGCAGATTACCCTTGAGCGCGCTCGCTTCGGAATCGCTCCAAAGATCCTTCAAGTGAATTGTTTCGGTAGTCTCAAGCATGGCGAATGATAAAATGGGTTCGTTCAGACAATTTCGGGTCTCTAGGAATGCCAAAAACAACACATCGTTGGGCCGCGTTATGCATGTGCCCGGCTCTCTTCCTTACTGTCGCAAAAGCGCAGGACAAACTGCCGAACCGGCCCGGCCGCGAAACGATGAAGCGCGTTTGCGGACCCTGTCACAGCGCTGAAAATGTCTTCGGATTGGCGAAGACGAGGGAAGAATGGGGAGCGCTCGTGGGCGAGATGGCAGCCGACGGCGCGCAAGCAACCGAGGACGAATTCAACGAGATCGTCGACTATCTTGCCGCAGCGTTTCCCAAAACTCCGAAGGTCAACGTCAACAAAGCGGCTGCAAAAGATCTCGAAACCGGGCTTGAAATCTCGGCCAAAGAAGCCGAAGCGATCGTGCGATACCGCGAGCAGAAGGGTAACTTCAAGTCCATGGAGGATCTTGCCAAGGTACCCGGCCTCGACGCCAAGAAGATCGAAGCGAAAAAGGATCGTCTGACGTTCTGACAATCGCGCTTCCACAGACTACTGTAACGTCTTCAACCAAAGATTGCGCACGGAGATTTTTACGTTGCCGCCGCCCTCGATTTGCAGGCCGATGACGCCCTGCGACACCGCCATGCTGGGATCGTCGTCGATGAAGACGGCCATGACGTGGCCATTGAGCATGTGCATGAGCATGTTCCCGCGCGCGATCACATGCATTTGGTTCCAGTCGCCCACCTTGATGTAGCTCTTGAGCGCGTCGGGATCGCCCAGTGTGCTTAGCAGGCGAGGTTTCTTACCCTGCTCGGCCCTTACCACCTGGCCACGCCACGCGATGATACCACGGGGTGTTCCCTGTTCGTAAAGTTGGCCGCTGAAGCGATTGGCAAAATCGAAATCCGCCTGGTAGCCCTTCAGGTTCCACTTGGCGAACATCGGATTGGGTGTCGGACCTCCCTGAATCTGCGCGGGCGCGACTCGAGCGCTACGGTACTGAATCCCGCTATTCGCGTTGTTACCTTCGAGCTTGATTTCCGCTTTCAACTCGAAATTCTTCGGCTCGCCGCCTTGCCAAATGACGTAGGTGGTGCCTGCCGGCTTCTCGGGACTCGACTCGCCGACGATCGCACCGTCTTCCACACGCCAGACGTCGGGACTTCCATCCCAGTTCTTCAGCGTCGCGCCGTCGAACATCGAAACCCACCCGCTGTGATCATCGAAGTCGATCGGATCGGGCTGAGAAAATCGAGTGCCGCGGCCTGGTTGCTGGGCTAGTGCAGCCGTGACGCACAGTGAAATTCCCGCAAACCTTGCCATCGAAGAACGACCGAACATTGACCCTCCCAGAAAATCTACGCAGCGCTCGACTGCTTGGGCGACGGCACTTTTTCCCATCGCCGCGATTTTGCGGATTCGAGCACCGCGTCTGTGACGTAATCCGTTGCCAACCCGTCACCGAAAGTAGGCGATGCCTGCTTACCTTCGCCGAGCGCCTCGAGGAAATCCGCGACCTGATGAATGAAGGTGTGCTCGTAACCGATCTGCAAACCGGGGACCCACCACCGCTTCATGTAAGGATGATCGCCGTCGGTGATGTGGACGCTTCGCCACCCGCGCAATTGCCCTTCGTCGCGATGATCGAAGAATTGGATGCGATGCAAATCGTGCAGATCCCACATTGCCGATGCGTGTTCACCGTTGATCTCGAGTGTGTAGAGCGCCTTGTGGCCGCGGGCGTAGCGCGTCGCTTCAAACGTCGCGAGCGATCCGTTTTCAAAGCGGCAGAGAAACGCGCTGGCGTCATCGATTCCGACCGGCTGAACGCGTCCCGTGAGACTGTGCTTCCGTTCTTTGATAAATGTTTCGGTCATCGCTGAAACTTCGGCGATGGGACCATTCAGCCATAATGCGGTGTCGATCGTGTGCGCGAGCAAATCGCCGGTTACTCCGCTTCCGGCCACGGCAAGGTCGAGCCGCCAGAGCCCTTCCCCGCCCTGCGGCAGATCTTCCGATATGGTCCAGTCCTGCAGGAATTTCGCGCGATAGTGAAATATCTTGCCGAAGCGGCCTTCGTCGATCAAGTGCTTGAGCAGCGTTACGGCAGGAACGCGCCGGTAGTTGTACCAGACCATGTTGGCGACTTTCGCCGCTTCCACTGCGTCGGTCATGGCGCGAGCTTCCGCCGCGTTGCGACCGAGGGGCTTCTCGCACAGAATCATCTTGCCGGCCTTAGCGGCGGCGATCGCGATCTCTGCGTGCGTGTCGTTGGGACTGGCGATATCGATCAGGTCGATATCCTTGCGCTCGATTAGTTTTCGCCAGTCGCTTTCCACCGACTGATAGCCCCAGTTTTCGGCGAAGGCTTTGACTCGTTCGATATTGCGAGCGCAGACGGCTTTTAGAACCGGCTGATGCGGCATGTCGAAGAAACGGGCGGCCTGCAAAAATGCATTGGAATGGGCGCGACCCATGAATCCGTACCCGACCAGTCCGACGTTCAGACTCTTTTTTGCCATGATCTCGCGGCCTCGTCCCAACCGTGTGCGTTGCGCACCGCGATCATAGTCGCGAGGATGTCACGCCACGTGCCGGGTTGCATCATGACTTCGTTCGGAAACATGCAGCCGTCCCAACAGATGTGCTGAACGGCGTGCGTGGGCGCGCCCGTGTCATCACGAAGCCAAGCTCCGGCCACGCTCACGATGTCCATCTTTCCGTTGGGGTCGCGCGGCAGGCAGTGACGGCCGGTCTTGTCGTGCGATCCCGATCCCTTCACTGTCGCGTCGTTCTGCGCGACGTGAAAGTCGATGGTCCAGGGCCGCAGCGCCCGCGTCATTTTCCGTATCGCGTCGTCCACCACTTCCCTTTGCGACCAATCGAATTTCTGCGGCAGAATGCGGTCTTCGGGCGCGTTGTAGCCGAGTGTGAACAGCAGCGTGTGCGCCATGTCGGCCTGAAAACCGAGCGTCTCCGGACGGCCAACCAGCTCGAGCAGTTCGACCATTCGCTTCCAGCTATGCATGCCGCCCCAGCAAATCTCACCCTCCGCGGCCAGCCGTTCACCGAAGCTTTCGGCGATCTTGCAGGCTTCGCGGAATGTGCCGGCGATGCGCTTCGTATTGGCGGCAGCATCCTTCGCCCATTCTGAAGGACTGGCAGCGGAGTCAATGCGAACGATCCCGTACCCTCGAATGCCGAGTTCGCGCAACTTCTTGGCGATCGAGCATGCTTTCCGCACTTGCGTGAGGAAATTCCCGCGCTCCTCTTCCGAGCCCATCGCAGAACCACCTCCCGTGGGCGGCCAAACCGGAGCGACAACCGAGCCAACTACCAGGTTCCGTTTCGCAATGCAGTCCACCAAACGTTTCAGGTCGTCGTCGCTGGAGTCGATCTCGACGTGCGGCGAGAATAAAAACAGATCGACACCGTCGAAACGAATTCCGTCGACTTCCACCGCAGCGGTCAAGTTGAGCATCGTCTCAAGATCGATGGGCGGCTCCGAATCCGGCCCTTTGCCGACCAGGCCGGGCCACATCGCGTTGTGGAGCGCCGGGTATTTGTGCGCGTTCGCGGTGCTCATGGCTGGCTCACTTTACTTCTTCTTGCGGAGCGGTTCTGCGTCCGGATTGCCAGGACCGAAGTGTTTCAGAATGACCAAAGGACCGGTAGTACTGGTATTCTCGATTCGCACACCTTCGGAGGCCGCATCCGCCGTGACAAAAAGCTCGTCCTGCGTCATTTCGCCGAAACGGATCATCGCTGGCGTTGCAACATCCATCTTGTTCAGGGTTCCGTGACCCTGCGTCAAAATTAACCCGTGCGCTGCACTGTCCCGGATTGTAACGGTTCGCCCGGGCCAGACGGTAAGTTCCTTCGCTGAATAGTACGACGTCCCGTAAGTGATCCATTTTTCACAATAGCCGCTGTCACGCATGCCATCCATCGCCTGCACTGGCTTCGGAAAGACCTTGTTCGTCTTGCCGAACTCCGGGTTCACGTTGGCGTCCCAGTCCAGCATGCCGACCAGGAAATCGAGATCGCGATGATATTCCGGCCTGACGTCTTTGGTCAGCAGACTCCAGTCGATGATGCGTCCCTCAACGACAGACTGAAACATCGCGAAGACGTCGCTGTTCACCTGCGGCTCATAAGTCACCAGCGATCCGGGAGCGTGCAGTATGCCTGGATTTATCTGCCAGCCCGCCCCGGGCTCAAGCCGATACGCGCGCGAGTGAAAGAGAATCCCGTTGTCACCCTTATTCCAATTCTCAAGACAACGGCGTACATCGTCCTTTGTGGTTCCGGGCTCGAGGCCCATGAAGGTGTACGGAAAATTGTTTTCAGTCAGATTGTACTGCGGAGGAAAATAGTACGCTTCCGGCTTGCCGCGCTGCCCGACAAGTCGCGCTAGCTCATCACTTTGATGAATGTGATGAGGGATCGGCCCCATGTTGTCGAAGAATTTGCAGAGCAGGTTCCACCCGCCCTCTCGCCTCATCACTTCGGAGCCGAGCAGCAGATCGCCAGCCGATTCCACTGCTTCCTTGAACAGAAACCGTTTCCCGTCGTTGAGCCGGACATAGCTGAGGCCCTCGTCTTCCAGAGTCGCCGGACCATTGGACGCTTTGGTCGTCGACGAAAACCAACGTTCATTGATTCCGCCACGATGTCCTCCGAAAGCGTAAAGATCATCGGGATGGAGCTTCAATCTCCGGCCGGGGATCATAAACGACCGCGGTACCCAGCAAGGTTCCAGCCGGAGAATCCCACGGCCGGCATCAATCGCGTCCTGAACGCTGGTTCTGTCCAAGGTTTTTTCGGTAATCATTTTTTGAATCTAGTGCTCGATCGGAATCCCAAACGAGTAAAGCGTATTGTCGTATGTTCCAAAATATACACGGCCATTCGCCACTGCCATTCCAGCGAAGTGGGTGAAGGACGTGATGCTGTCACCGCTCGTATACAACTCTTTGCCGGTTTCGCCATCCAGAGCATAGAGGGTCGCGTGAACCGACCGCTCGGCTCGTTGCTGTGAGCTGAAAAGGCCGCCTTGGTTCTCGTTCGCCTGGCGGACAAACTCGCCACTCGACAGCGCGAAGACAACCCCGTTGGCGATCACCGGTGGCGCAGGCGTAATCAGGTCGCGCGAAACCCAGGCCGGCGCCAGAATGGTCTTGCCGTCTTTCTCTTCGACTTTGAAAGCAACAACACTGCCGTGCGAAGTGTCTCCGTTGGTAATCGGAAACTTCACCTCTTTGGTGAGCGGTCCCCAAACCGGCGCCAGAACCCAGCGCGTACCTTTGCTGTCTTCCCAGCTGGCAAGGCTGCCCCAAATGCCATAGCCCGCGAAATCCACCTCGTCATTGCAGATGAGCGGAGTCCGATACAGCGGCGTGCGGTGATTCGCTCCACCCAGCGACTGGCTGTCGAGCAGGAACAGACGGCCCTCCTTGCCTCCGGCCACAATCAGGTCGCGGCCTTTGTAGGGAAAGACGACGGGTGTCGTGTTCATGTCCAGGTCGCGCTTGGTGATCCATTCGCGATTGGAGGGCGTGTACCAGTCCTTGAGCTTGAGGTCTTTGGGCGTCAGCGCAAGAATCGTATCCGAGTATTGTCCTTTAGCGGGATCCCACTCTCCGTCTCCGACCTCGGCGTAGATTATTCCGTCAGTGCCGACTGCAGCACCACCCAAACCCCAAATCCCGCCACCATTCGAATGGAAAGAGCTGATCTTCTTGTCGGGGCTGCCGAGATCCATTGCATACACAGCGTTTGGATTGCCGCCGCAACGTTGAGCAGTCGTGGTGTACATCACGTTGCCGGCGAGATTCATGCTGTACGGCTTTCCATTCGGCGGCACGAACTTCGCCGGAGGCATGATGTCTTCACCGTTGGCGAGATTCATCTCATGCAGGTCGCCGTCGCCAGTGAGCACGAAGACGCCGCGAACCGAGAACGCGCCTCCTCCACCGCGGCCCGGAGTGGGAGTAGCGGGAGCCGGTGCAGGGCCTCGGCCGGCCGCAGGAGTAGCGGGAGCAGGCTGGGCTGGAGGATTGTTCCCCCGCCCACCAAAATTCGGCGGCGGTTGGATGACAGGCGTCGCGGTCAACCCACCGGGGCATAACCAACTGGATTGTTGAGTCTCGGGCGTTTCCGACGAATACGCGAAATGGCGTTGCCATAAGACTCGGCCGAGATCGGCATCTACAGCGTAAATATTATTCGAACTGCCGCCCACGATCGCGAGCTCCTTGAATCCTCGATTCGTGATCAACCGGCCGACGATCAGCGGCTCGAAGAGTGAGTACATAGCCTTCTGCTCGTTCTCAAGCTTCAGCTTCCAGAGCAACTGGAAGCCCTTCACGCTGTCCTTGTTGATGGAGGTCTCGTATTTCTGCCAGCCGGTGCGCTGAGGATCGCCGCTGTGCGTCAGCCAATCAGCTACTCGCCCCACTTGGGCACGCGCCGTCGCGAGACACAAGCAGGCCAGACTCAACGAGACGGCCAACGAAGTACTCCACTTTCGCATGTTCACGCTCCTACGTTCCCTGGCCGAACGCCAGCGGGCTCTGGAAAAAGCCAGTTTACCTTACGCGGCTCCTCCTGACTGGTTGCTGGCTAGAACTGCAGCCGCAGGCCCATCTGAATATCGCGGCCATCGTATGCACTTGAGATCACACCGGCGGTGACGTTCGAGATGTTGGCGTCGGGGAATCCGAAATTCGGATGATTCAGGATGTTGAAGAACTCGGCGCGATATTGGAGCTTTACGCGCTCAGTAAACAGAAAATTCTTCGCGATCGAAAAGTCCAGATTGCGGAATGGCGGGCCGATGATCTTGTTGCGTCCGGCGTTGCCCTGGAAGCCGGCAGCGGCCGGCTTGAACGCGTTGACATCGAACCAATGGGTTACCGTCGGATTGTCGATGTTGCCATAGCCCGGCTTGACTGCATCTACGCGCTGGGGGACGAACGAACCACAATTGCAAACATTCGTGCTGGACGGTGTAACCGCGAAACCACTTAACAGTACGGAGACGCCTTGGATTTGCCAACCACCGAAAATGTAATCGAGCGGACCGCCGCTTGAAAGCCAGTGCCTACGTTTTCCAAAGGGCAACTCGTAGCCGGCGCTAAACGAGGCTCGATGCGTCTGGTTGTAGCGAGAGAGCGCCCGATCCAGCCTCTTATTGGTGCGGAACGCCGTGTCGTTGGCTTCCACTTCCCCGGAATTGTTATCGATATTCTTCGAAAACTGGTAATTTGCCAGGAAGAACAGGCCCGCCGAATAACGCTTCTCGAGGCGAATCGAGGCCGCGTTGAAACTCGCGTTCGCATCATTGTCGGAGGTGAGAATGCCGGCCGCAAACTGCGGATAGGGCGTGCGCGTGATCGCCGGCGTCGTCCCGAAGTTCAATTGATTCTGATTGAAGCGCTTGGCTAGCTTGTGGCTGCCGCTGCCGGTGTAGGCTACTTCCAAGAGCAGATCCTTCGCGAGACTCTGTTGCACGTTGAAATTCCACTGCAACGTGTACGGCGTGCGATTGTTGGGATCGACGGAAAACGGTGCGGGGAACTGAGCGATATTGTTCAGACTCGGAAACAAGCTGTCGATGGCGAGCGGACTGCTCTTGTCGGGCTGCAGTGTGTAGTTGCCGTAAAATGGCGGCACTAGTCGCGTGAACTGCAATTCGTTCAGATTCATGTTGTCGAAATAGACGCCGAAGCCGGTGCGGATCACGGTGCGTTTTGTCAGACTGTACGCGATTCCGAGCCGAGGCGCCCAATTGTTTTTGTCGGGCTGCAAAATGCCCTCAGGATAGAAACCGCTCTGGTTGATGATGAGGGGCGTGAGTGAGGCCGGGATCTGCGAAGGGACCTGGTGAAAGGCGATCTTCCCGCTCGCGGCGTCGAATGCCCCTTCCTGCCCGTTGATTTCCTTCCAAGGAGCCAGGTATTCGTAACGAATGCCGAAGTGCAGCGTCAGTTTGGGCGTCACCTGCCAGACGTCATCGAAGAACGGTGAAATCGTGTTGGAGCGATAATTCGATCGTGAGCTGCCGAAGGCCCCCTGACACGACGAACAATAGCCGAGCAGATAATCGGCGATGGCGTTGCCGGAAAACTGGCCATTGAACGTGAACGTACCGCGAGGCGGCACTTCGGTGATGTGGAAGAAACGGCGGTTTTGTGCTTGGATGCCGAAGCGAACGGTGTGCTTGCCCCACACCTTGCTTACCGCGTCGGATACGCTGTAGATATTCTCGATTGCGCCTTGCGTGATGCCGCCTTCGCCTTGTCCACTAAATCCTGAGATCGTCCAACCTGGCCGGCCGTAGTCAATCGGATCTGTTCCGCCCGCCAGGTTTTGAAGACCGACTTGCTGGACCCAGTTCTGTCCGCCCAGCGAGATAGGCGCATCCAGATGATTGGCGCGATTGTAGCCCAACCGGACCTCGTTGACGATGGTGGGCGTAACCATCCAGGTTTCGCCGACGGCCATATTCTGTCCGCTTTGTGGGAAGTTCGTCGCGGAAAACGTTGATGGCGAGATCTGCGATCCATCGAACCAGATGTATCGTTCAAACAGGCTGTGCTTCTGATTGATCACCTGGTCCGCGCGGAAGGTGACCGTCTCGGAATCGTCAAGGAATGTCTTCACGGCGCGGTAATTGTTGGCAGCGGCATTGTTCGGTGCCGGGATGGTTGGAGTCAACACCTGCGCGAACTTGGAAATCGACGATGGAGGAATAATGTTGCCCTGGAACGGCTGGCCCGTCTTGGGATTGATGATGGTCGTCGTAATACTCGACAGATTTCCGGTCAGGAGCGTCGGATTCGGCACGCTGGCGAGGAATGTCTGGCCCTGCCTGGTTCGAAGTTCTTCGTACCCGCCAAGCACAAAAAACTTGTTCTTGATCACCGGCCCTCCGGCGGTTCCGCCGAACTGGTTGCGACGATAGGCCGGCTTTTGTGCTGCGAAGAAGTTGCGCGCGTCGAGTTTGTCATTCCGCAAAAATTCGTATAACGATCCGTGGAATTCGTTCGTCCCCGACTTGGTGACCACCGATATGGCTGCCTGTCCTTGCCCGTACTCAGTGGAAAACGAATTGCGGAGTACGCTGAATTCTTGCACCGTATCGACCGAAGGCTGCAACGAGAGGTTGTTGAATCGAAGCGATCGCACGTACACGCCGTCGATGACGTAATTGGTGGACCCATCGCGTCCGCCTTCCACCTGCACATACTCGTTGCGCGTCCCATATTGAGTCCCGCCGCGCTGCAGGTTCTGACGGGGTGATACGCCCGCCGCGAGCGACGCCAGTTGCACCAGGTTGCGGCCGTTCAACGGGAGATTCTCGATCTGCTTCTGATCGATCACCTGGCCCACAGTTCCGCTCTGGGTCTGCAAAAGGGGTGCTTCAGCCTGCACGTTTACCGATTCAGTGACTGCGCCTACTCCCAGCGTGATGACCGGATGCGCGATGTCGCCGACTCGCAACTCGAAGGAGTTGAGCAAGGCGGTCTGAAAGCCCGATTTCTCGACGCGCACCTGGTAAGTGGCCGGCGGCAGATTGGGGATTGAAAAGCCACCTTGGGCATCTGTAGTGGCAATACGCTGCGCGCTGGTGCCGACGTTCGTAACCGTTACGGTGGCGCCCGGTACTCCAGCCTGGCTACTGTCTGTAACTTGACCCACTATTCCGGAGGAAGCTGATTCCTGACCGATCAGCATGTCATTAAAACCGAGAAGCGCAACGAGTGCGGCAACTCGGACCAAAACCAACAATCGCAGTTCTGACATAGAACCCCCTCATTGAAACGTATCAATGCTTACAAACACGCACTTGAAACGTATCAAGTGTTTCTAGGATGTTATTTGAGTAGACTCAAAATGTCAAGACCGATTTCACCGATGCCCTACAAAAAAATCACGCCATGTTAAAATCGGTCTCGGCATAGCCTAACGAAGTCCTTGTCAACGATCAAAGAAGTAGCAGACTTAGCGGGGGTTTCCATCGGGACGGTGTCCCATGTATTGACCGGTTCGCTGCCGGTAAGCCAGCAGCTTCGCGCCAAAGTTGAGGCGGCCATCCGCGAACTCGATTACCACCCCAATCACGTCGCCCGGAGCCTGAAGACCAGCAAGACCCGCACGCTGGGAATTATCGTTCCCGACATGACCATTCCTTTCTTTCCTAGGATTATCCGGGGCGCCGAATCGGCAGCGCGGCGTTCAAACTACTCCCTGGTTGCGGTCAACTCGGATGAAAGCGGCGCGCGGCAGAGAGATTTGCTCTCGTTGTTGCGTTCGCAGCGAGTTGAAGGCATTCTGCTGGTGGCCGGCGCTGTAAGCGGCCCGCACGATCAGATCAACCAGGCGATGGATTCAGGACTGCCGATGGTCTGCGTCGACCGGCTGCCGGAGAAGCTAGAAATCGACTCAGTGGCCGTGGAAAACAGCGCCGCAGCCGAACTTGGAGTCGCGCATTTGATCGCCATGGGGCATCCCAGTATCGCGATTGTTACCGGCCCACTCACTTTACGCAATGAACAGGAACGGCTGCAGGGTTACAAACAGGCGTTACGAAAAGCCGGGTTGCCGGCAAGGGAAGAATGGATCTGGGAGGGAAATTTTCATGCCGAGGACGTGGCCGCGATCTGCCGCGACCGCCTGCGCGATTCCTCCGAACGCCCCAGCGCGCTATTCGCGACGAACGCGCCCGCCGGCTTGGGAGCCTTGCGCGCGTTTCGTGACTGCGGCCTTCGCACTCCACAGGATATTGGTTTTGTGACTTTCGATGAACTCACAGTGGACGACTTATTTACTCCCTCGGTGACGACCATTGTTCAGCCGGCGCATGAGATCGGTGTGCGAGCCGCCGAGATCCTGCTACAGCGAATCGAAGAGGGGCGTCACGGCAAGAAGGAGCCGATTACGGTTCGACTGGCCGCTACGCTCCAGATTCGCGACTCTTCCCGCTTCGTGGAACGGGCCAGCTCCGCGCGGTAAAAGCACGATCTTCGCTAAATGATAGAATCAAGCTTCAGAACACTTTGATGCATTTCTGTCTCAAACTCAGCTGTGGAATGGGAATGGCGGGCGCACTCTTGGCCGGCGAGACGCCGCGATTGGTGACGAGCACTCTGATAACACCGAGGAATGTCGTAGAGCGGCGCGTACTGGAGACCGTCGTCACACCCCGCGTTGTCAAACCGCTCGGCGCGGAAACAAAGACCCCCGGGACGACGGCCGGCGATCGAACAGTCGAGCAAATCGCCGCCGAGCACGCGTTATCCGCCGACCTGGTCCGCTCCATCATCAAAGTGGAAAGCAACTACAATCCAAAGGCGATCTCACCCAAAGGAGCGCGTGGGCTGATGCAACTGGTTCCCTCCACTGCCCGCCGCTTTGGCGTTTCCAACGCTTTCGACGCCGTCGACAACGTGGAGGGCGGGGCCAGGTACCTGAGATACCTGCTCAACCTGTATGACGGCAATTATCCGCTCACGCTCGCGGCATACAATGCCGGTGAAAGAGCAGTGGCGCGATACGGGGGCGTGCCTCCCTATCGCGAAACGCAGAATTACGTGGTGCAAGTGTGGAGAGAATTGCAGCGAACCAAGCGGGCCGCGGCGCTGCAAAAAGAAGGAGCACCGAAATGACGCCAGAGACGATCGTGCAGGTGGTTGCGGGCATACTAGGCGTGATCTTGATCGCCATCGTGATTCTGCGGCGAAAAAACAAGAAGAAGCAACAACAGCAGGATGAGTTTTAGTAGACGGGCCGCGCGGTGAGGGATTTCACTAGCGCGGCGGACCAAAGCCTTGCCGCAAATCGTGCAGGACGCTGAGTATACCTGGCACCAGCGTCACGACGAACAAGGCCGGCAGAATGAAAAGCACGACTGGGAACAGCATCTTGATCCCGGCTTTCGCGACGGCTGCTTCGGCGCGGAGCCTGCGGCGCAACCGGAGTGAGTCGGCGTAGACTTTGAGCGCTTGCGAAAGGCTGGTGCCGAAACGTTCACTCTGAACGATCATGGCCGAAAGCGACTTGATGTCCTCGATCCCCGTACGCCGGACGAGTTGCTGAAACGCTTTGCCACTCTCCTGGCCGGCCTTCACTTGCATCACCACAGTTGAGAATTCGCCCGCCAGTTCAGGATAGATAAACGCCATTTCCTCGCTGACGCGCAGCATCGCCTGATCTAGTGATAATCCGGTGCCGAGCACGATGCCGAGCAGATCGATCGTATCCGGAAGGGCGTCCTGGAGCCTTCGGCGGTAGCGCCTCACCATGTAGTGCAGAACCTGTTGCGGAATCAGCCACCCCAGCAACACTGCCGATACCAGACCACCAAACTTCGGGGCCAGCTCCGCACTGCGCTGCACGTACATCATGCCGGCCACCAGGGCCAGGAAGAAGGAAAGCTGAAAGAAGGTGTAGATCGCGAGAGCCTGGCGGGTTCGAACGCCGGCATGACCGAGTTCCTGTTCGGTATCGCGCAACCAACCCTCGCCTCCAGGCGCCAGGCTGATCAGGTAAAGAACATTGTTCAGAAATCCGCCGCCACGCTGCCGGGGCGCATATGAAACTGTTGCGATAGCGTGCTTTTGCAGGCCCTCAAGGCGATCGGAAAGCGGGTCCTCGCGTTCACGAAACAACTCCATTCCCGACCAGATCAGCGCGATCAGTGTCGCCATCATGAGTACGAAAAATAAGGCGGGAATAAGCATCAGAATTTCGGGCTAGCAATCCGACGGATCACGAGAATTCCAATGACCTCGGAGATAACGGCGTAGGTGAGAAATATTTGTCCTACATCGTCGTTAAAGAGCAACCGGATGTACTCGGGCTTCAAAATCCAAAAGCCCAGACCGACAACGACGGGCAGCGCGCACAACAGTGCGGCGGAAAAGCGCTGTTGGGTTGTCGCGGCTTTCATCTTGGCCAAAAGATTGAGGCGCTCGCGCACCAGGATCGCGAGGTTTTCAAGCACCTGCACCATGTTTGCCCCGGTCTGCCGTTGCAGAATCAGTCCCGTCACGAAGAATTTCAGATCGATCAGCGGCACGCGACGCCCCAACCCGTGCAGCGTCTGCTCAATCGGCGCTCCAAGCGCTAGCTCCTCGACCACTTTTCGAAACTCCATGCGCACGGGATCGAATGTTTCGTGGGCGATGGTCTCCAGGCCGGCATGGATATTGTGGCCGGCTTTCATGGATCGGTTGAACAGATCGATGGCGTCCGGCAAGCTCTCTTCGAACTTCCTCAATCGCCGCTTTCGCATCTGCATTATGTAAAACACGGGCGCCGCCCCCAGCACCACCGCGAAGGCAATTCGGAGCAGGAGAAAGTTCAAGCCGATGAAACCCAGCGCGAAATAAATTACCACTGTTACGATCACGCATAGGGCGCATACTTCCGTTGCTCGATATTTTAGATTCGCCTGGTCAATGTAATCCTGCATCCGCCGCAGGAGGCCGATCCATGCTACGAAGTCACCGAGTGAAGCGAGCCGCCCACGCTGTTCTTGTCTCACCAAGTCGCTCGGCGTACGAGTGCGGCCTCCGCTGGACAGGCGTAGCTCTCGCAAGCGGCCGGCCAGGATTTGCTGCTGCTCTTGTTGAGGAACCGACCATACGTAATAACCAGCCCCGACGAGAGCACCGGTGAAGATCAGGAATGCGATGAAGAGAAACATAGACTCACCGGCTCTTCAATTCCTGCTTTTCGGCGAAGATCGTATCCGGAAGATGAATCCCGTACGCTTTCAGACGATCCAGAAAATGCGGGCGTAAGCCGGTAGCGGCGAATTTTCCGAGAATCCGGCCGCGCGGCCCGAGGCCGGTGCGCTCCAAAACAAAAATGTCCTGCATGTCGACGTGCCCGTCCTGCACGCCCAGTACTTCGCTAATGCCAGTCAGCTTGCGCGTACCATCACTCAGCCGGGCGCAGTGGATCACGACTTGAATGGCCGAGGCGAGCATCTGCCGGATCACATGGTCCGGAACATTCTGGCTCGCCATCATGACCATGGTCTCCAGGCGCGAGAAGGCGTCGCGTGCTGAATTCGCGTGCGTGCTGGTCATGGACCCGTCGTGACCAGTGTTCATGGCCTGCATCATGTCGAATGCTTCCGGCCCGCGGCATTCCCCGACGATAATGCGGTCGGGGCGCATACGCAGAGCGTTGATCACCAGGTCGCGCTGCGAGATCGCGCCCGCTCCTTCAATGTTCATGGGCCGCGTTTCGAGCCGGACAACGTGTGGCTGCTGCATCTGCAACTCGGCGGTATCCTCGATCGTCACTACGCGTTCCTCTTCCGGAATGAAGGCCGACAGCGTGTTCAGCAAGGTGGTCTTGCCGGAACCCGACCCGCCGGCAATGACGACGTTGAGCCGCGCCTCTACGCACGCGCTCAAGAAGTCGAGCATTCCTGAGGTGAGCGTCTCGTTTTTCAACAGGTCCGCTGTCGAGAGCAATCTCTTGCCGAAACGGCGGATCGACAGCACTGGACCAATCAGCGACAATGGCGGAATCACGGCGCACACTCGCGAGCCATCGTTCAACCGCGCGTCCACGATCGGTGAAGAGTCATCGATGCGGCGGCCGATATTGGACACAATGCGATCGATGATCATGCGAATGTGAGCCGCATCCTTGAAACGGACGTTGGTCTCAACGAGTCTTCCAGCCCGCTCCACGTAGACATTGTCGAATCCGTTGACCAGAATGTCGCTGATGGTGGGATCCTTGAGCAGGGGCTCGAGTGGTCCAAGACCAAAGACCTCATCGAGCACCTCTTCGATCAAGCGGTCGCGCTCGGCCACAGTCATGGGCACCTGCTGGTCGGCAATCAACCGTTCCACGACGTTGCCGATTTGCTCGCGCACTCCTTCCTTGCTCAGCGACTTGAGCTGCTCGGGAGTCAACGAGTTCAGCAGCTTCGAATGAATTTGAGACTTAATCCCAAACCATCGATCTGCCCCGCTGCCAGAGCGCGGAATCGTGTGCGATGCCATCGAGTTCTCTTACATCCTCCTCTAAGCGGACTGTGCAACAGACGATTTGGCGCCGATTGCCTTCTCCACGAATCCACGAAGCGCGCGGTCCAGATCGCCCGCCGCCCCACGGTCGGCGACAAACGGCCGCCCCCGATTCACCGCTGCGATTGCGGCCGAGGATGCCGGAATGCCGTAAAACACGGGCTGATTCAGCGTTTGCTGAATCTGCGCGAGCGTCGCCAGGTTGGCGTCCGGCTTCTTCTGATATTCATTGACGACTATCTTGAGCTGATCCTGATTAAACCCGAGGCGCATCATCGCAGCAATGTAGCGTTGCGCATTGCGAATGGCTGGAAACTTCTGGGTGACAACCAGGAAAACCATACTTGAGCTTTCGAGCGCGGCCAACACGACTTCGTCCGCGACCCACCGGCCGGCATCGATCACGATCGATTCATATTTCTCCACCAGAAAACTGGCGAACTCTCGAAACATTGGTTCGCTCAAGTTGATGCGCTGCTCTACCTGATCCGGTGGACCTACTACAAAGAATCCGAGCGGATCGCGAGTCACCAAGCCTTCGAACAATGCCTGATCCATGCGCGACAGATTTTCACTCACCTCCTGAAGTGTGTGCTGCGGAGACGAGCCAAGCTGCATCGCGCAATCGTTGGCCGTGAAATCGAGATCCATCAAGACGGTCTGTTGTTTCTGCTGTGCCAACAGACTGGCAAAATTGACAGCCAGCGTCGTGGTGCCGACACCACCCTTGGCGCCCAAGAAACTATAGATTCTGCCAAGCCGGCTCGTCCCCGACGATCCACGCCGAGGCGTGCGCTCGAGGCGAGCCATGGCGTCGCGAAACTCAGCGCGTTTCACAGGCTGGATGAGAAAGTCATTGGCGCCCGCTCGCAAGCTCGCGATGACCGTCTCACCGTCGGCGTGATAGTTCGAGGCAACGACATAGAGGTCAGGCGCGGCCTGCTTCACTTTCTCGACCGACTTAAGCGCTTCCTCGGGGTCGCTCGCCAGATCTACAATCAGCGCAGCGTTCGGATTCCGTTCCAGGTCCTGAAGAATGCGGATGTAAAGATTCGATGTGACGTCGGGATATTCAGCGATTACCTTGGCATTGCTGATATTCACCAGGCTCTCGCGAATGGTTTCGCGAAAATGCTCGTCCGACGATGCAACTAGGAGCGTAATCTGCATATGTCGTCCATCATTCTACGGCAGGCATTGGGTCTGCTCCGGATCGCAGCCGGCGCTTTCCATCGGCAGCGATGTTCGAAAATCGGGGAGCACCACCGGCGGCAGACCGAGCGAAGTAACAAAATTCCTGAACTCGTAACCGGTGACGCTCACGGTCACCGTGTCGGGAATACAGCCGCTCGTGCAATCGCCATCGCATTGAAAGGGCGTGAGCTGGCCCGTATCCGGGTCCTTCGCAAAATAGGTCACGCTGATCTGAACCGGACCATTCTGAAACTGATCCTGATTGATCATGGGCGGCACATTTGAGCGCATGAAATCGGTGACGTTCGCCGCTGAACTCTGCCAACAGTGTGTGCTCGCGTATCCCGCGCCCTGCCGCGTAAAATCGTTCACGCTGTGCCAGACCCAGAGCAGCTGCGAAGTGAAGATCAGCGCGAAACTCAGCGGGAGCAGCACGCCCACGTAGGCGAGCGCGAACTCGATCGTCGCCTGGCCCCGCGCCCGTGTTGGCGGCATTTTCGTGAAATTAGGTTCCGCCATACGGCACCCTCACGCTCGGACGCAGTGGAAACGGACTCACGGAAAATCCCCAGAACACCGGGCGGACCATGTAGCCGTCGGTCAAAGAAACCACGATGAATCCGGGTGGTGAACCTCCCTGGCTCGCGTCGCAACCTTGGGCCGAACATTCGCACGACGCGACCTCCTGCGCCACAGGATTGTATCGCTCCACCCGTACTTGGAACATGCTGGGAGTGAGTCCGGGAATAATCGGGTTCTCAGCGGATTCCGTGGTTCCCGTGATCGCGTAGTTGATCGCGGCGAGCACAGCTGGATCCTGGCTGTCGCAAAAATTCACGCCTTGTTGCGTGCCGAGGTAACGCGCCGCATTGAACATCAGCTTCTGGAGCATGTAGTAGGTGTAAGTGACGCGCGCCAGTTCGACGGTGCCGAGCAGCAGGCCAATCAGTATCGGAACGAACAGCGCCGTCTCGAGCAGCGCACTCCCGCGACGCCGCTTCATTGGTGCAAGACCACCTTTCCGGGGCCAGCCGCCTGCTGGCAGCCATCGAATCGGCCCTGCTTGACCGGCGCGACGCTCCCGATGTACATCGCAACAAAACGGCCGAACGTGTCGGCCGGATCGATGCTCAAAGCACCTTGGTTCGGAATCACCAGGAACTGCCTGAACCCGAGCACCGTCATTGGGGCACTGCCGCTGACGGTATCAACGATCGGAATTGTAATGATGCGGCGGCCATTGCCTGTGTAATCGCTGTAGACATCGTGATCGCTGCCGTCGGTGTCCGGCTGATAGGTCGTCGACAGACTGTCGATCGCGACGATGTTCGCGCAAGCAGTTGGCGTAGCGGACTCGAAGCGCGTGTCGAGCCCGCATAACGCATCAATCACTGTGGCCGTTACTCGCGCGTTACAGGCGTTTACTGTGGCGCTCGGCCATATCGGCTCCGGATTGTTGACGCGAAAGCATGCCTGAGCGCTGTTCGCATTGCCAGGCAGGCCGGCAGCGCCATCGCGAAACGCCTGCGAGGATTCATCCGGCAAGACAACAGCGGCCTGATCAAAACGATTCAGAAGCACGTAGCTGAGCAGTTGCGACGCACCCGCCAGCAGTGGCGGTTGGACAACGCCGGCGGAAACCGTGCAGAGGTAGGTAAACGAGTATTTGGTTCCGGGAATAAACCCGAAATCCGTGGTGTCGGCTTGGTTGGCCGCGGCCACCGCGAACGGCTCGATGCTGCATGCCTGGCAGACCGGCGCGCTCATGCCGGCGACGGCCGTAGCCAACACGGTCACGTTGCGGTCGGCTGCAAGCGGAAGAAAACTCCAGAACAGTAGATGCGTCTGCGCGGAGACTCTCACGCGCACATATTTGGCTTGTGCGCTGGACGCCTCATCGGTTGCGGCCGCGCCACTCGCGATCGCATCTGCCGCAGTCGCGTAGTACGCAGGATCGGACACGACGCTGACAAGCTGGCCGGTTGACTGCCCGATCGGCAGCCCATGAAAGTAATACTTGTTGCCAAAGCCGCTCGAGTTTTCGATCGTGACCTGAGCCGCACTGCTGGCCGCTCCAGTCGATGTGTCGGTGCCCATGAGCTGCTGCGCGGCCGCCAGCGCCATCGCGCTCGCTCCGGCTTTCAGCTCGCCCTTCACCGAATAAAGAATTCCAAGGTCCAGCGCGAATCCGATCAGAGCGAAGACGACCGGCACCAGTACGACCAACACCTGCAAGGCCGCTGCACCGCGTATCGCGGGCCTTGCGATCACGCCCGGATCCGCGCTACGGCTTGGGAATCTCATGTCCACGAGGTCCTACAAATTCCGGCTTCTTCTCGTCTTTTTTCGGATTCTTGCCGTTTTTCTTGCTGTCTTTGGCGGCCTGCTGATCGGCAACCGTCGGCAAGAACGGCGTCACGATGTCAGGCAGGTTCACCCGTTCTCCGGGCGCGAGCGGAGCCACGAAGCGAGGTGTAACGACAACCAGCAGCTCGTCGGCAGATTTCTGAGTCGAATGGCTGCGGAAAAGATTGCCCAGTATGGGGATGTCGCCCAGGCCCCGGACCTTGTTCAAAATTTGCGTCACGCGATTGTCGATCAGGCCCGCGATGGCGAAGCTTTCCCCGTCCTTCAGCATCACCTCAGTTTCCGCGACACGCGAGGAGACGGCTGGAATCGTGAACCCTTGCAGCGTGACGGCGTTGTTGTAATCGAGCGCGCTCACCTCCGGCTTCACTTTCAGATTGATGGCTCCGGACGCCGTTATTGTCGGCGTGAAATTGAGTTGCACACCGAATTTCTTGAACTGCACGCTTACGACGGGTGCAATGCCGCCGCCGGTCGGCGTGGATGTGATCGTTGGATACGGGAATTCACCGCCGGCGAGGAAGCTGGCCTCCGCCCCTTCCACTACAATCAGGTTCGGCTCGGCCAGAATCTGCAGAAGATTCTGCTGCTGCAGCGCCTGGATGGTCGCGCCCAGATTGAGATCGGGCCGGAATATGAAGAGATTGAGCAGGTTCGAGAGATTGATATTGGTGTTGGCCAACTCCCGATTTTGAAACTGGAGTTGCGAAAAGAGCGGCGGCTGGAACTGCTGCGTGGAAGTCTCGCCGACCGTGGTCTGATTCCGGCTGAATAAATTGAAGCCGAATTGTGACAGAGCCGTTCGATCGACACTGGCGAATTTCACCTGCAACAGAATCTGCCTGGGTTCCGGCGTCTGAAGCAGGTTGAGTACTTTTTTCGAGTGCGTAGAAGCGATCGCTTCGGCGCGTTTCGCTTGGTCGACCGTTGCAACTCTCCCGCTGAGCACAATCGTCTCCGCGTTGCCGCTGAATTCGACCTCGGCATCCGGCAGGGCCGTCTTGAGCTGCGCAGCAAGCGCCTGCTTTTGAGTATCCAGCTCCGTTGTGTCATTCAACACTCGGATGTCGTAGCGCACTGGAGCAGCATCAGTCTCCCAGATAAGCAGGGTCGTCTGACCAGCGCCTTTGGCATTCACCATCACGTCGTGAGGTGAAACGATAATCGCGTCGGCAATTTTCGGCTCGGCGATTACTACTTTCGAGACGTCACGGTCGAACTGCAACAATTCGCCCCTTCCTACGGTGATCGAAAGCGCGCGCACGACGGGAGTTTCGGCGCCGGGACCGGGCAGGTTACAAGCAGCGAAGAGTAAAGCAAGCAGCGCGGCGCGGATCTTCATTGGAAGCTTTCCTGCACGTGCTTATCGCCGCGGAAAACATCCACCACGATCCTCGGACGCGGCGGAGGCTCTTTCTTTTCCACTTTCTCCACGACTACGGGCGGCTTCTCCGGCTTCGTGCCGAGTAACTGCGTCCACAGCTTGTTGTTGGTAACGTCCGGCGTCTTGCTGCGCGCGAGTTCGGAGAAGAGTGCGCGTGAAGTGGTCGCGCTGTTATCGGACGCGCCCGTGTGATCGAGCGGATTGCGCAACGCGAGACTGATCTTGCCCTGATTCTTCGCGAGTTCCAGCTTGCGCGCTTCCTCCGGAGTCACCAACAGCGTGGCGGATTGAGCCGATGGCCGCGCGGCTGCCTGTGCTGTTGCCGCAGCGGGCGTAGATGAATTTGTCCCTTCGGTGTTGCGCCCGATCGCCAGCACCACGACATCCTCCAATATCGTGGTCGTGATAGCGTCAGCCATAGTTCCGGGCCGGGTGAACAGGACGTCTACATGCGCGCGTGGCTGAATCAGTCCCGCCACAGCGCTGGTGTCGGTGATCGGCACGGAGATGGCGCGCTTACCGATTTCGATGGTCGCCGGTAATCCTTCCGCGCCAGTGGCGCTGGCAAGTTTGGCCGATGTGATCGGCTCATTTGCGCCGACAGGGAACAGCAACGAACGGTCGAGCGCCAGTTTGTCTTCCAGGATTGCCGCTCGCGGAACATCGCGTTCGGGAACATGCACGGTTTTCAAATCCACCTTCCGCAATCGCGTACCGGCCGGCATGTCGCGAGCCGCCGCCTGGATCCCGACCGTCTTTTCCACTCGCGGCGCGCGCGTGGATGCGTACAGGAACCAGGTCAGAAGCGCGGCCGAAACCCAAGCCGCCACGAAGATTAGCAGTACTCTCTTGCGGTCCATTTACCGGGCCTCCAGCAGCGTCGCGACGTCATCCTTATATAGCGTGGCCCACCCCGTTTGCACAAGTCCTGCCAATACCGCCGAGTCATTGGGCAACAGAGCGTGGGTAATCTTAACCGATCGCACGGTCTCCTGCCACCCAGGCCGGGCATTGATCAGCACCAGATATTGTTTCATGAAGCTGGCGCCGTAGAAGTCGCTTCGGCCGTCGAAATAGACTTTACGTGCGCCGCCAAAGCGATAAATGAGATAGCCGCCGTAACTGTCGGGTGCCAGAATGCGTGCATCCACGGGAAGCTTTTCCACTGCCGCCGTGGCCAGAACGGGGAATCGGCTGGGCGAAAATCCTATGTTGCGCGAGAGAGCTGGCGTGCCAACCGCCGCGAACACAAGCATTACCGCGGCCACACCAAATGCGGCGCCGTTGATCCGGCCATCGATCATTCGCAAACGTGAGGAGTAATCGAGCGCGGCATAGAGTGCGCGCCGCAATCGCGGACGAAGTCCCCTGGAGCCTCGTAACGCTTCGGTGAATGCTCCGTTGGCAAGGGGCAGCATCACGAGCGCAACGATAGGCAGTACGCGCGCCGAGCGCAGCCCGCCCCATAGAAACATTGCAGCAAGCAAGAAGTGCGCCAGCTTCTTCTGACTCAGTGCGAGCAGCCCGCCGGCGGCAGCCAGGCCCACAGTCAGTGTCACCTGAGTCGCGTCTTTGTCATGGAAATTGAAGGATTGAAACTCGGCCACGCGCGACGTCAATTCATCCTGGCGAAGGTAAGACAACACATGGGCATGCAACCGCCAGCCGTACGGATTCAACAGGCTTCCACAAAGCGCCGCCAGCGCCAGCCATCCGAACCAACGAGCCTTCTGACGCGCGGAGTATGTGTCCAAGCTCCATAACATCGACCGGCCCCAATTCCACACCGCCTAAATCAGCCAGATAACTGGCGCGAAAACGAACCTCGCAAGCACGTTAGCCCACAGCGCGGTCACACCGGCGGCAGCCACCAATTGCCGCCAGCGGAATCGGCCTGAAACCTGTTCCGCGTACAGCACCGACCCGATCAGGAACAACCAACTGAATACGTGCGGGCGAGCGAGCCAGTGCAAGCTAGCCGTTGTGATCATCGGCGGCGCAAGTATGGCGGCCAACAGAAAATCTCCGCCCGCGTCGAAATGCAGTCTGCAGCAAAGCCAGGTACAAGCCGAGATGGTGAGCGCTATCAGCGCTGTGACGCCGCGCAAGCCGTCCATGCGATGAACCAAACCCATCAGGACGTCCGAACCCCACTCCCATAAGAACCACGGCTGACCCGCCTTCGAAAACGAGTAGAGATCCGTTCGCGGCAGGGCGCCGTTGGCAAGTATCCATTCGCCGCTTCGGATGTGCCAACCAGTGTCTGAATCGCGGAAGAATTGTTCGCCTCCGCGAAACACAAACAGGCTGTACGCCAATGTTGCGACAGCCAGGAAACCGGCGAGATTCGGCAACAACAACCGCGGCAAAGCTCCGGCAGCGGCTGGCGATGGTGTGCTCGCGAGGCCGGTCTTATTGCCCGCTGACGCCAATGCTGGCCAAACCTTGCGTGATGCTGGAGTATAAACTGACGACCGCCACGGAAAGTTGGTTCACCGTAGCGATCAAAGCCAGACCTACCGCAGCGACGATGAGTGCGTACTCTACAAGGTCCTGCCCCTGCTCATCCCGAATCAGCCGCATCGCAAATTCTTTGATCACTGACTTCTTCATTCCTTAAACATCCTCACTTCCTTGCGGCCAGGCGTACCATGGCGGGCTGGCCATCCATCTTAGCAACGAGTCTCAGGTTCGCCATGGCGGCCGGAAAGTCGCGGCGAAATCCGAGCGCTGTTTCCAACTCGCTACGCGCTTCCGGATATCGGCCCTGCTCAATCAATACAGCGGCCAGATTATTGTGCGCCACGGCCGGATTCGCTGAGCGCCTCCACTCCGACAAAGCCTCGGCCGAGTGCGACTGCAATACCAGAGCGGCCCCCAGGTTGTTGTGCGCGATTTCCGACCGTGGATCGATTTCGATCGCTCGCCGGAATTCCACCACAGCAGCATCCGGCTGCGCTTGCAGCATCAGGTTATAGCCCAGGTTGTTA
>JACXTT010001966.1_pt1 | contig 33472 bp, 29 predicted proteins | sample 9270951 | NCBI WGS metagenome assembly JACXTT01 (sample SAMN15532306, study PRJNA645909) | rock metagenome | isolation source: weathered quartz diorite | place: Puerto Rico | collected 2017-06-21
GGACCGAGGGCAATGTTGGGCGCCAAGGTCGGGCAATTGGGATTCGTTGCGTTCGCGCCCTTCCAGCGGCAATTCGCCCGCTGAATCGGAAGCAGTTGCAGGTGATTGGCATTGAGTTCGGGCACGAGCAGCGGCACATCCGCTTCCATCCGGTGATTCTTGGAGTTCGAAACCACCAGGCAGCCCGCTTCCGCGAAGGCGCGTTCGATCTCGGTCGCCACCGACGCGTCGGTCGCAGAGAACATCAGTTTCGGCGCGGTAGTCGAGGGTTTGCACTCATCCACAGTGAGATTCGCGACGCCTTCAGGCATCACGCCGTCAAGACGCCATTGAGTCGCGTCTTTGTACAGCTTGCCCGCCGAGCGGTCGCTCGCTCCCACCCAAGTCACCTCGAACCACGGGTGATTGTTTAGAAAATTGATGAAGTGCTGGCCCACCATTCCGGTGGCGCCGAGAATTCCGACAGGTGTTTTCATGATCCTTTCTCGAGAAGCCCTTTCACCAGTCCCGCATAGAGACCGACGGCTTCGATGAGTTCCTTCTTTGGTACGCGTTCTTCACTGGTGTGCGCGACATTGATTGTGCCCGGGCCCAACAAGAATGGCTGGCCCCACGCATTGACTGAATTTCCAAGAGCTGGGATGTCCGTGGTGTACGAGACGACGCAGGTCTCAAACCCTGGCAAAGATCCAAGGTGGACGGCGGGGATGCAGAGGACTTCCGTCACCTCCACGCCGGGTCTCGCGAGAGCTGCAAACGCGGCCTTTGTCGCATTGCCGTCGTCGACGAGGCGGATGAGCAGTTCCGCGCGCGCGTCGTCCGGAATGACGTTTGGCGCGCGTCCGCCGCTAATGATGCCTATGTTGAGCGTCGATGCGCCGAGAATCGGATGGACCGGCAATTCGATTCTGCGAGCCGCTTCGAGCACATCGAGAAGCTTGAGGATCGCTGAGTCGCCGAGTTCCGGATACGCCGAATGAGCCATCTTGCCGCTCGCTTTGATCTCGTAGCGCAACGCGCCTTTCGAACCCAACGCGAGGCGGTTGGAAGTAGGTTCACCGTTGATGATGTACTTCGATCCGCGCGGATTGCGGCCGGCAAAATAAGCGCCCGCGGAGTTGCGCTCTTCGCCGACGACAAACAGCAGCGCGAAATTGCGGATTCCGTCGGCAAGCAGATTCTGGGCCGCATGGATCATCGCGGCGATGATGCCTTTGACGTCGCAGGCGCCGCGTCCCCAGATGAATTCGTCGTCTTCCGTGGAGGCGAAGAACGGCGGCACGGTGTCGAGATGGGTCGATAACGTCACGGCGGGTTCGCCCCAACAAGCGAAGATGTTGTTGCGCCGGGGTTCGACTTCGATCTTCTCGATGTGGCCCTGGTGCTGGTCTACCAGAGGCTTCAAGTAGTCGAACACAAAGTCGCCGACCGCCTCTTCGTTAGGCGTCACGGACTCGATATCCACCAGTCGTCTGGTGAGTGCAAAGACGTTCATAGGTTCAAAACTGACCTGACTTGTCGAGGGGAGTGTAACTACAGGGAGGGAGCGGATGTGATGATGAGAAGACTCTTGCTTCGTCCGCTTGTGCCCGATAGCGCTCCAGCCGGTTGCTCCTCGTATACTTGGAGCGCTCCGGTTGACAGTGGACTGCGATGAAGCAGGTCCCCCAATCAACGAATGCCGGGAGTGCATCGCGCTGACTTCGGCGGAATCTTTGATTCTCCCCTCTACACTGATCTCCGCGAACTCCGGCGGACTGCAAGATCAGGTGAGGGCTTCCGCGCCTCTACCAAGATTTGTATTAGGGTAGCGAGCCGAGGGGCTTCGCGTCAAGATGGTTATTTGAGTTCTTCGAGGATTATGCGGGCTTCGTCTTCGGTGCTTGCGCCGATTAGCTTGCGCAGTGCATCGTTCAGCCTGTCGGTGGCAAGTGCTTTTGGAAGATCGGAAACAGAGCCGGCCAGCGATGGAAAGCGAACTTCCAGTAAGGTCCTGAGTCCCTCACGGACGCCCTCTTCACGGCCTTCTTCGCGGCCCTCTTCGAGGCCTTTTTCACGGCCTTCTTCAAGGCCCATTTCGCGACCCTGCTCGTTCCATCCCTGTACCAGCCACGAGTGCTTCCGCAATGTATCAGTCGTAATCACTTGGATACCCCGTTCCAGTAAGTGTTCCCAGACATCTTTACCATAACGCAAACTGCCAATCACATTGAAGGCATCGAGCAGGTGTATATCACGGAGGTCCCGAAGGTAGCGCTGGGCCTCTCGCCATTCTTCGATGCCTCCCTTGGCCAGCGGAGTCCAGGTGAGCAACTTCGGATGCCTCGTGTCGAGAAGCCTTCTCGCCGGAACCTCCCACAACTTCACCACCTGCGCCTGCATTTCGATCGTGACGCTTCCTCTTTCAACCCGCGCCGAACCCGAGAAGTTTGCCGGCGCGTAGCGATCCAGTTGCAGAAGGATCGTCGATCGCACCGGCAATTGTGTATCCACTGCAAGCCGCGTCGCATACCAGAGCACCCTCTCGACATCATCCTGTTCGACATCCGAAAACGCCTCAATGTGAGCGATCCAGTCGCCGGAACTCTGGCGCACCAGATACCCCTGATCGATCAACACCGGTTCCCGCACCAACTCGCGATCGAGCGGCCGGACCTCGGCCTCCGCGTCGAGCGGTAGCATGCCGAGCATGTCGAGCACTCCCCGCGGATCTTCGTTCGCGAGGCTTTTGAAAAACTGATCGTACTGGCGCCTCAATTAAGAAAGTGCGTCGAGGGCGGGAAAAATCTCACAAAAAAAAGAAAAGGGCGGCTGGTTCCCCTTTCAGGAACCAGCCGCCCATGATTGCCTTCAGGAGCGCCGTACCGGAGCGGGGTCAGTTCCCCGGACTCGGTATTGGTTGCTTGACTAACCGCACGATGAGCGTTGAAGTCGTCCGTCTGCCCTTGGCGTCCGTCACCGTGAGATCGAAGTAGTAATCTCCGATCAACTGGTTGAGCTGGACAATCGTCTGCGGCGAGTTCGGACTCTGGATCGAAGCCCGGCCGTTACGCACCGTCCACTGGAAGGTCAGCGGAACGTCGCCAGACGGGCTGAAGGTTTGCGAAGCGTCGATCGTGTTCTGACGAACGTTGGTTTCGATCACAGGTCCGCCGGCAAACTTGATGATCGGCTCCTTGCCGTCACTGTTATTGCCGTCCGGAGGAAGCGGGGTCACTTTCACAGTGACCGTCTTGGTGTCGCGCGAACGGGAACCAATCGCCGTACAAGTGTACGTCGTGTCTTGCGTGGGGAACACCTGGGTCTGGGCCGTGGTGTTCTGGCCGTTATTCGGCTGAATGTCGATGGTGGTCGCATTTTCAGCCAAACACGTCAGCAACACCTCAGCGCCAGGTTTCGGCGAAACGGGCGGGTTTGCAGTAAACGATGTGATGCGAGCCGCCGGTATCACGTTGACGGTCGCAACCGCCGTAACCGATCCGGCCGAGTTCGAAGCGGTCAATGTGTAGGTAGTGGTGGACTTCGGCGTGACATCCGCCGTGCCGGTTTCCTTCACATCTCCGACGAAGGTGATCGAGATCTGGGTTGCGCCTTCGGTGGTCCAGGTCAGCGTCGACTTTTCGCCTTCGCCGATCAGAGTGGGGTCTGCGGTGAAGCGCACGATGCGGGGCATGCCGACCTTTTCGGTCACGGTCACGTTGGCGTTACAAATCGCCTGGGTCACTCCATCCGCACCGACCGCAATCACGCGGTAAGCGGTGGTGACGACCGGGGAAACCACAACCGAACCGCTCAACTGCACTGGGCCCACGCCAGGTTCGATGGTCACCGACTTGGCGTTCTCGGTCAGGTAGCTGATCGTCGTGGACTCGCCCTTGAAGATGGTAGCGGGCGAAGCGAAGCAACTCACCACGCGGGTCTCGGGAACGTCCACGATCACCGACGCGGTGGCGTTCTCTTCGTTGACCCTGTTCTTCGCAGTCAAAGTGTAGGTGGTGGTCGCTTGCGGCGTCACCGGGATGCGGCCTTCCGCTGCGACCTTGCCAATGCCGGAAATCGAGATTTCATCGGCGTTCAGAACCTTCCAGCTCAACTCGGAATTCTGACCCTTCGTGATGCGGGTCGGGTTCGAGATGAAGAAGAGGATCGAGACGCGATCGTCGGAGCGAGTGGTGACGCGGACGCGGGCCGAAGCCTGCAATCCGCTTTCGTTCTTGACGGTGAGCCGGAAGACGTACACCTGACCGGAGGAGCCGGTGAAGTTCGTGACCGGCGATGTGGCCGCGGAGAGGATCACGCTCGGACCCTGTTCCTGAATCCACTGGTAGGTAAGCTTCTCGCCGTTCGGATCATAGGAGCCTGAACCATCGAGGCGGATCGGACCGGAAGGTACGCCGATCTGATCGCCGCCCGCGTCCGCGATGGGAGGCAGGACCTGGCCCGTGCGGATGGTGCGGGTGAGCAGTTCCCAACGGATGCGTGGGATGTCCACCGGAACCGGTTTACCGGAAGCGAGGAAGTTCTTCGGCCGGAGCAGATTGCCCCAGGTGATGCCGAAGACCGCGCGGCCGTTCGTCGACCGGCCCATGAAGGTTTCGTTGACTCCACCTTCCATGGTGAACGCGAACTTGTCACTGAGCGGGAAGACAAAGCGGAGCGTGCCGCCCGGCCGGTCCGCGCCGCCGTAGCTGCGCAGGTAGCCGAGGTTGCCTTCCGCATAAATGTTGCCCGCGAGGGCGACCACGCCGCTCACTCCGGCCTGATCCACAATCCGGATGTACCGTTCGAGCATGAGGTTCGGTGCGATGGCGCCGTTGGCCAGAACAACTTGGGAGCGACCAAGCACCGCGTTGTCCAGGAAGCCCTTGGTGCCAAAGATGCCGACGCGTCCACGCTTGAAGAGGTAGTCCGCCGTGAAGGCCGCTTGGCCGAGAGTGCCACCCTCGCCGTTGAGCGTGACGTGTTTGAAGCTGCCGAAGAGTCCGCCCTGGAACCGGCCAATCCGGTTCACCAAGCCGAGGTCCGCTTGACCTTCCTTCTGCGCCCTGAAGTAGAGGTACTCACCTTGCGCCTGGACGGCGAAGTTGTCACCCAGCGGAGCGAAGAAGCGGCCGCGGCCCGTGAAGGTCGCTTTGCCCATCGAGTCCGCGCCTACGTTCAAGCCAAGGAGCGAGAACTTGTCGCCGAGGCCGCTGCTCGATTTGATGTCGCTCGTGGAAGCGCTCTTGGAACCCGTGCCGCCCGGTGCGGCTCCAGTTCCGGGTCCGCCTGCGGTTTGCGTCTGACCCGTGGGGCTCGGGGGACCTGTTGGACCGGGTGCGCCTGCGGGGCCAGGTCCGCTCGGACGCGCCTTCAACTCATCAATGTCTTTCTTCAGGGCTGCGTTCTGGTCGGCGAGGTCCTTCAAACGTTTCAGGATTTCGTCAAGCTTGTCGAGCCGTTTCAGAACTTCGTTGCAGCAGTCGTCCATGCCGCCCTTGTTCATGGCGCGGATCGCATCGGCGGTTCCACCGGCGGCGACCGTGCGGCCTTGGCCGTCGACTACCGTGACGACGACGCGCCGGTTCATCCAGCGCGCAACGTCGGTCCTGCTGTAATACTTCTTTTCGCTGGCGACCTTCGGGTCGCGTTTGCCTTTTGTCGATGTTTCAATCTGGCTGGCGGCCGCGCCGTACTTCACCAGGAAGTCGCGCACCATCTGGGAGCGCTTGGTCGCCAAGTCGTCATTGTATGTATCGGACCCGATGCCATCGCCGTGGCCTTCGAGTTTTACCTTATAGGACGGATTCGCTTTCAGCAGCTCAGCCATACGAAGCAAGCTTGGAAAACCGTCGGAAAGAACCGCCGAGTCAAACTCGAAATTGATCTCTTCCCAGTCATCTTTCGACGCGCGCGTGTCAAGCCCCTGCGCGTTAACCATTGGCGCCAGCAACAGAGTTGCTGCCAGTGACGCCAAGGCCAGCGGGGTCAGATAACGCCTAAACATAAGTTGGTCGCTCCTAATTCGTGCCACTCGTCTGAGACAGGGGAGAGGACGGCTTAACTACACTTCTCCCGCAGTTTTGACAGGTAGTCATCAAACAGAATACATAAACTTTGTTTACATTGCTAGGGGCGGGAGCAGAAAAATCAACAACTTGCGTGGGTTTAACGTTATGTGTACCGGAACAGAAAAACGGCTGTAGGCTTTTATTTTCCACACTTTATCCACAGAGACTAAAGGAAGTGCTTTCAGATAGATCCGTGCGTGTCATGTCATACTAAAAGCGGAGAGGTCACCGTGCAGGCGATCGCTGGCCGCTTCCGGCAACGGGAGTGGCGGGAGGAAAGTCCGGTCTCCAAAGGGCAGCATGCCGGCTAACGGCCGGGGGGGTTCGCTCAAAGCGGATTTCACGGACTAGTGCCACAGAAAATATACCGCCTCCGGTTTCGGCCGGAGGTAAGGGTGAAATGGTGCGGTAAGAGCGCACCGCGCGACGGGTAACCGGAGTGGCAGGGAAAACCCCATGCGGAGCAAGACCAAATAGGGGAGAAGAGGCGGCCCGCCTCGTTAGACTCCCGGGTAGGTTGCTGGAGCCGGCGGGTAACCGTCCGGCCAAGATGAATGATCGCCACTCTGCTTCGGCAGTGGACAAAAACCGGCTTATCGCACGCCCTCTCCAGTTCATGCGTCAGATGAGATAATCGATACAACATTTTGAAAGCAAAATGTTTCATAGATATCAAACCATCCGAATCTCCAGTACTACATTCATTTTGTGAGTGCGGCGAGGCGACAATGAAATCGCCCCGCACCGAGCCGCATCTTACGTCATAATCGTGCTGCGGCCCGCGCCTCGGTCGAGCGGCATCGCGTAGCCAATCAGACAGAACTGGTCGAGCGCAAACAGAACGACAGAGTCCTGATTCTTGACCTCGGCATAACGCGCTTCCTTTAGCCAAGCCGTATACGGATCTCCGATTCCGACCAGGTGACTTCGCTTAGTGGGCGGAAATCCCAGGCTCGCTCCGAAGTCACAACTGCGTCTCAGCGAGTCTTCCAATCGACGTTCACCGGTGTAGATGAAGCTCTCTGTCTTGAGGTTATCGAGCGCCGCCGGAGTCCACGAGGCGACCGGGTAATTGATTACCTGATTGAACCTGCCCTCGTTGACATCCGTGGGGTACAGCACTTCGAATCTGGCGTTCGGATACGTCGCTCGAACGAATGCCATGATTTGGTCCGTGTACGCCCCGATCAGCGTCGGCAGGAACGCCGCCTCCTCCGGATGGAGCGCGGGATCCACAAAGTTGTCCGCGATCACCGCCATCGGCCGTCCGTAAGCCGCCTCGAACTGCGCCTTGGTGTAGGCGTCATAGAACGTCATTCCGACCCCTTCTTTGGGGAAATACCACCACTGGACTTCGCCGAACTGCAGGTAGGGAACCAGACCGGCCTCGGTCATCACTGTGGCCATATCTCTGTACACTTGCTTCCAATAAGCCACCGACTCCGGTGAGAAATTTCCCTGGATCGCCGGCGTATTCAGTCGGACCGGATCGTTGTTCGGATACCGCTGAGCGATCCCCACGGACTCGTCCGGGTCGCCATGTTGCAATTCCGTGCTGAACGCCGCGGAGGAGTCGATACCGTACCCACGTATCGCCGTCAAAAAGCTCCGGCACCAGTCCCGGCAGGCCCGGTTGATGCGAGGTTCGGCAGTCAGATCTGTGCGCCAATCCCCCTCCACCCAACCCGTGAAGTTCGACGAGTCGGGAAGGGCCACATGGAAGGCGACACTCGAAGGCCAAACTGTCACGGTCCAATGCGATCCGTCTTCGCCCATGGTCCGGGAAAAGATGGTCAGTACGTTCCCTGTGGCCTCCGCCCGGAGCGCCGTGTACCCGCGATTCAGTTCCAACTCGAACGCCTTGGCAATCGTCACGCCGGTGTCGGCAACGATGTTCAGATGCTGTAACGTGATCGCCGTGTCAGCCGGATAGTCATCCCGAAGCAGCGTCAGGGTCGTGATTGCGTTCGCCACTGGAGTTCCCGAAAACGTCACCGCTTTCGATGCGTAGACGTGATTCTTCTTGTACAACTCATAGAAGATCAGCGCACCAGTATAGAGGTTGTGCCTGCCGTGGAAGCCCAGTGTGTGGATGATCCAAGCGGAACGCTCGGGCGCCAGCGGCAGCGAGTGGTCCGTATCCCAGTCGGTCGCCAACGTAATCTGCGGCTCCGCTGGAAACGTCGGTAAGTCCGACGCTGGCAATGCCGCCTCGACGAAATCGAAGTAAAAATACTTCGGGTTTAGGGAGTCGTACGGCCCGGTGTTTGTCGCAGTCAACGTATGCGCACCTGCGGCGAACTGCCCTACCAAGCGCCGCGCCAAAACGTTCTCCGCTGCGATGAAAAGGTCGTCGGTTTTCACAAGCGCTCCGTCGACGCGGTACTCGACCTTGGGACCTCGGGGGGTCAGCAGGACACCCACGTAAAGCGAATGAGGCTGGCTGCAGTAATACGTGCAGGAGACCGAGTCGCCGACCGTGCTCGTATAGGCAATGCTTCCGCCCGAATAGTTGCCCTTCTCCGTCGTCCAGGCGCCGGAATAGGAAACCTCCCGGGCGTCGCCTTGGAACCGCTGGCTTCCCGGTCCGGCCACCTGGTAACCCCGGCCCGTCCCTGTAACGGTCCAATTGGAAACCACCGCCGCGAACTCACTGCGCGCGAAGGCCCCGTCCTGCAATTCGGCTGCATACGTCCATCGCAATTTGCGCACATTCGTCACCGGAATTGCAGTTACGCCATCGCGATCCACGAGGCTCGCGAACGGCAGCGTGACCTCCCACTTGGTCGGCGAGGTTCCGCCGCTGAACTTCGCCGACGCCACGTCCCAACTTTCCGTGCCTGCGCCGCTCACGTAGGTGTACAATCCGATCCTGTTGCCGTTCGCACCCACTGTGTTGCCGGTCTCCGAATTTCGGGTCCCGCCGGTATTGCCAAGGTATTTGATCCGGATCCTAGTGGCGCCCACAGCCTCCGCGGAACACCACTGCGAAAAAATGTTGACGCTTGCCACCAAGCCGTCGCGAACGCTCGTGAGCGTGCTGTCGAAAAAGCACTGGTATGTGTGATGTTCCCCCAGAAACCGGAATCCGACGTAATCCCCGGTCGTGATGGTCCCCTGCAACTCGACCTCAGCCGTCGCACACGCATACGAACCCTCAATGGCTGTCGCATGGTCCTTCAATGGCGCCCAGTAAATCTTCTCCTCCGTGCCGTTGTGCGCGAACACCCGCAAGTACGGCCAGTCGACCGTGGGAAACAGATCCGAGTCCATCGGGATACAGTTCTCGCGAGTCTCCTGGTAGGTCAGAGTCAACCCGCTCAAGTCTCCGTCCGGCAGATTCCTCAGCGACGGATGCTCGAACACATTATCTCGACTCCATTCCACCACCGCCCAGTCGAACTGCTGCCGCCAGGACCCTGAAACGGTAAACCCCGCGGCGCTCGTCTGGCTCAACGCCGCGATGGCGGAGGGCCGGAAGAAGTAACACTGCAGATCGTGATCCGGCCTTAGTTTTTCAAGCATTGCTCCTCCTTCCTCTTTCCCTTACAGCCGGATCGTGATCGCGAGATCACGCCCCGGGAATGAATTGCCCAGTTGCGGAACCGACACGATATCGATCCCCAATTGCGAACCAGCATGCAGGATGTCCAGATTCTGGCCGTCCAATACATCCGATTCGGTGTCGCCATCGGGAATGGTCAGCGTGCACAATTCTGTGTCATTCTGTTTCAAACGCAACGTGACCGTTCCGCCGGAAACCCCGTCGCGAACCACCGCCTGAATGGACCGTATCGAGTAGTCGCGGTCGATGATCAGCGGCGGAGTCGCCTGGTTCTGAATCGCCAGATACCCGTCGACTTGCAGCGATGCCTGGCCGCCGTACATGGTCCGCAATCCTTGCGAAGTGTTGCCGGTCAACTCGATCCGTGAGGTTTCACCGTTTCCAATCGAGTTGGTCGCGAACATCTCGGCCGCGCAGATTCGCACATTGGGGAGCGTGATGCGGAAGGCATAACTCCCGCTCGCCGGGGTCCCGAAGAACCCGCGAGCAAACGGAAGGATGTGAATCGATCGCTTTAACTCATACACGCTAACTCCAACTAAATGCGAGGCTGCGGTCGAGCTAGCGTACCCTCGAATCACCCTGTAACGAAGCCCACCGTCGAGAATCTCTTCGATCCGAAGGATCTCCTGCTCGATCTGCAGTAGCTCGTTGACCTCCGCCGCTCCAGCCGCGTTCAACTCCACCGTGTCAGTGGTCTCGTCGAGCGCAAAGGCCAGGGTCCGCTTCTTCTCAGGCTTCAGCTCGTCCCAGAACCAAACGTACAGCGTGGAGGCGGTAATCGTCGTCGTGTTCACAAGCGTCGAGAACGCCACTGCGCCGACTTCCGCGGTGCCATCCTGGATTGTCCCCATGCCGAACACTGGCGCCGGAGGCACATCCGAATCCCCTGCTCCACCGCCGGAACCAACTGTCCAGCGCCTGACTGGCGACAACTCATACGGCGCCTCGACGTCCAGCACATTCGCCGCACGCCCGAGAATCTGCACCACCAGAAACGCCCGGTTCGCCACCTCGAACTCCACCGGACTCACCGCGCTCAACGCGGCGAACTTCCACGCCGACTCGCTCACCACGAACTTCGATGTCGCATCGGGAACCACATCCCAATCGCGAGTCATGGTCAACTCTGTCTCGGTGTTCGAGGCAACCACGCGTTCCTGTCCGGCGCCCTTGCCTTCCATGATCCGCACGGTCGCCCCCCGCTGCTCGTTGACCAGCAATCCCAGAGCATCCTTGCCGATCGTGTTGGCGGAATAGATGGTCGCGCTCGTTTCCACTACCCGTTCGAGCCGCCAATAGAAATTCGCGTGATCGAAATTCTCGTCCGGAGGACCCGCCATTGCAACCGTTGCACTACCGTCGTCCACAAACGTCGCGGCAACGGCCACGGCTTCGGCGATACGCCGCATCTCACTGGGGTTCGGGCCCCGGTACACACTGAAGCTCGCCGTATTCGCGGAAAAACTGAGCCCGGTGAGCGTCACTACATTCGTATCCGTTCCAGCGACAATCTTCGCCGGAACCGAGAACGACAGCGGACTCTCCGCTCCATCGCCGTCGATCGCGCTAACCGCGTAATAGATGGTCCGGCCGCCCGTCAGAGCTCCGCCGCTGATCTCAATGTTCGGACTGAGGCTCACTAGCGGAATCGAGGCCTTTGACAGCCCGGGCTTTGCAGGCGGCGTAAAGCCCACCCGCAGAGACACGCTAATGCTCCCGTCTGCGCCATTGAGGATCGATTCTTCGATGGAAAACCTCGGCTCCCCGTCAGGACCCGCTTCATCCCCAACCAGCGGCCGCGGAACGCCGAGCCCATTCGAACTGCCGCGCCGGCCCCCCTGCCCACCTTCTCCGCCGCCGCCGTACCAGGCGTCGTCGTGGATCTGCGCCGTGATCAAGCAGGTGCGGAAATTCATGCCTGGCGAAATCCGCGTCACGCGGAAGGGCTGCCTCACAAACCCTTCTTTCACGTACGTCAGCGCGATGATGTCCCCGGGCGCTAAACCGAACCCGCGCACAGTCGTCTCAAACTCGACGTAGGTATTACCGCGAACCGACTTATCGAGTTGCAGTTTCATGATGCGCACTGCCTGGTCGAAATTCGGCAAGCCAAGCGCCATCAAAGATCCACCGACTTCTTGGTCGGTCATCACCGCATCGTCGATGTCCACCAGCGAAAGGCTGTCTTGCTGATACTCGTTGAACTCGTCCTGAAACTCGACGCTGAACCGGTTGGGGCTTTCCGCCGAACTCCGCGAAGTCAGCCGCAGCGAGGGTTCGCCATTGGCCTTGCGCAGGATCCCCGAAAATGCCGCCGATCCGTCGCTGAACTCATACGCTGGCCAGCCGCCGTTCAACGCATCCGCGCTGTTCGAGCTCTCAGGCTTAGCAGGCTGCTGTTGCGCGATGTCATGCTCGACCATCAATTGCAGCAAACCGCCACCGCCATAGCGCATAAACAACGCCGAACCATTGCGAATGCCTCGAATGACATCGGCCGCGCTGCGCCGCTTGCGCAATACGAGGTTGCATTGATACCGCGGCGCGGTCGCCGGATTCCCGATCAGATCCTTCACATTCACCGGCTCGCCGCAAAACGCGGCCGCCCTGGCGAAGCTTGTCAGATCCAGTTCGCTCAACGCCCAGCCGCTACGACGCAAAACGTCGAGCAGCACCCAAGCCGGATTGTTCGTGAACGCCTCGTCCACAAACCCGCCGTCAAGGCCATAGCGCGACAGCTTCAAACCGCGAATCAGCACCGCGACCTTAGGCAATGACTTTCCATCATGGATCCGGTTCGGAACCACCACCGAAAGCACTGCCATGCCGCCATGAGGCTCGCCATCTGGGAACTCCGCGTCCACCGAGCCATTCCGCCCGCCTGTGCAGACGACATTGAACCAGCCCGTCGCCGTCATGTTCGTTCCATCGACACCCTGCGGAATCTCGATGTCATTCACCAGCACCTTCACCGGCCCATCGACCTCGCCCATTCCCAGCAGGACTTCCATGCGCGTGAGATTGCCGTCATTGCGGGCAAATATCACCGGAGGCTGGTACCAGGCCGTGCCATACACAAGCGGAACCACGTCGTTGTATTTGGCTTCGTTGTCGCTCACCGGCGAAACATGGCTTCCCTTCTCCCCATAGCTCCGCACCAGCACCGAAGTGGGTACAAAGCTGTTGCCGCCAAAGCGCCCTTGCGCGAACATTCCGCGCTCTTCGCACGCCGCACGTGTGTAGTCGCAAGTCGTGAATGGCTGTCCACTGCCCTGCAAATTGCCCACGCCGCCAGGTAACCCCGCGGAATAGCCGCAGCGGTAAAATGGCGAATACTTGCCCTTGTCGCCGCCGGTCATCGCCAGATCGCGCTGCGCTGCATCAGCCGGAAACGCCCACGGGCACCGCTTCTGAATCCGGACCTCCGGCAGCAGGATCCGCTGGTAGTTCAGCCGCGATCCAAAGCTCAAACGGCAAACCGTCTCGGTAATCTCCTCCGGCGGATTTGCGCTGCCCTTGAACAGCACCCGCACATCCGACACGGCGGCATCGGCCAAAAAATCGTAGAACACGAACCGTACCGTGACCTGCGCGCCCTTGAACCCCACGTTCCGCTCGAGCTCCGAAAACTGCGAGTCGGCATTTGCCAGGCGCAGAGATAGCTTGTTGCCTGCGTCGAGCCCTTCGTCGAAGGACGCGCGCAAATCAAATGCGTTGTGCCCCAACACACGAGCGTCATAGACGTCGCCGTCCACCGTCACGCGATGCGTGCTCCAGCGCGCTACATCGCCATTCCAGAGCTTGCACTCGAACAGGAACAGCGGCGTCTCGGTCACTTCCAGTTGTTTCAATTCATAAATCGTCGGCATCTCGTTACTCCACGCTAAGCAAAGTGATCTGGCCGGAACTCGCACCGCGATCCTCAGCCGTCAGATCCAGTGAATCCGCATCGAAGCGGACTTTCGAATACACGCCGCTGCGGCCCAGAGTCCGCCAGTAAGCCCCTGGCGCCGGCTGGGCCTCGAGTTGCGGTCCATACAAATCCACCGAGGCGCCCGGCCCCAGCGAAAAGCCCGCACTGAAGGTCTCTGAGGCCCCTCCGGACGAACCGGCTGAATAAATCCGGGTCCAGTCCGCGCCTGGAGAAAAGGCCTTGCCGTCGCCTCCCCGCAGAATCGTTACCGCGGAATCGCCCACGCTCCGTGCCCAGACGCTGCAGCAATACTGGAAATCTCCAGGACCAGCAATGGTCTGCTGCAGCGTCTGGGCCGCCTGGCCTGCGTTCGCCATACGAAACGCGGCCTGGCCACCGAATGGGTCCGCGATGCTCGCCGCCACAGAGAGCATCGGGTCTCTCAACCATTCGGATTTCTCTAGATCTTCACTCCACGCAAACAGGTTGCTCAAAGGATCGAGTAGCGTGAATGTCCGCAATCGCCCTTCGACGGCGTCAAATAAGGCCGCGATCGCGGCCCATTCGTCGTCAGTCAACCCGCTCAACCGCAGCTCCCAACGGGTGGACACACTACCCGTGTCCGCGAACTTCACCTCGCGCCCATCGGCCATCGAGTTCAGCGCGGTTCGGAGTACGTCCGTTCGCGCCAGCGGATATTGTGTATTCGCTCCCGTGAGGAGCTGTGGAAACGCCAGCATGACCTCAGATCCTGTTCTGCCGGACTACGATCCGCGTCCGGCCCATCTCTTCGCCTTCCCAGCGAACCTGGTTCTCGTCACTCTCAAAGCTGCAGCCGCCGAACACCGTGGCATCCCACGGATCCTCGAATTCAAACATTCCAGCCCGGCCTTGTTCCGAGAGGAAAAACTCCCGTAGCACCGTGATTTCCCGGGAAGTGAGCATTCGCAGGTCGATCAGCCACCGGCGCAAGGCTGTTGGATACTCACGGCAACGCTGTTCTCCGCCGCCGGTGAACTGGCCCACCCACGTCGAAAAGACCGTGCGCCGTCCCGCCGGATACTGCGCAATCGCGCCGCTCTTTAGTTTTGGAAACCGGTTCATAGCTCAGCCACCACATCGTTGATGGCATGCGACTCGAGCATCGCCTGCCGCACCGCCCGCGCGATGTCGTCGCTGCGATCCAGAAAAGACCGGCTATCCATCGCATTCACTTGCACCGTAATTTGCGGTAACGCCCTCGCCCTGTCGCCGCTGCCATAGTCGGACTGGGACAACTGTCCGGCGCTCAATCCCGCACTCACCTGCACCGGCGCCGGCGCCGCGTACTTGATTGGCGCTGCCGGAACATCATTGCTCGAGCCTCCGCCGCCGAAAAGCTTCAACAGGCCGCCGATGATCGGCGACAGCCCGAAGCCCGCCAGGATGCTCGAACCAATGCCGCCCGCTGCCGAAGCCGCCGCCAAACCCACCCGTGACGCTACGCTTTCCCCCAGCGCCTTGGTGTTTTCCGTCACCGCGTCCGCCTGCGCCTGCTGCACGATCCGCAACAGGTCCAATTGCTGCGTGATCAGCGTCAGTTGCTCGCCAACCTTCGATGTCGCAGCGGCGACGGCATCGGAAGCCGTTGGCGACGAAACCGGACTCGTCACCTGCACGATGCTCTGCTGCACGCTGCTCACGCTCTCCGCCGTCTGAGGCTTCGCCACGAGCGACAGCAACTCAGCCAATGCCTCTTCACGAGTCACGATTCACTTCCTTTCCTCAGTTCCTGTTCCAAAACCAGAAAGGCGTCGCATTGTTTGGACCACATGTCCTCCCAAGCGACGCCTCCCATCACCTTCCACACTAGAAACGCTTCCAGCCAGGCGAGGCTCTGCGCCGTCACGGCCGACTTCGGGCACTCTGTGATCCCGGCGCCGCCTGCTGCCCAGACTGTTCTCGGTTCACCAAGCCGCTCGATTGGCAAAAAGCCGCAGCGCCGTTTGAGGTCCAGCCCCTGCGCCCGGCAGGTATCGCATCTCCACGCGGCTTGGTTCGCGCGGTAGAAGTGGAATGCGATGATCAGTTTTTTCGTTCGCCGTCCGTCAGGCTGCAGTGCTGCTTGATGCGATCGAGGATTTCGCGTGACAAATCCTCGGGCCCCCGCTCGAATTGCGTCGCGGGCGTCACCGCCTCGCCGTTGATCTCGAGGCCGTCCAGCGATTCGAGACCGAAATCCCAATACAGGCGATCCATTTCGCCCGCCAAAATCGCCGCATCGACCTTGTCCTGCGCGTCCGTCCCTGCGTTGAGAAACTCCATGCGCTTCATGAGTTCTTTGACGCGCCGGGTCAGGTCGATCCGCCGGCCCATCGACATCCTGGACACACGGAATCGAACGGTCGGATACTTGCTCGATATGTAGTCCTCAGCCGAACGCCACGAATAACTCATCGTCGATACCTCCTTGCGCCTGGCAGTTCGTGAACTTCCATTGCAGCCGCACTTCGCTGTCGTCGAACTCAGGCGTCTCCGGCACGACATTGTTCATGTAGAACCCGAACAGTTGTCCTTGCTGTTGACCCAGTTGGAACATCGCTGTTATGGGCGATCTCTGCCGCGCTGCCTGATAGAGCGCCTTGGTCGCATCGGTATCCGTCTCGAAGATCGAGAAGTTCAACTGGACCGAACGCTGCCCGCCGGCGATGCAGAACGGTCCGTCGATCCCGAACTCGTGCGCCCGCAGGTCGATGTTGTTGTTCACCGCCAGTTCCGCCTCGGTGAGCGTATAGAAGCGGTTCGCGGGTGTCCCCAGCCAAACCTGTCCCAGGTGACCGGGGATGATCGAGTAGTCGAACGAGGTCAAATCAGGCTCGGCCGGAAATTGCGTCAAGCCTCCCTGCCCGCTTTCGAAACTCGCGCTATCGATCACGTCCCGCGCCGGTCCGCGAAAGCTGAACTCGTGAAAGTCCGAATTCACTTTGACCCGCATCTCGTCCACCGCCGCTCCAGCCACGACGCGATGAACCAGCGTCGAAGGACTCCAGTAGTCGAACAGCGATGCGCTGCTCAAATCGGATTCCGGCGCGTAACTCATCGTTGGACCCACCGCCACGCCCCCGGCGATCGAACCCGTGAAAGGAGCGTTCACCTGCACAGTGGTCGAGTTGACGATTGCAATGACGAACCGCATCTCGCCGCCGATCGTGATCGCCCGGCCGGCGGAAAGGTTGTGCGCGCCGCCAAACGTCACGTTTACGCCGTTGACGCTGGTTGCAGTTCCGCCGGCAAACAGGTTGCCGCCGCCACCCATCGCCGCGCGGAACATCGGGCCGTACCCGGGCTCCCGCGTTTGATCCGTCCACGCGGTCAGATAGGTAGCCATCTCGAAACTGCTGCGCCGCCGGACTCCCGGAGGCAGGCCGGCAAACGTCCTGCTGCCCGTCTTGTCCTTGCGCTGCACCCTGTCCGCTGCTTGTTTGGCGCGCAATCGCAGCGCCGGAACCCGGTGACGTGCCTCGATCGAGGGCACTGTGCCGTACGCCGTCTCAGCCGCGACGTAGAACCGGTTGTCGTTCGATGAAACATAACAACTCATTTTCGTAATCCTCTAATCCGTACTGATCTCGACTTCGAATGCCACTTTCGCCGCTTGGAGAAAGTTCTTGCCCCCATGTTTCACAGCCCCGAACGACACCTCATAGCCGCCCGTGTAGAACATGCCTTGACCCCAATCGCCCCGGTTCGCATCCAGTAGACTCGTCACCGCGTCCACATACACATGAAGCCGGTCTTCCAATCCCTCGAGCCGGTCCTGCGAGGCGCGCGCCTCAATCACCAGCCGCGCTGTTCCTGAAAACGTCCGGAACTTCTCGCGCAGCGCGTTGGTCAGCTTCTCGCAGTACACGTAAAAAGCCGGATACGTCACGCCGGCTGTCTTTTCCGCCAGTTCCGCCGTCACATTCCGCACCAGCACCTGAGCGGGATGCAGCTTCGCTTCGGTCACCCCCGCTTCGAGAGACAACTCTGCGATCTGTCCGTTGAGAGCCTGGTCTGCAATCAATACCGCACGCGCGCGATTCGCCGTCGCATTCGCCATTCGTGGCATGATGCATCACCCCCTCGGCGTCACGTGGGACGCCGTAATGAAGATGTCCGCGAACTGCCCGCTACCTGGAAATTCGCCGGGCAGCACCGCGCTGTTCGACGTAGACCAGGATGAGCTGAGCGGAATCGTGAAGACGTTCTGTTGAAACAGATCGCCGCCAATCTCTCCCACGTACACGTGCCAGCCAATCGCCTGGGGCGGCGGATCTACCGGCTGCGCCACCAGGGGCGAGCCGGCGCTTTCGAGTTCGATCGTCGCGATCTCGCTGGGCGCGCTCACCTGGCCCTGGCCGTTGACCCACGCAATCTGCACGAGATAGGTGCTGGGCGCCCAGGTTCCGCTGGTCGCGGACACCGCCGGTTTGTCCGGGCGCGGCAGCGGATTCGTCACGAATCCCAGCCCGATCCGCAGCAGCACCGACCTCGCCTCGGCCGCGGCAGTCACAAAGTATCGCCAGTTCTCCTGGTAGCGTTCGTTCACCTGGTTGTGAAATGCGTCGCGAAACGTCATCGCAAGCGTATGCAGCGCATGCCAGCGCCGCATCGCGGGCGTCACCACCAGATTCGACAAACCCAGAGACCTGCGTGTGGACGCCTGCGGATCCCCGCTGCCCGGCTGCAGCAGATAGGCCATGATCTGGTCGCCGATCTCGTCCGCAGCCGCCTTCAACTTCGCGTCGAGGTCGATGCCCTCCACGCTTGCAACCTCGTAGATGTTGGACTCGAAAACCCGCAGGTCTTCCGCCCTCGTCGGATTTCCATCGGTGAACAACATGGCCTGCCTCCTTTAGTCCTTCTTCCGGCTCCGCCGGACCCCTTCCACCTGGCTGCCGGACAGAATCGTCACCTGCAGACGCTGCGCCGCCATTTCTTCCGCGATCTGTTTGCGCGCCGCTTCCTGGCTCGCCTGGTGAGCTTCCGCTTCGTCGCGGGTCGCCAGTCGCGACTTCTGTTCCACGATCAGCTTCGCCGCTGCCGCGCGCGTAACTTCGGTCATGATGCCGGGCAGTCCGTTGTCATCGCCGCCCAGGCTGACCACCATCACGATGTCCTCGGCAATCGAAGCCTCGACATCGCGGATTTTCTGAAAATACGCTCGTAAATTCATTACTTGAACTCCTTTCGCAATCGCTCGGAACGCGAAAGCCCGGAGCCATCGCAATCTGCGCATGACTCCGGGCTTCGTTCGGACTGTACCCTTCGAGTACCGGTTAGCTTTCGACCTGGACGCCGTGCTTGTTACGCAACACGGCGCAGCCGTAGAGAACGTCAACGGTGAACTGCTGCGAAAGCGTGTCCGGCTTGTAGCTCATCATGACGCGGATGCCGAAGTTGCCCAACTCGGCGTACTCGGCGATCGCGCCGGTGCCGGGCAGAGGCTGCGGCAGGCGGCGCAGCACGAGGCCAATCGAGTTCTTGGTGAACGCCAGATTGTGAGTCGTGGCCGGAGCGGCGCCGGTCTTGCTGACAAACTGCGAACGGAAGACAAAGAAGTCTTTGATCTTGCCGATCGAGCCGTCGATCATCGCACGCAGGCCGGCGTCACCGGCGGTCCGGTATTCGCTGAAGCGCGTAATCTGGCGCAAAGCCGAATAAGAAGCGCCGTCCACAACGAGGTACTTGCCCTCGCTGGCCGGAACCTTCTGGTTGAACAGCGCGGTTTCCGCCGAGTCGATCACGGCTTCGGTCAGCGCCGAGCCCGGAAGACCCACGGTCGAGTTGCCCGTGAACTGCGGATACAGCGCCAGAAGATCGGTTTCGATTTTTTCGGCGAGAGCGATCACCGCCGGCTGCATGTACAACTTGAGCAGATCCGGAACCGCCAGAACCTTGGTGACGTCCGGAATCTGGAACGTCGCTTCCGCGTGCGTATTGAGAACAATCGCCGCGTTGCCGAGGTTCGGATTCTGCGTCTGCACGCTGCCGCCCTCTGCGATGTTGTTGGCCACGAGCACCGGAGGAATCGGGATGTTCACCGTGTCTCCGGGCTGCGCCAGCGTCGACTCATAGCTGCGATTCACGAGGTTGCCCATCACAAGGTTCCCCGTCAGTGCGGGCAGCGCATCCACTGCCACGAGCTTCACGATCGCGTTCGCTACGTTTGCCGATGTAATTGATGGCATTTCATCTCTCCTTCTTGGATTTGGTTGTTCCCTGGACCCTGCCGGTAAGCGCCCGTTCGGCCAAGGAACCGATACACACGCCTGTTCGCTTTGCGCCCTCACCGGGGCGCTCCACGAGACGAACTTTACGAATTTAGGTGGGGCAGGCTTCAATAGCCCCTGAGAGTCTGGTTCGCCACTCGCGAGACTTCTTCGCGAATCCGCTCCAGCTCTTCCGCACTCATACCGGGGCGGATCTTGTCCAGATCCACATTCCCGGCGCTTGCCTGCGTGCCGCGGCTGCCGGCGGTTGCACCGGAGCCGCCGGGAATTCTCGCTGGCAGCAATTCGGGATTCTCAGACACGAAGTGAGCCAGATACTCACGCACCCCGACCTCACCCTGGTCGCCGCGGGCGATCAAACGGCCGTCCTCGGTGCGGGTCACATCATCCTTCACCGCTTTGAAGGCGAGGTCGATCTTCGCAACCCCGAGCCGCTGCAGTTCCGTTCGGACAACTGCCTCGCGCTCGGCATTGTCGGCGATCGCGCGAGCACGCTTGTTCTCTTCCACCAATTGGTTGACCCGGCCTTCCAACTGTTCGCGGCGCTTGCGTTCCTCGACGAGTTCCGTCTTGTAAGCCGGCTCCTGCCGGGCCTGCTCCGCCTGCGCAAATTGCTTGATCGCCTCGAGGACGATCTGTTGCATGTTTTCTTCCATGGATTCCTCTCCGTTCAGTTACTTGCGCGAGAAACTTGCATCGATCTCTCCCGCAATGCGGTCCTTCACTTCCTGCCTCACGTCACACAGGTACTTGAGGGCAAGCTTCTTGAAGATCTGTTGCTTCAACGTCGGGGATTCGATGCCCAGGCCCAGCAGCCGCTCCGCATCTCCCAACTCGGTACTGAAGTCTCCGATGTCGAACTCATCGAGGCCCGAAACGTTCACCGTCAGTCCGTCTTCGCGAGCGCTTTCAACGCCGCGCAGGATTTTCTTCAACAAGTCCTTGATCGCGTCCCCGTAAGCCCGCAAGACTTCCTGCGTGATGGAGAAGTCGCGCATCTTGCTCAACGCCGACTGCTGCTGCGCTCCGCCCAGCGGGCCGCCCATCTGGCCCAGGTAACAGACACGGTAAATCTCGTCCTTCAACCTCTCCAGGTTTTCTGCTGCGATCTGATAGACCTTGCCGTCCGGCTCCGTCCACCCGAAACGATCGCCAGGACCGAGTTGGATGTAGTACGCCTCGCCGAACGTCTGGTCGAATTGCCGTTCCGAATAAATCACCGGCATCGCAAACAGGCCCATTGCCAGGCCCCACGCCAGTGCGTTCGATTTGCCGAAGTGCTCTACCTGCAGCGATCCGGCCTTGTTCAGCAGCCACAAACCCTCTTGGATTTCGAGGCCAAACAATGGAACCCGATTCTGTTTCGCGAGACCATGCAACCCCTGGTCCACCAGATCCACTCGCGTTTCTCCGCTCGAATCGCCAGTGGACTGCCGGAACACCATGTAGCGCTGCTTGTCGTAGTAAGACCAGGTCGTGACATTGCGCCAATCGTTGTCTTCAACCTTGTCCTTGCGCTTGCCGGTCGTGCGGAGCACCACCCAGTCGAGATTGCCCTGATCGTCGTGGCTCCAGTTGATGACGTCCTCGACCGCATAGCCCACCAGATAGGCGCGGGACCGGCCCGAGGCGTCCTCCGCCGCGCGGCTATCCACGAGGCCGTCGACCTTTGGAAAATCGATCAACACGTAGCTCGCGCCGCCCACCAGCGCTTCCACCAGGCGCGATCGCATGAAGTCCGTCAGCGATGTTCCACGGCGGTCGCAATCCTCCACAAAATCGCCGAAGAACTGCTTCCCGCTTTCATTGGGACCTTCGAAATTCAACACCGGCTCACGCCGGAACAGGGTCGCCGCATACCAATCGACGATTGACCCGATATAGTTCTCGTAGAACGCCTTGCCGAGGCGTTCGCGATAAACCGCTCCGGGTTCCCGCTGCCTTTGTTCCAGGTATTCTGCCGCGTTCGCCCGCATCCGATCGCCGCCGGCATACAGGTCCCGGTACATGCTCCACGTTCGCTTTCGCGCAACGTAGTCCGGATGCTCTCTCGTGATGTCCATACGTTTGCACCTCTCCAAAAAGCAAAAGGCGCGGACCTTTCGGCCCACGCCTGTTACCGCTAACTTTTCTCTTCGCCTAGAACAGCCGCCGCGACTGGAATCCAAAAGGACTCTGCCGCCGGAACTGCTGCCAGATCAGATAACCCAGCGCATCCGACAAGTGCGTCCTCTGCGGATCGCGCTCCTTATCGATCACCATGCTGTCCGGCTTATAACAAACCTGCTCGAAATCCTTGATCAACTCCTTGCACCTCGGATCGACCCACAACTTCACCGCCCCATCGGCGCTGCCCAGCATGCTGTTCACCAACGTCACTCGATCCCTCACGCTCGGATTCGCCTTCGCAAGTTCCAGCCGAACGTTGCCGTAGCGAATTTGCCGCAGATATTCGCGAACCATCTGAAAGTCCGACATCCCCGTTGTCTGCATCCGCTGCCCGGATGCGTCGCCGAAAATGATCAGACCTCCTGGATGATCCGGATACCGCTCCGCAAATTCCTCACAAGCCTGCTGCGTCGTCGCGCGCCGCAGCACAATCTCGTCGAACACCCGCACGCTGTCGCCGGACTGTTGGGCCACGATCGACGACATCGGGTCCACGTTGAAATCCAGCGCCCACAGCAACGGGCGCATCATGTCCAACTTGCCGGCCGGCGTTACATTGCGATTCCGGTCAAAAACCTCGTACACCCGACCCGCTTGAATGTTCAGATACTCGCCCAAAACCTCCTGCGCGTAGAACCGCGAATCGTAGCTGCTCTTCAGCCGGTCATAGTAGTCCGGCACCTGCGCAAGCAAATGCTTGTTCTCGAAAGCCCGCGCCACGAACGTCTTATAACCCGGGTACTCTCCCGACAGAAAACGCCGGTACACCCAATCAAAACCTCGTGGCGTCCAGACCGCGAAACCTCCCAACCTGGACGCCTTCGGATCCCGCAGGCGCGCCTCGAGCCGCAACCAGGATTCCTCGGTCGCATACGTCAGCTCGTCCACGCAAAACCAAGCCAGGTTCGTGCCGCGCAAACGCTCCGAGTCGTCCAGCGACCGGAACAGGATCTTCGACCCGGTATCCAGAAAAACCAGGTGATTCTCGGCCTTGTTGACGTCGTAGGGAATCTTATTCTCGTCCAGCACCGCCAGCAATCCAGCCTGCGTCGAATCCCGAAGCATCGGAAATGTCGGCGCGCCAATCAACCCCGTTCGCCCTGGATTCAGATAACTCATCCGGATCGCTTCCTGACAAAGCGCCTGGCTCTTGCCCGATCCGACCGGACCGGAGAACCCCTTGAAACGCGCCTCCGACGCATGAAAAAGCCGCTGCGTAGGCAGCGGCTCGTAACGGATGTCACGCTTCACTAATCCTCTTGTTTCTTCGTCTCCTGCCATGACACATGAATCTCTTTCACTTGTTCAGCCATCAGTTCTCTCTCGAGTTGCAGCAGTCTGATGAAATCGCCAACGCTGCATTTCAGATCCGAATCCATCCTGGACTCCAGCGAGTCCAGCATCTTTCGAACCGCTCGAAGCGCCCGGTCCCCTCGTTCCTCTAGTTCACTCATTCCCATCCTCGCGTTCAGACTCGCCCAAAAAACGCCAAAGGCGGCTGACCTCTTTCGAGGACGCCGCCGAAGCAAATCAATCTCTTCCTGACTTGAAGATAGCATTCGCGCCACAATGGCGAATCGCTACAAAAGTCTCTATCTTGTTGATTCCACTAGAGAAAAAAATCTGCAAAGACGCGTGAACGGCCTTCGGGCGCGCGTTCGGTCTCGTCCAGGCACTCTCTATCTATTTGAAAGGATGTAACTTACACCAACGCCTTGGCGACGGCGGCAAACAACTCGCTCGCCTGCACCGGTTTGGGCAGAAATCCCTGCATGCCATTCTGCCGGCACAGGGATCGGTATTCATCGGTTGTATTCGCGGTAAACGCGAAAATCGGAACCTCGGAATACCCGCCAATCAGGCGAATCCGTTGCGCCACGTCGAATCCCGTCATGTCAGGCAGTTGCAAATCCATGAGGATCAACGAAAACATCTGCTGTCCCGCCTTCGCTATGGCGTCGCTTCCGGTTTCGGCGCATTCCACTAGATAGCCGCGAGGCGTCAACAGGTGATGGACAACAGTGCGTGAAACGAGGTTGTCTTCCACCAGTAGAATGCGATGTCCTCCAATACCGGTTCCGTGGCCTTGCGGTTTCGCGGTGGTCCCGGATACCCGCAATGGAAGAATCACTTCGAAGCGGCTTCCCTTACCCAGTTCGCTCTCCACCTCGATCCGTCCATGCAGCAGGGAAGCCAGTTTATTCGCGATGGCGAGGCCGAGGCCCATGCCCGGATAGCTGCGAGCCAAACCATTCTCCAGTTGGTGGAAGGATTCGAAAATGGCGTCTACATGCTGCTCCGAAATGCCGATGCCGGGATCCGTAACCGTGATTTGGAACTGTTCGCGCCCGGCATGCACTTGAACTTCGATCATGCCCTGATCGGTGAACTTCACCGCGTTCGAGATGAGATGCGATAGAAGCTTGCGCAGCCGGGGCGCGTCACCCAACACCGTCTCCGGCAAGCCGGAATCATACGCCCTGACAATCGATAGGCCCTTGCTCTTCGCCTTCAGCGCGTGTTCGGAAACCGCGGACTCGACCACCTCTTGCAACTGGAACTCGCACTCGTCCAGCACCACGGTGCCCGACATCAGGGCCGAATACTCGAGCGAAGCGTTCAGAACCTCGAGAAGGTTCTCGGCGCACAGGCGCGCAGACGTGACATATTCCCGCTGCTCGCCATCGAGGGCAGTTTCGAGCAATAGATCGGTCATGCCCACGATCCCGCTCAACGGCGTACGAATCTCATGATTCAGACTCGCGAGAAACTGGCCCTTCAGCCGCGCCACCTCACCTGATTCGCCTTCACGGCGCGAAACACCAGCCAGTTTTGTAATGAGCGTCGCCATCCAGTGCTTCGCCTCACCCCCGTTGCTCGCGAATCCCCAAAGCCCTATCTATCGGCCGAAGGGTTCAGGAGAATTAGACTAGCGTGTGCATGATTCCGCTGTGGCGCCCGCCCGACAGAGACTCGTGTTTGACCAGGCAGAACTTCACCCAGATCTGCATGCCTTCCACAACAAACGGAACCACAATCCGGGAACGCCCCATGCCGTTCAACGCCTTATAATTCCGCCCGTAGATCACCGTCGGAATGCTCAGCACAAGCGGACCCAGTTCTTCTTCAAGCAACGTCTTCACATTGCCGACGATCATGTTTGCCAACTCCGCCATCGCGTCCAACACTTCGTCGTTCACTGCGGAGTGATCCTGCATCAGCATCGTGCTGGTCAGCTTGAGTGCCAGCTCCGTGCCGCAATACACTGTGCCAATTCCTGCCCAAGGCCCCCCAATTCCAACGAGGGATACGACGCCGACGAACATTTCCGACGCCGACTTTTCCTCGAACCAATCCTGATCCGTCACGTCCATGCCCAGCATCATCGAGAAGACTTCTTTCGTCGAGGACCGGATCAGCGCAACTACCTTTTCCTGATTCATCCTGCTTCCCCCCTAAAAGACCGTCGTCAGCTTCTCTCTGATCTGCTCTGGCGTAAACGGCTTTTTGACATAGCCATTCGCTCCAAGTTGCAGAGCCTGAATCACTTTGTCTTGGCTCCCTTCCGTCGTCACCATCAGGATGGGCACACCCTTCCAGGATGGATTCGCCTTCACGAGCTTCAGGAATTCCAACCCGTCCATATTGGGCATATTGATGTCGGACAGGATCAGACCGACTTGCTCGTTTGCAAGCCGCTCGAGCCCCTCGTGTCCGTCATTCGCTTCATGAATTCTGCCGACGCCAATGTTGGCCTGCAGTAACACCCGCTGCAGGATCTTGCGAATCGCTGCGGAATCGTCCACGATCAATACGTCCAGCGCCATAGAAGGCTCATCGGTACTGTGGATCGGGATTTGAAGGAAAAGGAGCTTACCAGTTTGCCGTAGGAGTACGCGCCCGCCCATAGCCGAAGTAGATAAGCAACCCGGCCGCCAGCCAGATGAAAAACACGATCCACGTCTCGAGCGGCAGGCTCAACATCAATACCAGGCAACACACAATCGCGAGAATCGGCACCACGGGAACCCATGGGACCCGAAACGACCGGACTCTCTCCGGCTGCTTCTTGCGCAGAATCAGCACACCGACCGATACCAGCAGAAACGCAAACAAAGTCCCGATATTCGAAACGTCCGCCAGAGTTCCAATATCGAAAACCCCGGCAGGAATCCCCACAAACGCTCCCGCGATGATCGTACTGATGTGTGGCGTGTGAAAACGCTTGTGGACCTTCGAAAACATGTCCGGCAACAGCTTGTCGCGGCTCATCGCAAACCACACCCTGGCTTGCCCGTACTGAAACACCAGCAGCGACGACAGCATCCCGACTATCGCGCCGAACCCCACCCAGAACCGGATTCGATGGAACCCGAGTTCCTTCAACGCGTTCACCACCGGGGCCGCATTGTTCAGAGTCTTGTAATTCGCGATGCCCGTCAGCACCAAGGCCACGGAAGCGTAAAGGATCGTGCAGATCAGCAGTGTGATCATGATCGCCCAGGGCAGATCGCGCTGCGGTTTCTTACACTCTTCCGCAGCCGTCGAAACGGAGTCGAATCCGATATATGTGAAAAACACGATCGCCGCCCCAGTCAACAACCCCGAGGTTCCATTGGGCAAAAACGGATGATAATTGGCTGTGTTGATCGCGCTCGCCGCGCCAAACACAAAGAGCAGAATTGCAATGATTTTGACGATCACCATCCCGTTGTTCGCCCCGGCGCCTTCGCGGACGCCGCGAACCAGCAGAATGGTCAGAATGCCGAGAATAATGAGAGCCGGAACATTGAAGTACGAGCCCGTCGGCGACAGGCTCTGCGTCAATATCGGCTCACACCACTCCTTGGGAATTGCCCACCCGGTCAGATTCTCGATGATGTCTCGAAGATAGGCGGAAAAACCCACGGCCACCGCCATATTCGACACGGCGTATTCGAGAATCAGGTCCCATCCCAAAATCCACGCAACCAACTCGCCGAGCGTCGCATAGGCGTACGTATACGCCCCTCCCGCGATCGGAATCATCGACGCCAGCTCCGCATAGCACAAGGCCGCGAAACCACATGCGATGGCCACCAATACGAAGGAAAGTGAAATCCCAGGTCCGGCCCCCGGCCGCCCGGCGGTGGATAGCGCGTGCCCGCCATTCATCAGAATGTCGAGAATCGGCGCATGGATGATGGAGTTGAATTCCAGGGTCTGTCCCGCGGCGGCTGTTCCCGTCAGCGTAAAGATGCCGGAGCCAATAACGGCGCCAACTCCTAAACCGACGAGGCTCCACAGGCCCAGTGACTTCGCAAGCTTCTTGTCCGGATGCTCTGCTGAAGCAAGCAAAGCGTCAATACTCTTGGTACGCCAGAGTTGGCTCATTATCAAGTGATGATAGAGCCTACTCTGGTCGCACCGCAACTATCGCGCCTGCAAATTCGGAAAACTACCGCTTGCGCTGACCCTTCACGAGTTTCTTGACCTTCTTCTTGTTCGAGCCGCGCGGTTCCTTGCGGGCAGCTTTCGGAGCCGCCTTCTTGCGCGCCGCGCGCTTCAGCTTCTTTCGTTCTTCGGTGTCAGCAACGTTCTTTGTGTTCATGATTCAATCTTCAATCCTGCGAATTTCTCTACGAGCTTCTTCAGCCCGTGTCCCGGAAAATTGATGGTCAACTTGGCGTCGTCGCCATCGCCTTCCCGCTTTAAGACCGTACCCCGTCCATACTTCGGGTGGTCGACATAACTACCCGGACCGAACGGTTTCTTTTTCAATTGTCCACTACCCGGCCGCGGACCCGCCACCGCCGGCCCCGTCTGCGAAGGCCTCACGGGGGGCCTGACGCTCGGAGCGAAAATGGATGGCCGCACAACAGGTGGAGCGGCTCGCGGTGGAGCTTGAAGAGGCGCTGCCGGGGGCCTCGCAACGGGCGCCGCGGGCCCCTTTGCGGCCGGCGGAGGCGAAGGAGGAGGCGGCGGTGGCGCATCGAAACCACTCAACAGCGGCATCTGCAAAACTTTGTTCTCCACGCGCTTGGGCGGTGCAGTAGCAGCAGGAGGCGCCGCGGCCACACGATCCTGAATCCCCCGCGGCGCCGGCATCCCTCGATCCGAAAAAAACTGCGAAATGTTGTCTACGGAATTATACGTCTTGCCCGTAAACAGATTCTTCTTCACCGACTCGCGGACTTCCCACTGCTCCGCCTGCAAATTGATCTGCGGAATGTCCGATTTCGAAGCCTTCTCCGTCAGCGCCTTCGGAATCTCCGCCAGAAACCGCGATGGAATCGACGCCTCTGGAGCCCCGCCGCCGAACCGCCGGCGATATCGCGCCCAAGTCAGATGCAGCTTCTTTTCGGCCCGTGTCAACGCGACGTAACACAACCGCCGCTCCTCTTCGAGATGCGCTTCGCTCTCCCGGCTGCGCGAATGCGGAAACAGACCCTCTTCCATGCCCGCGATGAACACCACCGGCCACTCGAGGCCCTTGGCATTGTGAATCGTCAGCAGCGACACCTGCGCCTTTTCATCGACGCTATCCGCATCGGCGACCAGCGCCGCGTGATCCAGAAATTCGGCCAGCGTCTCGCCGCGATCCGCGCCATCTGCGGCGGCATTCAGCAGTTCGAGCAGGTTACCCAGTCGGCTCTCCGCCTCCGGAGTCTGCTCCAGCTCGATCATTTTCTTGTAGCCCGTGCGCTCGAGAATCGCATGCAGAGTCTCGTGGACCTTGCGCTCCGCCACACCCTCGCGCAACTCCTCGATCAGCCGGTGAAAAGCCGAGACGGCCGCCTCGGCGCGGCCTGCAAACATCCTCTGCTCCAGCATCTCGGTCAGAGCGGCCCAGGCGCTTGACTGGTGCGTATTGGCGTACTTCTCGATCTGTTCGAAGGTCGTCTTGCCGATGCCGCGCGCCGGAACATTGATGATCCGCTCGAGACTCACCGAATCGGCCGGATTCAGCAGCGTCTTCAGGTAGCAGAGCATATCCTTCACTTCGGCGCGATCATAAAAACTCAAGCCGCCGACTACTACGTACTTCCGGTTATAACGCCGCAGCGCCTCTTCAATCTGCCGCGACTGGAAGTTGGTCCGGTACAACACCGCAATGCTCGCGCCCGGCTTGCGCCGCAGTTCGCGCTCGACGGTATCGGCAACGTACAGCGCCTCGTTCTCGCCGTCCATCGCCTCGTAAACCGTGATCTTCTCGCCCGCGCCCGCATCGGTCCACAGATTCTTGCCGAGCCGCTCCTTGTTGTTGGCGACCACTGCGCCAGCGGCTTCGAGAATATTCTTTACCGACCGGTAGTTCTGTTCGAGCCGGATCACCCGCGCCCGCGGATAGTCCTTCTGAAAGTCGAGGATGTTCTTGATGTCGGCGCCGCGCCACCCGTAAATCGACTGGTCCTCATCGCCCACCACCGCTACGTTCTGCCGCGCATTGGTGAGCAAACGCACCAGGTCGTATTGCGTCCGGTTCGTATCCTGATACTCATCGATCATCACGAATTCGAACCGCCGGTTGTACTCCTCGCGGATCATCTGATCGTTCCGCAGCAGCCGCACGCTCTCGAGCAGCAAATCGTCGAAATCGAGCGCATTCGCCTGCCGCAGCTTGCCTTCGTACTGCTCGAAGATCACCGCCATCCGTTCGGCCTTCGGATCGGTGGCGTTCTTGTAGAAATCCTCGGGAGTCTCTTTGTGATTCTTCGCATGCGAAATGCGAGACAGAGCCGCCCGGTACTGCATGAACTTCTCATCGATGCCGAGATGCCGGAACCCGCTCTTCACGATCGAAAGCTGATCCGCGTCGTCGTAGATATTGAAAGCCGTCGTGAATCCGGGGCGAATCGTCGCAAGGCTCGCGCCATCCCGCCGCAACAGCCGTACGCAGAAGGAGTGGAAGGTCGAAACAAATGGCGCCCGTCTTGTCGTGGACTCGCCAATCAGCTTCATCACACGATCGCGCATCTCGCCCGAGGCCTTGTTCGTAAACGTCACCGCGAGAATACACGGGCCCGGCACCTGGTGAGCAGTCACCAGGTGAGCCATGCGGTGCGTAATCACACGTGTCTTGCCGGAACCGGCCCCCGCAAGCAGCAATAGGGGACCCTCTACGTGCAACACCGCTTCTCGTTGTTGTGGATTGAGGCCTTCGAGGAAATCCAAGCGTCTGAGTTCCAGTCTAACATTCCTGTTCATTTCGAGGCGATTATGATTTACTGATCTTGTGCTCAATCTTGCCGTTCTTCTCACCCTTTCCGCGGATCTGACCCCGCCGCCGGCCGCCGGAGCCGCCTACCGCCAGCCGCAACTCGCAGCGCGAGGCGGGTTCCTCGCCATGACGTTCGGCTCCGGCAACCAGGTCTTTTTCGCATCGTCGGCCAACGGTGGCGAATCCTTCTCGGAACCCGTGCTCGTCAACAGCAAGGGCGTTCTCTCGCTCGGCCACCATCGCGGCCCACGGATCGCGATCACGCCCAAGGCCATCGTAATTAGCGCGGTATCCGGAGAGAAAGGCATGGGACGCGACGGCGACATCCTCGCCTGGCGCTCCTTGGATAGCGGCAAAACCTGGTCCGCCGCTAGCCGCGTCAATGACGTCGAGGGTTCGGCCCGCGAAGGTTTGCACTCGATGGCGGCCGGACCCGATGGCGCGCTCTACGCTGCATGGCTGGACCTCCGCGCCAAGGGAACCACCCTCTACGGTGCGGCTTCGAAGGACAACGGCCAAACCTGGTCGCCGAACGAGATCGTCTACAAGTCTCCGGAGACCCACATTTGCGAATGCTGCCACCCGACCGTCGAGTTTGGCGCGGACGGAACGCCGCTCGTGATGTTCCGGAACTGGCTGGCCGGATCGCGCGACATGTATGTCGTCAATACCAGGACTCACAAGGCGTCGAAGCTCGGTGAGGGTACTTGGCCCCTCAATGCCTGCCCGATGGACGGCGGAGGCCTTGCAGTGAGTGCAAAAGGCATCTACGCCGCCTGGCGTCGCGACGGAGCGGTCTATTGGAATGAACTGGGAAAGAAGGAAGTCGAACTTGGCAAAGGGAAAGACCCGGCCATCGCGCTGTCTGCAACCGGCAAGCCAGTCGTAGTCTGGAACGGCCCGGAGGGCCTCAAAACCGCGAACAAAGTCCTCGACCCCAAAGGAGCGTTCCCGTCACTCGCCGTCGCCGGAAATGACGTCTACGCCGCCTGGGAGTCTCAGGAAAAGGGAATTCGAGTAGAAAAAGTAAACTGACTTACCGCCGTTCCCAAGCCTTGGGAGCGGAACCCGAGTCGCGCTTCTCGACGCGATCGTAGAGGTGCGACTCGCAAGTGGTGCCGAGCGAGGTATTGTACAAACTCGTCTCGCCGATGCCTTCCTTCAAGTCCTCGGTAAAGGCGTGCAGCGCCTTCAACTGTTCCGCCTGCGCCGGAACCATCACCCCGGCATCCGTACGGAAGAACATCTGGTAGCCGCCATGCGTCAGTTCGCCGATGTCGTTGCCGATCAACTGCCCAGGCCTGCCCGCCACCACAACGTCGCCATCTGAGGACAGCATCACGGCGCAGCCATCCCGGCTCACGCGCGTTTTGCCACCCATAGATTCAGTCTTGAACCCCAGATCGCGGAGCATCTGCAAACGGTTTTCAAATGTGATATGGAGTGGTTTCTCGCGGCGAAAGAACATTGCTTCCGCTAGTATACCAGCACCCTCTGGACTACTTCGCGAAAGTGTATCTGGAAAACCCATCGCCCGCCAACAACCGCACCGCGGGACTCACACGCTCACTCTCGAACGTGCAGGTGCGAGTGCCCTCGCGAGCCGTCACTTTCACGCCCTTCTCTCCACGGCTCACCCGGTACGCCATGCACGCCCCGTGATGCTCCTGCAGCGCCGCGAGCGGCCAGTCCGAACCCTGCACAATCCGGATCGAACCCTCGTGGTTGATCAGCACCGTCATCTCCGTCGCCTGATCACCCGCGCGCTCCGCAGCTTCGAGGATCTTCGTTGCATGTTCGTAAAAGCGGCTCACATACAACTCATCGCCCACAACCAGAGGAAGTAGATAGTGAAATCGCCTTAGATCACACCCGGTAAGTATCGGCCCGCCAGTTCTTCACGGCCTTCTTGATATCCTTCGGCTCCATATTCTTCTCGGCAGCCTGTTTCGCAAGCTCTGCGAATTCGCCGTCGGATGCGAACCGGAGCGCCACAATCTGCAGGGGCGTCAGGCGGGCGTCGAGCAGTTTGCCCGTCAACACATAATGCCGCAGATTCTCTTCCGCCCGAATTGCCCGGTCCTGCGCCTTCAACGGAAACGAGCGCGCGAAAGACCCGATCACGAAGATGCACAAGCATAGAACGAAGATCAGAGACGCCGAATACAGCCGCTGATGGTCCCCGAGCGACTGGTAGAGATTGACTCCGGCGCCGATGATCGTGACGAACAGAACGAACGCGACGGCCAGAAACCCCGGAACTCGCTGCGTGTGATTTTCGATGTTTTGCGACTGAGACATGAACACGATGATCGCACGTTTGCTATGCCTGGCTCAGTCCGCCATCCACCGCAACTAACTGCCCTGTGGTAAACGGGCTCGACCGCAAAAAGTACAAGACCGCGTCGGCGATTTCATCCCCAGTACCCGCTCGCTTCGCAGGCGTCTGGCCGATCAGCGCCTGCACCCCCGGCTCGTTTTCCTCTCCGAACGGAATCACTCCCGGCGCCACCGAATTCACGCTAATCGCCGGCGCAAACGCTTTCGCGAGCGCGCGAGTCATATGGATCACTCCAGCCTTCGAGGCGCAATAGTGTGCGTGTTCCGCCCAGGGCCGAATACCGCCCAGAGAACTGATGTTCACGATCCGGCCGCCCCCGGGGTTCTCTAGCATCAGCTTCGCTCCCTGCTGGCAGCAAAAAAACACGGCCTTCAGGTTTACGCTGTGGATGTAGTCCCAATCCTTTTCCGTCAATTCCAACGGGTTGAATCCCGTGAACCGTCCGGCGTTGTTCACGAGCCCGTCCAGCCGCCCAAATTTCTCGCGAACCTCGGCAAACAAGCGCACAATTTCCGCCACCTTTTCGAGATTCGCCTGGAACAACGGGGCGCCATTGCACAGTTCCGAAACCTCCCGGGCCTGTTTCTCAGAACCTCCGTAGTGAATCGCCACTTCTGCGCCCTCGGCCGCCAGGCGTAGCGCAATCGAACGGCCGATGCGCTTCGCCGCCCCGGTCACCAACACCACCTTGCCCTTCATTGCTTTGCCGCCACAGCCCGGATCGCTGTTCCGGGATGTACCCCATCTACAATCTTCCCGTCCGACAGCGCCACCACGCCGTTCACCAGCGCGAATCGCACGCCCTCCGTAAACTCGGCGGGTTTCTCGTGAGTCGAGCGATCCCGGATTGCCGCCGCATCAAACACCACCAGATCCGCATCCGCGCCCACCCTCACGCGTCCCTTGTTCTTCATCGCCGGAACTCGTTTCTCGAGCCTCTGAGCGGGCATGAGCGTCATCTTCGCGATCGCCTCCGG